>Ga0247774_1001341_pt1 | contig 12457 bp, 8 predicted proteins | sample UWRJL001104B6_FD_179933 | JGI IMG/M metagenome (GOLD analysis project Ga0247774, IMG submission 179933) | Plant litter microbial communities from Arlington Agricultural Research Station in Wisconsin, United States - UWRJ-L001-104B-6 | ecosystem: Environmental > Terrestrial > Plant litter >... | reverse complement strand
GTCGGCACGTCGATGAGGGGTGAGCCCGTGGGACTGAATGCCCTGAGCTTCCCGTTCGAGTAAGTCCACGCGTTCGCTTGCGGGGTATCCACAGCGATGGTCTCGACACCTCCGACGACTGGCAGATCGATCAGCAGCGTCGTGAGGTCTATCGTGGAGACACGCGTCAACCCTTTGCTGTGTGCGATCCACAATGAAACTGTCGGCTCGGTGCAAACCGGATCGGCTACGAGCGTGGTGTCGCTCCATGCCGTGTTGGTCGCCACTTGCGTGTCGAGCGTTATCGTCTGAGTGAGGTTCGTTACTGTGAGATTGTGAGTGGCGGAAGCAGCAGCGGACTCGCTGCGAAAATACGCGTCGGTATGTGCGGGCAGCGGGAACGAGTTGAGGTTCAGGTTGGCAACGTCAGTAGTTATTCCCACAGTCGTGGCGCTGCCCGAGTTTCTAATGCGCCAGATGGTGAACGGAGCGCCTGCGATGTTCCTCCGGCCCATCGGCGTGAGACGTAGCCCGGTGTTGCCGATGCCCTTGTCGGTGCCGCCGTATGGCATACGCACCACGCCGACGCGATCGATCAGCTCGTCGACGCGTATCTGACACGATGGAATTTGAGCCTCGACGCGGACCGGCAACAACGTTGCCAGCACACCGCCGAGAACGCACGAGACGACGCATGCCAGCCGCATGCGGAAAATCCATTTTTCCACGCGAGATCCTTTCCCTGCTCTCGATGTTTCTTTTTCGGCAACACCCGGTGTTGCAGAGAGCGGGAACTTAAGGGGAGGCGCGCTGCGGGGTCAATCGTCTGTTCAGGGGCTGGGGCCGGATTTTTTTATTTCAACACTCCAGCCGCCTGTGTGCGCGCTGTCGAGTGGGGCGTGCAGCTCGGGCATCCAGATCTTCATGCGATCGTCGATCTGGTAGGGCGGATTCACGATGGCAATGCCCGAGCCGTTCAGCCCGACGCGCGAGTCGCGCGGATAGAGCCACAACTCGCTGAACAACACGTCGCGACCTACAGTGCGGACGAAGCCCGTTCTCCACGACGCGACGTCACGCTCGTCCTTGATCGGATACCAGGTGGCGAACACACCGCTTTCGAAGCGACGCGCGGCGTCGGCTACGGCGGCGGTGACGCGATCGAAGTCCTGCCTGGTTTCTTCGTAAGGCGGATCGATCAGCACGAGCCCGCGACGTTCCTGCGGCGGCATGTGGGCGCGGAGCCGCTCGAAGCCATCGCCGGTCTCCACTCGCATGCGCGACCCGGGGCCCAGCGCGCGCTCGAGCGCACGAGCCTCCGGCGCCTGGATCTCCACGGCGATGGCCCGGTCCTGCGCCCGTAGCTCATTCGCGACGAGCACCGGCGAGCCGGGGTATGCCCGCGACGTGCCTTTCACCTTGCGAAAGCCCGTCACGGCCGCGAGGTAGCGCGCAAGCTCTTCCGCCTGGAACGTGACCGTGTCGAGCCGGGTGATGCCCGCGTCGGCCTCGTCGGAGGCGCCGTAGTCGCCGGAGCCGGCGTGCGTTTCGAGGTAAAGAAAACCTTTATCTTTGCGCTGGAGTGCGGCGACGAGAGCGAGCACAGTCACGTGCTTGTGCACGTCTGCAAAGTTGCCCGCATGGAAACTATGACGATACTTCATGACCCGCTTCTGCGCCGTGCACCGTTGTGTCGAGAGGGTCGATGATAGAGGAGCCGCATGATGCCCCGCCTGCCTGCCGTTGCTTTGCTCATCGGCGTCGTGGTCAGCGCCTGTTCGATCGCCAACGAAACGATGCCGTCATCCCAGAAGCCCAATCCCGTGCGTGAACCCCCCCGAGTTGCCGAACCCGGCGCCAAACGCGAGGCGCCCGCGGAGATTCTCGACAAGGTTCGGGCGGACGCGGCGACCCGCGCCGGGGTCGATGCGGCTGCGGTGAAGCTCATCAGCTCGGAGGCGGTGATGTGGCCGAATGGCGCGCTCGGCTGCGGCAAGCCCGGGGAGATGGTTACGCAGGCGATCGTGCCGGGATATCGCGTGGAGCTGGAGGCGGGTGGGAAGAGATTTACGTATCACACCAGCGAGAAGGGGCGGTTCAGGATTTGCACGGGCATGGTGCGTGGGCGGCTGCCCCGCGAGGCTGACAAATAGCCTTGTTAGCCGGGCGGCTATAGAGCTAGGGCAGCGACACCGAAACCGTCTCCGCCTCAACCTTCGCGTCCCGATACATCAGCAAAAAACCACTCTGCGAAGGCGAAGCGGACTCCCCACCCGGCAGCGCCTCGACTCTCATCAGCACGCCCGACCGCCGCGGAACCCCATCCGCAGGCACCGGCACATTCGGCTGCATTCGGTACTTCAGGTTCTGCAGCGTAACTACACTGCCACGCACGGCATCAGTGAGTCCCTGGTCGAGCGATGCGCTGAAATAGTTGTCGTGCGCTTCGACGTCGAAACGGAACTTGCGATCTGCCCGAATGCCCACCTGCGCCATCGGCACCGTCATGATGAGGTTGGCGGAGTTGAGATCCGCGTCGGCGTAGTAGTACGCGCGTGCATCGAGGTCCATGGGGATCGAAAGATCGTCGATGCCGATGACCGTGACGCCGCTCGAGTCGAACGGCCCAAGCTCTGCATTGAATACGCGGTAGTCGTTTATGCCGTCGTTGTCCGCATCGATGTACACGTCGAAGCGGCCAGGATAAGCAGGATGCGCGCGGCGGCCGTAAGTGTTGATCGCGAACTGCACGACGTCGTTGCCATCAGCGTCGACGTCCTGACGCACGCCGACCGCGGCGATGTCGTGCACGGTGATCTCGTCCGCACGGGACAGCTGTGGCCGACGCTGCCGAGGGCTCGTTGCCGTGAGCGCAAACACGTCGAACATCGCTGACTGAGCGCTCGACAGATTCAACAGGCCGAGTGTGCCGACACCGTTCGCGGGCAGCACGATGCTCGAATTCACCACGTGCAGATCGGCAGACCGATGGGGTAACACCTGCCAAGGCATGCGCACGGTGTCCGTGGCGTCGGTCAGTGACAGGTAACCGTCGAACTCTGCGCTCTTCAGAAACGCACCCGAGCCGCTGTTTGCGCCACCGAACAGTCCCCACGCGGGCAGTCTGGCGGGGTCGATCTTCATGATGACGTCGAACGTGACGCTTCCATTCGCGGGCACACTCATGCTTGGCGGGGCGAAGATTCTCACCGCGCCGGTGGCCGCGTCCTCGCCGAAACGGAATTCATTGCGCACGTCATAGCGACGCGGCGAACCGCTGAAGTTCTGGATGCGCACGGTTCGCACGAGCGTCTGCTCGTTTGAAACGTTCACGTAGCCGAACGACAGACTGCCACTGCGTTGAGAAACTTCCCACGCCGCAGTGGTGCTGGCCACGGCTTTATCGACCTGCAATTCACCCGCGCCAATGCGGGTGACGGGCGCCAGCACGCCCGGCTGGAACACCGGATCCGCGTACATTTTCGGGTCCGCGGAGTTCATCAGTGCGGCCTTGATCTGCATCGGCGTGCGGTTCGGATACGCCTCCAGCAGCAACGCTGCCGCACCGGAAACCATCGGGGCCGCGCCGGAAGTGCCGCCGAACGCAGATTCGCCGGCGCCGGTTCCCACCTGTGCGGAGACGGATGCGCCGGGCGCGGCGAGGTCCGGCTTGATCTGGTTGTAGTCGTAGCTCGGGCCGCGTGCCGAAGTGCCGGCAACGCTCGCATCGAGCGCGATGCCGTTGGCCTCGGAAATCTGCGCACGCACGCCGGCAGCGATGTTCGCGCGTAGCGTGTCCGCGAGTGAAAGCGAAATCACGATCGTGGGCCGGCACGCGTCTCCGGCGGTTGGACAGTCGCCGCCGTTTGAGAATGTCGTCGGCTCGCCGTCCTTATCCAACGCGATGATCACCGCCTTCGCGCCCGCGTCGCTCGCGCGGCGAATTTTCTGGCTGATGTTGCAATCCCCGCGATCGATGAGGGCGATGAGTCCTGCAGGATTCGCCTTGTACGTGTCGTTCTGGCAGCCGCGGCCGACGTAAGCGATTTGCCCTTCCGTGTCGCCGTCGACGTGTGCCCAGTCGAGCGTGGCGGTGTTCTTGTAGGTGCCGGCGATTGCGGCCGGCGCGGAGATCACCAGCGGAATCGCTGCCGCGCTCGGCACCTGTGTCTGCGCGACCGTGATCACTTCCGGCGCGATGCCGGGCGAGCCCAGGTCGTAAGGCTTGTCGCCGCTATTGCCTGCCGCCGTTACGACGAGCACGCCCACACGCGCAGCGTTTGCCGCAGCGACAGCGGTGCTGTCTTCCCGCTGACCATAGGGCGCGCCGAGCGACATGTTGATGATGTCCGCGGCGTCATCGACGCTGCCGTCATCGTTTGGATCGAGCGCATAGTCGATGCCTTCGAGCAGCGCGATGCCGCTGCATGACGTCGTGACGGCACTGCAGACTTTCACAGCGATCAGCGACGCGCCCGGCGCAACGCCGACATGCTTACCGTCGTTGCTGCGGCCGGCGATGATGTCCGCGACATGCGTGCCATGGCCGAACGCGTCGATCGGGTCCGCGTCTTCCGCGAGCGGCGGGGAGTTTTCATCGCCGGTCCACGCTTCGCCGACGAAATCTCGGCCTTCGATCACTTTCGACGTGGGGAAGAGTCCGTCGCGATTGGTGTTGCGCGCATCGTCCGCACTCTTGCCCCATGCGGCGACGTACGCAGCGGTCGTACCGGGCCCGCCCAGATTGCGATGGGTGTAGTCGATGCCCGAGTCGAGGACCGCAATCCGCACGCCTTTGCCGGTGAGTCCTGCGGCTTGAACCGCGGCAGCGCCGATGTAAGGCACTGTCTCACTCAGGCTGACGCGAAAATCCTGCGCGCGCCGAACCGATGCGACACCGGGAATCGAAGCGAGCTGATCGAACCGGCTGGCATCGATGTGCACCATCACCGCGTTGTACGCGACTCGTACGCGGCCAATCTCCTTGCCGCCCAGCGCGAGCACACGCGACAGCACGGCGTCCTGCTCGCGACGAAGCTGCTGGGAGTACGCAATTTGCTGGACGCGGTTGAGCCGGCCGCCGCTGCGTCGGGCGTCGACGCCGTTCATCTCGGCCAGCGGCTGCCCGGTGAGCTGCACGATCACGTCGACCGCACCGCGCGTGCCTGCGAGTGATTGATCGAGTTTGAAAGCAGACGCTGGTATTTGCAGACGTCGCGTGCTGGCAGTGGAGTGCGCAGCCTGCGTGATAGCGAGCGCAAGCAGGCCGCCCAGGATCATCGATCCCAGACGCGCCAGGCTACTTGGAGATCTGTGATCCGGCCGCCGATCCGCAGCAGCCCGAACAGAAGGATTCATCCCGCCTCGCTCCCCTGGCGGCACCAAGCGGCGCCGCGCATCGTCGGGCAAGACTACGTCAGCTTCGCGCCCGTTTCGCCGGCGTCTTGCCCGCAACGCGCTCGGCACGGGCGGCTGTTTTACCCGCGTGAGCCTTCGCCCTCACGGAACGGCCTTTCCGTACGACATTCGTCACACCTTTCGGGATCGGCGACGAGGAACCCTTCGAGGGTTTTGCTTTCGCAGAGGTGCTTCGAGAGGGTGCGCCACTGCCGCTGGCTGCTGCGCGAGCGGTGCCGTCGGCCGAGGCAGCTCCGTCGCTGCCGGCGGCGGCTGCGCTCGCCGCGGATTTCTTTTTCCCTTTGGCCTTGGGGGTGCCGTCTTTGCCTGTGCCGTTCGCGCTAGCGGCCGCTTTTGCCCCGGCGGTTTTCGGACCGCCCTTGGCTGCGGCGCCCTTCGCCCCCGGCCCGCCGGCACGTTTGCCGCGACCGAACCGGCCGAAGGTGCGCTCGGGCGCCTGCTCGATCATGACTTTCGCTTCTTCGAGCGTGATCGACTTCGGATCGCGATCCTTTGGGATCTTGGCGTTCTTCTTGCCGTTGGTGACGTACGGACCGAACCGGCCGTTCAGCACCTGGATTCCGTCGCTCGCGAAATCCGCGATGATGCGATTCGCGTCCGCTTCCTGCTTCAGGCGGATGAGCTCGAGCGCGCGTGGCAGCTCGACGGTGTATGGGTCATCGCCTTCTTTCAGCGAGACGTACTTCGCGCCGTATTTCACGTAGGGCCCGAAGCGGCCCACGTTTGTCACGATGTCTTCGCCCTCGGCCGTCTGGCCGAGCGTGCGCGGCAGCTTGAACAGCTCCAGCGCCTGCTCCATCGTGATGTTGTCCATCTTCTGTCCGGGACGCAGGCCGGCGAACTTCGGCTTCTCTTCGTCGTCCTTCGTGCCGATCTGCACGAATGCGCCGTACTGGCCCATGCGCACGCTCATCGGCTTGCCAGATTCGGGATGCGTGCCGAGCTCACGTGCCATCGCGACCTGCTCGCGCGACACGTTCTTCTCGATCTTCTCCACTTCCTTGATGAAGGGCTTCCAGAATTTCGAGAGCGGGATGGTCCAGTCTTCCTCGCCGCGCGAGACGGCATCGAGCTCGTCTTCGAGCGCGGCGGTGAAGCCGTATTCCACGTAACGATGGAAATAGGTCGTGAGGAATTTGCCCACGATCTTGCCGATGTCGGTCGGGATGAAGCGCCGGCTGTCCATCTCGACGTATTCGCGATCCTGCAGTGTCGAGATGATCGTGGCGTACGTCGACGGACGGCCGATGCCGTGCTCTTCGAGCGCCTTCACGAGCGAGGCTTCGGAGAAGCGCGGCGGCGGCTCGGTGAAATGCTGCTCGGCCTTGAATGCGCTGAGCGCGACCGTGTCGCCTTCGTTCATCGGCGGCAGCACGTGATCGTCGTCGTCGGACTTCACGTCGTCCGCGCCTTCCTGGTACACGCTCATGTAACCAGGCTTCACGAGCGTGGAACCGTTCGCGCGCAGCATGTGACGCTGCGGCCCATCTGGTCCCGCGAGCATGTCGACGGCCACCGTATCGAACACGGCATGGCTCATCTGCGAGGCAACCGCGCGCTTCCAGATGAGCGAGTAGAGACGGTACTGATCCGAATCGAGCTTGCTCTCGATGTCCGCTGGCACGATGGCTGCGGAGGTCGGACGAATGGCTTCGTGCGCTTCCTGCGCGTTCTTCGACTTCGTCTTGTAGACGCGCGGCTCTTCGGCGACTTCCGCCTTGCCGTAGAGCCGGGCCGCGACTTCACGAATCTCGCGCACGGCTTCTTCCGCGAGGTTCACGGAGTCCGTACGCATATAAGTGATGAGGCCGATGGCGCCTTCGCCGATGTCGATGCCCTCATACAGCTGCTGCGCGAGGCGCATGGTGCGTCGGGCGTTGAAACCGAGCTTGCGTGCGGCTTCCTGCTGCAGCGTCGACGTGGTGAACGGCGGCGCCGGGTTACGGCGGCGTTCTTTACGATCGATGCTCGCGACTTTGAGCGTGCCGAGCGCATCACCGGAGACACCCGCAGAGCGGGCGGCGTCGATGACGTTCTTTTCGACGTCATGGGCCGAGTCGGTGTTCGTGAAGCTGAACTGCTCGACCTTCGTGCCCTTGTATTCGATCAGCTTCAGCGGGAAGCGCTTGCTGCTGTGCTCGCCTTCGCCGTCGAGCGTCCAGTATTCCTGCGGAACGAACGCGAGGATTTCCTCTTCGCGCTCGCAGATCATGCGCAGCGCCGGGCTCTGCACGCGGCCGGCGGAAAGTCCGCGCCGGACCTTCTTCCACAGCAGCGGCGAGAGATTGAAGCCGACGAGATAGTCGAGCGCGCGACGCGCCTGCTGTGCGTTCACGAGATCGAACGACAGGTCGCGCGGATTCTGCACGGCCTCGCGCACGGCGGACTTCGTGATCTCGTAGAACACGACGCGATGCATCTTCTTGTTCTTGAGCTCGCCGCGCTCTTTCAGGATTTCGGACAGATGCCAGGAGATCGCTTCGCCTTCGCGGTCAGGGTCGGTCGCCAGATAGAGCGTGGTGGCTTTTTTCAATGCCTTCGAGATGGACTCGACGTGCCGCTCGTTTTTTTCGAGCGGCTGGTACTGCATGGCGAAGCCGTTGTCCGGATCTACAGCGCCTTCCTTCGGCACGAGATCGCGTACGTGACCATATGACGCGAGCACCTCGAAGTCCTTGCCCAGGTACTTCTTGATAGTCTTCGCCTTCGCAGGCGATTCGACGATGACGAGATTGTCAGCCATCCCGGCGAGAGTCCTCCAAAAACGAAAAACCGCGGACGAGCCGCGGAAGTGCAAACTTACGCAACGCCGCGTGCCTCAATGTGGCACGCCACTGGGTGCCGCAACCACCAGATCTTCGAGCCGCGCGAAGGCATGCTCCTGATCGGGCTGGCTCGAGAGCACCATCAGCACCACCCACTTCAACTGCTCGGTGTCGAGCTCGTCTGCGTCGAGCGCGAGCATGCGTTCGATGACGACCTCACGCTGTTGTGGCGACAGGATGCCGAGCCGTTCGAGCGTGAGCAGGAAGCCGCGACATTCAGTGGACAGCCGCGCCAGCTCGCCTTCGCAGAACACGCGTACCGCAGGTCCGCTACCTTCGAGCGGAAGCGCGTCGCGCACACACGCGAGATCCGCGAGCCAGTCGAGCGCGCGCTCCACGTTTCGATGCGCGAAGCCGGCGCCTTCGAGCTGCCGTGCGAGATCTTCCCGCTCCGGTACCTCGGGTACCTCATCGAGCATGTAACGATCGAAAACGTAGATCAGAATGTCGAGAACGCTGCCGGTCACTTTAGTCTTCAGCCCAATCTCTTCTTCGCGGCCTGTCGCTTACAAGGCAGTCGTCCGTAGCGACCACCCGCGTGGGGCGCCAGACGCCCCTGGAGCTCGAGAATCAGCAGCATGGATGCGACCGAATCGCTGGGAAAGCCCGTGCGTGCGACTAGAACATCAATGCTTGCGGGTTCGAAGCCGAGCGCATCTAACAGTATTTCGTATTCCTTGTCCAACGCCGGGGCCGGTCCGCCCACGTCGGCAAGGCGGGGCTCGCTGGTCGCAAGTGACTGCGGCTGAAGGAAATTCAACACCTCGACCAGTACGTCGTCCGCGCTCTCCACGAGCTTGGCTCCGTTGCGGATCAGGTGATGGCAGCCCCGCGACAGCGGGTTGTGGATGGAGCCGGGAATGGCGAACACCTCGCGCCCCTGTTCGCTGGCGTGGTGCGCGGTGATGAGCGAGCCGCTGCCGTGCGCAGCTTCCACCACCAGTGTTCCGAAAGAGAGACCGCTGATGATGCGGTTGCGTTTGGGAAAGTGCGGCGCGAGCGGGCGTGTGCGCGGCGGGAATTCCGACACGATGGCGCCGCGTTCTTCGATGCGACGGGCGAGCGTGAGATTTTGTCGCGGATAAACGATATCGAGCCCGGTGCCGCAGACTGCGACCGTTCGCCCTTGCGCGAGCAGCGCGCCTTCATGGCTCGCAGAGTCGATGCCTAGCGCGAGGCCGCTCGTGATGGTGATGCCTGTGCGCGCGAAATGCGCAGCGAAGTTGCGTGCGGTCTCGCGGCCGCTGGCCGTAGGCGAGCGCGAACCGACGATCGCGAGCTGCGGTGTGTGAAGTGCTGCGACGTTACCGAGCACATAGAGCACGGCCGGCGCGCGGCTGGTATGCGTGAGCAGCTGCGGATATTCGGGCGACGTGCAGGGGATGAGCTTGCAGTTGCGACTTTGAATCCAATCCAGGTCTGCGCCGATGGCCGCTTCGTCAGGCGCCGCGAAGTACTCGCGGGTCGACGGCGCCAGATGCACGCCCGGAACGCCGGCCGCATCGATGTTCGCAGCGGCCTCGAGACTGCCCGTTGCGTCGATGAGCGCTCGGAGGTGTTCCGCGACGAACGACGGAGCGCGACCCAGTTTTGCCAGTGCGTACAGGGAGTCCATGCGTCGGCACGATAGGATGCACGGGCCGCCGCGTAACCCCGCATTTCTGTCGTAAACGTGCAGAAATGCCTGCGATACGGCAGAGATGGCGGAAAGCAAAACGCCGCGAAGGTTGCCCCTCGCGGCGTTTGCCGATGACGAATTGCGGAGGAGTTACGGGTTGCGCACGTAGTCCGCGACGTGAATCTCCGACGAAGCGCCGACCACGAGGCCGTAGCTCAGGCGATCGAACGTGCGGAACACCAGCAGCGTTCCCGCGCGTTCTTCCGGCAGACGCACCTTCTTGCCGCCAAGGCCGAACATCTTGCCCGTGAGGCTGCGGCTGCCACCGCGATCCCGCACGACTTCGCCAGCCTGGTCGATCGCCATGACATTGCCGGGGACCACGCCATGACGTGAACCGCGGTTGATGACGACCACCTGGTACTGACCGATGAGATACGTGCCGTCGACCACCGAGATGATGCGGCCCTTCAGGTTCTCTGGCGGTGCGCTCAGGATGAAGTTGAGCGGCACCTGCTGGTCAGCGGCAATCAGCTTGTCGCCTTCCAGGGTTTCACGAGCAGAGTCGGACAGCACGGCCTTCGAAGGATTCGAAGTCGTGAGCACCGAGGCGGTCGCCGTATAGATGCCCTGGTAACCGAGCACGTCACCGCTGTCGGGATCGCGCAGCTCTTCACCGACGTGCACGACGCTGAAGCGCGAGCTCGTGGGTGCGTTCAGGTCACGCACGTAGATCTCGTTCGTCGCGCCGCCGATCAGGTGCTTCTCGCGGAACGCGAGCACCGAGGGCGCCTTCTTGATCTGGTCTTTAGTCAGCACCGACGGCTTCGAGAGGAAGGCGGCGATGGCTGAATAAGGCAGCGTCGGGATGGCGCCATCGAGCGGCGAGCTGCGCAGGCGCGGATTGAGCCGTGCGGCGCCGCCGTTCGTGAGGCGAATCTGGGGTGCGCCGTTCGCGCCGTAGGCGAGCGCGAGCGTATCTCCCGGATAGATAAGGTGCGGGTTCTCGACCTGCGGGTTGATGATCCAGACCTCGGGCCAGAGCCAGGGGTCTTTCAGGAACATCGAGGAGATGTCCCACAGGGTGTCACCGCGTTTCACGGTGTAGCTGCGGGGCGCATCCGGACGGATCAGCGATGCCGACGGCGCAGCATCCGCAGACTCCGGCGGAACGGCGGCCGTTTCGGTGGCTACTTCCGTCGCCGTGGGTTCCTCAGGCTCCGGCGCGGTCTCGGCCGCAGCGGAGGACGCCGACGCCACGGGAGGCGGCAGACTTGAGGTATCGTCCTCCCGCCCGAACATACTCCTCATGCTGGAGCAGCCGGCGAGCGCGGTGGCTACTGCCACGGACACGGCAAAGAGGCCCGCGATCTTGCGAGCCTCGGAACTTTGATTTGAGACCATCCTCCACTCCTGTCGTGCGGGTGGGGCAAGCGACCCCGCTGTTATAATCGGCCCGCTACGCTGGCACACGATTTAATGTCGGCAGTGTGCGCTGGTTCACGACGCCTCCGAATGGCGACAGCGCACGTCGGAAATAGCACCGGTAGCGACAATTGACGATGCGAATTTCCCGACTTGCATCAGAACATTAGCAGCATTATCTGGTCGAATGCACGAACCGCTTCGAGTGACACGCCCATGGCCCTTCTGACAATTCTCGAGTACCCGAATCCGCGTCTGCGCATCAAGGCAGAGGCCATGACGCCGTCCGACTTCAAGCCGGAGCTGCAGACGTTCATCGACCAGATGTTCGACACCATGTATGCCGCACCTGGCATCGGTCTCGCTGCGACGCAGGTGGACTTCCACAAACGTCTGCTGGTGATCGACGTCTCGAAGGAGCGCACCGAGCCGCTGGTGTTCATCAACCCCGAGATCCTGGTGAAAGAGGGGGTAGGCACGCTGGAAGAGGGTTGCCTGTCGGTCCCGGGCATTTTCGACGAGGTCGTGCGAGCCGCGAATATCCGTGTGCGCGCGCTGGACCGGCACGGCAACGTGTTCGAGCGCGATTGCGACGACATCCTTGCGATTTGCGTGCAGCACGAGATGGATCATCTCGACGGCAGGCTGTTCGTCGATTACCTGTCCGACCTGAAGCGCGAGCGCATTCGCAAGAAGCTCGACAAGGATCGCAAGGAAAAGGCTTCGAAAGCATCCGCCTCCGTGGCGCGCGCCTACTGAGCACGCCGCCGTTTCCCTCCGTATCGCATTCGCGGGCACGCCGGATTTCTCGGTGCCCGCCCTGCAGGCGCTCATCTCCTCGGCCCATTCTGTAGTCGGCGTTCTGACCCAGCCCGATCGGCCGAAGGGCCGCGGGCAGCAGGTGGCGGCAAGTCCTGTCAAAGCGGCCGCTCTGGCCGCCAGTCTCCCGGTCGCCCAACCACTGACTCTCAAGACGGACGAAGGCCGCCAGCCGCTCGTCGCCTGGGCGCCAGACGTGCTCGTCGTCGTGGCTTATGGACTGATCCTCCCGCCCGCAGCGCTCACGATTCCGCGCATGGGGTGCGTGAACATTCATGCCTCGCTATTGCCGCGGTGGCGCGGAGCTGCGCCGATCCAGCGCGCGATCCTGGCGGGGGACGAGGAAACCGGCATCACGATCATGCAGATGGAT
>Ga0247774_1001340_pt1 | contig 12458 bp, 10 predicted proteins | sample UWRJL001104B6_FD_179933 | JGI IMG/M metagenome (GOLD analysis project Ga0247774, IMG submission 179933) | Plant litter microbial communities from Arlington Agricultural Research Station in Wisconsin, United States - UWRJ-L001-104B-6 | ecosystem: Environmental > Terrestrial > Plant litter >... | reverse complement strand
GCTTTCTGGCGTGCCTCCTTCTAGATATTCCTCGCGACTATGTACAAAGAGGCTACGATAAAAATGAGGCCGATAACCAATCACAATATCTTGTTCCCGTTGGCACCATATCTTCCATAGTGGCCGCGGACGAGGAAGCTGTTGTTCTGCTCTGACTCGGAAAACTCAAACAAGGGCTGCCCAAAAGAGGGAATGATCGTGTCGGCATGAGCTCGGAGATGGGTACAGAATGGGACACCCTGTTTCTATGTTCGGCAATGTTCTGGGAACAAGCATATACAGCGGAATAAGTGTTACCGTGTTATTTTCAATGCAAAAATGATATTAGGGCTGCCTGGTTGGAGATGTGTGATTGTGCGCTAGCTTCACCTGAAATAAGACCAATGTCACTGCATATGTCGCGGAAACTAATGGCAGGAACACCATGATAAAGAATTTGAAATGAGGCTGGAAGGTCCCATTGAAGTCTTCCTTCTGTAAAGCTCCAGTAAGCCGTCCTGCAAAGAGCTCTCTGCAATAGCTTCCCCGCCTATTGATGTGGCGATCACTCACAGCGCGAGCTTGACCTCGCTTAATCCCCGAACCAGCAACCAGAAGTCGGTCAGACGCCAGCCATTCGCTGGACCAAATATCCCATCAGGCGTTTAGTCGTCGGAGAATATTTAAGTCGGCTCGTCTCCGTCCAATTTTGAACATGGCTTTCATCTATACATCGTAGGTCTGCTGGATACACACTTGTTCCCCTTCGACTCTGATATAGTCACACCCATGAACATTTAGATCTAAATCCCTCTTCCGCACTCTACGTAAAAGTTTACGACACATTTCCGAACACGCAAATACCTCAGCGTTCGAATACTCTCACCACAAATGGCACAAGAACCAGAAGGCGAGATATCCTGTTGCGGCCCAGTTTCATGGGACGTGACAGACCCTACCCAGCAAGAAGTTAGCATAATCCTTCGGAACATGAAACTCGACCCGACTTTCCAGGGTGTTTTCTCGCTTGGCAAAGATGGTGTCATGCGATCCCTCACAGCCGATCGCGACGTCGTCGACGCCATGGGTCTCAACCCTCAACAAATTGCCGCGTTTCTCGTCCGCGTGGGCCCGGAGCCTGGAGACGAATGTGATTTCAAGGATGCTGATGGGACAAAGGTGCCAAAGGAGCAGTGGTTTCACCCAGACAAGGCGCTGCTACCTGAGCCGCTGTCGCAGGAACACCGGGATAAATTTAAGAAGGAACTCGAGGAGGATCCGGACCTGCCGAAGCGGCTCCGAGAGCAGGCAAAGCTTAGGGGGGCGAAATTGGCTTGATTCCGTGTAGGATACCAAGTGTTGAAAATAATTATTTCTTTTAAGCTACTGGAAATGACAACCGCTACGCATGTTGACCAGCTGGCATTTCGTGTATGTCTGCCCCATCTGCTTCGTGAATGCCCCGATGAAGCCCATCCTGCCACCCACCATGCATCGAAGAAATAGGCGGGTGCTCTCCAGCAGATCCCGGTATCTGCCCGTACTCATACCCTTGTCCGTAACTCGGCGATTGCGGCCAACCCTGAGTCCTATTACCAGAAGCCATCTTGGCCGAACCCAGGGGCGACGGAAGTCCCTGCATCGACGATCGCTGAAGGCCAACCGAGTGGTACCTAACATCCTGTCGTTTTTGCTTCTGCCTATTACTCCTTTTGATCATAATGAACAAACCGGCCCCTATTAGTGTCAGGACGGCAATGCCGCCCAACACGCCACCGATGATCGGGCCGATCGGAGGAGAGCTTCCCCCATCGTCGCCCTCTGCTTCTCCAGTCTCCGAGCTCGTTGCGGATGGGGAGCTGGCAGATGTGTCCGAGCCGTCGGTTGCGCCGATTATTGCCTTTTGCCATACTGGGGTATTCTTCTGGCCATCGTACGTCGTGGCGATGGTCAATGGTGCGACGTCGGTTGGCTGGCATATCCAGGCTTCGGCTGCGGGGTCGAGGACTGTGTTCGCGACAGCGTGCTGCCCGTTGGCACGCTTGTCACTGCGGACAAGATTTAGCGGTCAGCCATGAACCTAATCATTGCTTGTTGCCAAACGGGAACTTGCTTACCAAACGCCCGTCATTGTGGGGACGGCGCAGGTTCCAGACGTGCAATACCCACTACTCTCAGCTTCGTCAAGGCCCAACCATGTGGTGGGCAGTATGGTCGGGCACGCTTCCAGGTCGCCACCTGGACAGCATCCAAGGTTCGATCGATTCTCCATCACGATGACGACGCATGTGAAGGAGGGGTTGCAGGTGAGGGATGACTCTGTCACATCGCCACTACTTAGCACGCGCTCCAAATCCCTGTCGTCTGTCGCGACCTAAAAAAAAAAAAAACCATAGGATGGCAAGGAACGGAACACACCTTTCTTCCCTCCGTAGTAACCACATGTCGGATCGGGCCCGAGGTAGATCGTTGTCGGCCCATCTCGTCTCCGCAGTTCTGGTTTTGCCTCGAATGCAGACCCGGCACATATCTGCGAAAGGGCTAGCGCTCCGGTTACGCTCCGTAGGAATCGGATCATGGCGACCGGGCAGCTGCGCCGAAACACCATCCGAAGTTTGAAGACCTAGTTAGAGCTTAATCAGAAGTTGAAGTTGGCAAAAAAAAACCCCCCCAAATAAAAAAGTTGACAGGTTGACAAGATTCCCCGCCCCCCCTGTTATTGACTAAAAATCCCTGGAGCTTGCGTGTTCGCCGCTGCAGGTGGATGCCCAAAAATGGCGCCAGTATTCCCGGAGGTCCGGTCCCTTTATTGAGAACTACCTGATGGTGAGCAAATGGGAGGCGCAGCGAATGACTTCAGTGGCAAAGAAGCTCGACCACTTGGCGGCAGTCATGTGCTTGCATATTCAGCTCCTGCAGCCCTAAGTCAGGAGCCTGATGGGGATGCAGCATCTGAGAGTACAAAATAGATTGGACACAGTGGAAGGTCTTCCTGCAGCGACCGGCACAGGCATTGCCGGCCAGTGGGACAACCCTTGTCAGTCTCCCAGCCAAGACTGAAGTGGGAGGAATGAATCCCAAAAAGCCACACTAGTGGGTGGCGACCACGGTGTTGGCGACCAGATTGAATCTGGATCGCGTACGCGTAAGAATCGCTAGGCTGCAAGCTCGTGTCGAAACAGAAGAGAACCGAGAGTGCTCGGGATGTGTGACCTCCAAGCCCAAAGCCACTTCTTGCAGGCGAAACGACATGAACCGCACAATATCAACCAACCATTTGCAACGCAAAGCTCCTAGCGCTGTACCCCCCGCTGCCATATTGATTCCATTCCCTGCCAGCAATTCCTGATGTTACGTTGAAAATTACTTGGCCTCTGCGGAGGTTTCCGCAGGTGCCAGCCGACTGTTGGATGGTTACCGAGCCATTCGTCAGTGGGGGCCGAGCCGCCCTTCACAGATCCGAGATTTCTGCGCTAAGATGTCGTACTAGCGATCGCTAGCGGGGACTAGCCCCGTTTCGGTCTGAGGCATTCAGTAATCAAGAAGTCAAGTAATCAAACGGGCCCATTTATTTCTCAGTATATTTCTTTACTCACTCTAGATCTCGCCGGTTTGGGGTTGGTTAGGTTTATCCTTTTGCCGACCATGTTCTGCCAAAGATTCCAGCCCTTTATTCACACAGCCTCTTCCATATTGTTAGTTCTCTCAGTTCTGCCGAGAGCCAGTCCGGACCTCATTGACTCGTCCAAGGTGAAGATTCCACGGGCTTGCGCCGGTCACTCATTAAGGTAGACTCCCCATCTACAGAGTCCTCGAGAGTCGTATGGTGAATTCCATCGCGCACGATTATGATGAGATGCCGCATTCGAGAGGTTCGAGATGTAATGCGAGAAGCTGACAAAGCAAGGCCCATTATACGCCTAGAGTATGATCCTGTAGCCCATGGAAAGGCACCGAGGTGTTTTTTCTCTACAGGGCATTGTGCATAGGGAATTACTGGTGCCTCGCCGATTTTAAGCTTGTCACGACCCATGGTCGCGACTTGATGTGGCTGTACACGAATGTGGTTGGATTCAGCGTTCGCAGCTTGGCAGCGGAGAGATCGTGGGATGCTATACGGAGGATTATGCTAATGTCTCGCTGCTAGCTGGGTTTGTTCCACGCCGAGACCATAGGCGATATAGTACATCTAGATAAAAAATCCGAAGCCTTAAAATCGGCGCCAATAGGGGGCAATATCGTATTCTCTATTTGGATCCCGAGGTCGAGAACAGACACCGGTACAGGAAAGTTGATCCCCGTCCGGTGTTCCACGTGAGGGTGGAGGGGCTAAATTTACTTATTTGCAAACTCTGTGCCCGTAGCCCCCCCCGTGGCGGTAGAGTGTATTTCGCGTACTAATGACTTGTCACAGAAATCCGCTTGAAATTCCGAGCCACCGGATTTCCAGGGCTGCGATACAGTCAGGCTTGCGAAATGAGGATTATAATCCTCAACCAGCAAATACCACTACCTAAACAGGAACGGCCAGATACGCCTCATTGCCAAATATGCTCATTAACTAGCTGTATCGTACATACGAACTGTATCGTACATACGGAAGAGTAGAGCCTGACCGAGGTATCGCCGGTATCGCAGGGTTCGCCATCTACCAATCACTCGTCAGCTTGACGACGTTCACAGCCTGGAGCCATTGTCCGCCCGACCTCGGAAATGCGTCTAATTAAAGCACCAAAAGAAAGAAGTCTAACGCATATCATGTGGAACTGTCTGTGTCTGACTACACTATACCTTCCATCGCCAACCAGCCAAGTATTTATAGCATCCAACATATTTCGGCGCCAACGCTAAAACGCCTATACGACGCCGCCCACGCCTTTCCACACCCATCGCCTAGGGTTCCAAGCCCTCCAACACACGGCATTTACTCTGTTGAGATCGCCCGCTCAGTAGTGTACGACTCCATGTGCGCTAACGTAAGAAAATCGCACGTGACACCGAATGATAGACAAGCTCCCATTGCAGGCAGCACATCCGGCTTCATGGAAGAGACATGTAAGCGATTTTCTCCCATCCGAGAGTTCAATTTCATACGGCAGTGTGGCGACAAATATGCAACCAGGAAGGCGAAGTCAGGCTGTGGCTTGTCCAATGCAGCTCCGCTACGGCCGACGATCTCCGCAGGCGCCACAACTCGGTAGGCGTCATGACTTGCGCCCTCGCCCTCGCCTGGCTCCAGTACAGTAAACATTACCATTGGAAATCTGATTTTGGGAATAGCCTTGGACAACCATGACCCTAGCTGCCTTGCTTACCATGAGTTAAACGCAACAGTGTCGCCGCCTAGGATGGAAAATCTAGGGCCTCAGCTTACGCAGACATTCTAGGTGAAATGGTGACATGCGTCGGCTAGCTCCTTCACTACATAGTGGAACTTCAGCGTGTGCCCCGTGAAACATTACTTGGCAAACTAGGCCAAGGTGGAATACCTCAATTGGTGGTTTGTCTTATCTGCAGCTGCCAAGAATGCCATATTGAAAATGGACCAATTTTCATGCCGTTCTCACTCACGCCGACGATGGCCCAAGCCATTATTCAAATTTCCAAAGTTAGCTGTCAGTGGTGTGGTGTAAATTTGGAAACAAGACGGTTTACTGTTCAAGGTGTTAGCTGCTCTTACTCCAATCTAAGACATTTAGCCTCTGAACTCCTAACCCTAAGATATAACAAATATTATGTCTTGCACAGAACAACCAATATAAATTGGATTTTCTATTCTCTGGTTTATTTAAGAATTTGCGAATTTCTTAGCAGCCAAGTTTCAAGCACATGGCGATATTTTATAGCGGGTGAAACTATAGTTGTGTAAGAATTGATATATAACACTCTTTTCCAAGCTAAATGATTTTAGATAGGGAGGAGGCAGTTACCAATTGAAAAGCAGCTTCTATGGCGCAGTGGTAACGCGTCGCACTTGTACTTCACAGGAATGCGAAGATCCTCGGTTCAAATCCGAGTGGAAGCAGAAGCCCCTGCTTTTTTTGAAATATTTCCATGTTGAAAGGAGTCATTGAAAAGCTCGGTAGAGGATTTTTGCCGAACCTATATTTTTGAAATACTTTCTTTTGGTAAGAGGTGCGATTAATCCTTCCTGACATAACTCCATTCTGACAACATTGCCGCCAACTGCTCATGCCTCACCAACGCGTCTTCGAATGTCGGATATTTCGAGGGCCCAACCCCTGTAAATTCTTCGTACAACATGGCCGTACTTCTAGCCGCAATCGGCAAACTCTCTTGCCACGGCGCCCACTGCCAATCAACTCGGCTAACCTTGTTAGTCTCCAGGTCATGCACCTCAACCACCACCGGCGCCGAGTATGCAGCCTGGGCGTGCAGCGTGGTACCCCCTTCCGCAGTGAGACGTATCTCTCCCTTCTCTCCATTGATGGTCCAAACGAAAGGGGCTTCGCCCGGAAAAGGAGCGCCACGACGAAACCGAACGAGAACTGTGGCTCCATCTTGACTGGTTTCTGATGCGGGGAGTGAACCCGATACAATGATGAGGTCGGGAACGTCGGACGTAGTCGTCTCCTTGATTTCATTCGTCTTTGGATCCCGTATTTTGTTGATGGGATATTGGAGATGCAACTTAGACGAAATGTCCGTCACGGTGCCAAGTACAACCTGGACGAAGTCAAACACTATACCAATGTCAGTGGACGGATTGCTGTGCCGCGCTCAGCCGACGAGCGATATGAAGAACCCACAGTGCCCGAACCCGATCGTTAAAACGTTCCCACCAACAGCCTGGTCAAGAAAGTACTTGAGTCCCTCTGGTAGCACATCTCGGTTGTTCAACCCGCCAGACGCCCGCACCTCCGAGCTCAAAACCTTCCCGATCCTCCCTTCCCTGATTAGCTCCTGCAACTTCAAAATCACTGGCGCAAACCTGCCCTGTTGCCCGATCACGGTCTTCACGCTCTTCTCGCGCGCCAGCGTCACCAGGTCTGTAATATGTAGCATGTCTTGCGCCAGGGGCCACTCCACCATTACGGACTTGCCTGCATTGATGCTAGGGCGGATAGTCTCGTGGTGGCGGTCGACGCGGGTACAGCAGACGACGAGGTCGACGTCCGGATCCTTGGCAAGTTCGGCCGGGTCGCCGTACGCACGTGTCGAATCCGAGAGACCATAGATCTTGATGGCAGCCTTAGCTGCATTCAAAGTAGAGTTGCAAAGTGCAACGATGGTGTACTTTTCCCTCCCTCTAGCCGACAGGAGGTAAGGCAGGTGGGCGCTGCTGGCCCAGGACGTGGTGGCGGAGGCGGAGAGGCCAATGATTGCAACGCGAATTGGAGCCATGATTTGTGAGTATTCCCGGCAAAGCGATATTGCTGAATGACTCTGAGAAGGAGAGAATTGATTTTAATAAACCTAAAGAGAGAATATCGTTGATTTTTCTACTCTCAAGGCATGCACGACGAGATTTGTAAGCTTCTTCTTTATTTCTAAGCACCATCTCGGAAGCATGCCGATCACCGATTTGAACCCTTACCCTAGATTCTAATACAGTTCTCTACCAGAGATCACGTGAGTAAGTCTAGCTACTGGAACTAAAGACGCCACCTCGTAATGCATCCCTCAGCTCTGCCCAGCCCGACCAAACTTGAGTTTCATTCCTTCTCCTGTCTTACTTTCTAACCCTCGCATTAAATCCAAAGTCGGAGGGTAGGATCTTTCATCGAAATGACATACCAATTCTCTGCGCCATTTCCGCCAGAGTTGGCGCTTGAGAGGTCTGTGCTGAACCTCGAGAGCGCCGTTGACGACAAGGGAGCAAAGCCGCGACTGCAGCCTCAAGAAAGTACGCGTCGAGGCGATGGTGAACCGACAGAAATAGACTACCTGCCAGGCTATCCAACCATTAGCCTCGACCCGGCGCAGGTCCACGCATTCCTCCAAGGCGAGTTGGCGACACCAATTATCGACGAGCTACACTACCGATTCTGGTTGTTCAGTATGAAGTGTGGCGGCAACATCGACCCTCTTCACCGACAGCGTGTCAAGGGTAGAACAATAGTGCCCACCGACGAGGCAAAGCTCCATCTTGTGTGGACTAAAAACAGTATCTACGTCAAGCCACTACCCGCCTGCCTGCTCAACCACGCCGTCTGGGAGGGTTTTCTGGCCCCAGACGACCGAGTGCAGCAGCTGCCCATCATCATCTCTGACCTCGGTTTTGACCGGGGGATAGCTCTCGGATTCCTCCGTACTTACTCGTATCTTGTCCGCAGCCCGCTCGACTTCGCCCTCGCAAAGGAAGCGCGCCTGATCCCCGAGGACCTCGACATCGACTGGATCCGCTGGATGAAGTTCATATCGCATTTTCGTGGCATAGATGACCGCCAGGTATCTAAACGCTATCATTTCGGCCAGATCCGCCTCAACCGCCTCAACTGGGCCGTACGGCTCATGATGCCCAAGGCAGCTAAGGGTGTTTGGCACTATCATCGCCAACACTGGTCCGTCGGTACCGCAATCAGCCAATGGTTCTCCATTTTGCTCTTCAGCTTCGCGAGCTTGTCTCTAGTCCTCTCGTCGATGCAGGTCGCGCTCACTGTTTCGCCAGACCAGCTCCCCTTCGCGGGTTTGGACCACCGGGGCATGGCGAATCTGAAGGCGGTATTTTGGGTCTTCTCCATATTAACCATCATCATTTCGGTTCTCACTTGGCTGGTGCTTGTTTTGATCCCTGTTGGCCTGTTTGCTGCTCAGATATACTGGGCTGTCAGAACCAAGGGGGTTCCAACCCCAAAGAGTCGGATCAAGCAGTCGGCCTCACACGTCTTTCCCAATCTTTAAGGAAGGAAACAGTTTGTACCATTTACCGTGCGGGATATTGCGCCTATCTTAGCTCAACTAGATTAGGCACCTGTCTAGTATTTTCCATGGGCTTCTTGTACTAACTAATATACATTTATGCCTTTCATCCTCCGCATATTGGCTTTCCCAATAGTAATTGATCATGCAAAGTTTGTGCAGACGCGATATGCTAGTAGGGGTTCTTAGCATTTCTATTTTTCACAACGCAGTCCATTCGTTCATCACCTTGCCACGCAGCACACACCATCTCGGTGCTAAAAGGTGTCCGGCACGTTGCCGTGCTTAAAGACCCTTCAACGCGTCTCGAAAGAGGTAGTGATTCGTTTGAGGGTATACCGTCAGGCTCATGGGTTTGAAAGAGATGCCCTGGACTGCGAGCTAGAAATGGCGCTATTAACAATATGCTGCAAGTCATCCTAGTTCCTGTCAGCAGCCCTATTCATCGGCGAGCAGCCGGCGTCAACTTGCCCTGAGAGCGTCCTTACTAAGCACAAAAGTCCTCTGCGCTGCCTCCGTGCCGGCGGCGCAGCCAAAGCCTGGATGCGCCGCAAGCCAACATTCTATCCGGTATTTACCCAGTTTCATCCCCAGGGCCAACACACTTGAAAGCGCTGCAAAATACTTATAGAACCTCCTCGATTACACCTACTACCTCTATGTCGACGACGAACACTGGGAACCGCACGCAATCAATAATGGCCGTGAAAATCGAACGAGCGAACCTCGACGACCTGCCGGCACTGGCGGAGATCAACCGCCTATCGTACATGGGCGAGACGATTTCCATGTTCGCGTTCAAGGACTGGCCTGATGAGAAAAATATGCGTGAATTCTTCATGGCAAGACTTAGAATTCGGTTCGACACTACCGGCACGCAGGTTTTCAAGGCTACTGATGCTCGCACGAGTAAAATCGTAGGATTTGTCTGCTGGACTCTCGAGCAAGGCGAGACGGCCGATGCAAAATTGGACAAACCGTTGGCAGCAAGCAAGACCCCGACTGCCAGCCTAGTCCAGGTGGAGCAGATGCCTCCATTTTTGCATCGTGATTTCGTCATCAAAACCGGTGCGGAGGTTGAAGAGTTGAGAGAATTTATGAAGGGCGAAAAGCATTACTGTAAATTTTCTTCCTGCTGCTCACACATGCATCCATTGGCAACGACACAGCTCGAAAGATGTTCTCGAACTATCACTCTAGATATCTCTGCATTTGCTGTAGAGCCTGGTTTTCAGGGCCAGGGCATTGGCTCCGAGCTCCTGAAATACTGCTTCCAGATGTCTGACCAGGAGGGCCTTCGCACATGGCTCATCTCATTTCCGGGCTTTCATAGTTTGTATCTGAGGTTTAGTTTTACGGATCTTGACTATGGGGATATTGATTTGAATGAGTGAGACAAAGGCAGACTGCATGGATATGGCATTTACCGCTCGTACGCCATGGTTAGCGAACCACAAACCGTATAGTAGAGTGTACCAGTTTCAAGATTACATGCCAGATGGACATGGCGATACTGAGTACACACGACAACATACACTCATATATTATACATCGCCCAAAGTCCGACTCTGTGACAGGCTTTGCCTGCTTTATGGCATCGTTCCATATTTCATTTACTTTACCCTTTTCGAACCTGGTTAACCCTGGGCTGATGCAGAGACATGTGACGTGGCCTGGCTGCGCCACGAGCCTCCATTTTGTCAACTAACTCATCTAGTCAAAGCGGCCTAGCGCTACTTAAGTCTTCCCCTTCACTAAAGCATCGCAGCCCTAGAGCTGTTTCTAAAAGACGAAATCGTCCAATTCACTCGGAATCCCCTCCATCAACCTAGAGGAAATCTCCCGGTGGGACTCAGGTACCAAGAAAGGTACAGAAAGCCACTGCAATAGCGGCAGTATGAGGCGCAGGAAAAGATGGGCCGGGCAGCATAGTCAGCATGGGTCAAGCTAGAGATAGAACTTTCAATTTTTGACCTGGACCCGTGATTTCCATCTTCGTAGTAATTGTAAAACAGACTAAATCGCCTGTGCAAACGCTAATATAGTTTGGCCCCTGAAATATCGTCAATGTACAACAATGAAGAGGATATTTCACAGCTATATCCAAGAAGTAACCGATATCACTATTTAGTAATAGCAGAGCTTCTACTACGATACTAGGCCTGAATTGGGAGGTTGAAGGAAGTAATTCGTAATCCCGTCGGGGTCATTTGTCCATAGCGTCAATGAAATCCCACTTGGCCCTTGAAGCGCCTCAAAAGGCCTCTCAACCGTGATCCCACGGCACTTAACTAACTCATCCACCTGTCTTACATTGGAAACGATATACTGAACCCCCCCACTTCCAGTGTCCGCTGGTAGCGGTTCTTCAAAGCTCCGTAGCGTGATGACGGTTGAGCCATATGAGAAACTGTACTTTAACGTCTGGAATCGCTCGTCAAATTCCGCTTCCGCCTCGTTGAACCCCACAAAGCCACGATAGAATTCCAAGCTTTGCTTAATATCGGACACCACCATGCCGATTTCCACGCCACCGTATCCCGTGTCCGGTGCGTCGCCGGTAATTACAAGCTCAACATCCTGGCCGGAGGGATCCGAAATCAGCGCGCTTCGTTTTGCCGGTTTACCGTCCGTCCCCACCAGATCTTCGAACTTCGGTGCTGTCAATCCCGCAGCAACGAACCGGTCCACCACCGCGGCCTCGTCGCTGAAGAAAAAGGTCCACAGCCGAAGCCCCGTCGCTGCCGTAACTCCGCCGCCGATGTACTTGCGGCCGTCTTCCAGGAGATTAAGCTTGATTTGGGTATCTCCGGCCTTGAAGCGCCAGACCACTTGTCCACCACTAATGTTAAGCGTATCTAGAGCTTCAAATCCCAGAGCATCCTCGTAGAAGTTGAACATGGGCTCGGTGTCACCTTCGAAGCGACGAAAGGTGTTGAGGGCTGGGCCTTGGAGCAAGGCGCGAACATTTCCGGTGCAAGATGGATCGCCACCTTGTGGATTTGGGGGTGTATGGCTGGCCGCGAGGGCCACAGGCATAACCAATATTGCAAGATATGATAGAAGTTTGTGCCAAAGCATTTCTTCTCCCCTGTCAATAATGTTGTCTACCAAATGAACGAACCAGGTGAAAACCCATTGAGAGGAACGGTGGGAGGATAATGATATTAAATCGTTGTTGAGTGGAGAAATCACATTTAGGCAACTTTCTTTTTGTACCGGGTAGTTATTAATCTATGGCATGCTACCATTGCATGAGCAATTATCAATACACCAATATTCCCGTGAAGTTAATGGATTTTCTTGGAGACGAGATTTTGCGAGAGCATTTCGCTAAATTGCCGAGGACGGCAACGGTCCAACTAAACACCAGATCGGGGAAGTATGTGATAGTACGTCTCTTGTGGATGAGGGGTTCTTTGTACATGGCGGTGCATCGAAATCTTTGGGTCTTGTAAGAGACAAGCTATAAAAGTCAATAGCTGGGGTAGCTGAGTGGGCATGGCTCCTGTGCTTGCTAAAAGAGCGTTGCTGTCTGGAATGCCAAATTACTGCGAGTTTGAGCGAATTTTTTTTTTTTTTTTTGGGAAAATAAC
>Ga0247774_1001339_pt1 | contig 12463 bp, 7 predicted proteins | sample UWRJL001104B6_FD_179933 | JGI IMG/M metagenome (GOLD analysis project Ga0247774, IMG submission 179933) | Plant litter microbial communities from Arlington Agricultural Research Station in Wisconsin, United States - UWRJ-L001-104B-6 | ecosystem: Environmental > Terrestrial > Plant litter >... | reverse complement strand
CGCACTCTTGGACACTTTACTCCTTTCCATGTGCCTAGATATACCGAAAGCCTAGATAATTACCTTTCACATTTTCGCGACATCGAATTGTAGATAGCCTCAGACGGCGCACCATCTGGGCAGGAATCCTTTTAACTAAAAACTCCCATTTGAGGATCTCCCTTGACCACTCTAATCCCCGCTAGTATTTAATAATAGAGAAGAGGGCTATAGCCCATATAAAGTGTGCAGTGCATGTGTTTAGTACCGCGTAATTGCGGCTTCATAATTAGCTTGAACTGACAATAAGTTGAGCCGTCTAGATGTGGCCGGATCATCAGTGCTAGCTGGCTACAGCGTCTTTATTTCCAAACGCTTTGCTAAATGCAATTCTTGTAATATCGAGAAGTCGCTACCGAAGGAAGCAAATTACGACAAGCCGACGCTGCTAAGCCAAGCTATTATAGGTAGTTCACCAATATCCATGCGTCGTGTCGATAGCTCGATTAATAAACCTTGCTCAGCCTCTTGACGTTGGAAGCTCGTGCCGGGGTCTCTCAGCTGCCACTTCAGCCACGAGAGGTTGCTCCTTGTACGGCCCAATGGTGAAGGGGATCGGACTCTCTGGCACCTGTTGCTTCCGCCGCGTCCGCCAAAACACCACCGCGAATACTAGGCACAACAGAAATATCACGGCGCCAAGCGAAGCACCAACTGCCACGGCCGTCTTGTTATCTCCTCCTGAGCTGGGGACCTTCCCTGTATTGCTGGGCTCCTCGGCCTTATCGCTCGCAGCATCTTTCGGCGCGGTCTGCCCATTGGTGGAGGATGGAGGTGATGACCCAACAGATGTTGATGGCGGCTCCACCGCCGCGCCCACCGGGTCAAACAGGTCTCCCCATTCGGGCTGGAAAACGTCGTCGTCGCAGCAATTACCATCGTAGGCGCAACACCACGTCCCACCGTTCTGCGCGGCATCGCAGGCAATGATGTTGACGAAGCTAGCGTTTCCTAGTTCAGTTGAATATGAATTAGTTGCGGATTCCCAAAATTGAATCCGGAACGCAAACTGGCGACGAAACTCACCAGTTGCGCTGTCCTGACACTGTGTAGGGCACGACGGCGATTTGTACGTCATGTCGGTACACCCGCCGCGATAGTGATATCCGTTTAGGGTACTCAAGCAGAAGCCATTCGCCCTGCATTTATCGTTCTTGTGGCAGCAATTGCTCCCCTCGCTGTTCGTGCACGGTACGTAGTCGGTATTCACGCCGACGCCGTCCGGGAAGACACACCTGGCCATCGCCGTAGAAAATAGCCCTAGTATCGCAATCGGAAGGATACCCGCTGCTCCCCGCCAGCGGAAGCCCAATCTTGCCTGTCCCATTATCCAATTGTCGAGGTCTCTTCGATTTTCTCGAGTCTTCGACGCAGGATTTCGACGCGTTTGTTAGGACTGTTGGTAGAGGGTGCAGTTGGGTAGTTCGTTGTCTTTGACAGGGCAGGCGTGCGCCTCACATTCCTTTTATTCGCTTTTCATGCGCCGCAGGGCCGCAGATGGGCTGCTTTTTGAATTTGGCTAATTTTTGGCGAGCAGGGCTGATGGCAGGAGGTCAACATCGTACGCCGCACGGAACCGAAATAAACGCCGTTTTATGGGTTACACACGTTAATCTCCTGGCCTGTCATTAAGTGCGATGTGCAGCTCTCGCTTGCAGCTCAGACCCTTTTGCGTTTCAGGCGGCCTTTCGTGCAACATGGGGGCCAATTCGGTGTTGCTTGGTGGGTGGTCGCCCTGGCCTTTTGTGGTTAGCCGGGTGGAGGCGGCCCCGTTTGGCGCTTGTAGGGCCAGCTCAAGCTGGCCTGAGGGTTGCACGAGGAAATCACCAGCGACATGATCGTAGCCTCAAGCAAGCTGCAGAAAATATGAGGGGGGTTGCGCGCCGAGAGGAGGGCTCTAAATTGAATTTTTTTTAAACGACCTGCCCGTTTCCATAGCGCGCCTCAGGGTCTTAATACTTGGGTGTTTGGTAATACTATGCCTGACCAACCCGACACCATGTGTCCACATCGGACTTGTGTCCATCCTTCAGGGAATGGAAATAAATTCAGTAGACTCATACTTCCGCCTATGATATGGATCGTTTCCCCTCTGGATCTCTCCCCTAAGAGGTCCGAAACAACTGTCTTCCAACTCTCAGGACATTTCGGCGAGAGACCAAGGCTGATCACCCGGGATATCTAGTGGTAAGCATATCTATACCATTCGTATAGCAAAAACTAGGACGACAGTGCTATTATTTAAAGCCACCACGGCGTCTGTGTAGAGATAGAGATGAATTGTGCCATTGTTCCGAGTAAACCAGCTATCCCATGAGTGCTCGCATCCCACGAGCGGACCAGCCTCAGAGGGAGCAACCTCTCGAACTATCTATGCTGCCAGCGATAGGGAGGTTAGCAGCCCCCAAGGGCCACCCAATTCTGACCGCGTTTCAAAATACTACCCAAGACTTCTCAACCACCGGAAACAATCCAGCCAGAGAACGCTGATAAGCTAGCTCCCCGCGGTCGCGGCTGCGCGAACTCCAAGCCAAACATTCATGAGCTACTACTTACAAGTCTGGCCGACCGCCGAAGCGGGCGCTGAATGAATGAGCAAGTTCCTCCAAACACCAAGGTGCTGTTCTGGAATTTCCTTCGAGGGGTCCATAACTGTTCGAAATTCGTGCGGGTCTTAGGATGACTGGATGAAGGATACTGTGTTTAGGGATATGTGGTGGAGATGCAGTGCCATCCCGGAACAAATCACTGAGTTGCGAGAGCGGGTCCAAACTCAGGATCCGAGTATCAGGTTATCAAGGGACTTAAGTGGAATAACCAGGCCCCCTAGCAGAGTCTATATTTACTGTAGGCATTTCAGGTTTTCCAATCAATGCATCTGGGCAAGTAGCGCAGACAGACGTTCATCTTTTACATTCCAATCACGTCTCCGCGCCAATGCCGTTTTCATACTATTCAAGCCTACTCTATGTTTCTGGAGGCTCGTTTTAATCTGGGATATTTCTCATCTAAATAACTGGCCAGTGAATTGATTGAGGTGTAGAGTGTTTGTTCAGGTATCGGTAATGTATGTGTGTGTGGCGACGCACGAGACATGACTACATTAACAAAGCTCAAGCCATCCCGAGAGGAATCTGGCATTATCAGGACTGGCGTGGATGCTCTCACTCCAGAGAGTATTCTCGATACGATATCATAGAATTTGAAACCTGGGAGTCAAACGGGAGCCTTTTCTAAAGTTCTATAGACTGGCAGGGTGAGTCTTTTTAATGATCCATCCAGCTGCCGTTTCGTGAATGAGACAGTTAATACCATGGCTTTGTTCTGGACACTGTGTTAACACTAACAGAACCATGATAGTGCATGGAGACACGTGCTAGTAACCTCACCAACGGCTCATTTCGATGAAGGCTCTCGACGGAATGACAAATCTTCTTTCTACATCTCCAGCGGATGTCAATGTCGGCGTTGATGGCCAGATCAATATTAGAGTGACATTATTGTCATGTAGAACTGCCAGGGCGGGCTGGGAACAAAGAGAGGAGATGGGTTTGATATGTTGTTCCTGTCCCATGCGGCATTTCACACATTTGTTTGGCTTGCTGCTTGAACTGTTCTAGTTACTGATTCGAGTCATGATACACCGTTATAATTTAATTGCATGCCCATATGGTCTGGTCTACTGCTTCAACCCCCCCCCCTCCTCCTTCGCTACTCTCTACACATTATCAAGTCATTTTGATGTTTGAATTCTTTCTGGGCGCGATTTCCGTTTCGCGGGGCCATTTGCTCTTTTGATATTGGCTGTAGGGAGAAGTTGCGGAGATATTGAATGCTTGGATGAGTCGATGGAGGGCGGGCAGGGTTGTCATTTAATTTTTCGTGATTCTAGAGTGTTAGGGGATGAGTTCCCCCCCGCAAACTCGACCGGGGTATCCTCGTCAGCGGCGACGTCATCAACGGGGTCGGGGTCTTGGAGCCCTTCAGTATCGGTAGGACAACTCGGCGAACCTTCCAGCCCTCCGCACTTATACTCAGGAAGCCCATCGGTGTAACTAATCCCGCCATTGAGAGCGGTGCTCATTAACCGAACCCGACGGCAAAAGCAGAATCTCTCGGTAGGCCCATGCTTTTTCGACAGATCCGGATTTTTTCGGCATATCCGAAACTCTTGGCAAACCGGAACCCTCGAGAGGACCAACCCACCAATTAGTAATTACAATATCTCTTGGAAGTTGTGTTAGAAACGAATACGTATACCGAGGATATCGTTGATATCGCTGTTGAAGTATTTCGCCAGAACTGTCTTAGCACTGGGCCCTGTGCTAAGCAGGCTCGGTTCCCCCGCAGCGCATCATCCAGCACACAAAGCACCAGGGACGGCCAGCACTTGGTCCAATTCCACCAATATTTGTCTCTACTTTCTCCTTCCACCGCATACGAGCGAGAACCGACCGTCGATTCGCGGATTATTATACAACTAAGTCGGTGGCGGACCCCTCAAGGCGGCGTGGTGCACGCAAGCACGGGGTAACCGGCCAACTTTTGCAACAATGTTGCTTTCTTTCGCATGCAGCGTCTTCTTCTTGATAGCATACTGCAGCTCTATCACCCGCGGCGCATATACTGAGACCGTAGGCGACTTTCGCAATCCGGGAAATGCTTGTCGGCCCAAATTTCGATACTGGTTAGTGCTAAACTCAAAATCCGTCATGCTCTTCACAACCATTGCTAACAATTGGGAAAGGTTACCCGACGCCAGTGTATCGCATGATGTTCTCACTAGCGACATTGCCGGAATCGCTGGCATAGGAGCCGGAGGCATCCAATTCGTGCCCTTTTATTTGTACGGGCTACCTGGTGGCGGAGACCCTCCAACGGACTGGTCAAAGTACGGCTTCGGCACAACCGAATTCAATAACGTGTTTCGAGATGCTCTTCAGGCGGCAGAGGAGGCGGGTATTCTTGTGGACTTTGCGCTTGGCGCCAGCCAAGGGCAAGGTGTTCCATCTGCGCCCATGACTCCTGGACTGGCCGTTGATCTTCTAATGGGAGGCGTAAATATTGAGGCTGGACGAGAATTTTTAGGCCCTGTTCCTCCAGCAACACGGCCATCTGATAATGTCGTCCGTGGATTATTCTTCCATCACCCTCAAGAGGAGTTCGGAGCCCCGAATCTTACCGCAGTGACTGCATTAAGAGTTATCAGGTCTGGTCTAGTCTCTGAGGATCCTCAACAGTCGCAGATCGTTCTTGACGAAGACTCCTTTATCGACCTTGCACCATTTGTATCGGAGGGCTCCTTGAAATGGACTGCTCCAGAAGGAAATTCCACTTGGCGGATATTCAGCTTCTGGGAACATTATACAAACCAGAGGAGCAGTGTGGGAGGAGTTGATGCTGACACCGTACTTGCGAACGGCTCTTGGACGGTCGATCACTTTAGTAAGACGGGAGCTAAACGGGTAACCGACTTCTGGGACGAAAATATCTTGATGCATAACGAAATCCTCAATTTACTGAACTCCGTTGGAAAATATGGTAGGCAATTCTTAGCAGCTACTATGGGCCACACGCTAATTCTGAACAATTCAGCATGGGAGGACAGCATCGAGATGCTAGCAGCGCTATACTGGACGCCAGGTTTGTTGCAGCGCTTTGAGAAGGAGCGCAATTACAGCCTCGTTAAGTGCCTCCCCGCCGTCTTTGGCGCAAAAAATACCTGGGGTGGAATTTTCTCTCCGTATAACGAGGTCTACTCGTGTGGAAAAGTTACGACTGACGGCGAGAGCGTATATAATCTCGACTACCGCTCTTTTTTGAACACAGGTTATCAAGAATACATGTCCCACTTTGCAGAGTGGACCCACGCAAAAGGCTTGAAGTACTCTCATCAGCCGGCGTACAATTTACCATTGCAGATGGTCAGTCACCTTGAGGCCGAATATTGGGAGTAAAGCGTAGGGCGTTTGTGCTCATGACTGTGTTTTCCCTACAGCTCAGCGACGTTCCGTTTCTCGATTCTCCTGAGGCTGAGTCCCTCGGCTTCGGAGACCAGCTAGACGCCTTCCGCCAAATCACTGGCCCTGCTCATCTCTCCGGTAGCAGCACTATTTCTATCGAGGTCGGGGGCGTCAGCTACGCGGCCTACGGACAGAGCATCCCTGATTTGCTGTCGCGGATCAAGCGATCGTTGGCTGGCGGGATCACGATGCACATCATTCACGGATCGCCATATTCTGGAAACTACCCCAACACGACCTGGCCCGGCTACACGGGTTTCGAATACCAGTTCACAGATATGTGGAGCTCCAATCAGCCTTGCTGGCGGCACATGAAAGAGACCCTAGATTACATTGGCCGAAACCAGTATGTCCTTCAACTTGGGGTGCCCAAGGTCGACCTAGCTTTCTACTCGTACGCCTCGCCATGGAGGCCTAGCACTCAGTATCCCTCCGCAAACTTGCAAGACCTCGGTAAGTTGAGGAGAGGCCGTCTATATGATCCGAAGAGTTAACGGCACTCCTAGGCTACACATACGAATACCTCAGCCCCGAAAATCTACTCCTTCCAGAAGCTATCGTACAGAGTCGGACTCTCGCCTCGGCTGGTCCGGCATATAAAGCGCTCATTATTTCAAACCAGAGTACGATCACTGTCGAAGCGGTCGAAGCAGTTATTCGGTTTTCGAACGACGGTCTCCCAGTGATTATCATTGGACCAGCCCCTACGCAAACGTACCCTTGCACTGAATCAAACCATGAGAAGCTAGCTAGAGCTATGGCTAGCCTGATATCCCAGTCTAACGTACACTCAATAAGCTCGCCAACCGAACTCCCTCGTCTTTTAGACGAGCTAGGAATTCGACCCCTCGTCTCCCTGTCGTGCTCCTCAAACCCGGTATACCCCGTTTGGAGATCTTCTCCTCAAACCGGAGAGGATTACGTTTATCTCTACAACGACCAACTAGCTTCTGTCAAATGCAATATCATTTTTGCAACAAATGGGGACGTGGTTCCCTACATCCTGAACGCCTGGACAGGAGAACAGGATGCGGCGACTCGGTTTGAAGCTACACTAAACGGGATAGGCCTTGAGGTGCGACTTGAGGCCCGCGAGACAATCATCATTGCATTTCAAGCTGAGAGCCTAAACGAGGCCGTATCCGTCGAGGTAAATTCCTACGTAGAGTCATGGGAGCGCCTATTTTCCTCCCTTACAGGCGCGTCCACGGCCAGAGCCGTGTCCGAAGAGGTTTGTTCCTTCGAGCTCTCGGAGCCTAAGTCCGAGACTCTTAAAGAGTGGGATATCAGCATCGAAGACTGGCACGCATCAGTAGACCAGTTCTCCGTCAAGACGGAAATAGTCATACACAACTTCACCTCGCACCCCTTGGTCCCCTGGACTCAGCTCGGCACCGGCTTCGACGCAGTCAGTGGTGTGGGCTGGTACAGGACAACCTTCACCGCCCCTGAGGGGGAGAGCATAACCAAACTTGGCGCAACCCTCTCCCTCGGCATTGTCGTGCATACTATGCGAGTTTGGATTGATGGGGTACTTCTCCCGCCCGTCGATCCTGCTAAACCGACGCTTGACATCTCCAAGCACATCCAGCAAGGCCGGCCTCACGAGTTGGGAATCGAGGTGACTACGCCGCTGTTCAATCGCGTCAAGTCCGTCGCCGGCCAGACAAAGACTTGGACTAGCGTTGCCGGCGAGAAAAACAACATGTATTATACTCTACCTCCCCAGCAGTATGGCCTTCTCGGACCGGTTGTCGTTCGATGGACGGATGATGAAAAGTCGAGTTCTGATTTCCGTTGCTAGTGTTGTAATAGATATCAATGGGCCCCTTTGAACCCAAAAGTTCTTGCACCAGGTGTTTCATTTGCAAATAACTGATAACGACCGTGCCCTGACGATGCTTCCCTATGTTTCTAGAAACGCGTGCATCTAATGAGGCTAGAGACATGCATTAGATGGGTCCCCAAGTGCAGGACGAACTTCCTATTTCCGACCAGCTGATGCCCAAGTATTGGCCTGAGCCACTTCATGGTTGGCGTAAATGCAAAGTAGACAATAAATCAGGAATACCATCAGATACAATATTTTGTTAGGCTGCACTTTGCTGATACCTGCCCCCCACTTCCCAGGGCAGCAGGGGGGCCTTCATTACTGATCCGGATAACCCGGTGCAGCGTAGCTTACGCGTCTCGGGGTATCGATCCAGCGACGTTCCTCTACCCAGAACTCCTGGATATTTGGTCCTAAAATTTGGAGACGCGAAGGTTATCGATGCATGATAATCTTCCAGCGCAATACTAGATTGCTGTAGCCCATGTTTCCCCCACGACCAACCTTACGCGTTGTGTGCTTGATACCATTTATCATACGGCAGCCTAGACTGGGAAATCGCAATATTTCCCTATTAATCTACTATATTAGGCACTTTGGAGGGTAAAAACGAGTCCTGAGAAACTGTCCAAGTCAAACCGACATCAATCGGCAGTGGCCGATTGGCCTTTCTCTCCAAGCCCCCAGTGTCCATATAAATGCGATTGCATACATACGATGGTTCGGAAATTTTTACCTTTCTGCTTCTTTGGGCCTTACTCTGACCTGTGCACTGAGAGACCCATCTCGTAAAGATGAGAGCTATCGGAATTCCTATTCTTTTTGCGAGTTTGGGTGCAGCCCACTTTGCACCCAAGTCGCTGATCATTGATGGCAATAGGTATGTACATCTTTGCGCCTCAACATGTCAGGCCAAACTAAGAACCTATCAGCTATCTGGCTCGTGATGCGCGATTAGACGACATGTTGTCAGCCAAGCGTATCGAGTGGTCCTTCAAGGACGTCAACAACTTTGTTTGGCAGGCACTGACCAACGTCCTCGATCCAAGCATTACTTGTGGGTTCCGAACTTCTGGACTGTCTTCCTGGGCTGACACAACCTAGGCGGCATCGACGCCAAAGCTCCATCAATTAAGGCTGTGGCGCGAGCAGGGGCAAACATCACCGTGCAGTGGAGCCCAATTGTCCGACATCACAAGGGTCCGTCCATGAGTGTGAGTCTTATTGGAATACTCATCCTCTACTACGTGTCAATATTAAGGACTTTAGTACCTGGGTGCCTGGCCAAGTTCAGATACGAAAGTGCAGGACGTCAAGTTCTTCAAGTTTCACGAAAAAGGCTACGATAGGACGCGAAATATGTGGGCAAACGAGTTTCTTATCGAACAGGGCTTTACCGAGACTTTCCCACTCCCGAGCGATATTAAGCCAGGCCTATACATCTTCCGGACCGAGCTCCTTTCACTCCATGGCAATGGTGTGTTGGACGGACCACAGTTCTATACCCACTGCTTCAATATCGAGATTCTCGGTAACGGCACTATTATTCCCGAAGGGGTAACATTCCCAGGCGGGTATAAAAAGGACGAGGCCGGCGTTAATATGAAGCTTACTGCAGGCCAAGCTGCTTTCAATAGCTACGTTAGTATTTCAAAGCATATAATTCAACGTTCAAACTAACATCGTCAACAGGTCGTCCCAGGTCCACCTGTGTACAAGGGCAGATACGACCCTCCGACCGGCTCGAAACCCATCGTTACCCCAGCTGATGTTGGAGACACGTTCCCACCAGAGTTTAATACGAAGTATCTAGCTCTCGTGGACAAATACAACAACTTTACCTCGAGTGCATTTGTCTACTTTGATGGGGGTGCCGCCACGACGAATGCGGGAAAGTTCTTCCAACAACATGAGCTTGAGGGCAGGGAACTTGCCACGGAACGGGGCCAACTGAGGGAGGAAGCAATTAAGCTCGGAATAGCCAATCCGACTGTCCCTTCACCGACAGCAAGGGTATTCCGCTAGTTACCCGACACAGACCTCAATGACGGGACAATGACTTCTACCAAACATCAGAGCGCTAAACTGCCGGTATGGACTCTCATTGCCATTTTTGTCAGTTGCTTGCGGCATGTTGCAGTTTGCAGTTAGTGAGAAAACATAATCTTCATTCACTCCTTTCGCCTCACAAGTTGTCCGCTAGTGTTGTCAGAAGGGAATCGTGCGAGGGGAAAATGTGAAAGGGGAAGAGGTAGGCCAGAAATGGCATGCATGGTTTTGTTAGCTGGAAAGCCACCTGCTCCGTACCTGGGCGCATTAGGTGGGGCATGTCTGGCTTGTTACAAGCAAAAAAACTATTGGTCCTTCTTTGATACCGCAGCAATTGAGAAATGCGTTCGGCAGGTCTCTTGAGCGACAAGGCAGGCGCATATTTTAAACAGCGTCTCGTGATTCAATATTAGTTGTCCGAAATAACGGTGTTGGATGCGGCGCTCCACCTGTTGATAACCCGGATGATCCCAAGTCGGGTAGAGAGAAGAAAACCCGAGTCATAAGCGAGGCAACTGAATCTACCCATTCTTGACCGGCAACAAGGCGGCCACGGCCTTTGAGATAAAGCAACTTGGATAAAGCTAGGCGCACTGTTGTAGGAGTTCCTCAGACGATGGCATCACCAACCACTACCCGTGTGTATTCAGACGGTTGAAAATAGAGAATGTGTGAGCAAAGGAGATTCCAACCCTTTATGCTCCAAGACACACCGGCTCTGCCAGTCCGGGTCATCAGGGTCATGCCGGGAGCGTCCAACAGCCTCGAAGTGCTGCATTGCACAGCCAGGTCCAAGAGCTTGGAGGGGCCTCGATACCGGTGGGTAGCTAGAGTACTTCCACATGATACATGGTAGAAAGCCAGAAATCTGAGCAAAGCGTTTTAGGTTGACCATGAGTCACTGGCCGGAAGATGTGGAACGAGAGTGAAGTGAACCAGATCCAGCCAGGCCCCCTGACAAGTCGACCATAGTGAGACAACCAATTTCTATGGCTTTATGATATTAGTTTATCACCTGAATAGCATACAGAGACCAATTCTCTACTGCAACGGAAGAACTAAGGCGGAAATTGTGGTCCTTGCCATCGAGGAGGCCCCCATCGGGAAGTTCTCACAATCTAGACCCCAGCCCCAATTTCAGGCGTTAGGCCATTTCTCCTACCTGAATCTACGATTTTTGTTTACCTGATCAGCAGCAAACTAAATCTCCAACTAAAATCACAGAGTATTTACGTAGCCAGCCGATGCCATAAATTACGGACAGTGCTTCGATCAAACCTGCCATACCAAATTGACAAACGTCTGCTGGATTTTGCATTTGCAATCCACGACCGCTTCGACAACGAACGTCCAAACCCATTAATCAACAGTGAATAAAAGACACCCAAAGCCAGACATCACGACACCCCCTCCGAAATTTTCAAGATCAAAGAGCCAGTGTGGTTACGACAGTTCCTATACGACGGCAAATGCCGGATATGCCGACAAGATATGCCGGCCGGAAATGCCGGTCGGCAATACTGACCGGAAATACTGACCGAAATGTCGGAGGCAAATCGCAGCCTATAGCTGCCAGTCACGGTGGTGTGCACCCTCCAACTTACTCGCAACACCACGACTATGATGAGATGTAATCCGCCAAAGAGCCTTCATTCTGCAGTCACCAGCCCTCGACGCTACTGATGTCGGCCCCAGATGCTCCAGGCCCCGAGACTGGGCACTTTACAAGGCAATATAGATAAATCAAGGAAGCTTCAATAGGAGAAACACAAATATGTTCATAAATTCGCGCCGCGCAAGCCAGCTGGTGGCGCAAGGTTCCGGCTCCAAACGTCCCCGGGTTCAAACCAATATGAGAGCAGAAACTTGATATATTACTCAACTTGTGTGCTAGTTTTTTTTTCTTGTCAAGACCTCGCCAGAGCGGCCTGTCAGACGCCAAGTAGAACTCCTAACGCAACTAAAATGACATGGAAACCAGCACTGGTCGCTCTCGCCATCGCGAGTGGCGTGTTAGCAACCCCTATGCCCCAGATTAGCAACTCGGGCCCAACTGTAAGTAGAACTTGAGTTTGCCGAGTTGATATTCAAGTCTTCTAATAACGGCCATTAGAATGGGGGAACTGGCCCATATGCCCCTGCTACTTATATTACCGATTCGAGTATATCTGGCCACACCATCTATATGCCCAAGACCATTCCCACGGATCTCAAGCTCCCTGTCCTTGTCTGGGGCAACGGTGGTTGCTTCGCAAATGGAATTCAGTTCCTCTCGTTACTAAACCAGATTTCCTCTCACGGCGTATTCGTTATTGCCAGCGGAACACCAAATGGCAGGGGGACGACAACTGCGGCCATGATGACCCAGGCAATTGACTGGGTGACATCGGACACGGTCAGGAATAAATACTCTTTCCTAGACACTTCGCGTATCGGCGTTGCCGGTCAGAGCTGCGGCGGTGTGGAGGCTTACGGCGTGGAGGGCGACAAGCGACTCTCTGTTATTGGTATATTCAACAGT
>Ga0247774_1001338_pt1 | contig 12468 bp, 10 predicted proteins | sample UWRJL001104B6_FD_179933 | JGI IMG/M metagenome (GOLD analysis project Ga0247774, IMG submission 179933) | Plant litter microbial communities from Arlington Agricultural Research Station in Wisconsin, United States - UWRJ-L001-104B-6 | ecosystem: Environmental > Terrestrial > Plant litter >... | reverse complement strand
GGGGAGAGGAAAGCGAGGAGATTTTGGCAATTGATATTGCAGAAACTGCGCGTTTTGTGTATTGTAAGAAAGAGGCGGTTGAGGAGTTGAACCGTCAAGTGAGAAGTCATATTCAGGAAGTTGTAGGTGTGTTGAACGCTCACAAGCCTGAGAAGGAAGTGGCGATTTTGGCGATCGGTGAAGGTCAAATTAAGTTGATTCTTTTTGAACCTAAGCCTGAACCTCCTGTTTGTTTTGAGGAAGCCGCAACAGATGTTGATACATTGTTGGCTAAGCTCGAACAGCAGATGGTTGAATGTATGAAATGATAAGATTACTCGGATCTTGAAATCGCGTCTACACAAAGGAAGTCCGAGCAGAGGGGGACTAAGAAATGAAAGGAGTATTTAAGCCTCATTTAGTATCAGTTGTCCGAGGGCTTGGATGACGCTGGAACGGACTTCTGGCGAGGTGTCTTTCAAGGCTTTAACTAATATGGGCACCATGGCGACATCTCCTATTTTTCCCAGTGCTTCTGCTGCTTTCGCCCTGACAGCGGGGCGGGCATCCTCTAGGGCGGTGTACAAGGTGTCTAGCACCATCTGATAGTATGCGGGATTTTGAATCATGCTGTCAGCCTCCGGTTGGGATAGCGCTTACTGCTGTTTTATTTTACCTCTTGCATCTCTGTCAGGAACAGGCTTTTCGGCCTGTTCCACAAAGAGTAAATTTTCTTGTGGGGTGGGCGTCTCGCCCGCCCTGAAAGCCTTATTAAAAATCTTGCAATATTTCAGCAAACTTTTCGTCAGGAACAGGCTTTTCGGCCTGTTCCACAAAGAGTAAATTTTCTTGTGGGGTGGGCGTCTCGCCTGCCCTGAAAGCCTTATTAAAAATGTTGCAATGTTTCAGCAAACTTTTCGTCAGGAACAGGCTTTTCGGCCTGTTCCACAAAGAGTAAATTTTCTTGTGGGGTGGGCGTCTCGCCCGCCCTAAAAGCCTGATTAAAAATCTTGCAATATTTCAGCAAACTTTTCGTCAGGAACAGGCTTTTCGGCCTGTTCCACAAAGAGTAAGTTTTCTTGTGGGGTGGGCGTCTCGCCCGCCCTGAAAGCCTTATTAAAAATGTTGCAATATTTCAGCAAACTTTTCGTCAGGAACAGGCTTTTCGGCCTGTTCCACAAAGAGTAAGTTTTCTTGTGGGGTGGGCGTCTCGCCCGCCCTGAAAGCCTTATTAAAAATGTTGCAATATTTCAGCAAACTTTTCGTCAGGAACAGGCTTTTCGGCCTGTTCCACAAAGAGTAAATTTTCTTGTGGGGTGGGCGTCTCGCCCGCCCTGAAAGGCTTATTAAAAATGTTGCAATATTTCAGCAAACTTTTCGTCAGGAACAGGCAAGATGCCTGTTCCACAAAGAGTAAATTTTCTTGTGGGGTGGGCGTCTCGCCCGCCCTAAAAGCCTTATTAAAAATGTTGCAATTTTTCAGCAAACTTTTGGGTTAGTTGGCTAGTTCACATCTTCGGATATACCTTCGATGAAGCCAACAAATCCTTTGCCCCAGGGGCTTGATTCGGCGAAGTGTTCGCAAACTTTCACCGCTGCATTTTTACCACCGTTGTAAAGCCGTTTGAGGCTGATTAGGTTTTGCCACTCGATGGGTTTTTGCTCTTTGATTTCCTTAAATTATGCATCAATAATATTGCGTGCTTGTTGCTCGTCTTGCACATAGCTATACTTTTTTTCTAATGCCTGAATGATTTGCACTACTGCATTCAGCGCAGCTTCAGGGGAGGATTGCTGGGCGGCGATGTGGAGGTGGTGGGCTTGGTACCCGTGGTTGGTGCCGAAGTTGACGAGGGATTGGAAGGTTGCATGGGAGAAGTCTTGGGTGGGTTGGTCAGCCATTTGTTTTGTTTTTTTGTGGATTTGCTGGGTGGTTTGGTCAATTTTAGCAAGGAGTTCGGTTGGCTGGGATGGTTTGGCTGGGTGCGGTGCTAGGGATAACTGATGTATGGGGTAGTTGTAGTATTTGCAGGCGGCTTGGATGACGAGGATGAGACGGTGAACTTCTTTGCCGGATTTGGAGGGGATTAAGGTAAGGAGGTGGGGGAGATGGGGGGCTACTTTCTCTGCGTGCTGCTTAGCGATTTTGCCTAAGGCATCTGCCGCGCTACTACGCACATCAGAGTCGGAATGTTCAAGGAGTTTAAGTAATCGCGGAATCGCCTTTTCGTCACCGATTTTGCCTAAGGCATCTGCCGCGCTACTACGCACAAAATAGTCGGGATCTTCAACGAGTTTAAGTAATCCCGGAATCGCCTTTTCGTCACCGATTTTGCCTAAGGCATCTGCCGCGCTCTTACGCACATCAGAGTAGGAATCTTCAACGAGTTTAAGTAATCGTGGAATCGCCTTTTCGTTACCGATTTTGCCTAAGGCATCGGTCGCCCTCCTACGCACATAAGAGTCGGAATCTTCAACGAGTTTAAGTAATCGCGGAATCGCCTTTTCGTTACCGATTTTGCCTAAGGTATCGGCCGCGCTCTTACGCACATAAGAGTCGGAATCTTCAACGAGTTTAAGTAATCTCGGAATCGCCTTTTCGTTACCGATTTTGCCTAAGGCATCGGCCGCGCTCTTACGCACATAAGAGTCGGAATCTTCAACGAGTTTAAGTAATCTCGGAATCGCCTTTTCGTTACCGATTTTGCCTAAGGCATCGGCCGCCCTCCTACGCACATAAGAGTTGGAATCTTCAACGAGTTTAAGTAATCGCGGAATCGCCTTTTCGTTACCGATTTTGCCTAAGGCATCTGCCGCGCTACTACGCACAAAATAGTCGGAATGTTTAACGAGTTTAAGTAATCGCGGAATCGCCTTTTCGTTACCGATATTGCCTAAGGCATCTGCCGCGCTACTACGCACAAAATAGTCTGAATGTTCAACGAGTTTAAGTAATCCCGGAATCGCCTTTTCGTTACCGATATTGCCTAAGGCATCTGCCGCGCTACTACGCACAAAATAGTCTGAATGTTCAACGAGTTTAAGTAATCTCGGAATCGCCTTTTGGTCACCGATTTTGCCTAAGGCATCTGCCGCGCTCCTATGCACAAAATAGTCTGAATGTTCAACGAGTTTAAGTAATCCCGGAATCGCCTTCTCGTCACCGATTTTGCCTAAGGCATCTGCCGCGCTACTACGCACAAAATAGTCTGAATGTTCAACGAGTTTAAGTAATCTCCGAATCGCCTCATCCGATCGCGCTTCCCCCAAAAGCTCAACCTTTAACCACCGTGGCACATCCAACCCATCCACCAACCCAACCGTGCGCTGCTGAAACTCCCGCTGCACCTCCCCCGCCAGCCGCGCCCCCAACATCAAATCCACATCGAATGCCAGCCGCACCACCCGCACCGCCTGCACCTCATCCCGCAACAACGACAGCATGAACGCCAGAGGCTCCGTCCATTTAAAATAATTCAAATAGAAATGCTGCAACCGTCGATCGTCGATCGCATCAATATGCTTCTCAACCAACAGTTTCAGCAACGCCCGCCCCGCATAATACTCCTGAAATAATTGGTGATGAAACTCAATTTCCTCCGGTTTTGCAGCCACCTGCAATAGATGGTGTTCCAGCAAATCCTCTAGCCACTCCTTCGCCTTGGTTGGCGCATCCACCACCCCCCGATCGCGCAACCAGCACTCCAAAATCTCCTCAGCCCGATCGCGAGAAATCGCCACCCAGCCATCGGTGGGGGGCTGCGAGTCACCCTGCAACATCACAAAAGCCAACTGCTGCAAAACCTCCGACTTGAATAGCTGAAAACCCTCCGAAACCCACGCACCGCGCTTAAACTCGTCATACTGGCGATCGAACTCCTGAAACAACTCGCCCTTACTCTGGGGAATTTTCGCGCTATTTTTAAACACCTTACACATCATTTCCAGCAGCAACGGCGTTTCGGCAATCTCTCGCAGGCGATCGCGCAATTGTTGCAGCAGCAAATCCCCATGTTGCGGCAAATGCTTGTGCACAAACTCCCGCATCTGCGGTTCCGTCAGCGCGCACATCTCCAGCTTTTTCTCACTGCCCAAAGATCCGCCCAGCGCCAAATCCCGCGTCGTGAAAATCATCGGCGTATCGGGATTGTCGTCGTGGAATACCTGCAAATCCTGCCGCCTTTGTTGCGATGGCATCTCATTCATGCCATCCAGCAACAGCAGCAACTTGCCATCAAACAGCAAATCCTCCACCTCTGTGTCGCTCACTCTGAGCTTTGCTTGGCGAAATTCGGCACAGATTGCTTGTACGATCGAGCGATCGCTCCTCAACTGCACCAACACCGGAATCTGTCGATCGCCCTCATTGAGCGCTTCTAGTGCCCATTCCCACCGAAAACGCTGCAAAACCGTCGATTTTCCGGAACCGGGCTTGCCCACTAGCAGCACTTTTCCCTGCTGCACGTACTTGCGGAGTCCCGCCAGCACTTCCAGCCGATCGATTTTCGTTTCTGGTTTATTTTCTACGGATCGAGGTTGCGATCGATCCTCCGGTGAAATTTCCACCCGCACCTCCACCTGTAAATCCGTCAGCGTGTAGAGATGCTGTTGTTTTTTCTCAGGAAAATGGGTTGAAAACCCCGTCCTTTTAGGACGGCTTTTCTTGATTCTTAATGTACTGCTTCAATATTTCAATTGGTGCGCCTCCAACCGAGCTAACAAAATAGCTAGGACTCCAAAGAGCATCTTTGCCGTAGGGCTTGGGATATCCCGCTTGACCATATCGACGGCTAGATACCCCTTTTAGCGCGTTGACAATGCTGGACACGGAAAGCTTAGGCGGATACTCAATTAATACATGGATGTGGTCGGCTTCACCGTTAAATTCAACAATTTGAAAATCCATCTTCCGTGCTACTTCCCGGAAAGATTCTTCAATTAAAACAAGGCTTTTAGCCACAAACACGGAGCTTCGATATTTAGTTACACAGACCAAGTGAATTTTAAGATCCGTAACGCTATGTCTTTCTCGGCGGAGCTGGGTTGACATTGATTGTAGGCCAATATATAATCGAAGTACAGACCAATACTAGCATACGCAATGAAAGCCAGATATCGCTATAGATTCTACCCTACAGACCAACAACAACAGAACCTCGCTCAGTTGTTTGGTTGCGTGAGGGTAGTCTGGAACGATGGTCTAGCTCTTTGTAAACAGTCTCAAAAGTATCCGGGGTTTAGCAAGCTATCTGCTTTGTTAACTCAAACCAAAAAAACTGATGAACGCCAATGGCTAAAAGATGTTTCGTCTGTTCCTTTGCAGCAGTCTCTCAGGCATTTGGACATTGCTTACAGAAACTTTTTCAATTCTTGTAATAGGAAGCAAAAAGGCAAAAGGCTAGGCTCACCCAAGTTTAAAAAGAAGACAAATTCACAGTCTGCTGAGTTCACAAAAGCAGCATTTTCTCTAACAGATAAATCTGTATACTTGGCTAAAATTGGTACTGTCCACCCAATATGGTCAAGAAGCCTCCCGTCTGAACCTAGTTCCGTCACGGTAATCAAAGATTGTGCAAATCGTTATTTTCTAAGTTTTGTCGTAGAAATTCAGCCAATTCAATCTGAGGCTAAAAACCAAAGTATCGGAATTGACTTGGGGATTAAAACTTTTGCAGTGATGAGCAATGGCGAAAAAGCGGAAAGCCCTAGCTATAAAAAGCTAGACCGAAAAGTTCGTAAACTGCAACACAAGTTGGCCCGCCAACAAAAAGACTCTAAAAGAAGAAATCTAACACGAATTAAAATCGCCAAGTTACACAACCGCATTGCCGACACTCGTAAAGATTTCCTGCATAAACTGTCAACCAAAGTAATCTACGAAAACCAAGTGATTGTTTTGGAAGATTTGAATGTGTCAGGGATGGTTAAGAATCGCAAACTTGCTAGAGTAATTAGTTTGCAAGGCTGGAGAGAATTTAGAACTTTGTGTGAAGCTAAGTCTGAAAAGTTGGGCAGAGAGTTCAAGGTAATTAGTCGATGGGAACCCACCAGTCAGGTTTGCTCAGATTGTGGCTTTAATTGGGGCAAAATCGATTTGTCTATCCGTTCAGTGCTTTGCTTGAGTTGTGGCACTGAGCAAGATAGAGACGAAAATGCTGCTAAAAATATAGAAAAAGTCGGGACAGGGCATTGCCACGACTCTAAATGGTCGCAGAGGGACTGTAAGACTACTTCGGTAGCAAGACCCGATGAAGCGTCAAGAATCACCGCTGCTTTAGCACGGTGAGTATGTCAAAAGACTCAACCAGGGATTGCAGATATTTAGGAAAATCAACTGGTGTCGCCATTTGATTATAGATTTTAGAATATGGATTAATTATAGATTTTTTCTCGATCGGCGATCGATGCTGAAAATTTGGGAAAAAAGTAGCATCAATATTCTGTGTGAGCAACCATCATCTCGATCCCCCCTAGCCCCCCTTAAAAAGGGGGGGACAAGAACTTACTCAAAGTCCCCCTTCTTAAGGGGGATTTAGGGGGATCGAAACTTCGATAAAAGCGAGATATTATTATCAATATCAGAATAACCAGCAATCAAAATAACCAGGGGGCGGCGCACCGTCATGCAAAATTTGAACTCGATCTAAATTAGGTACAGCTTCCGCCAATTCTGTACCTAATTTTACTTCCCGTGCTCTGTCTGTTAATGGAAATGAAAATTGATAGCCATCTTGCAAATATTTTGCCCTAGCAACAATCTCGTCTTTCTCTAAAATAGCGCTGTTAGTACCAATCAAAACGCTGTTAATGTCCTTCCACGGACACACGCACACCTGAGAAAACACGCTTTGAAAAGTCTTGATTTTTTCCGCATAAAACTCATCTCTTTGCAGCAGATTTACCAGCACCACTCCCTCACTTGACAAGCGTTTTTCGCAGAGTTGATAAAATTCTTTGGTAGCCAGGCTGTGCGGAAAGTAGCCGTTGCCCAAAAATACGTCCGTCATGATGATATCGTACTGCATATCGGGATTTTGCTGTTCCAGATACTCTCTGCCGTCTTGAATAGTCACACTCAGGCGATCGTCCAACTGCACCCCAAAACACCGTGTAGCTGCTTCGATCGCGATCGGATCGACATCCGCACATTCTATAACAGTTTCCGGCAAATAGTGGTGCAAAACTAACGGAATTCTGCCGCCGCCAAAACCAGCAATGTAAATGCTTTGAGGTTGGCTTTGCCACACTAAACCTAACAGCATTGCCTGAGTATATTCTGACACTAGATGTAAAGGATTGTTGAGATCGAAAACAGATTGCAGTAAATCTGTATGCAAATTAACTTTTTCTACTAAAGCTAGCTTAATTTGGTATTTGTCTTTTCTGACTACAACATAGTGAACTCCCGAATCTTTGCAAAAAATGATTCCATCCGGCTGTTGTTGCAGCCAAGCAAGCCGCTGCTGAATCGCAGCTAAATTCATAGGTTGCCAACTTTTTGGGCGATCCATCATCTGATTTTAAATTTTATGAAGACTAAGGCAAGCGTGTCAAAATTAGTAAGGTGCGTCAGTTCAAAACTCTCAATAATCACTTGATAACGCAAGTCTGACGCACCCTACAAGTCTTATTTCTTAAGTTCGCGCCGGGGAAGAAAGTTTGTGTAGACGCGGTTTCAATCGCCTAGTGTTCAAAGATATACAGCAGATTTCACCTTGATGAAGTACACCCGTCAAGCGATCGATCGCTGTAGGGAAACGGCACTGCCGTGTCCTCTATCTTTGCAACGGCACTGCCGTGTCCTCTATCTTTGCTATGTACCTCACTTACCTAAAAAATGCTATAACAATAGAAATTAAGTTGATTCCCGCCGCTTGTACGCCACCAATTCCAAACCTGAAATCGAAAGTTCCATTTTTTCCCAATCTTGCTTGTCACCTTCCAAGTTTTCAAAGGCTGCTGAGGTGAGCAAAATCTCTCCCCGTTCCGCCAAATCCTCTCCCAGCTTGGATGCCAGATTAAATTCCGATCCGTACATATCCTCTCCTTCCAGCATCAAAACATCGCCGCAACCAATACCAATGCAGAGGTAAATATCCATTTCCGGTGGCAATGTCGTGTTGACAGCCGCCGTTTGCTTCAGAGAGTCGATCGCAGCTTCCACCGCCGATTTTACATCGGGAAAAACTGCAAAAATATTATCTGCTTCCTCCTTAACTACAGTGCCGCCGCATTGGGAGATTATCGGTTTGACAATTCCGTGCATCCGGTGAATCATTGCCAAAAAATGAATAATTCCGTAGCGGACTGTCGTGCGCGAAAATCCCGACATATCCATTACTAAAATAGCGTAATTTTGGCGAAAAGTTTCATTGATTTTCGCATCAATTTCATCCATTTTTTCGGGATGTTCGTTTCTTTCTTGCAGCAAGCTTTCCAAATAAGCGCGGTTATTGGTTTTCATTTTAGTTTAATTGAATTCCCAATCGCGACACAGTTCTTGAGGGCGACCAGCCGGATGCACGGCACAATTGATGCCGTCCTTGCCGTAATAATAATCGCAGACTTTGCAAGGTTGAGTTTGCTCTATTTTTTTCATCAAAATAGCCCGGATTGCCTGCACTCGGTTTCGATACTTGTTTGCATTCGAGTGACTCGGTTCAATTGCCAAAGCTTGCTCGAAAGCTGCTAAGCTGGAATCGTATAATTTAATAATTTGGGCGCTGTATTTTGTCCAAGCATCGGCGCGGCTTTGATACAGTTCGACTGTACTTAAGCTTAAAATTCCGTATTCTGTCCAAGCATCCGCTGAAGCTCGATCGAACTTAATATTGGCATTGAGCAAAACTTTTTTTATCGTTGCCAAAAGTTCCCTGGGCTGCCAAGGTTTGCTAACATAAGCTTCTGCGCGATCGATCGCCCTAGACAATAAACCTAACTGCTGTCCCTTTCCTGTTAAAAATACGACTGGTATGTTCCTCGTTTCGGGATTGGCTTTAATTAAACGGCAAACACCGTAGCCGTCCATGCGGGGCATTACGATATCTAATAATACTAAATCCGGGTAAATTTTCTCAATTTTATCCAGCGCTTCCACGCCGTCTGATGCTTGAATTACATTCAATCCGCTGCACCTCAACTGATATGAAATGCACTCCCGCTGGCTGCGGGAATCTTCCACCACTAAAACTGTACTCATCACTCCCCACCTGCTTTTTGAGGTAAACTTATTCGCTGCTTCGAGTGGCCCATGCTGCAATTAGTTTACCCACATTGGAAGAGTTTGTTATCACTGGCAAGCTAAAGTTACTAAAATTGCAACAAATCTTAAACTGGGAAGCAAAGGTGATACTTATCAGAAAATGCTGGTTGCTAATACGCGGACAATTATTCGAGGTTGAGGCCGTAAATATTCGGCTTTTAAGCCTTAATAGCGGCAAAATGTACTGATTTCGGGCGAAAGCCTTGTTGAATTGCAACAGATAATCGGCTACTGTATACGTTGAAGTTCTCAAGGACGACAAATGAATCGATTGCTCCTCACTTTATTGGTAAGTCCGACGCTGTTTGGATCTCTGATGTCTTTAAGCGCGATCGCAAATCCCGCTCAAATTACCGAAACACCAGGCCAATCGACTGATTCGCCCAAGTGTGTGCGATCGCCCCACACTCAGCGTCTGACTTGCGTGCGCCTCCCCGTCAAAACCGCTGCTGCTAATTCTCAACCAAAAATCAGTTGGCAGCGCCCTGCTGACGAACAGGTGGCAATGCTGGATTTTTCAGAAGAAGAAAGCGATGCCGCCGTGGCGATGTTTGGCTGCGACTGCCCGGTTTGTATCAATTCCCTGCGCCAGTTGCGCGGTGTGCCCCTGTTACCGGTGTAAGGCCGATCGATCTCAGATGTTGCACCATTGTCAATTAACCTTTTATGAACAGGCAAGATGCCTGTTCCACAAAAGATAAATTTTCTTGTGGAACAGGCATCTTGCCTGTTGCTGACGATGGTGCGCGCTTTTGAGTGCCTTTAGCTTTCTCACTTTTAGAGAAATTGTAGTCAATTTGCTCAATCATTCCTAGAGATTTTTTATCTCTCAAAACCGGGTCTCTACTTTTTAGCTAGAACTTGTTTAAGTTGAGCAGTTGCTTGCTCAATTTTTTCGATACTGCCTGGGTTGACCAATCCATAGTAGTCAAAAACGTAAACTCGATTATTTTTAGTGGCTGTTAGTTGATTCCAAAATGAATCAGATTTAAATTGCTCTAAAATTCCTTCTCCCCGATCGACTATAAGGATTACTTCCGGATTTGCCTCTAAAATCCTTTCCGCTGAAAGCGTCACGTAGCCTCGCACGGGGCTATCTCCTTGCAATTGGGCGGCGACATTTTTCACCTTAAACTTACCCAGCAAATCTCCAGCCCAACTGCTTTGATTGGGCGATAAAATCGGTTGTCTGCTTACCAAAACTAAAGTGGCGGGGCTTTGATTTGGGATGTCTGCTAAAAATGTTTTGTAGCGTTTTAACAGAGGTTCGGGATTAACATTGAGGGATTTAGCTAAGGTTGTTGTTAACTCTTCTAGGGATGTCCAGCTATCAACTTGAGTGAGTAAAGTTTTAATTTTAAGCTGCTGCAATTTCTGCATTGTTTGGTCATGAAATCCCGACGCACCTACCACCAAATCCGGTTTCAATGCGATGATTTTTTCCAAATTAGGAGGGGTGCGTTCGGCAGTGACTGCGGTAATCCCTGTAAATTTGGGGTTGCTGCTGACTAATTTGCTGCCGGGAATCCCTACAAGTTTGGTTGGGCCGAGTTGATGGATAATATCGGCGGTTAAAGGTGTTAAAGCTACAACTTTTTGTGCTGATTCCCTGTTAGTTGTTTGTGGTTGATTAACTGGCGAAACAGCAGGAGTTGATGGCTGAATTTGGGGTGAAGTGGCGGCGGAGCAAGCGGTAAATGCTAAACTCAGCAACAGGATAGCGATACGAGAAAAAAAAGTTTTGTACATAGTTTAGGCGGGAGTTACAGCGAGTTTAGACCAGGTTGAGACAGAATTGACGGGAAGTTCGATCGCACTTTAGGGCTTAATGATTTAAATATCAATAGTTTACGGTAAATTTTGTATAAAAAACCGCCTTTCTTGCCTGAATTCGGATTTTTTAAGTATCTTTTAACTTTTATTCGACCTTTTGGAACCACTATAGCAATCCTTGCAGGAGTCGTAAATTTTTTACCCCACCCCAACCCTCCCCGCGGGTTCGGGGAGTAAGAAATTCACAAATGATTTAGGATTGCTATACTAGGCAATAGTTTAAAGCCTGTGGCACTCAGATAGAACAGCGGATTGGGGCAATAAGTTAATAGAAATAATTATGAAGAAATTTGGAACTTAGTGCGAGGGCAAGGTTATACTTATCATAAAAGTATTAAGTGTGAAGAGTGGGAGCGATCGCACAAATCTGCAAGCCTACAGAAGTTTCTAAAATGATAGCTTCTACGCCAAAAATTTCAGCTAAATTATCAGGAGTTAAAACTTCTGCGGGAGTTCCTACACAAAAAAGTTCCCCTTTATTTAACATAGCAATTCGCGAACTGTACCTAGCAGCCAAATTAATTTCATGCAGCACCGTAATAATCGTCATTTTTTGTTTTAGATTGAGTTGGTTAAGCAATTCTAACAATTGCAACTGATAGCAAATATCTAAATAAGTAGTAGGTTCATCTAATAGCAAAACTTGCGGATTTTGAGCCAAAGCTAAGGCGAGGAAAGCGCGCTGGCGTTCGCCTCCTGAGAGTTGTTCGACAGGGCGATCGCGAAATTCCTCAATCCCAGTTTGACTGATAGCAACCTCCACCTTTTCCCCATCTTCCTTGCTCAATTCCCACTGCCACCAACCCTGATGAGGAGAACGCCCCAAACTAACTAATTGCCGTACCGTCAAACCTTCTGGCACTGTTTGCTGCTGCGGCAAAATCGCTAATTTTTGAGCGACAACAGCCGCAGGTTGAGTATGAATTGCTTTGCCATCAAGCAACACACTTCCTTGCTGCGGAGTTAGGATGCGGCTAACTAACTTCAAAAAAGTAGACTTACCAGAACCGTTGGCACCGATGAGACTCAACCACTCACCAGGTTGTAAAGATAAAGTGATGTTGTGGGCGATCGCAACTTCGCCGTAACCACCAGTTAAATTTTGAATTTCTAAAGACATTATATTTGGTTATTGGTTATTGGGCATGGGGCATGGGGCATGGGGCATCGGGCATCGGGCATCGGGCATCGGGCATCGGGCATGGGGCATCGGGCATCGGGCATCGGGCATTGGGCATGGGGCATTGGGCATTGGTTACTAATAACTAATGACTGATGACTAATAACTAATGACTAATGACTAATGACTAATGACTAATGACTAATAACTAGAACGCCGATAAAGCAGCCAGACAAACAGCGGAGAACCCAACAAAGCCGTAACCGTACCCACA
>Ga0247774_1001337_pt1 | contig 12470 bp, 12 predicted proteins | sample UWRJL001104B6_FD_179933 | JGI IMG/M metagenome (GOLD analysis project Ga0247774, IMG submission 179933) | Plant litter microbial communities from Arlington Agricultural Research Station in Wisconsin, United States - UWRJ-L001-104B-6 | ecosystem: Environmental > Terrestrial > Plant litter >... | reverse complement strand
TGAATTTTTGTAGAGTTTGACAGTTCTAGTTAGATGAAAATATTAACCAGGGGGGTGGGTGCTTATTACCTGTCATTAACAGTGGTTTGCATGCCTATGGAAGGCCGGGAAGGGAGAAGAAGCGACTGCGGAGGCGCGTCTTTGTTCCCGCGCGCGGTGGTCGGATTTCGCGGGATCAAGATTGCCGTGTTCAATATCGAGATGCTGATTAGGAAGGTTATGGTAATTTACGAGCCTATTGTTTCAAAATGCCCGTGGCGATGGTAGGTTGGTAGCTTCTCGGATACAAAAATGAAGGCTCTTCCTTTCCATCATCACCCTGGATTGTAGGTTTCTACGATGAACATTGTGAAGGCGATAGCCTCTAGGACGACGACTTCAGACCTGCTCTATCGTGGTGGATGAAGTTGTAAAAGGGGTTCTCGCAAAACGGCAGGGCATATACGAGCAACTCCTACGCGGCCGATATAATCGTTTCCCGGTCGACTTCCGCGTTGGAAATCATCGATTCGTTGCTAGATATCGTCGACTCTGTTTTGGCAAAACCCTCTATCCGCTCATCTGTAATCAACTCTCTGAAGCTTCTTCCATGATGTCTCTCCTTAACCTCCTCCTTTTCTTCCTCGGGGCCCTCCTCCCTTCCGCCTCACCTAACCCCCTGCCCTCACCCGGCATCGCCGCCATCCCACCCGACTTCCGCTCTGTCCTCTTCTACGACGACTTCTCCTCTACCCCCGTCGGCTCCCTTCCCGACGCCTCCAAATGGACCATCGACACGGGAACCTCGTACCCCGGCGGCCCCGCCCGTTGGGGCACAAACGAAGTGCAAACCTACACGGCGCGCACCTCCAACGTCGCCATCCGCGACGGCAACCTCGTCATCACCCCGCAGCGGGACGCCGTCTCGGGTGCCTGGACGTCGGCGCGCATCGAGACCGTGGCGGCCCACGACTTTTCGTGTCTGGCGGGGCAGAAGGTCCGCATCGAGGCAAGGCTCAAGGTCGGCGCGGGCGCGAGGGAAACCCAGATGGGCATCTGGCCGGCCTTTTGGAGCCTCGGGAGTCGGTTTCGGGGCAACTATCATAGCTGGCCGAGCGTGGGCGAAATCGACATACTCGAAACCTTGAATGGGGAGCCGACCGCCTGGCATACGGTGCATTGCGGGCCGACGGCGCAGGGCGGGCCTTGCAAGGAGACGACGGGGCTTGGCGCGACGTCCCCGCTGTCGAGGGGGGACTGGCATGTGCTGGCTGTGGAGATTGATAGGGAGGGAAGCGATGCGAGCAGGCCTTGGGAGGATGAGACCATGACGTGGTCAGTGGATGGGAAGACGGGTTTCAAGTTGAGTGGGAGGGATGTGGGGGACAAGGCTGCTTGGGCGAGTCTGGCTCAGGCGTCGAAGTTTCTGTTGCTCAACGTTGCAGTAGGCGGGTCGTTTCCTGATGCTATTGCAAAGAAGCCTACGCCGAATGCGCAGACCCTAGGGGGCGATACCTCAAGCCTCGAGGTCCAGTATGTGGCTGTCTTCAGCACGTAGCGGTGGATGCGTTTGTAGTCATGAGCTGTTCGCTTAGGGAAGCCATCTTTTGGAAACTGCATTGGGAATTGGATCGGCGCAGGAAGGCATTGTGATGGCTGGGCAAAAGGCATTGGGCCATCTGGGAAACCCCCGCATTGGATATTGAGTGTTTCATTGGGGAAATATCAACGTCTGAAAAATCCTGTTCTTCAATATGCCTGCCTTGACAACAGTGAAATACTTCGCTTCGTTATTGTTGTTCGTGGCATAAGCCGTATATGCAGCCTGCAAGGTGCCGTAGCAACCGTCGGACCAAAGCTACAAAAAATTGCTCCAAAATGCCTTCTCGAAAGAAAGGATGAAGACCTGATTCGCAAGGCAATTAGTCGGCTACAAGAAAGGTCGAACTGGGTATACGAATGCTCCACGTGGCAGGAGTGCACACAGTCTGCGGAGGATGAGGACGGTAAGAAAAGGCCGTGCCGGCAGAGGCCAAAACGGTGATGTTAAAGTATCGGGTGGGAACCACAGCCGCTAGCACGAGGGCATAGGGGAAGGACCAGGAATGTAGACTGGTACGAGAACACGCAATGTTTGAGAGTCTGCTATGCCTTCGCGTACGGTTTGCTAGTTGGAATGGAGGCAGCCGGACCTGGGATCTGGTCCACTGACCTGAGCTTGTTAGCTTGTTACCTGTTGCAAAACGAGGATACAGTCCAGCTCGACTAGAATGGTAAGCGTTTTCCTGCGCCAATACTAGACTAACCTGAAAAACACTAAGCAGCACTGGATCTAATTGTGGATGAGGCGTTCAGAGGCACTACAGTTTTATTTCGAGTGATATGTACGAGACAACTGTTACAGACATGTCGATGCGATTGGTGTACGTGGAAAATAATGACGGCGATGTGTTGGTAACCGAATCTGGTGCAAAGCATTGTCTAGTTGCGGCTGTTGTCCGGGCTATGAGTAGCTATTACTTCCCATATGGAAATTTACGACCAATGATGAACTGGCATGCATGAACTCATCATAGAATAATGGAAATCTATCAGCATGAATCGTAACCCTTGTACACACATAAGAAACCATGCTATGCCAATACCAAGGAATTTTTATTCCTCTAATCTCCATCGTAGAGCCTTCATCCAACAATGATCAACTCGTCGTCGTCGTCCAACTCCACCCTCCTAGTTAATTCTTCGCCGAGGCTTTCCCTCCCTGCTTCGCGAATACCCTTCTCTGTCACGAACCTCGTCTTTTTCCTAACCGGCGATGCCTGCCGCTTGTCTTTCTCCCTGGTAAAATTCTCGCCATCCTTCATGCGGGACAACTTGCTCTCGAGGCTGCTGCCCCAGCCAAACGCCCCGACGTTGGAGGTTGTTGACTTGAGAGACGACGTCTGCGACGAGGTGGCCGGCCGCTTTCGCTTGATAGGGCTGAGGCTAATGGACGGTTCCGCGCCTCTGGGCGCTAGAACACCTAGAGCCCTTGCATCAGGAGGTGGAGGCGGTGTTGGGTCCGACATCTGCGAGGACGAAGCGACCCCCCCTGAAGAAACGCTGGAGCTGAGATTGCTGGACTTCAATTCTGCCAGTCGCATGTAATCCCTTCCTGCGCCCTTTCCAACCTTGCCAAGTTCCTTCATAATCTTGGTTTCCTTCTCCTTGGCAATCAATCGTCTCTTGACCGCTTCTTGCCTCTCCTTTCTCTCGTGGTAGTTTACACCATCAATCAGCTGAGCCGTGCTGGCCGTCTTGGTCGCAAAAAAGAGGCTGTGCGATTCTCGATCGTAATTGCTTGGCTTCTTTGGCTTGAACATTTCTCTCGAGTTGTGACGCGGTTTCCCCGAACCATTCTCAACCGGGCCCATAGCGAACTGGTTTACTTCTATCCTCCCCTTTTGCGTCTTTGCTATTATTTCGTTTTGATGATACTCGCAAAACTCGGTCCGCCGCTTGTTGCACCATGAGTTGCAGAGCTGCCCGTTGCTCTTCATCGTCTTGCAGAAGCCCAGGTCACGCGCGATGCCAACTTCGATGATGCTGTCGTTGCCCGAATTGATCGTCAGACTGAACTTGCCTGTATGAAGCTTGGAGGCTGGCGGTGGCATGATATTCGGGTTTAGGATTGCCACGACAGTTCCGACGGGGACTTTCCAAAACCGCGTGAACCCTTCGCCGAACAAGAAGAGCTCAATCTCCCACTTCAGGTCCACCACCGACAGGACCATGTACTTGGTGCGATTCGAGTCTTGAGATTTTATCTTGCCATTTGGTTGGTGATGTCGCGGGTCTGACTTGCTAGCTATGATGCCAAAAACGACAATGTCTTGTTCAATGGCGGGGAGTTCGTAGTCGGGCGACTTGACCAACCGCAGGAGGTCCTTGAGGAACATGATCTTCATGTCCCTAATCTGCCTCGCCAGCTCGGGATGCGGAATGATGCGTTTGGATAGATGAAACTCCGAGAACGGCTCGAACGATGGCGCGTCAGCCTGGCTATCGGTCTTCTTTCCGGCCGGGTCACTCTTGCCACCAGAGAGAGCTGATTGGGGCCGGATGCTGGAACTAGTGCTAGTACTCTGTAGGTCCATTATTTGCGGTTGGGACGTTCCCGCTAGAATCTCTTCTCTGGAAAACTCTGCGGGTCGCAATTGTTCGTCGGGGATCTCGACGGCGTTCTTCTTGAACCGCTCCATCTCTTCTTGAGAGATGCCAAAGCCGTTGGCCCGTATCCTCCTAATTCTTTCTTGTCTCTTCATTTGCTCGTCTTCCTCTGTCCTTGCGGCGGTCAACCGTTCATTGAAGCTCATCGGTCTAGCCGCCGCCGCCGACGCCTGAGTCGCATTCGGATTTGGAGTTCTGGACCGGCTTAGATACCCACCTCCGCCGCCGCTAGTCTGGTTGTTCTCGTAGTTCCTCCTTAAACTCGGTGCCCGTTTGAGCGACACATCACTTGCCTTCAGTCCTTTGTCAATACCAAGCAACACCCTACTAGGCGATGTTTGCTGCACTGGTTCTTGCAATTTCCGGACTGGCGAGACTGGGATTATGGTCGCCTGAGGCTGTGGTTGGGCTGCATCAATCTGCTTCCTCGCTATCGGTGACATAGCCCTTCTCGCACGGCGGCCGTTTGTTAACGGGGCAGACTCTGGACGCGATATTGGATCCTCCACTTTCTTTGGCTTGTCCTTCTGCTGCAGCTTCTTGAGCTTTAGGCGAGCCTGAATCTCCTGCAACTTCAACTGCAGCGTTTCTTCGTCTTCGTCTTCGTCGTCGTCGTCCTCGTCGCCACCGTCCAGCCGCTGGTTGGAATGTATGTTACCATACCTAGAACTCAATGCTGACGTAGCTCGGCCATTTCGGAGCGGCGAAGGAGATGGCGAGGTACGTTCCGCCATACGGCGTAACTTCTCGCGACCGCTGGTGGTGCTAAGAAAAGCTTCGTGGGGAGATCGAGGAGGCCATTGCGGTTCATCGGACGGCGGGGCTGGCTGCTGTATTAGCAAGAATAACATGCTGCTAGGCCTTTGGGGCTAACCTAGAGGCATTTTGAGGTCTCTAGGAGAGGCGGTTTAGGGCTCTAGGTCGTGCCTAAAGCAAGTTGGTTGGGTCGAAATACACGCCGACTTCTCCAAGAGAACCTTTGCTCAGGAGATAAACCCCAGTCAAGATTCAACGAGCAGGAGCGAGGTCTCATGCCATGGCGATCGGAAAGTCGACGGATAAAATGGAGGCAATTGCGGCTGCCCGCACGTAAAACGATGGACTGTGACACCAGGAGACACCACAAGGGAGGATGCCTCAGCTCGTTGATGTCACCGGTGATGAAAATACCAGCCAGCTACCAGCTAGATGACACAAGTCGGAGGTAGTACTAGTATGCTTTTTTGCTGCAGAGACGTCAAAAACCTGCTGGCAGTCTTCTTGGCTTCTGGTTGGACTGTCGCTGTCCATGGAGGCGTTGAGACGGAGCAAATTGGTGGTTCCCCACACGTGATGCTGTTTGTCAGTGGCTTTTCTGGGGCAGTGATGTGCCGAAACCTTTTTGGGACGCGGGTAAGTCGCGTCGACGCGTTTTCAATTTACCGGGTCCGGGTACCTTTGTATCCCAATCGCAACACCAAACCATGCCAGCCTCCTGAACATAACTACACCAACTCAGCATCACGATTAAATTGGGGGTTTTTTTTGGTGTTTGGCTTCCCTTTCGGATCAATTCTTGATACCCAGAATCGTTCATTTTCTTCCTTTTTTTTTTTTTAGCGCCCTGCCAGTCACAATGCCGAAAACCAGGTCGAAAGAAGCAGCCACGAAGACAGCTCCATCTGAGGAAACCAATGCAAAGTATTCACTTCCACCACAGACCGCAAACCCGTCCATTGTCTTCATCTTGCCCCGCGCCGCGACGTCCGAAGCCAAAATAGTAACGCTTCCCAATCCTCGATACGCAAAACCGACGCGATACCTCGTATGTCCTTCGACTGGAGTCTACGAGTTTACCAAGATCTCACCTTCCAACTCCGCACCCAAAAGTTGGCTGATTGAGTCCACCTCCTCAGAACATGGAGACGATAGCGCAGAAAAGCCCAAACGAATAGCTGAGGTCATCAAGGGAGGCGATATGTATGTGGCGGCCGCAATTGATCCCCTCTTCCTTGCTTTGCCGGCACTGGTCGGCCCCTCCACGGCGCCAGATGCAAAGCGCTTGTTCATCACCTCGGAGTGCCACCTTGAAAATCTCCCTGAAGAAGCCTCCCACCTCCAGGATATTTTGCGCATGGAACGTGTACGAACACTCTTTGAGGAGAGAATGGGCGCTATTTGCGACGAAGTCAAGGTTGGTGACGAGCGAATGTTCAGATTGAACGAAGCCAGCCTTGTTCAAGAGCTCCTAGCCAAAGCAAAACGACTGGCCGAGGGGTCCTTACCGGCGACCATGGAGGAGAAGTTTGTAAGGAAGGCGCTCGAAGCTCCAGTGCTGGGTCAGAGACAGGCGCCGATATCTTCTGGTGGACCATCTGAAGTATCCACACCGCAAACGGAATCCGCCGAGTCGCAGCTGTCAAGCATCACGGCAGCGAGCACAAACAGTTCATTTGCGTCCCAGGCGTCGACCGTTGCAACCTCGGTCGCCGACGAAACCGCCGTTGAGGAGATCGCCCGCGCTGCAGAGGCTTCGGCAGAGGTTGTCGCACTCCAGAGACTACGCGTCGCCTTCAATTTTATCTGCTCCAGCTATATTCCGCCAAACATCGCGGAGTGGCTCCAGGAGAAGCTCCTAGACCAGAAATTAACGTCGGTTGACTTCACACCGCTGGATGAATACCTGGCGCATCTCGCTAAAGTACGAGCCGAAGCTGTTGCTGCCAGACCAATGGACTTCTCGAGGAAACATGATCGAGATGAGGAGGAAGATGAAGCCCGGCTAGAAAAAAAGAGGAAGATGGAGGACGATAAGAAGAAGAAATCGCAGGAAAGCAAGGCACTACGAGATCTGAAAAAGGTTAACACATCTGGGATGAAGAAGCTCAGCGATTTCTTCAAGAAAAAGTAATTCAGTGTACGAAGCTTGCAACCAGCGTTGGATACGTAACTGCCCTCTTGGCTGGGTATTGCTATAAATGTCATGATACACACAAGTTGGACGGTGACTCGACCCTATTCTACCTGGCTGCTCTCCCTCTTGTACTGGTTCCTCGCGAGCCTCTTGTTCCGCCGAGCCCCCTGCCGATGCCAGATGCACTGCGAGAGCTTACTATGCTCGACGCACTACTATCGGCGTAGCTCGTACTTGCGCCGGCAGCCCCCCGTCCAACGCCGACACCACGGACACTCCGCGGCCTTGCGCCACGAGTCGCCCGCGGTGCAGCTGTCCCGGCCTGGCGTTTCCTTTCCTCATCTTCAGCACGTCTACGAGCCTCCTCGCGGCGCCGTTCCTCCTCGGCCGCTCTCCGTTCGGCGGCCTGCTGCTTCTGTATGGTCGCGGCCTCGGCATCGAGCAGATCCTGCGTGGCGCCCTTCCAATTGGTATCTAATATCAAGCGCTGGTTATGCTCGGTCTGGGATAGTATGCGTGTCCAAGTATTGAGGAGCGTGGATGCGTTGGACACGGTATTAGAGACAGTCTACGACCGCGACGAGTCAGCAACAATTGATGCCCAACCCCATTTCCCGGAAAACACATACGTTCATATTGCCTTGGGCCCGCTCTAGAGTACCAATCACACCCTCGATCGCCTCATTGATGTTCCTCACCCCTTCCAACTCCTTGCGCAAGGCTGCTTCGTGATCATATGGCGGGGTCTGAGAGCGTGCGGTCGGCGTCTTCGGGACCTCTTTTGGCTCTTTTGACTCTGCGTTGGGCAGGGCTTTCTTGGAGGAAGGAGAAGCCCAAATATCTTCTGTCAACGACTCGTCGCCCGGGTCTGCCATGACGTCTGTTCGTTAAATCAGTAGGTTTATAGGTTTCACCTCCTTTCCGAGATCACAGAAATGTGGTACTAGCAAAATGACGTCTGTTTGTTGATGAGGCTTGTTTGCTACACGGAGGCCAATTCATCCTTGGCCATTCACCGTTGGTGGGGTCTACCCAGGAAAGCACTTTGTACCTACAGTTTGCTGTTGCAGGGTTGTCAGTGGGCAATGGAATGCAGCAATTTTATTGGTTCCCGCTGCTAGCCACGACGCGAGAAATGCGCGTCACCTTGCCCGGACGCGTCGGGCTTAAAATTGGATGCAGATCTTGGATTGGATAGGCGTGTGGGGATGTCCAACCACAAACCACGTTGCCAGCCTCCTTGTAACTGCAGCAGTAGACTTACCGCCGTCGCTTCCTTTTGCATTCCCGCATCTTTCCTTGTGATTCATCCATCAACGACGTTGAATTTTCCACACAAATATCATCGTTGAATCTTTACATTTTATCAGCTTGTTTATTACTTCCCTGGCTAAGCAAGGATTGTCTTGACATTTGCGATCTTGTGATCTTCCAAGTCTCCTCCCTCTTTATCGACCCAGCAATCCACGGTGCGATCGAGCAGACGTTTCACTGGTTGTGCTCCTGCCATCGTTCCCAACATCGATACAAGTTCGACATTGTCCGACATTCTGGATCCGACAAGTGCTTGTATGCAATAGATCGGACCCGGTGTAGGAAACAAGGGGCTGGGTAATCAGGACGTTTGCAGTGGCCTATCTTGTGGGCGTTCCATTCCTCCACGACCTATTACTTTCACACGATGGCTCCAGTCATTGTCACCTCTACCCCTTCACCGCCGCCAGGTCTCCGTACTCCACCGACCCCAAAACACGGACCTAGCGACTGGGAACCGTACTCGCCTAGAAAATCGACCCGAATTTCTGGGCAGCGAGGCGCACATAGAACACCACCACCACGCAATTCTGCATCGCAAAACCACGTCGCACCTTCCCAATCAGCCAGAAAAGCCCACAATAAATCCCAAAACCACAGCGGCATGGTTTCCCCATTCGCAACGCCGATCAAGAAGCCTCAGCCATCAACCGCCGATGGTGCCAATCAATCCACAAGTCGCCGACTGACTTCCGAATCGACCGCCATGGCCGCCGCTAGTCTCGGCATCGACGACAAGAGATCCAGCCGCCAGACCAACATCTCGCACGCAACAGGTATGCTTCCAACGCCGGCCAAGACGCCCCAGAAGCCACCCAAGGAGAACAAGGCGAGCATCGAGGCATTTGCCAGGAACCTTTTCGCATCGGAAGAAATGGCGGGCGACAAGAAGAAGCGAGCGCCCAAGAAGTACTCGGGCATTTCTATGGACAGTTTCGTTGCCGAGGAAGTTGACGAGCCCATCGAAATCTACACCGACTCGCATGAGCGCATTCCTCAAAAGGATGACTCGACGGACAACCCGTTTTATGGCGACATTGCCGTGCCTGCTACCGAAGGGCCTGCTCCTCGTAGAAGCAAGCGACGTCTGGTGCACGTTCCTGGCGAAGGACGACAGACAGTTGATGAGGCTATGAAAAGACAGGACGGAATGGTCTATGTTTTGTAGGTTTAACCTTGTATTTGGTGTTTGAGCCCGTTTGGGAATTGGCATTTGCTAACGACTCCCTCTAGCCGTGGAAAGAAGATTTTCCGGAAGTTCGGCGAGCCCGAAGTGGCCAATGCCGAGGCCGCGGATAGAGATGGCTCGCCAGTGCGCAACTTGCCTACTCGGTCGTCAATTCAGCCCCGCCTCTTGTTCCCCCGCGGCAACCAGGCAAAGCAAGCGGAAACGACGGTCGATGATGAGGAAGCTGACACGGATGTTGAGGATCACAGCATGTCCATGGGACCCGACACAACGGAAGTTATGGAGACTGAGGCAACGGAAGCACCCACAACCCCACGCAAGTATGGCGACAAGTCAATGCCCGACACTCCCCAGACGCCTCGATTCGGCCCTGGCTCGCCACCTGACAGCCGACGAGTCACACGCGCTGGTATCAAGAAGGCGGACACCAAGTCGCCTGTCAAGCGTCGAAATAGCACGAGCCCGTTCGACTCGTGGCCTCGTCTCAAGAGCCGCTCGGATAGCAATCTACATGCGAAGCGCGCCGGATCTGACCTTGCCTCATCCACGACGAAGAAAGCTCGGGCTTAGGGGCCATGGTCGCCAGTTTCTCCAGGACATCCGCAGGTGATGCACCGGTGGCGTGTTGTCAGCATTTTTTAGAGCCCTGGTCCAGCAGTTAGCTAAGGGGTGTGCGGTCACAGGAAAGGAGTTTTGTTTTCGTTCTTGTTTATTTTAAGGTCAGACCCTCATCGAGGTCAGGATTACTATGGCATTAGCTCCATTGGTACATGGTAACATTTTGACCGCGAAGCAGGGAATACTTGTTCATGGTTCTACCTCACTTGGTTGAGATTTGGAGCATTATTATTTTTGATCGCGGCGGCGTCAGGAAACGGATTGCGTTCTTGGACCACTGGACCCAGGCAAGGAAGCCAGGCTTAGGCCGCCTTGTCAAACTTTGTGTATGAAAGAGAATGACCAACTGGATTTCCCCGAGATGGAGGGATGGACTTGATCCTTGCGCCGAGGAAAAAGGCTATGAACGGCGTTGAGGTTGACTAGGTAGTCTAGAGAGAGGATGAATCCTCATTAGATCAAATCAGACCTATTTTTAAAGCCTTTGCTAGGCAAAATTGCAACGTCACATTTAGTCTAATGATTAACTATAGTACTTATTTGTCCAGGGTATTCGAAATCCGGCATATCCAATGCCGTCCTCTAGGGTTTCTTCATTTCCTTCTTTTCCCAGTCTTCGCGTCTTCTAACTGCCAATGTTTTCTGTACTTGTTTCCTTTCTTACCATACTGACTAGTTTGCTAGCAAGCCCGAATCGGCACCGGGCAAAAAATGCCAAGCCTAGGGAACTTCGATTGAAATTTACGGCACAGGTCGGACATGCCTTCATCTTTCGTTCTCTTTTCAACCTAAACGTTTCCTTTCGGCAAAGCCAACCCTGGGAGATGCCCTGTCGGCCCTCTCCGAATCCGCCAACGGTGTTGTTGACGACTGCTTCCTCGCTCGTAGGTAGCATACAGCACAGCCCAATTGATTACCCTTTCCCCTCCTCTCGAGCCTTACGAGGAGCCTTGACCGGTGGCGACTCCGGGCCAACACGGCCGCTGCTATGGCGTCGCCGCGCATCTGCTCAACATTTGGCGGTTTCGATAGGAGGTCGGTGTTTCCTGTTCTCCTTCTCAGAGGTCTACCGGTAGCAGTGAGCATGATGCTTGGGAATAGAGGACGGGCCTCCGTCCGAGAAGGTCGAACACGATACCAAAAACCGCTTCAAGAAGTTATTCCACTTCCGAGCAACTAAGAAACTACACAGAGCAACTGTGCTTCTTCTCTCATTATGTGATGAAACACAAGTAGGAAAGTGAAGATGCGATCTTACACACCCTTGGGAAACGCTACGTGCACCAACATCCAGCCCGTACCACCTTCATACACTACCAATACGAATTAGCACAATCCATACTAAAGGGCTCAGCCAGTTACTATCACCACTGAAGCGCTTATTTGAGCCGCAGCCACGGAACTCCAACAAAAAAAACGCTTCCAGTCGACGCATGCCGCCAGAACTCGCTGAGAGTAAACAGCACGAACCCTTGTCCACGCTATAACTCCTTGAGGTACACATCAAGAATGACCTCGCGACTCCTTCCGACTTTGCCCGAGGCTTCTGGCCTTTGGTGGGTTGTCATTGCCCCACCAAACTCCAAACTCAAAATTCTAATTCCAACCCCACCATTCTTCAACTACCCGATCGTAATCCTCGCCAGGCTTGACGTCGTCTCAGTTTAAAGAAAAAAAACACAATCCGCTTGCCCACGAGGCCCAGTAACTCGATTTCTCTTCAACTGCCACTTACTCGCCTGAGAATTTCCGCCTTAATAGATATCCGTGTCTGAATTTATAATTTTCCCCCCAGGTCTCACTCAATTCCTTGCTCCGATCTCGCAATTCCCTGCTAGCACGCGTATTATCGAGACACAGACCCCTTCCTCGAAACACCTTACAAAAGTCGCTCAATCTTCGAGATGCACATACTCATAACCAACGACGACGGTCCGCCATCGCCGCAAACCTCCCCCTATGTTCGCTGCCTCGTCCATCTCCTCCAACAATGCGGCCACCTCGTCTCTGTCTGCCTCCCGCACACGCAAAGATCTTGGATCGGGAAGGCCCACATGATCGGCCAGACGGTGAAGCCTCTCTACTACCGCCCCTCGAAAGAACTGCACGGAGAAGCTTCCCTGGGCACGGTGCATCACCGCCCCTCCCCCGACGCGGCGGTGGAAGAATGGATCCTCGTGGACGGCACCCCAGCCTCCTGCGTGCAAATCGGGCTCCACCACTTCTTCGAGAACCGACCCCCCATCGACCTGGTCGTTTCCGGCCCGA
>Ga0247774_1001336_pt1 | contig 12471 bp, 12 predicted proteins | sample UWRJL001104B6_FD_179933 | JGI IMG/M metagenome (GOLD analysis project Ga0247774, IMG submission 179933) | Plant litter microbial communities from Arlington Agricultural Research Station in Wisconsin, United States - UWRJ-L001-104B-6 | ecosystem: Environmental > Terrestrial > Plant litter >... | reverse complement strand
ATTTCGATGATGATGAGGACGAGGAATAGATTCGCCGGCGCTTCGCGAGAAGCGCCTGGTGTCGAGACGAAGAAGCCCGCGGACGAAAGTTGCGGGCTTTTTTGTTGGGCGTCGGTTCGAGAGTCGAAGGCCGTCGATCGCTGCTTCAGCCGCCCGGCGATCGAGGGCTGTTTCGTCCGATCCGTTCAGCCCTTCCAAATCTGCTGGCAGATCTACTGGCGGCCGATCTGCTCGCGCATCGCCTTGATGGTCGCCGCGTAATCCTTCGCGCCGAATATCGCCGAGCCCGCCACGAACATGTCGGCGCCCGCTTTCGCGATCTCGCCGATGTTGTCGACCTTCACCCCGCCATCGATCTCGAGCCGCACGTTGCGGCCACTGGCATCGATGCGCTCGCGAGCTTCACGCAACTTGCGAAGGGCGGCAGGAATGAACTTCTGCCCACCGAAGCCCGGGTTCACCGACATGATCAACACGAGATCGAGCTTGTCGAGCACGTAGTCGAGGTAGCTCAGCGGCGTCGCCGGATTGAACACCAGCCCCGGCTTGCAGCCCTGCTCGCGAATCAACTCGATGGTGCGATCGACGTGCTCCACTGCTTCCGGGTGGAAGCTGATGAACGTGGCGCCGGCCGCTGCGAAGTCCGGCACGATGCGATCGACGGGCTTCACCATGAGATGCACGTCGATCGGCGCCGTGACGCCGTGCTTGCGCAAGGCCTCGCAGACGAGCGGCCCGATGGTGAGATTCGGGACGTAGTGGTTGTCCATCACGTCGAAATGCACGACGTCTGCGCCGGCCTTCAGCACGGCATCGACTTCTTCGCCGAGCTTCGCGAAGTTCGCAGACAGAATCGAAGGCGCGATCCAGCAGGGTTGCACGAGGATTCTCCTCAGCTCGTGAGGCGCGCGAGCGCTTCGCGGTATTTGTCGCTGGTGCGCGCGATGATCTCTGCCGGCAACTTCGGGCCGGGCGCCTTCTTGTTCCAGTCGAGCGTCTCGAGATAGTCGCGCACGAACTGCTTGTCGAAGCTCGGCGGGCTGATGCCGGGCCGATAGGTGTCGGCGGGCCAGAAGCGCGACGAATCCGGCGTCACCACTTCGTCGATCAGCGTGAGTCGGCCGGCGTCGTCCACCCCGAACTCGAACTTCGTGTCCGCGATGATGATGCCGCGCTGGCTCGCGTGTTCCGAGGCGAAGCGGTAGAGGGCGAGCGCCGCATCGCGCACCTGCGCAGCGAGCTGGGCGCCGACCAACCGCTCGGCCTGGGCAAAGGAAATATTCTCGTCGTGGTCCCCGATCGCCGCTTTCGTCGCAGGCGTGAAGAGCGGCTCAGGGAGGCGATCGGCCTGCTTCAGGCCGGGCGGCAGGGTGATGCCGCAGACCGCCCCCGTGGCCTGATAGTCCTTCCAGCCGGAGCCGATGAGATAGCCGCGCACCACCGCCTCGAGCGGCAGCGCCTGCAGGCGTTTGACGATAACGGCCCGGCCTTCGAGCATCTCGAGCTCATCTGCGTCGCTGACCGCACTAGAGAGCGGCGCGCCGGTCAGATGGTTCGGGATGATGTGTCCGGTGCGGCCGAACCAGAAGTTCGAGATCTCGTTGAGCACCCGGCCCTTGTGCGGGATCGGGTCTGGCAGCACCACGTCGAAGGCGGAGAGCCGGTCGGTGGTGACGATGAGCATGCGCTGCGCATCCACTTCGTAGATGTCGCGCACCTTGCCTTCGTTGATTCGCTTGAGGCCGCGAAGAGCGGTCCGATGAACGGTCTGCGTCGCCATGGGAACGGATGGGCAAGAGCCAGCGAAAGGGCTTGGTAGTATAGCGATGATGATGCGTTGGACGGGCAAAGTCGTGGGTGGGGTCATTGGCCTGATGGCCGGTGGCCCGTTTGGAGCGGCCATTGGCGCGCTGGTGGGACACCAGTTCGACAGTGCCGTTGCGGAAGGCGATCGCCTGGCTGGCCCCACCGTCACGCCCACGCAGGTGGCTGAGCAGTTCTTCCTTTCCACGTTCCGCGTCATGGGACACGTGGCGAAGTCCGATGGCCGCGTCAGCGAGCAGGAGATTGCGGCCGCGCGCGGCGTGATGGCGGCCCTGCGCCTCGACTCCACGCAAGTCGCCATCGCCATCAGCGAGTTCAACAAGGGCAAGCAGCCCTCGTTCGCCGTGATGGACGAGCTGACGCGGCTCGCCCACGCGCTCAACGGCCGGCCCGACCTCGTGCGCGCCTTCCTCGAGATCCAGCTGCGGGCCGCGCTTGCGGGCAATAACCTCGAAGGGCCAGTGCGGAAATACCTGAACCGGGTAGCGTCCTCGCTCGGCGTGTCGGTTCTAGAGCTGGCGCAGATCGAGTCGATCCTGCGCATCCAGCGCGGCAACTTCAGCCGGGAGCAGCGCCCCACTTCATCGACCAGCAGTGCCCAGCAGCTGGTGCTCGCGTATCAGGTACTGGAGTGCGAATCGACCGTGAGCAACGAAGAGGTCGTGAAGGCGTATCGCCGTGCGCTGAGCCGTCACCACCCCGACAAGCTGAAGGCGAACGGGCTGCCGGAATCGATGGTGGAACACGCGAAGGAACGCACGCAGCAGATCATCGAAGCCTACGACCTCATCAAGGAACGCCGCGGGATGGCGTAACGCGCGTGCCAGTGAATGCGCTGTCCGCCAGGCACTACGTGCTCTCGGTCAAGCTCCGCCGGGAGAAGGTGCCGTCGTTCGATGTGTACCCGTTCACATTACCGGTGGTGCGCCACCTCGATGAGCTCGAGCTGCATCCTGCAGTCACGTTCCTGGTGGGTGAAAACGGCAGCGGCAAATCCACGCTACTCGAAGCTATCGCGGTGGCGTGGGGCTTCAACGCCGAGGGTGGCACGAAGAACTTCCACTTCCAGACGCGCGGGTCGCATTCGACCCTGCACGAGTCCCTCAGGCTCATCAAAAGCGTCCAGCGGCCGCGGGACGGGTTTTTCCTGCGCGCCGAGAGCCTGTTCAACGTGGCCACCGAAATCGAGAACCTGGGCGTCATCGACTCTTACGGCGGCGTCTCCCTGCACGAGCAGTCGCACGGGGAGTCGTTCTTCGCGGTGATGAACGAGCGGTTCGGCGGCCACGGCTTCTACGTACTGGACGAGCCGGAAGCGGCTCTCTCCCCGACTCGCCAGCTCGCCATGCTGGTGAGGATGCATGAGCTCGTGAAGCAGCGGTCCCAGTTCATCGTGGCGACCCACTCCCCGATGCTGATGGCGTATCCAGATGCATGGATCTACCAGATCACACCCGCCGGCCTGCATCGCGTTGCGCTCGAGGAGACGGAGCACTACATCGTCGCGAAGCGCTTCCTGAACGACACGCAGCGACAACTCAGCGCGCTGCTCGACGACCCGCAGGGATCCCTCTTGTGACACACGCCACTCGAGAAGCGCCAAAAAACGTGTAGCAGATCGTGCGCGATGACGACGCTCGGCCTAATATTCGGCCGTCGGCTAACGGGGTGATGAGGGGATCGATGCATTCGACGGTGACGGTGGGCGAACGACGCCCTGCGGCGGGGCTGAAGCCGGGCCTCATTTCGACACTGGCCCTTGCGGTGATGTTGATCATCACGCTGGGCTTCGCCGCTCCGGTGACCGAAGCGGCCACGACCGCGTCCGCTTCGATCAGCAAGGGCCGCAAGAATCCCGACGTGAAATCGAAGTCCGTGCTGGTCATCGACCCGGCGGACAGCGAGATCGTGTTCGAGCGGCAGGCCGACCTGGTCGCGCCCATCGCCTCGATCACCAAGCTCATGACCTCCCTGGTCGTGCTCGACGCGAAACTGCCGCTCGACGAAATCATCGAAGTCACCAAGGACGACCGCTCGAAGAACGGCAAGGGTGCGTTCTCGCGAATCACCTACGGCACGAAGCTGAGCCGTGGTGACCTCATGCGGCTGGCGCTGATGTCATCCGAGAACCGCGCGGCGCATGCCCTGGGTCGCAATTACCCGGGTGGCGAAGCGGCGTTCGTCAGGGCGATGAACGCAAAGGCGAAGGCGCTGGGCATGAGCCGCACGCGTTTCGTCGACTCGTCCGGTCTCTCCAGTGACAACGTCTCGACCCCGCGCGACCTCGCAAAGCTCGTGATCGCCGCGGGCCGCAACCCGATCGTCCGCGAGTACTCGACTTCGACCAGCCACACCGTGAAGGTCGGGCGGCAGAAGCTGGAGTTCCACAACACGAACTCACTCGTGCGCAATTCCGGGTGGGACATCGTCGTGCAGAAGACGGGCTACATCTCCGAGGCCGGCGAGTGCCTGGTAATGCAGGCGGTGATCGACGACCGCCCGGTGATCATGGTGCTGCTGAATTCGTTCGGGAAGTACACGCGCGTTGCCGATGCGAGGCGCATCCGGCAGTGGATGGAAGCGCGGGGGACGCGGCGGTTGGCGAGTAATGGGGCGCGGGTCAATCGCTAAGTGCGCGAACGGCAATCGGATCGCCCTGCTTGCCGGAGCGTAAGCGCTCAATCTCGCACGGTGTTGACTGTGGGAGCGGAGCCCTGAGCAAGTGACTGCGCGTTAGCTTCTCTAGTGACAGCAGCGGCCTTCCTCGAACTCGATTATTCCGGCTGCCTCCAATCGAGTGAGAATATCGTACACGCCTTGGACAGAGGCCCCTGGGGGAACATCGATCGAGTAGCGGCGCCGGTGGTCAGAGGTTCCTTCATACGTGCAGCTCAACTTTTCCAGCTGCGACCAGAACTCGAGGAAGTAACCGTGGCTTGCGCCGCTTGGCAATTTGAGGCGATACGTTGAATGTCGCCCTCGTTGTGCAACACCGGAAAAGACCAGTCCTTCCTCCTCGAGCTTCGCGTGGACGATGTCACGGTAACTAATCCCGTAGACATGGAAGGGAGAGTTATCGGCAAGAACGTCCCATCGGGCATAGGTTTGGCCCATAGCCGCTCGCGTGTGATGCCATCGCAATCTTCCGCGTTGAGAGGGAATGCGATCTTTACAAGGTCCGAGTCAGCCATTGTTCGCGGAGAAAGCGAAGTCAGTTGCTCGTGCCCGGTAAGGTATCGCGCCTCGAACCCGTGTGGCCGCGAACGCAAGCAACGTCAGTGCGATCATCCTGATCAGGGACATGAGAATTCCCCAGACTCATCCTTGAAATTGTCGCCCGAGCATGCCAGCCCGAGCGGCGGGCCCGCAAGCCAAGGTGCGTTACGAAAGGGTTTCAGCCCATTCCAGAATCACGCGTTGAATATCTGCAATACCATCCGTCAACGCAGCTGGTCCAGGCTGAAGAATGACTGGTGATTTGATCTCACGCACGAAGCCACTGCGAACGGCAGGCACATCGGCCCAGCCCGAACGAGCGCACACCGTCGCGGGCTGAAATTTCTTGCCGCACCAGGAACCCAGGATGATGTCCGGCGCGCGACGCACGACTTCGAGCGGATCCGCGAGGATGCGATTCCGGCCGAGCGATTGAGCCGCGAGCTCGGGAAAAATCTCATCGCCGCCGGCGATGCCGATCACTTCGGAGACCCAGCGGATCGCGGAGATCTGCGGCTCATCCCACTCTTCGAAATACACGCGGGGTCGGCGTGACAACGCAGCGGCGCGAGCGCGCACTTCGTCGAGCCCCGCTTCGAGCCGCGCAACGAGCGCGGCAGCCTTCGCTTCACAGCCGATCATTCCGCCGAGCATTCGCACCGTGCGCAGAATCTCGGCGACGCTGCGATGGTTGAACACGTGCACCTCGATGCCAGCCTTGATCAGCTCCGCAGCGATGTCGGCCTGCAGGTCGGAGAAGCCGAGCACCAGATCCGGTCGCATCTCGAGAATGCGACCGATCTTTGCGCTCGTGAACGCAGACACCCGCGGCTTCTCCCGCCGCGCTCGCGCCGGACGCACGGTGAAGCCGGAGATTCCGACGATGCGCCAATCCTCTTCCAGCAGGTACAGCGTCTCGGTGGTCTCCTCGGTGAGACAGACGATGCGCTCGGGAAAGCCGTAACTCTTCTGCATCCGCGGACGGTATCATGGGCTGATGTGGCTGCAATTCTGGAGCTTCCTGGACCGGTTGTTCTTCGGTCCCGCATCGGTGGGGCCACGGCCGCCAGCGGTGCTCGTACGCATCCTGCGTTACCCGTACGCGGTGGCGCGAGATCTCGCCCATGGCGACATAAATCTGCGCGCGATGGGCCTCGTCTACACCACCCTGCTGTCGGTGGTGCCGCTCGTCGCCTTCGCCTTCGCTGTGCTGAAGGGCTTCGGCGCGCACCGCGATCTCGAGCCGATCGTCTTCGAATTCTTCCGCCCGATGGGTCAGGCGGGCGCGCTCGAGATCACTCAGCGCATCATGCAGTTCGCGGACAACGTCAGCAGCGGTGTGATCGGTTCCGTCGGCTTCGCGCTGCTGGTGTGGACGCTGCTCAGCACGGTCCAGAAGGTCGAAGACAGCTTCAATTTCCTGTGGCGCGTGGAGCAGCCGCGTAGCTTCGCGCGACGTGTCGCCGAATATCTCAGCCTGCTGATCATCGGACCGATCCTGCTCGTGGGCTTCATCGGTCTGTCGCACGCGACGGTCGGCAACGTCATCAAGACCGCCGTCACCGAAGTGCCGGTGTTGCAGCTCGTGACCCAACAGCTGCTGAAGCTCTCGCCGTACCTGATGGTCACCACGTTCTTCACCGTGCTCTACATTTTCGTGCCGAACACGCGCGTGCATTGGAAGCCGGCGCTCATCGGCGCGGTCACGGCCGGCGTGCTGTGGGCCGCGGTCGGCAAGATGTTCACGGCGCTGGTGCTCGTGTCTGCGCGTCTCACCATCGTCTACGCCGGCTTTGCGTTCATCGTCGCGGCACTCCTGTGGACTTACTTTGGCTGGCTCATCCTGCTCGCCGGCACGCAGCTGAGCTTCTACATCCAAAATCCCACTTACCTGCGCATCGGCCTGCAGCCGCTGCGGCTCTCCTGTTCGGAGATGGAGCAGCTCGCCCTCAAGGTGATGTATCTCGTCGGTCGCACGCACATGGATGGCGGGTCGCGCTGGACCATCAACAAACTCGCGACCGAGCTCGGCCTGCCCGGCATCGCCATCGCGCAGATCGGCACGGGAATGGAAAAATCCGGGCTGCTCATCGTGACGGAAGACGACGAGTTCGTGCCTGGCCGCGACATCAGCCGCATCGGTGTACAGGAAATTCTGGACGTGGCACGTAACCAGCGCAGCGGTCATTCGCCTGCGCGTGGGGTTCAGATTCCGTCGGTGGAGAGACTCAGCGACAGCCTGGAAAAAGCGTGGCGCGACTGCTGCTCAGGGCGAACTCTGCGGGATCTGCTGGACGAGAAGCACTGAGATCTCGCAACGGTCGCTGCAGAGAGCTTCGGGGAAGCTTCACTCACCCGCGATCGTCATCTCTCCCATCAGCACCGAGCCCGAGCGAATCCCACCGCGCTGATCGACATCTGTCCCCAGCGCGACGATGTCCCGGTACATCTGCTTCAGGTTCCCGGCGATGGTGATCTCATGCACCGGATGCACGAGCACACCATTCTCAACCCAGTGCCCGCTGGCGCCGCGTGAGTAATCGCCAGTCACGGCGTTCACGCCTTGCCCCATCAGCTCTGTCACCAGCAGGCCGGTGCCCATCTCTTTGAGCAGCGCCTCGAACGACAGCGACTTCGTCGGTGCAGACACGATCATGTTGTGGATGCCGCCGGCATTGCCGGTAGTTTTCAGGCCGAGCTTGCGAGCGGAATAACTCCCGAGCACATAGCCCTGCAGCACTCCGTCTTTCACCAGCGATCGATCGCGCGTCGCGACGCCTTCGCTGTCGAACGGCGCACTCGCGAGTGCACGCTTGATGTGAGGCCGCTCATCGAACTGAATGAACGACGGCAACACCTGCTGGCCCGCTGCGCCGAGAAGGAACGACGACTTGCGGTACTGCGCGCCGCCGCGCACTGCTGCCACGAGATGCCCAAAGAATCCGCGCGCCATTTCCGGAGCGAACATCACCGGCGACTTGCGAGTGCTCAACCGCCGCCCGCCGAGCCGTGCGAGGGCGCGTTCTGCCGCCTTTCGGCCAATGACATCGAGCGCCAGCAGCTCAGCGGGATCGCGGGTGGTCGAGAACCAGTAGTCGCGCTGCATGTCGTCGCCCTGCTGAGCGAGCAACACGCAACTCAGACTGTGACTGCTGCTGCCATACCCAGCGAGAAACCCATGCGAGTTACCGTAGACCTTCACATAACGATGAGAGCTGACCGTGGCCCCCTCGGAGTTGGTAATGCGCGCATCCACTGCAAGACCGGCTGCTTCGCACGCGCGGGCCATCTCGACGGCCTCGTCGGGTGTGATTTCCCACGGGTGGTCAAGCTCGAGGTCGGGGATGTCGGTCGCGAGCTCCTCGGGATCCGCGAGGCCCGCGCACGGATCTTCTGTGGTGAACCGCGCGATCGTGCACGCCTTCTCCACCGTCTCGCGCACAGCTTTCGCGGATAGGTCTGCGGTGCTGGCCGAGCCCTTGCGCTTGCCGAAATAAACAGTGATGCCAACCCCGCGGTCACGCTGGGACTCCACGGTGTCGACCTCGCCTAGTCTCACCGTGGTGGATAGGCCGCGGTTCATGCTGGCGTCGACATCGGCCTGCGAGGCGCCCCGCTGCTTCGCTTCTGCGAGCGCGAGGCTGACGACATCTTTCAACTCGGGAATACGGGTGCCTTCGACAGTCTGCGTCATGCGATCATTGTAGCAGCCGCGCGCACCGTGCCCGTGGAAGGCAGCCGATGACCATGTCCCACCAGCCCGACGAAGAAGACCAGTACGAAGACCCTTACGACGGTCGCCCCAGCAAGAGTGAGCGCAAGCGCAACGCGCACGACGCCCAGCACCTGGGTGAAGAGCTCATTCGCCTGAAAGACCTGGATCTGAAGGCTTTCGAGCTGCCGGAAACGCTGTATGACGCCATCGTCGAAGCGCGGCGGCTCACGAGCCGCCCGGCGATGGTTCGGCAGCGGCAGTACATCGGCAAGCTCATGCGCAACATCGACCTGGAGCCGATCCGCACGGCGCTGTTGTCACGGGGCGAGAAGGCGGCGACGGAGACCCAGCGATTCAGGAAGGTCGAGCATTGGCGGGACCGGCTCATGGCCGAGGGGGCGCCTGCTGTGGATGAGCTGGTCAAGATCCGGCCGGAAATCGACCGTGATGAGTGGCTGGCGCGGGTGGCTGCTGCAGCTGCCGAGCGGGAGAAGCTGGGGACTGGTGGGGCGGCGTCACGCGAGTTGTTTCGGCATTTGAGGGCGTTGCTGGACAGAGTGGTGCCGGCGGCAGAGTCGCCTTCCTAGCCTCGTGTGCCCTGGCCGTTTGGGTGCCTCTGGATTCCGGCGATGAGAAGCCCTCAAACGCCGGGCGGCTGCACGGAGCATCTGGGGTACAATTGGCCGCTTTCCTCGGCCGCCAGAAAGCATTCCCAAGCATGAAACCCCTCGTCGGCATCATCATGGGCTCCCAATCGGACTGGGACACCATGCGCGCCGCGGCCGAGATTCTCGAGCAGCTGGGCGTGGAGCATGAAGTGCGGGTCGTGTCCGCTCATCGCACACCCGACCTGCTGTTCGAATACGCCTCCAGTGCGCGCAGCCGTGGACTCGAGGTCATCATTGCCGGTGCCGGCGGCGCGGCCCATTTGCCTGGCATGACTGCGTCGAAGACGTCACTGCCTGTGCTCGGCGTGCCGGTCCAGTCCAAAGCGCTCAACGGCATGGACTCGCTGCTTTCCATCGTGCAGATGCCCGCGGGCATTCCGGTGGCCACGTTCGCCATCGGCGTCGCTGGTGCAAAGAACGCAGGGCTGTTCGCCGCTTCGATTCTCGCGGGCAAATATCCCGCGATCGGCACGAAGCTCGAAAGCTTCCGCACGCGACAAACCGACTCGGTGCTACAGAACCCCGACCCCAGCGCGACGTCGAGCCATTCATGACGGTCGGCATCGTGGGAGCTGGCCAGCTCGGCCGCATGCTCGCGTTGGCGGGCTATCCGTTGGGTCAGGACTTTCTCTTTCTCGATCCCACCGAAGGTTCGCCTGCAGGTCAGGTCGCCCCGCAGATCGTCGAGGCTTTCACGAATGCGAAAGCGCTCAGCAAGCTCGCGCGTGACACCGAAGTGCTCACCTTCGACTGGGAGAACATTTCCGTCGAAGCCTTGAGCGCTCTTCCAGCAGACACACTCATCTGCCCGCCCGTGAAGGCACTCGCAGCCGCGCAGGATCGCGTGAAGGAAAAGCAGCTCTTCGAGCGGCTCTCCATTCCCACCACGCGCTGGCGCAATGTCGAATCGCAGAAGCAGCTGGAAAAAGCGATCGCAGAGATCGGCCTGCCGGGCGTGCTGAAAACACGACGGATGGGTTACGACGGCAAAGGCCAGCGGGTATTGCGCAAGCCGCTAGACGTTGCCGGCGCATGGGAATCGCTCGGCAGCGTCCCGCTGCTCTACGAAGAACTGGTCCCGTTCGACTACGAAGTCTCGATCATTGGTGCGCGTAGCCGCAGCGGCGAAATCGTCATCTACCCGCTCAATGGCAATGTGCACGGAGGCGGCATCCTGCGTCTCACGCGTGCGCCATACGGCACGCCGGCTCTCCAGCGCGCGGCTGCAAGATACCTGCGGCGGGCGCTCACGCATTTCCGCTACACCGGGATTCTCACCATCGAGTTCTTCGTGCGCCGGGGTCGGCTGATCGCCAACGAAATGGCGCCGCGGGTGCACAATTCGGGTCACTGGACCATCGAGGGCGCGGAGACCAGCCAGTTCGAGAATCACCTGCGTGCCATCCTGGACCTGCCGCTGGGCGCAACGCGGGCCCGCGGCCACTGCGCCATGCTCAATCTCATAGGCGAAATGCCTGAGGACCGGGACATCCTCGCGCTGGACGGGGTCCACCTTCACGATTACGGGAAGTCTGCGCGTCCCGGCCGCAAACTCGGTCATCTGACGCTGGTCGAACGCACAGCCGCCGTGCGCGATCGGCGGGCACGACGGTTGCTGGGGCGGTTGGCCCCCGACATACGCATCCCGTAAGATCGGCCTGCCTGACCGACCAAGGCTAGACTAGTCGGCCCAGGCCGCCTGACAACAAAGGGCACGGGGCCCGATCCCCCTGGCCACGGAGCCGCGAGCCCGACGACCCCATGTACCTCGATCTCTTCAAACTCAAGGAATTGCCTTTCCGGCTCAGCCCGGACCCGCAGTTCCTCTATCTGAGCAAACAGCACGCGCGCGCCAAGGCGTACATGGAGTCGACCATCTGGTTCACGGATGGCTTCGTCGTGATCACGGGCGAGATCGGCGCGGGCAAGACGACGCTCATCGAATCGTTCCTCAAGGAAATCCAGACCGACGTCGTTGTCGCGCAGGTAAACCAGACGCAGGTTTCCGCCGTGGACTTCCTGCAGGCCGTGCTCGTGCAGTTCGGCTTCTCGCCCTTCAAGATGAAGAAGGCCGAGCTGATCGCGACGCTGAACAACTTTCTCATCGAGCAGCACGGCGCGGGTCGCAAGGTGCTGCTCATCGTCGATGAAGCGCAGAACCTGTCCCTGCGGGTGCTCGAAGAGATCCGGCTGCTGTCGGGTGTCGAGACCACCAAGGAAAAGGTGCTGCGAATCATCCTGGCCGGCCAGCCGGAGCTGAATGAGAAGCTCGATGCGCCGGAGCTCATCCAGCTGGCACAGCGCATCCGTCTGCGCTTTCATCTCGCGACGCTGTCTGCGTCTGAAATGCGCGCGTACATCGAGCATCGTCTCGAAGTCGCTGGCGCCGGCGACAGGCAGATCTTCGCTGAAGATACGTTCCACGAGATCTATCGCTATAGCGGCGGTGTGCCGCGTCTCGTGAACACACTGTGCGATACGGCGATGATGTCGGCGTTCGCCTCGAGCCGCGATTGCGTCACCATGGGTGATGTCGCTGGCGCGATCGACGAACTGCGGTGGGTGGAGTACTCCACACGCCAGGCCCAGCAGCAGGCGAAGATTGCCGCGGCAGCCGACGGCAATCATTCCGCGACGGCGACAAACGTTCTGGGCGTCGCGCCGGCAGCGAATTCAAACGGGTCGGCGGACACAGGTCCGGCCGCCATCGGCCGCATTCTCATCGCGACGGACGGCCGCACGGTGCAGGAAGTGCCGCTGAAAGTCGGCCGGATCATCGTCGGACGCACGACGGACAACGACGTGCAGATCGACAGCCGCTTCGTAAGCCGCCATCACTGCCAGGTGATCACCACGCCCCACGCGTGCGTCATCGAAGACCTGAACAGCACTAACGGCATCTACGTGAAGTCGAAGCGGGTGCGCCGGCACTACCTGAACGACGGGGATGTCGTACAGCTCGGCAAGCACGAGCTCATTTACATCGACGAGCGCCTGCCGCGCATCCGCGCGCCATTCGTGGAAACGGTGCCTGGGATTCCGCCGCAG
>Ga0247774_1001335_pt1 | contig 12473 bp, 6 predicted proteins | sample UWRJL001104B6_FD_179933 | JGI IMG/M metagenome (GOLD analysis project Ga0247774, IMG submission 179933) | Plant litter microbial communities from Arlington Agricultural Research Station in Wisconsin, United States - UWRJ-L001-104B-6 | ecosystem: Environmental > Terrestrial > Plant litter >... | reverse complement strand
AGAATGGTCATGACCGCATTCGACCAGATCGCTGGGGCCGCCGTCAGGAGGCGCCGACGCCGGTGGCGGCACGGGTGGTGAGCTCGGCGAAACGCGCCGGGTCGGCCCTCTCGCGGCTCAGGAGGGTGCCCGCGACCGCGCACAGGAAGCCGGCCGGGATCGAGACCAGCGCCGGGTTCTCCAGGGGGAACCACGCGAAGTCCACGCCACGGGGCAGCAGGGACAGGCTCTCGCCGGTGAGCGGGTCGACCTTGCCGGACATCACTGGTGAGAAGACCATCAGCGTGACCGCGGTGGCCAGGCCGCCGTAGATCCCGGCGACCGCGCCCACGCCGGTGAGACGTCTCCAGAACAGGCTGAGGACGATGGCGGGCAGGTTCGCCGACGCGGCCATCGCGAAGGCGAGCCCGACGAGGAACGCCACGTTGAGGTTCTTGACGAAGGCCGCCAGGACGATCGCGGCCGACCCGATGAGGACGGCGGCGATTCGCGCGACGGCGACCTCCTGGCGCTCCCGCGGCCGCCCGAGCATCAGCACGTGGCCGAACAGATCGTGCGCGAGTGACGTGGAGGCGGCCATCATCAGGCCCGCGACGACGGCCAGGATGGTCGCGCAGGCCACCGCGGCCACGAAGGCGAGCAGCACGTCGCCGCCCGCCCGTCCGGCCAGGTGCTCTCCCAGCGCCCGGGCCAGCTGCGGGACGGCCGCGTTGCCCGACGGGTCCTGTGCGACGATCCCGGCGCGGCCGACCAGCGCGGCGGCGCCGAAGCCGAGGGCCAGGGTCATCAGGAAGAATCCGCCGATGAGGCCGATCGCCCAGTTCACCGATGTACGGGCGGCCCGGGCGTCCGGCACCGTGAAGATGCGGCTGACGACGTGCGGGAGGCCGACGGTGCCGAGGGACAGCGCGAGGGCGAGGCTGACGAAGTCGAGCTTGCCGGCCAGGGTCTCGGCCGGCCGTCCGGCCACCTCCCGGCCGAACCGCAGACCGGGCTCGAGGAACGCGTCGCCCCGGCCGCTCACCCGCGCCGCCGACCCGAACAGGTCGCTGACGTCGAAGCCGAAGCGGCCCAGCACGAGCACGGTCATCACCACGCCCGCGGTCATCATCAGCGTGGTCTTGACGATCTGCACCCAGGTGGTGCCCTTCATCCCGCCGACGACGACGTAGAGGATCATCAGCGCGCCGACGACCGCGATCGTGAGCACCTTGGCGGTGCCGGCGGCCAGGCCGAGAAACGTCGTGCCCGGCCTGATGCCGAGCAGGAGTGAGACGAGGGCGCCCGCGCCGACCATCTGCGCCACCAGGTAGAACAGCGAGACGGTGAGCGTGGAGACGGCGCCGGCGACGCGTACCGGGGACTGGCGGCGCAGGCGGTACGCGGGCACGTCGGCCAGGGTGAACCGGCCGACGTTGCGCATGAGCCCGGCGAGCAGCAGGACCGGCACCCAGGCGACCAGGGAGCCGATGGAGTAGAGGAACCCGTCGTAGCCGGACAGCGCGATGATCCCGGAGATGCCCAGGAACGAGGCGGCCGACATGTAGTCGCCGGCGAGCGCGAGGCCGTTCTGGCGGCCGGAGAAGCCGCGCCCGCCCGCGTAGAAGTCGGTGGCGCCGTCGGTGTGCATCCGCGCCCAGACCGTGATGCCGAGGGTCACGCAGACCAGGGCCGCGAACAGCGCGAAGGTGATCGTACGGGCGTTGCCGGAGACCGCGCCGGCGGAGGCCAGGATCATCGCTCGTCCCCGCTCAGGGGCGCCGGGGGCTCGCTGTCGGCGACGACCTGCGCCCGCAGCGGGTCGAGCACGTCACGGGAGTAGCGGGAATAGCTCCGGGCGAGCAGAAACGTGCCCAGGAACTCGAGCACGCCGAAGACCAGGGCGACGTTGACATTGCCGGCCAGCCGGTGCCGCATGAGGTCGCGGGCGAAGACCGCGGCAATGACATAAAGGAGATACCACGCCATCATTAACGACATTACTAAAAGCGTTGACCGCCCACTTTTACGGCGTAATACAATAAACCGCTCATCCTGGCCAATCGCGACATAGCGCGCATGATCCTGGGAGTCCGTGACGCGCCGTGGCGATGCCGGTGACCCGGTGACCACCCCACACCCCTTTCGTGTCGGATCTCGTGCCGGAGGGGAGAACCCTACGGTTCTCCCCTCCGCCATAAGAGCAGAAGTCATGGACGGGCATTCATGATTTCCACGGAATCCCCGGTACGTTTCCGCGCTCATGATCCTTTCCCGGGACGGCCCGCCGGACCAGGAATTTCGGACCCGCCATAGACTGGCTCGACCTGTCCGCAAACCAGCTCGGGAGAGTGCGTGCGTGTCCTCGGCCTGATCTCCGGCACGTCGTTCGACGCGATCGAGGTGGCCGTGGCCGACCTCACCGCGGACGGTGACGAGCTGACCCTCCGGCCACTGGGCGCGCTCTCGGTGCCGTACGCTCCCGCGCTCACCGACGCCATCGCCGCCGCGCTGCCGCCGGCCGGCACCACGGCCGGGCTGATCTGCTCGCTCGACACCCGGATCGGGCAGGCGTTCGCCGAGGCCGCCGCCCGCGGGATCGCGGAGATCGCCGGTGGCCAGGCCGACCTGGTGGTCTCCCACGGCCAGACGATCTTCCACTGGGTGGAGGACGGCCACGTCCTCGGCACCCTGCAGGTCGGGCAGCCCGCCTGGATCGCCGAGCGCACCGGCCTCCCGGTCGTCGCCGACCTGCGCGTACGCGACGTCGCCGCCGGTGGCCAGGGCGCGCCGCTCGTCAGCGTCTTCGACACGCTCCTGCTGTCGGGCGGCAAGCCGCGCGCGGCGCTCAACCTCGGCGGTATCGCGAACATCACCGTGGTCGGCGCGGGCATCGAGCCCATCGCCTTCGACACCGGCCCGGCCAACGCCCTGCTCGACGCGGTGGTCGCCGAGGCCACGGGGGGCGCGCGCCGCTACGACGCCGGTGGTGCCGGCGCCGCCGCGGGCACCGTGCACGAAGGTCTGCTCGCGACGCTGCTGGCCGAGCCGTACTACGCCGCTCCGCCGCCCAAGACGACGGGCAAGGAGCTGTTCGACCTCGCCTACGTGCACCGGGCGGTGGCGGCCTTCGGGGGGATCTCCCACGAGGACCTGCTCGCGACGCTGACCCGGCTGACGGCCACGACCGTGGCCCGCGCGGTCGCGCCGTACGGCGTCGATGAGGTGGTCGCCTCCGGTGGCGGCACCGCGAACCCGGCGCTGATGGCGGACCTCGGCGCGGAGCTGCGGCGCTCCGGCGGCGCGTCCCTGCGGACCATCGACGAGCTGGGCATCCCCTCCGGCGCCAAAGAGGCGTACGCGTTCGCGGTGCTCGGCTGGCTGACCGCGAACGGCCTGCCGGGCACGGTCGCCTCGTGCACCGGCGCCGCCGGGCCGCGCGTGCTGGGCTCGCTCGTACCGGACGCCCACGGACGGCTGCCGGTGCCGGCCGCCGCACCGCGGCAGCCGCGGCGTCTCCGCGTGGTCTCCTGATTTTCAGTCTCACTGACATGCGGTCATGTCAATTCGTTCACATTCTCGAAACATCCCGTTAACCGGCAGATGTATTTTCGGCGAATGACGGGGAACGATTGGCGAAGAACGGATGAACTGCCTTAGATTCGACGCGAATCCTGGGAGGTGACCGCCACTCTCATGGGGTGAGTGGTCGCGCGCCGAACGGAGACGCCGTTGACGGCTGGGTATGAGGCCCGTCCCGATACCTGGGTCGCTTCTGGTCGTGGGGTGATCGACGCGTCGGAGTCGTTGGCTTCGGCGGTCGACGGTTTGTGTCACGGATTGGCGGGTGCGGGGGCGTGCTGGGGAGCTGACGACATCGGCCGGGCCTTCTTCAACGGTGATGAGCAGGGCGCGGGTTATGGGGCTGCGCGGGACGCCTTGCTGGCGGATCTGGCGGACATGGTCAATCTGGTCCGCGCGACGGGCGGTCTGCTGATCGTCTCCGGCCACACCTACCAGGTCGCCGAAGAGGCCTCCACGATCGGGTCGGCGTTGCCGGCGGGGGCGGGCAAGGGCGCGGTCGCGGCCTCCTCGCCGTATGAGTTGCCGGGTGTCACCGAGGGGTTCCCCGAGTCGGACCCACCGCCCTCGGGACTGACACAGATGCTGTTCTTCGTCGAGTCGCTGGTGGGAGGGTGCCAGTGGCCGGACGGCAACCTCGACGGCCTGGCGTCGGTCGCGCGGGCGTGGCGGGCGGCGGCGCACTCGATCCGCCTGGTCGCCGAAGAGGTCCGTGGGCACGCCCGGGTCGTCACCACCGGCAACGCCGGTGAGGCCACCCGGAGTTTCGCCACCTTCGCCGACGCGCTGCAGGGCGGCGGTGACGCCGGTGGCCTGTCGTGGCTCGCGGCGGCGTGTGAGGGAACGGCGGGGTCGGTCGAGAACCTGCTCCGTCAGAAGAACGCCGCCCGGTTGCAGTTCACGCTGTCACTGGAGTTCCTGGTCGCGACCTGGGCGTTGGCGATGGCGATCTCCGCGATCACCGGCGGCGGTTCGATCGCGGCGGCCACCGCCACGACGCGGGCGGAGGGACTGGCCCTCAAGGCGTTCCTGCGCTCGGTCCTCAAAGGCGTCGTCGCCGGTGCGTGGTTCGCCGGGGGGCTGGACGCGGCGGGTCAGTACTCACGGATCCACTACGGCCTGCAAAAGGGCTTCGACGGCGGGGAGTTCGTCAAGGCGCTCGGGGAAGGGGCGGTCGCCGGCGGCGTCATGGGGGCGGGCGGGGCGTGGATCGGGATGGGACGTAACCGCCTCACCAAGGCCCTCTCAGGCTGGATGGGCTCACCGGGGCTGAAAGGCGCCGGGACGCGGTTCCTGGTGGCCGGCTCGACCGGCACGGCGGGGAACGTCGCCGCGCAGGCCGCTTTCGACAACGGCCACGTGGATTGGGCCCAGGCGGCCGCGTTCGGTTTCGGGATGGCCGGGATCGAAGGCGTCAAAGAGGTCGGACGGCACGCCGCCGCCCACTTCACCGGCCCCCACCCCGGCGACGGCGCGACGCCTCCGGGTGACGTCCCACCCGGCGACCCGTCCGGCGGCACCACGGGCGGCGGGCGGGCGTCGCCCGGCGCCCACCCCACGGTCTCCGAGGACGGGATCGCCAACCCGCGGGCCTACCCGCACTACTCCGACCGTGGTGTGGGCTATGACCTGCAGGCGGGACCCGGGGACCACCACTGGAACGGTCCCACCGGCCACCCCACCGGAGAGACACCCACCGTCCACACCCCGGCGACCGACCTCGCCACCGACGCCCGGCCCGGTGCCGCGCACGGCACGCCGAACGCGCACGACACCGGTGGCGACCCCGTCGCCGCCCGGCCGCTCTCCGGTCTCACGCACGAGACGCCGCGTCCGGCGGATCCGCCGCCGCCCGCCGTGCCGATCGCCGATCTGCTCAACCCGCCCCGGTCACGTACGCCCGTGCCACCCATCGGTCACGCGGCGGGCACGGTACGCCCGCCGGCCGGTGCGGTGGCTCCCCTGCCGCCCGAGATCCATCCGCCCCGGTACGTCGAGATGGGCGCGCTCGGGGAGACCGCGGTGCACGGCGTCGAGATCCCCGCCGACCCCCGCGAAGCGGCGCGGCAGTGGGTCGACGGCCTCCCCCGCGACCTCGACCCCGAGGTCTCCGGGGCGATCAGGACCTGGCTCACCGAGAGGCTGGCCGACGCCGACCGGGAGAGCTGGACGGACCTGGTGCAGAAGGGCGCCGCGTTCAGCGTCGGCGACACCGTCGTCTACCTGAAGCCGGACCTGCGCGGCTTCTCCAGCACCGAGGCGCCGGCCGGGCCGCGCAACTACCCCGTCTCCTTCGGCGGCGACGGCGTGGAGAGCCGGCGGATGAGCGGCTCCGACACCGAACTCACCGGCGGCGCCGTCAAGGTCTGGGACACCTCCGACGAGATGGAGGCCCTCGGCCTGCCCGGCCTGGGGATCAAGACGGCGCAGCGGACGGGCGAGGCGGGCGGTCTCGACATCATGAGCGGCCGCAAGACCGTCGCCTTCAAACACGACTACTTCGCCGCGAAGGTCTCCTTCCGGGTGTTCCGCGACGGAGCGGAGATCCCGTACGGCGCCGACGTGCCCGGCCTGTCCGTGGTGATCCCCTTCCCGGAGGAGTTCCACCGCGTCGGGCCGCTCACCACCGGCGACGGGCCGCCGCTGCTCCCCCGGCACGAGGTGCCGCCCGGCGCGGCACGGAAGATCCCGGACCACGGCGTGCTCGTCACCGCGGTGGACAGCACCCCGCTCGCGCTGGAGATCCAGCGCCGGGCGCTGGAGGCGGGCGTCCCGGCGCACCAGGTCGCCACCATCCTCGACGAACTCCTGTCGACCGTGCACAGCGAGCAGGGGATGAAGAACCGCAGTCAGTGGTGGCTGACCAGCGGTTCCACCTCCGAGGCTGCCCGCTACCACCCCGCGCCGCTGCGCTCCGCGGAGGACTCCTTCCGCGTCACCTCCAGCGTGCTGCGCATGGAGCAGGTGCACGAGAGCGGTACGCCCCCGATCGAGACGCGGGTCCGCGACGACCTGGGGCGGCGTACCGACACGAGCGAGACGAACCAGTCGGGTGGCACGCTCAACGCCTGGGTCGGCGTGAAGCTCGGCCTCGGGTCCGTCGACAAGGTCTTCGCCCGGGTCGGCGGGAACATCAAGGTCGGCAAGATCCATCTCGTCTCGACCTCCCACATGGACCTGCCCAAGGTCACCCTGATCAAGACCACCGAGGTCATCCGCTACGACGCGCTCGTACGGCTCCACGTCGCCTCGGACCGGGCCGGCTCCTTCGACGTCGACGTCCGGATGGAGCTGGCGCTTCCCGCGGCGGACGCGGGCCGGTTCGAGCGCGACGTCTTCGGCCACGACCTCGGCGGTGCCCCGCGGCCGTACGGTGAGCTCCAGCCCTCCGAGGCCGACCGGCAACCGGCGATGCTGGCGGCGGGGCGCGGCCCGGGCCTGGGCACCCTCGCCCGCCTGCCCAGGAGCGAGGGGCTCGTCACCGAGCTCCGCGACGCCGTCACCGGCGCCGTACCCGACGAGAAGGCGCTGCGACAGATCCTGCGGGACCTGGACGCGCACTTCGGCCGCCCCGCGCTGGAGGCCGACCTCACCCATCTCCTGAACGGGATCGACTACCGGGCCACGGTCGGCGGCTACCGCGTCGAGGTCTCGGCCCGCGCCACCCTCGGCCCGCTGCGCGGCGTCGAGCGGTACCCGATGACGGTGAACGAGCGAAGGGTCACCGGGTCCGGGGTCAGCACCGGCTGGACGAGCTCGGCCGGAGGCGGGCTGGAGGCGGCCGCCAACGCGCGCGTCCAGGTCGGGAAGGTGTTCGGCATCGACTTCCCGAAGGCGCACGTCGGCATGAGCACCGCGATGACGAGGAAGACCGCCTTCGCCTCGGGCTACACGGTCTACTACCGGACCGAGACGGACGGGCCCGTCGTCGCCTTCGAACGGGCGATGCCGATCGACGTGGAGCTTCGCGTCACGCGGAACGGCAAGGAGGTCATCGACCGGTCGTGGCGGGTCGACGGCGGCAGCGCGGAGATCGTCGTACCGGAGCAGCATCTGCCGCACCGGCCGGTGGCCCCTGCGGACATCGGCCGCGTCGAGCCGCTGGAGCACCGGCCGGGCGACGTGGTGGACCTGCGCGGCCGGCTCGCCGGCGTGGTCCGGATCGGTGCCATGCCCGACCTTGCACTCGAGGTGGCACGTGCGCACGCCGGCTGGCTCGGCGTCCCCGTCCCGGCGGCGCGCCGGGACGTACCGGCCGAGATCCTGGCCCTCACCCGTCCCTCCTTCCTGGAGGCGAACCTGCCCACCCTCACGGCGGGGGACGGCATGACGGTCAAGCTGCCGGACCACGGGAAGTGGCGGCAGGCGCTGCACGTGAAGGTCGCCATCTCCGGCCTGGAACACACCAGGTCGGGCACGGGAGTGGAGTACGAGCAGTACACGAACGCCAGCTCCCGGGTGATGACCGGCAAGGGCAGCCGGTCCGAGGTGTCGGCCCAGGTCCAGGCCGGGGTACGCGCCGGCGTCCACGACGGCGGCGACGCCGCGAACGAGAACAAGTTCGTGGCGACGGCCGGAGCGGCCTTCTCCGCCGAACGCGGCGCGAGCGAGAGCGCCTATGAGGGCGGCCTGGACGTCGCCCGCGGCACGTACGGCAGCGACGCGCACTGGTACCGCGGCGACCTGGTCCTGGAGACGACCCCGGTGCGGTGGAAGGGAGGCGAGGTCGAGCAGGGACCGACCGTCCGGCTCCGCGTGAACCAGATCCTGGACCTGGTCACCCCGGACCAGGTGGCGCGGCACCTCGGCCTGGAGGGCCCGGCCCCCGACGCGCCCGCGATGACCGGACACCGCGGCTACGTCTCTCCCGAGCTGGCGATGACCTCTGGATACGTCGAGCGGCTCGACGCCGCACGGGTCCTCCCGGAGATCGTCGCCATGCTGCACGAGCAGCGCGTCCTGTTCGACGGCGAGGAGATCACGGCGAGCCCGGTCATGGAGGTCCTGCGCGCCAGGTACGGAGAGGAACCCCTCTCGGCGAACCTGGTGGCGCTCCGCGACGGGGTGATCACCTGGCTTCCGCTCAAGCGGGCCCACGGCTTCAGCGACTACGTCGGCGTCCGGGTCCGGGCCGTCGTGGCGGACGGGACGCACACCGCCGAGCGTCCCGACGTCCGGCTGATGCTCCGCAGCGAGCACATCCACGGCGACGGAACCGTGCGCGAGACGGGTACCGCCCGCGGCGCGAAGGCGCTCGCCCGCTTCACCCGCTACGAGGGCGAGGACGTCAAGGGCGGCGAGGTGGCCGCCGGGCGCATCGCCCAGTCCGGTGCCACCGACGCCCGCGGCACGGGTGTGAAGGACATCGACCGGGTCCAGACGTACGACCCGTCGCACGAGTTCACCCACCCGGTCCGGTACGAGATCGAGGTCGTCCGCAGCCACGAGCCGCCGCCCGGGCTCGAGCACCTGCGCCGCGGCACCCGCGAGGCGCTGCGCAGGTTCGCCGAGCTGACCGGCAACGACGCGGCCGGCCGGTTCTGGGACGAGCACCGCCGCATCGCGACGACGACACGGACCGTGGACGGCGGCCTCCGCCTGCTCGTGCCCGAGCACCTGACCGTCACGGTCCCGGAGCACACACCGGTCCCGGGTGAGCTCCCCGTCGCCGGTGAGGCGCCGCGCTGGTCGGCGCCGGTCACGCCGCCGGCGGTCAACGCGACGCTGCGGGAGATCGCCAGCCAGGTCGCCGTCCCGGCGGCCCCGCTGGTCGACCAGTGGGCGCCGGTGGCCGCGGTCCATCCGAAGCTGCGCGGGCCGGTGCCCCGGCTGACCGACCGTCCTGCCGGGTATGAGATCAGCCTCCCGCGCGGCGTGGCCCTCGGCGAGGCCGGCAACCCACGGACGATGCGCGCCCGGTTGAAGGCGCTGCTCGCGCACGAGCACACGGTTCCGGGCCTGGGCGGCGACACCATCCGTGTCGGCATCAACGTCCACCGGGCCACCGAGGTCGCCGGGGCGGCGGTCAAGCAGCGCGTCTACTCCCAGACCATGACGACCTCGGGCCGCGGCCGGATCCACGGCACGGACCGGGCCGGACGCGCGGGAGCGTCCGCCGGGCTGCCCGCAGACGGCCCCCAGGGCACCTCCGGCGCCGGCGGCGGGCGAGAGTCAGGCGTGGAGACGGCGTCGCGCAACAGCAACATCCGCGAACGCAACAAGGAGGCCAACGCGGACAACACGTACTACCGGTGCGCCATCAGCCTCGTCTTCCACGGCCGGGGCCGGGACCTGGTGGTGGACGTCCCGGACGGACTCTACGTACGGCTGTCCGCCGACGACGTCGAGCTGCTGAACCGCGAGCACCCGGGGTTCATCCTCTAGGGACCGACGCGCGGTACGGGGGGAGACAGAGACCTCCGCGTGGTGAGGATCCGGCATCCCACCGGAGCGTCGCGCCCTCGACCGACCCGCGTCGCCGGCTCCGCTCGTGGTCGCTACGACCAGCGGGCGCCGTGGAGCCGGCGGAAGTCGTCGAGGCTCTGGCCGCAGAAGGCGATGTCACTCTCGATCCGGTCGCGGGTGAACCGCTCCGGGGACTCCTCGCGCGCGCTCGTGCCCATCTCGGTCCACACCGCCGTGGCGGGCACCTCGTCGGCGTCGGCCGGGAGGAACTTCGCGGCTTCGACGGTCGCGTCGCGGGCGAGCTCCCATCCGTCCACGACGGACAGGTAGCGATCCTCGCCGGTCGGGTCCTGGGCGAAGAACAGGCCCTCGCGCAGCGCGCGGCGCGCGTACACGGCGGCGATCTGGAGCCACTGGCCCGCGTCGAGCAGTGTCGAGACCCCGGAGCCGAACCTCAGGTCGTCCTGCCGCGCCTCGGCCTCGGTCGCGTAGCGTACGAGGACCTCGATCCGGGGGGCGTCGCCGGAGCCGGTGTAGCGCAGCGTCCAGGCGTCCGCGCCCTCGGTCAGCGTCGTCTCCGCGCGGACGTCGCGCGGGACGTCGTCGCCGAGGCCGGCCGCGGACGCCGTGAGGCTGATGTAGAGGTAGGCCTCGACGAGCGTCCTGGCGTATCGCTCCGGCTCACTCACGCTCTGCCTTTTCCACCGGGTACCTTTTCGCCTGCTCACGATAGCCGGTCCGCGCCGCGAGCAATCGGTCCAGCGTGAACCGCGACGGCTCGGCCTCGTAGGCCTGGCGCCCCTGCTCGGTCCAGAACGCCTTTCCGGGCACCTGGTCCACGCCGGGCGGGATGAACTTCACGACCTCCTCGACCGCCGCCCGCGCGACGGCCAGCGAGCGTCGCGCCTCGGCGGGGTCGTCCTCGGGCACGTCACGGGCGGTCAGGTCGGCCACCCACCGCCACTGCCCGGGGTCGAGCAGTTGTGAGGGCTCCGGCCCGCCGAACGTCGGGTAGTCCGCCGGCATGACCTCGCGCTCCGGCAGGCCGAACCAGAACTCGCGCCCGGTCCCGCAGCCGGCGCATGTGCCCGCGTAACGGTTGGCCGGCTCGCCGTCGGCGACGACCAGTGCGCTGTCCCACGTCGTTTCGACCGAACCGCACGCGCAGGGGTGCAGGTCGAGATAGAGATGCGCCTCGTCCCTGGTCCGGGCCACCGCGAATGGCATCGGATCACGCTCCTCCCGCGCCGAAGCCACCGCCGGCGGAGATGCCCTCGCCGGGGATGCCGCCACGCCAGCGGCCGTGCTGGCCGCGTGCGCCGTCGTCGCCCGGCTGCGCGCGGCCCGTTTCCGGAGGGAGAGTGACGCCGCGTTCGGTGAGCTCGGCCCGGACCTTGTCGGCGAGGGTTCCCGGCACCGGCGACCGTTCGAAGAGCCGGCGAAGGTCGATCTGGTGCCGGTCCGCGAGGGCCACGAGCGTTTCGTGCATGCCGGAGAACTGGCCGGCGAACCCGCCGTCGCTCCAGCCGTCCGCGTTCCGCAGCGTGCCGTCCCGAAGCGCGTGGTAGCGGTGGGTCTCGCCGCCCTCCGTCCGCACCTCGATCCATACCTCGCGGTTGCCCAGCCGGGCCTCCATCTGCGCTTGGGTGAGCGCCGCCGACGGCCTGGCCGGGTCGGCGTCGACGACCTCCCACTTCTGCCGGACGAACGGGTGCCAGGGCCGCTCGGGCCGCGGATCGAGGTCCCAGGTCGCGCCCTGCGGGTCGCCGGCCTCCTGCGCGGCGCGTGCGGCGTCCAGCTCGGGGCCCGCGAGGGTCAGGTGGACCTCGCCCTCGGCCGTACGGTGCACCTCGTGGCGGCCCTGCTGGAAGTCGATACGGAACGTGCCCGCCGCCCGGCCGGTGGCGGCGCGGTTCGTCTCGCTGAACTCGCTGGTCTCGATGCGGGATCCGCTGTTGTCGGAGACGGACTCCGACGCCTGTGCGCCGGCGCTCTGCTTCATTCCGAACCCGGTGACGGCGTCCTTGGCGTGCAGGCTCCCGCTCACCGGTGAGACGTGCCCGACCGTGACGGACCAGCCCGTCGACTTATCCGACCGATCGACCTGGCTGACCTCGGCGCCGCCGACGCCGCCGATCTCGAGGTCGGACATGTCGAGGTGGACCACCGCGGTGGCCTCGTGCTCCCCGAACCGGATCCGGATCGGGTAACCCTCGCCACCGATCATCCGCTCGAAGTTGGTCGGCGCGTGCCGTGCCAGCGCGGACCACTTGCGCGCGAGCTCCGCGGTGACCTTCCCCTCGGATCCCTTCCCAAGCAGCTCGACGAAGGTGTCCCGCAGGACCTGCCGCGGCGCGGCGGCCTCGACCCACTCCACGTAGTACTTGCTCCCCGGCAGCCGGACGGGCCGTGGGTCGGGGACCCGCTCCGGCGTCGCGGGCGGGGTCTCGGCGGCAGGGGAGAGTTCGGCGCCCGCCGGGTGAACCTCGACCGGCCGTACGGCCCGG
>Ga0247774_1001334_pt1 | contig 12477 bp, 9 predicted proteins | sample UWRJL001104B6_FD_179933 | JGI IMG/M metagenome (GOLD analysis project Ga0247774, IMG submission 179933) | Plant litter microbial communities from Arlington Agricultural Research Station in Wisconsin, United States - UWRJ-L001-104B-6 | ecosystem: Environmental > Terrestrial > Plant litter >... | reverse complement strand
AGCCGCAGACCTCGTAAAAGAGTGAGCCGGCCCACGGAGCAGGGGGTTCTCCATGGACCGGCATGTCCCCGGGGGGGCGGGGGACGGCCGCGTACAGGTGCCTCGAGGGGCCGGCGAGGGCGACCTGTATGGACGCGGGCGGGGGGTCAGGCTGCCATCGAGAGCGGCAGCGCCGGGTGGGGCTCGGTGGTGTGGCCGTCGGGGGCGAGCTCTCCGGTGTCATCGAAGATGACGACGCCGTTGCAGAGCAGGCACCAACCCTGTTCGGGGTGGGACGACACGACACGTGCCGCGGCGTGATCGTTGGCTTCGGCCGTGGGGCACTGGGGCCGGTGGTGGCACATGTCCGTTCCCTTCTCTCGTGGGTCGCTCTCGGGTACAACACCACAGTGCCTTCCGCCATGCCCTCGCGTCTGCGTGGCCAGCCCCCAATTCGCCCGCCTGCCAGCGGCACCCGCCGCATCCCCGCTAGCCGGTACGTGAACCCCCGCCGGTCTGGAGGCGCTCGTACCCCACGAGCCGGGCCTGCAGGTCCGGGTACGGCGTCGCGGCCGGGACGGGCCGTCCGGCGCGTACGGCGCCGGCCACCTCGGTGGCGGCGTGGATCGCGGCGCGGTACGGCAGGGAGCCGGTGCTCACGCGCCGTACGCCCAGGCCGGCCAGCTCCTCCAGCGAGAGCAGGGGGTTCACGAGGACGTTCAGCGGCACGGGGATGTTCGCCGCCAGCTCGCGCAGGAGGGCGGGCTCGGCCGCGCCGGGGACGAAGACGCCGTCCGCGCCCGCCTCGACGTAGCGGGAGGCGCGCTCCAGCGTCGCGGCGACCGTCTCGTCCTCGTGCAGCCAGTACGTGTCGACGCGGGCGTTGACGAACACGTCCGGGCAGCGGCTCTTGATCGCCGCGACCTTCGCGGCGTGCGCCTCCGGCGGGATCAGCGTCCCGGCGGTGCTGTCCTCGATGTTGATGCCGGCCACGCCGAGTTCGGCGACGTAGCCGGCGACCCGGTCCGGCTCGTCGGCGTAGCCGTCCTCGGCGTCGACGCTGATGTGGCAGGGCAACTTCGCCAGTTCGCGGGCCAGGGTGAGGTTCGCCGCTCGAGTCGCCCGGCCGCCGTCCGGGCGGCCGATGCTCGAGGCCACGCCGAAGCTGGTCGTCCCGATCGCCGCGAACCCGGCGTCGAGAAAGGCCAGGGCGGAGGGCACGTCCCAGGCGTTGGGCAGGACCAGTGGCCGGTCGCCGTGGTGCAGGTCGTGGAAGCTCATGGGAGCGACGCTAGGCGGGGATCACTTCGACGAGGCTCGAAACGATCCCGCGGTCCTGTGCCACACGAAGATCTCGGTGCTCGGCTGGGGTTCGGCGAACCGACCCGAGGGCGAGACGTCCCGCAGCAGGCGGCGTACGTCGCGTTCGAAGTCCTCCCGGCGGTCCCCGAACAGGTGCGGCGTGGAGCGTGACAGGGAGAAGACCCAGGCGAGGACGTCGTCGGCCGAACGCGGCACCACCTCCCCACCGGGCACGACCCGTCGTGCCGGGCCCGAGAACCCCGCACGGGTGAGCACCGCGCCCTCACCGTCGGGAGTGCCCTGGGGAAGCAGCCCCCGGCCGGCCCGCCGGACCGGCCCCAGGTAGGCCCGGACCAGTTCCCCGAGGGCCTCGTACGGCGGATGCGGATGCGGAAGACCGCTACGGGCGAGACTCTCGCCCTTCAGGTCCGAGACGTGGACGAAGGCCCCGCCGTCGCGCAGCAGGCCGTGGACGGCCGCCGCCACGAGGTCGCGCTCCATCCAGTGGAAGGACTGGCCGAACGTCGCGGCGGTGAACGTACCGAGCCCGGCCGGCAGCTCCTCGGCGCGGGCGCGGATCCACCGGGCACGTACGCCGAGCTCGGCCGCCCTGCGCGAGGCCACGGCGATCATCTCGCCGTCGGCGTCCACGCCGACGGTCTCGCCGAACAGCGGGGCCAGGCTCAGCGCGAGAGTCCCGGGACCGCAGCCCACGTCGAGCAGGCGGCCCCGGCCGTCGAGCGCGAGCAGGTCGGCCAGCGCGGCGGGCAGCCCCGGCGCGTACGGCAGCCGCCCCCGCGCGTAGAAGGCGGCCGCGCCCGCGTACAGGGTCTCGTCCCAGATCAACGGCTGAGGACCAGGCCGCTCGTCGGGACGCCTGTGCCTGCTGTGACCAGGACGTTCTCCACGCCGGGCACCTGGTTGACCGAGGTGCCGCGGAGCTGGCGGACCGCCTCCGCGATGCCGTTCATGCCGTGGATGTAGGCCTCGCCGAGCTGCCCGCCGTTCGGGTTGACCGGGAGCTGGCCGCCGAGTTCGATACCGCCGTCCGCGATGAAGTCGCGGGCCTCGCCCCGGCCGCAAAAGCCCAGCTCTTCCAGCTGGAGCAGCACGAACGGCGTGAAGTGGTCGTACAGGATCGCGGTCTGCACATCCGCCGGGCTCAGGCCGGAGCGTTCCCACAGCGCGCGGCCCACGACGCCCATCGCGGGCAGGGCGGCCAGATCGGTCTCGTAGTAGCCGAACATCATCATCTGGTTCGGGCCCGAGCCCTGGGCGGCGGCCGTGATCATCGCCGGGGGGTGCGCCAGGTCGCGGGCGCGGTCCGCGCCGGTGACGACGACCGCGACCCCGCCATCCGACTCCTGGCAGCAGTCGAACAGGTGCAGCGGCTCCACCACCCACCGGCTCGCCTGGTGCTCCTCCAGCGTGATCGGGCGGTCGTGGAACCACGCGAGCGGGTTGGTGGCGGCATGCCGGCGCATCGCGACCGCCACCCGCCCGAAGTCCTCGCTCGTCGCGCCGTACTCGTGCATGTAGCGGCGCGCCTGCATCGCGACCCACGCCGCCGGGGTGGCGAAGCCGTACGGCAGGTGCCAGGAGAACTCCGTCCCGGTCGAGGTCGGGTTCGCCGCCGCGGGCGCGTTGGCCTGGCCGAAGCGGCGCCCGGACCGCTCGTTGAACGCCCGGTAGCATACGACCGCCGTCGCCTGGCCGGACGCTACCGCCATCGCGGCGTGCGCGACCGTGCCGCAGGCCGCCCCACCGCCGTAGTCGACGCGGGAGAAGAAGCTCAGCTCCGGGACGCCCAGCTCACGGGCCACGGCAATCTCTGAGCTGGCGTCCTGGGTGAACGTCACGAGGCCGTCGACGTCGGCGGGCGTCAGGCCGGCGTCCTTGATCGCGGCGATGCACGCCTCGGCGGCGAGCTGCAGCTCCGAGCGGCCCGACTCCTTGGAGAACTCCGTCGCGCCGATGCCGGCGATCGCCGCCCGCCCGGAGATCGTCATGCGGGCTCCTTCAGCCGTACGGTCGCGACCACGTGGTCGCCGATGCTCACCGCTCCGCGTACCTCGAACGTCCGTGGACCGGCCTCCCGTACGGTCAGGGTGAGCGTCTCCCCCGCGTACGCGGGGACGCCGAGCCGCAGCGCGATGCCGGCCAGGCGCGCGTCCGGCACCCGCTCCAGGACGCACCGCTGGACCAGGCCGATCGTGGTGAGGATGTTGAGGAAGATGTCGGGCGACCCCTGTGCCCGCGCGATGGCCGGATCGTGATGGACGGGCATGAAGTCCCTGGTGGCCAGGGCGGTGGAGATCACGAACGTCGGCGTCAGCTCGATCCGCAGGTCCGGCTCGTCGGTGGCGGCGACGGCGGTGGCCTTCTCCTCCTTCGCGGCGGAGACCGGCGCCACACCGGCCGGACGCCACTGCGGCAGCGTCAGCTCGTCGTCCATCCGCTGGAACTCCAGCTCCACCGGCATCCCGACGTACACGTCCCCGGGCGGGCAGCCGAGCAGGTTGCCGACCATCCGCACGCCTTCTTCGAGCTCGACCAGCGCCACGACGTATGGTGACCGCAGGCCCGGTACCGGCGGGTGGTGGTGCACGACGTGGCTGTGCACGACGCCCCGTCCCTGAGCCGTGACGTGGTCGCGCTTGGTCGCGTGGCAGCGTGGGCACATCGGGCCGGGTGGATGTCGCAGCTCACCGCATTCGGCGCAGCGCTGGATCCGCAGCTCGCCCTGCCGCACGCCCTCCCAGAAGAAGGCGGTGTCCGGGCCGACCGCCGGGCGCAGCGGATAGCGGCCGCCGGTCTCCGGCGGCGCGGAGCCGCCGTCCTGGGGCTTGAACTTCAGGACCCGGAACAGCATCTCCGCGACGCGCTCGTCCCCGGAGTACCAGCGCTGGTGCCAGGTGATGAAGTAGCCCTCGCCGAGGGCGGTCCGCTTGGGCCCGCTCACCTCGCCGAGCCGTACGGCCGGGCGCAGGTGCTCCCCTACCCGTACGTACCGGTCGTAGGTCTGCTCGCAGTTGGTGGCGACCACGCCGACGTAGCCCGCCTCCTCCAGCACCGCCACGATGCCGTCGGGCGGGGACGAGGGCCGGGCCGCGAGCCCGTGCTGGGACCACGCCTGGATCATGGCCGGTGGGGCGAACTCCCCCCAGTCGGTCCGGTCGCCGAGCGCCTGACTCCAGTGATGGATCATCGCCGCGTTCACCGGCTCCGGGCACGGCGGCAGCGCCCGTTCCCCCTCCGCGGCGATCTGCTCGGCGAGCGCCATCAGCCGATCGTGCATGTCTCTCCCTCCGCCGGGGACACGGTCAGCGAGGGGCCCGCGGCAGGCCGAGGCCGATCATCGCGATGATCTCACGCTGGATCTCGTTGACACCGCCGCCGAAGGTCAGGACCAGCGCGCCCTTCACCCCGCGGTCCAGCCGGTCGATCAGGTCGCGTGTCTCCTCGTCGCCCGGGTCGCCGTACCGCGCCAGCGTCTCACCGACGATGCGCCCGGCGTCCTGCATGCGCTCGGAGCCGTAGATCTTGGTGGCCGAGGCGTCCGGTGCGCCGAGCCAGCCGAGGTCCATGTTGGCGGCGACCTGCCAGTTGAGCAGCTCGTTGATGCGCAGGAAGGCGTGGATCTCCGCGACCGCGCGGCGTACGGCGGGCTGTTCGATGAGCGGCTTCCCGTCGCGGCCCGGCTTCGTGCGCGCCCAGCGGACGAACCGGTCGTAGGTGTGGCCGAGGTTGCCCGCCGGGCCGAGTGTGACGCGCTCGTGGTTGAGCTGGTTGACGATGAGGTCCCAGCCCTGGTTCTCCTGGCCTACGAGCATGTCGACCGGCACGCGTACGTCCTGGTAGTAGGTGGAGTTCGTGTGGCGCCGGCCGTCCATGGTGATGATCGGCGTGCACGAGAACCCCGGGTCGGAGGTGTCGGAGATGAGCATCGAGATGCCCTTGTGCTTGCGTGCCTCCGGGTCGGTGCGGACGGCGAGCCAGATGTGGTCGGCGTGGTGTGCGCCCGAGGTGAAGATCTTCTGGCCGTTGACGATGTAGTGGTCGCCGTCGCGTACGGCGGTGGTGCGCAGCGCGGCCAGGTCGGTGCCGGCGCCCGGCTCGGTGTAGCCGATGGCGAAGTGGCACTCACCGGCCAGGATGCGAGGCAGGAACCGCTTCTTCTGCTCCTCGGTGCCGTACTGCACGAGCGTCGGCGCGACGGTGTTCAGCGTGATGATCGGGTACGGCACCTCGGCGCGGGCGATCTCGTTGGCGAAGATCTGCTGCTCCATGGGGCCGAGGCCACGCCCGCCGTACTCCTCGGGGAGGGCGATGCCGAGCATGCCGTCGGCGCCCAGCCGCCGGCAGTGCTCCATGTACGCGACGCCGAACGGGTCCTTGGCGATCACGGCTCGCTGCTCGGTGGACAGGCAGTCACGGAAGTAGGCGCGCAGCTCGTCGCGGAACGCCGTCTGCCCGTCGGTCAGGTCGATGAACATCAGGCCACCAGAGCTCCGATCGCATCCAGTCGCGCCTCGGCGCCGCCGAGCAGATGGGCGTAGTGCTTGACCCACGCGAAGTGGCGGTGCAGCGGGTAGGTGACGTCCAGCCCGAGCCCGCCGTGCAGGTGCTGGCAGGTGTAGAGGGCCTTCAGCGCCCCGTCGCAGGCCGCCCAGGCGGCGACCGCGAGCACTTCGGCCGCGTCGTCGTGGCCCTCGGCGAGCCGCCACACGCCCGCCCACATGGCCACGTCCAGCGCGCGCTTGGCGATGTAGACGTCGCCGACCTCCATCGTGACCGCCTGGAACTCCGCGAGCGCGCGGCCGAACTGCTCCCGCGACTTCACGTGCTCGGTGGTCAGCCGCAGCGCGGCGTCCAGCGCGCCCGAGGTGGTCGCGACGGCGCCGGCCGTGGCGTACCCCAGCAGGGTCTCGTGCGCTCCGGCGCCCAGCAGGGTGTCCGCGCCGGTCCGTACGCCCTCCAGGCTCAGCCGGGACATCGGCTCCTTGGTGGCGGCCGGATGCGGTGTCAACGCGACCTGGCCGGGCTCCAGGGCGAAGACCCGCACCTCACCGTCCTCCGTACGGGCCGGGACGAGGATGTGGGCCGCCTGCTCGGCGTAGGGCACGAAGGTCTTCACGCCGTCGATGACGTACGCGTCGCCGGCACGGGTCGCGGTCGTCGCCGGTGCGGCGAGCTCGCCGCCCGGCTCGCGTACGGCCGCGGTGATGACCATCTCGCCCTCGGCCAGCGCGGAGAGCCGGGCGCGGAGGTCCCCGGTGCCGTGCCGTGCCAGAGTGAGGGCGGCGGTCAGCGAGGCGTACGCGGGGACCGGTGCGGCGTGCGCCCCGATCTCGCGCAACAGCACGGCGAGCTCGACCGCGCCGAGCCCCGCCCCGCCGAGGTCGTCGGGCAGGCAGGCGCCGAGCAGGCCGGCGCCGGCGAGCGTCTTCCAGAGCTTGTCGTCGTAGGGGTCGCCGGACCGCTCGTGGGCCTCGAGCCGCGCCGGTGACGCCTCGCGGTCCAGCAATCCGGCCGCCAGCCTCTGCAGCTCCTGGGCGTTCTCATCGAGATCGAAGTCCATGGTCCCCTCTCGCGGCAGGCAGACTGCGATGCAAACTAGAACAGATTCTAGTCGGTGTCCACAATCGGCGCCTAACCCCAGTCTCGCCTTGTGGCATGGTGACTGGCCAGGACCGAAGAGGTGCGCCGCACGCGCGCTGGAGGATAACGTGTTCTCGCAGCATGTACCCTTGTGCGCAGTAACCGCGCGACGGGAGCGCCGCGCCCTGGACCGGAGGTGTCGACGTGACCGCAGAACCCACCGCGGCCGGTCACCCGACGGGCCGCTCCCGCAGCCAGCACCAGCGCCGCAAACGCATTCTCCAGGCGGCCGCCGCGCTGGCGTCGCGCGGAGGCGTCGAGGCGATGCAGATGCGGACCGTCGCCGAGCGCGCCGGAGTGGCCCTGGGCACGCTCTACCGCTACTTCCCCTCCAAGATGGACCTCGTGGTCGCCGTCGTCAACGAGGAGATGGACACTCTCGAGGCGAGTCTCGACCGCCGGCCGCCACGCGCGGGCACGGCCGCCGGCCGGGCGGTCGAGGTGCTGATGCGCGCGACACGCGGGCTGATGCGCGAGCCGGAGCTCGCGGACGCCCTGATCCGGTCGCTGCTGCTGTCGGACGTCAAGACCGACCTGGGTGACCGGATGGCCGGAATGCTGGCCAGGGTGGCCGACGACGGCGTCGTCCTCGACAACGAGCAGCACGTCCTCCTGCGCGCGCTCTCCAGCATCTGGATCATGGAGATGATCGAGATGCTCCGCGGGCGCGGAGGAAACGAGCAGATCCAGGCACGCCTGGAGACCGCCGCCGAGCGACTGCTCGCCGGCTTCTGAGCGCGAAGCCTCAGGCGGCGCCGGCCACCTGGAGGTCGCGGGCGAGCCCGGAACGCATGAACTGCAGGAACAACCGGGTGAGAAGCGCCTGGAGCAGCATCACCAGGGCCTTCGCGAGGACGGTCGAGACGATGTCGGGCACGGGGAGCACCTATCACATCAGGGGACGGTTTCGACCTGAGTATGCCTGCTTGTCCGATTTTTGGGAAACGCGGAGGGTAACGAGAAAGTGAACATTTCCTGACCGCCCGTGACCGGCCGGACCCACGCCGTCAGGAGGTGGGCCGTACGGTGCGCCAGACCGCCTGCAGGCCGGCCGCGAAGTCCTCCGGGAGGACGCCGGCGATGCCGCTCGGCACACCGTCCTTCAGGCCGTCCTTCACCCCGTCCCGCAGGCCCTCGGCCAGGCGCGCGCCCAGCTCGGCGCCGGGCACGTACGCGACCAGCGCGCCGCTGGGCAGGCGCGTCACCAGCAGCGCCCCGAACGCGAACGCGCCCGCGCAGCCCAGCGCGATCACCCAGCCGTGCGGGAGCAGCGGCCTGCTGCCGAAGAAGTGGCTCAGGACCGGAACCTGGACGATGATCCCCAGCGCGGCCAGCGAGGCGAGACCGGACGCCAGCACCACCGGGTCGCGCCCGCCGGCCACGATCGTCTGCGCGAGCTGCGTGCCGACCAGGGCGACCAGCCCGATCGTGTCGGCCTGGTCACGGGTGCCGACCATCCGCCCGAACGTCCAGGCGGTGATCGCCGCACCCGCCGTGGCGCCCGCGCGTACCGCGATGTCGCGGGTCAGGGCGGAGCCGAGCGACCGGTCGGGGCCCTCGTGCAGGAGCTCCTCGCGGGTGACCCCTGACGGCGGACGGGAGGCGAGCGCCACCGCCGGGAGCATGTCGGTGAGCAGGTTGACCAGGAGGAGCTGGCGGACGTTGAGCGGGCTCTTGCCGCTGACCAGTCCGGTGAGCACGGTGAAGGCGATCTCACCGAGGTTGCCGCCGAGCAGGACGGCGAGCGCGTGCCGGGTCGACCGCCACATCGCACGGCAGTCGGCGATCGCGTCGGTGATCGTCTCGATCCGGTTGTCGGTGACGACCACGTCCGCGGTCTCGCGTGCGGCCGGCGTGGCGCGCTCGCCGAGGGCGATCCCGACGTCGGCCAGGCGGATCGCCGGGGCGTCGTTGGCGCCGTCCCCGGTGACCGCGACCACCCGGCCCGCGGTGCGCAGCACCTGGACGACCGTGCCTTCTGGCTGGGGCTCACCCGGGCGAACACCGAGACCTCCTTCAGCGCCTCGGCGAGCTCCTCGTCGGGCAGGACGTCGAGCTCCGCGCCGGTCATGATCCGGCCGTTCAGGAGGTTCAGCTCGGCGGCGATGGCCTCCGCGGTGGTGGGATGGTCACCGGTGATCATCATGACGTCGACGCCGGACCTGCGCAGCCGCGCCACGGCCTCGGCCGCCGTCGGCCGTACCGGATCGGCGATGCAGACCAGGCCCAGGAAGCTCAGCCGGTCGATGCGCGACTCGGTCAGGTCCTGCCGCCCCGACGCCTCGCGCTCGGCGACCGCGAGGACGCGGTACCCCAGGCGGGCCAGCCGGTCCATCTCCTGCTCGATCTTCTCGCGCGCCTCGGCGTCGAACTCCCTGAGGCCCTCCTCACGGCGCCACGTGTCACACCGGTCCAGCACGATCTCCGGCGCGCCCTTGACGCTGAGGAGCTGCCCGTCCGGGGTCCGGCCGAGCACCGCGTGGTAGCCGCGCGCGGGCTCGAACGGCATCTCGTCGACGCGCCGCCAGGCGCCGAGCCCCTCGGAGTCCTCCATGCCCAGCTTCTTGGCCGCGCGGATGATCGCCCGGTCCGTGGGGTGCGGCAGGCGCCGGCCGACCTGCTCGGGGCTCGCGCGGAGCGCCGCGGCGACGATCACCCGGCGGAACGGCGACAGCTCCCTGACCGGCGTGCTGGACTCACCGTCCGAGACCAGCCGTAGCCGCAGCTTCCCCCTGGTCAGCGTGCCGGTCTTGTCGAAGCACAGGATGTCGATCCGGCCGAGGGCCTCGATGGTCGCCGGGTTGCGGACGAGGGCGCCGCGACGGGACAGGCGGCGCGCCGTCGCCAGCTCCGCGGCGGTCGCGACGAAGGGCAGTCCCTCGGGCACCGCCGCGACGGCGAGGCTCACCGCCGGGCCCAGCGCCTGGGCGACCGGGCGCCCGCGCACCAGGTCCGTCAGGAACAGCCCGGCGCCCGCGCCCAGCGCGATCGGCAGCGTGACCTGCGTGAGCGCCTGCAGCCGTGACTCGACGCCGCCGGGCCGGCGGTCACCCGCGAGCTGCATCGTACGGCCGACCTCGGTCCGGTCACCGGTGGCGACGACCACCCCGGTCGCCTCCCCCGCCGCGATGACCGTGCCCTCGTAGAGCATGGACGTACGGTCCGCGACGGCCTGGGACACGCTCGGCCGGGCGCTCTTGGTGACCAGCTGCGACTCCCCGGTGAGGCTGGACTCATCGACCTCCAGTCCCTTGCCGGCCAGCAGCCGCAGGTCGGCCGGTACAGCGTCGCCCGCGCTCAGCATGACGACGTCGCCGGGCACGAGCTGGGCGGCCGTGGCGTCGGTGTCGCCGACGTGGGGCCTCCGCAGCCGTACCCGGACCGCGCTCAGGTCGACCAGCTGGCGCAGGGCACGGTCCGCGCCCATGCGCTGGACACCGGACATCAGGGCGTTGACCCCCAGCACGGCGCCGATCAGGGCGGCGTCGGTGACCGAGCCGACCACCGCCGAAACGCCCGCGCCGGCGGCCAGCGCCGGGGTGAGCGGGTTGTCGAGCTCCTCCACGACGATCCGGCCGAGCCCGGGAGCCGCCGGCGTACCGTCCTGGGTCCGCGCCCGGCGGCGTTCGGCCTCCGCCTCGCCGATGCCCGACGAGGTGGAGTCCAGGCGGTCCAGGACGGCCTGGGCCGGCCACGCGTGCCAGGGCGTCCGGTCCGCGGGCACCGCGACGGGCCGCCGGCTCACCGCGAGTCCCGCCCACGTGCCGGTCGCGAGCGCCGACAGGGCCGCCATGTCGATCGCGAGCTGGGCCCGGCGAGCGGCGTTCTGCGGGGTGCCGGTGGCGGCGAGGAGCGCGCCCGCGGCCGAGCCGACCTCGGCGATCCGGGCCGCGCGCGAGCTGGCCGCCCGCGCGGGCAGCAAGGCGTCGACCAGTGGGTACACCTTGCCCAGACCACCTGGACCGCACAGGATGTGAGCGCCCCAGGGCGGACGCCCGCCGGCGCCGATGAGCCCGACGCCCACATCGGCGGCGGCCAGTGCCGCGCCGCCGCGCGCCGAGATCAGCATGACCGTGTGGCCGTCTTCCTGCAGCGTACGGATGGAGGTCAGGAGCCGGCCGCCGCCCGGCACCGTCCGGTCGACCGGGAGGCGGCGCCTCATCGCGGCGGCGGCCCCCGCGACCGCCACCGGGCAGGCCCGCCGCGCGAGCGCGATCATCGACTCGGCCATCGGATCCAGCTCGACCACGACCGGTACCAGGGCCGCGGGCGCCCCGTCGTGGCTCAGGACGAGTACGGTCGCGCCGCTGTCGCGCATCGTGGCCGCCTGCTCCTTCGGGCGTGCGGGAAGCGGGGTGGTGGACCGCAGCGGCTCCACCGCCCAGGAACCGTTCTCGTGACGGGTGCTCAGCCGGTGCACGTCGACCAGGGTGTGGGCGCGCTCGTGTGCCTCCTCCGGCGGGACCGTGTCGTCGAGGACCACGACCTCTTCGATGACCAGACCGCCGGTACGCAGCGCGGACGCGTCGATGACCACCCGGTCCACGCGGTCGAGCCGGCGCAACGCGTCCGGATCGGCCACGGCGACGTCACGGCGGCCGGCCGACATCCCGAGCTGGGCGGCGAACGCGTCCCGGCCCATCCGTGCCGCCTTGGGCACACCGGCGGCCAGCACGCCCTGCGCGCGGCCGGCGTCCCGGCTGAGCGCGTACGTGCCGACGGCGGCGGTCATCGCGGCCGGGATCACCCACGCGGCGCGCTCCACCGGCCCGTACGGCAAGGGCACCGGCCTCGGCGGCACGGCGAACGGCGCGGCCGTGAAGGCGCCGGGCACCGGGGCCAGGCGTTTGACACAGCGGTCCCAGGTCCTGAGGTGGCCGTGCATCTCGACCACGCGGATCATCCGGTGCACGGAGTTGATGAGGGGGCCGGAGGGCTGGTACGCGAACGCGTGGGTCAGCGCGACGCCGGTGCCCAGGAGCAGCTCGGTGGCGGGCCGCCCGATCCGCCGTTCCAGGTTCATCCGGACCTGAGGTGCGGCGTCGGCCATCGCGGCGAGTGTCGCCACCCCGGGCGGGAGGATCGGCAGCGGCGCGGACCGGAGGAGACGCCCGGCCACGGCGGCGCCGCCGCCGGTCAGGTACGCGCCGATGAGGGCCGCCTCGCGGACGACCGTCTGGCGGCTCGCCTGGTGGGCGGTGCCGGAGAACGGCTCGTGGTCGAGGCCGTGGCGTGCCTCGATGGCCTCGACCACGTCGAGGAGCGCGTCGAGCGGCGTCTCGTCGTCGTGCAGGACCATGACGAGGCCGAGCGGCCCGTTGACCTCGGCGCGGGTGACGCCCGCGACGGCCATGAGCCGGGCGACGAGGGACGTGGCGACGGCCTCGCTCCCCGGCCGGTCCACCCCGCGGACCCGGATGCGCGTACGGCCCGGCGACCGGTGCACCTGGCGTCGCTCCATCGCGCCGGAGACGGCAAGGGACACGGTCCGCAGCGTAGAACCGGGCAGCCCGATCGCGTTACCGAGAAGTCGTC
>Ga0247774_1001333_pt1 | contig 12478 bp, 4 predicted proteins | sample UWRJL001104B6_FD_179933 | JGI IMG/M metagenome (GOLD analysis project Ga0247774, IMG submission 179933) | Plant litter microbial communities from Arlington Agricultural Research Station in Wisconsin, United States - UWRJ-L001-104B-6 | ecosystem: Environmental > Terrestrial > Plant litter >... | reverse complement strand
TATTCAAGGTGCAGAGTTGTTGGCTTTGCAGGGAGCAACGAATGTTCTCAGATACATAGAAGCAATAAACACGGAAGTTAATTATGAAGAACTGTATGAAGGCTGCGCTTTAATTGACGAAATCGATGATTTTCTGGAGATGTGCGGTTTCGATCGCGTAGCAACGACAACACCGTTCCATCCATCTTGGGGCGATGCGTTTTATGTGAAAAAGCCTGCAGTCACAATGTCCACCTTGGGTAGAAACGGACGGTTTGCCAATCAAATATTTCAGTATGCCTTCTTGAAAATCTATGCCAAAGAACATAACTTGAAAGTAGAGACGCCAGCTTGGATTGGTCAATATCTCTTTGGTTGCAATGATTCGCCCATTTCTCAAGAGTTACCCGTAGTTACCGAACCCACAAATAAATTGTCTGCAGCTAGCATCCCTAATGCGAAAGAAATATTTAAAAATGTAAACTTTTGGGGTTATTTTCAATATCACACAAAGTATTACAAACCCTACCAAGAGTATTTCCGCTCCCTGTTCAAACCTGTACGGGAAATAGAAACGAAAATGAAGGAAGCGATCGCTCGTCTGCGATCGCGCGGCAAAACCATCGTCGGTTTGCACTTGCGGCGGGGAGACTACGGCTACGAAGATTTTTTTATAGCTCCGAGCGCATGGTACAAGGAATGGCTAAAAGGTTTGTGGGAAACCCTCGACAAACCAATACTATTTATTGCCAGCGATGAACCGGAAAAAGTTTTAAGGGATTTTGAGGAGTATAATCCCATCGCGACCAAAGATTTAGGTTTGGAGTTACCGGAAGCAGAGTTTTATCCAGATTTTTACTTGTTGAGCCAGTGCGATATAGTCGCAATTTCAAATAGCTCATTTTCCTTCGCAGCTTGTATGCTTAACGAAACAGGCAAATTTTTCTTTCGTCCGCACTTGTCTGCAGAAAAATTAATTCCATTTGACCCCTGGGATAGCGAACCAATCTTGCCAAATTATATGCCTATTCATTTTTTTACAATAGTTCTCAACGGTGAACCTTTTCTCCGCTACCACATAGACGTTTTGCAGCAACTACCTTTTAAATGGCATTGGCATATTATTGAGGGAGTAGCGGAGCAAAAACACGATAGTGCTTGGATGCTTAGCTTGGGGGGAAAAATTACTGATGAACTCCATTGCCGGGGTCGCAGCAAGGATGGTACATCAGAGTATATAGATGAAATAGCACGGCTATATCCAAAAAATATTACTGTTTATCGCAAGCCAGAAGGTATTTTTTGGGATGGAAAGCGTGAAATGGTAAATGCACCGCTGGAAAATATTAAAGAGGAATGCTTGCTGTGGCAGGTGGATGCAGATGAACTCTGGACAGCGGAACAAATTTGTACTGCGCGGCAGATGTTTATCAATCATCCAGAAAAAACAGCAGCTTTCTACTGGTGCTGGTATTTTGTTGGAGAAAAGCTGGTTATTAGCACTCGCAATTGTTATGCTCAGAATCCTCAACAAGATTGGTTGCGTACTTGGAGATTTAAGCCGGGAGCATTTTGGATGTCTCACGAACCCCCAAGATTAGTTGAAGCATTGCCAAATAGTGAGTGTCGCGATGTGGCAGCAGTCAACCCTTTTCTGCATGAAGAAACTGAAAAGCAGGGTTTGGTATTTCAACACTTTGCTTATGTAACGCCAGAACAGTTACGATTTAAAGAAATATACTACGGTTATAAAAATGCAGTATATGAATGGAGTATGCTGCAATTAGAAACTAAGTTGCCTGTGCGTTTGGGCAATTATTTCTCCTGGGTGCAAGATGGCACAATGGTTGATAAGGCTGAGTCTTTTTGTGTAGCACCAATAGCACAACGTGACCAAGATAATAATGTATGGAGGTTCGTTCCGCCAGAGGAGTTGTTAGGACAAAAAGTGCTGCCAAAAGTAACCCCAAGGATTATTGTTGATGGTGTGTTTTTTCAGCTTTACAATACGGGAATTTCGCGGGTGTGGCGATCGCTCTTAGAAGAGTGGGTAACGCAGAAATTTGCCAAGCATATAATTGTGCTCGATCGCGCCGGAACTGCACCAAAAATTCCTGGCATTGCGTATTGCCCGGTTCCTGCTTACGACTATGATAAAACAGATGGCGATCGCGAAATGCTCCAGCAAGTCTGCGACGAACTAGAAGCTGACTTATTTATCTCAACTTACTACACAACCCCACTATCAACACCTTCTGTCTTTATCGCCTATGACATGACTCCTGAAGTCTTTGAGACAAATCTTGATGAACCCATGTGGCGCGAGAAACATTACGGCATCCGCCACGCATCTGCATACATTACTATTTCCCACAATACAGCATCAGACTTATTAAAGTTTTTTCCTGATATTGCCCCAGAGTTAGTAACAGTCGCTCATTGTGGAGTTCCCAAAAATTTATCGCCAGCTAGTCCAGAGGAGATCGAGAGTTTTAAGATTAAATACAATCTCTCAAAGCCATACTTTATGATGGTGGGTGCGGCCGGCGGTCATAAAAATGCACCCTTATTCTTGCAAGCTTTCGCACAACTGCCCAATCAGCCAGAATTTGATATTGTCTGCACATTTCACAGCGCTTTAACCAAGGATGAGTATGAGCCTTACACTTCAGGGAGTACAGTGCATAAGCTTCCCCTCAGCGATGAAGAGTTAAAAGCAGCTTTTTCGGGTGCTGTTGCCCTGGTTTATCCGTCCCAGTACGAAGGCTTTGGCTTGCCGATTTTAGAAGCAATGGCTTGCGGATGTCCAGTGATTACTTGTCCCAATGCTTCTATACCTGAAGTGGCGGGAGAGGCAGCTTTATATGTTAAGGATGATGATGTTGAAGCAATGACGATCGCACTTATTAACATTCAAAAACCAGAAGTGCGCGAAGCTTTGATAGCTGCCGGAATTGAGCGAGCGAAAAAATTTTCCTGGTCAAAAATGAGCAAACAAGTCAGTTATGCTTTGATTCAGGCTAGCCTATTGCCTCTTAAACTTAGAGATATTAATTTCATTATTTTCCCTGACTGGGAGCAGGCAGAAGAAACTATCTTTTCCCAAATAGAAGAAGCAATTGGGAAGGTAATAACACACTCAGATAGTAACAACCTCAATCTCTTAATTGATACCAGTAATCTGACTGAAGCTTCAGAAATAGATGCAGATTTAGTTGTTTCGGGCGCAGTGATGAGTATTCTGATGAAAGAGGATACTAATATTAGCACAGCGCCCGAAATTACTATTCTTGGAAGGCTGAGTGAAGTACAATGGAAAGCTTTGTTAGGTCGAATTCAGGCTCGCATCTCTATGAAACGTGAAAATCTACAGGCGATTGCTCATGCTAAAATACTCGCCCTCCCCCTCTATCCTGAAGAAAATTGCGAGATAAGCTGTGAGCAAGTAGAGGCTGTATCGATGGATTCTTCTCGTGACTTTAAGGATAGATATACGGACTATGTTTATCATAATTGTCCTAGTCTGGATGCAAATTCTCTAGCTCGTGTAGCGACAATCCTTGAAAGCACCTGCTGGGAAGAACCTACCTCTAGCACAGACTTAAACAACGTTGCAGTATTAGCTTTGATCGTAGCAGAACAGTCTGAGGACTTATCAGAGCGCCAACTCTATCTCAATATGGCTTTAGAAGCCTTAAACCAAGGAATAGAGCAAGATAGCTGTCCTCTCTGTACGGCTCATTTAGCTCTCCTCTTGACGATGACTGGAGAAATGTCGCAAGCTATAGAACTTGCTTTTCCTGCTTTGCTCAACACCGTCCCCAATGTTTACAGTACCACAGAGAAACTTCCCTCTGCACTGGTTTACCTACCTTCACCGCGCAACAGTTTGGTTAATACTCTGGCTGAGCAATTGACACATTTACTTCAAGCAAAAGATGCTTATACTCAGGCATTTTTCGTTTTAAGCGAAGTGCTATGTCGAATTCCCCTTGTATTTTCTGGATCGGGTGGACTCCGACTACTGAATCTAGCAGAGAAGATTTTACCAGATTCGAGTTCCATCAAGTTTAAACTAGGAGTTTCGTGGATGGTAAACAATTTAAGGGAAGGACTTGTATGCCTGCATCAAGCCAAGCAGCTAGCGCCCCAGTCACCGCAGATTTTTCAAGCTCTCTACCTCGCTTATCGAGATATGCAGGATAGAGGTTCCGCTAGCCACTGGCTAAATGAGGCTCGTGAATTTTATAAAAAAGAGCCTACTTCTCCTGATTGGAAATGGACTACGTTAGGAGTAAATTCTTCTATCACTTACCTGCCTGTTGAAAAGGAGCTGTTATTAGCCGTTGAGCCTAGCTTTCGGAGTATTGTAACAGCCGTTCTGCTTGCAGAGGGGGATTGGTTTGAACAGGAAATGGAATTTTGGCGGAATTCCCTCAAACCGGGCATGACAGTTATAGATGTTGGCGCAAATGTGGGGGTCTATACCTTTAGTGCTGCGCAACGGGTGGGACCGAGAGGTCGTGTACTAGCAGTTGAACCTTTTTCCGGTTGCTTGCGCTGCTTAGAAGAAACCTGTAGAATTAATGAGTTAGATTGGGTAAAAATATGTGGTGGAGCTGCGAGCGATCGCATCGGTACAGCACGATTGCAGCTTTACACTGCTAGCGAATTAAACGAAATTATTACTGGTGATGTGGAAGAACCAGTGCATGGTTCCTTTGAAGAAGTCCCGTGTTTTACTTTGGACAGTTTAGTTGAACAGGAAAACGTCAAGCGAGTTGATTACCTTAAAATAGATGCAGAAGGACACGAAATGTCAGTTTTAATAGGTAGCGAAAAAATATTCTCGGAATTTTTTCCGATCATCCTCTATGAAAATATCGCTTCGAGCAAAGGCAGTAATTTACCTGTTGCTGAGTATCTTAAAAGCAAAGGGTATAAACTCTTTCGCTATCAACCTTACGCCCAGGAACTAATTCCTATAAACTCATCTGACGAGTTGGAGGGAAACCTAAATGTTATTGCTGTTCCTGATAGCAAAATATATCTCATTTCTCAATCTTAAAAGTACATTTCCATTAATAAAGGAAGGAAAGTTTAGGCTATGTCAGTATTTCTCCCCAGTTTAAAAAAAAGCGGTCATTTAGATCGGATTCACATGACAGTTTGTAACGTTGGCTCTCGCAAACTTAGCAGTGAACATAACTATGGTCCGAAAGGCTGGGAAATATTTGCACCACATCTGACTATTTATGGATTTGATGTTGATGCTGATGCTTGTGAGGCTAGCAATAGTGATCTGGAAGCTCAACCCATAAATTGGACAGAAAAACATATTCCTCTAGCGCTAGCAAATTCAGTAGGCGAATCTATCCTTTATGTAACTAAGGAGCCCATGTGCAGCTCTCTGTACCCACCTAATGAACCCTATATTGAGCGGTTTTTAGGGTTGTCAGAATTAGTCAACTTAGATTTTTATGTGGGAATAGAAACAACTACATTAGATGAGTTTTGCCAAAGTGAAGGGATTGAGGAAATCGACTTTTTGCAAATTGACGTTCAGGGCGCAGAATTACAAGTATTACAAGGTGCTTCTCAAATCTTGGGACAGTCTATTCTTGCTGTGCAGGCTGAAGTCGGGTTTTCACACCTCTATAAAAATCAGCCTTTATTTGCGGACGTTGATATTTATCTCAGGGAACAAGGATTTACTTTGTTCGACTTAGATAGAGCTTATCGCTTTCGGAGCATATCTCCCATTCGTTCAACAGTTCGCCAGGGACAGTTATTATACGGAGATGCTTTTTACTTTCGGGATCTGATAGACGACAGCTTGGAAAACAATCTAAAAACACCAGAGAGAATTCTAAAATTAGCTTGCATTGCTGATATTCTAAATTTCCCTGACTATACTCTGGAATTATTAGAGTATTTAACTTTCCACTATGGCAGCAACCCTGACTATAATTTTGCGAACAATATCGTTGAGAGTTTGGCTCAATTTCCAGAGCTTGTCAACAAAGGACTAACTTCTCTGCCTGCTGTTTCCCGAATTTTAGATTATATTGATGGTTATGATATTGACTCTCTCATCCCGAGTGAAGCTGATCTTACCACTAAAGGCCAGCAGCAACTACTTATCGATCCTCTGAAGGTCTTCCAGTCCGATGGATATCTGCGACACAACCAGAGAAGATTAGAACATTTAGCAAGCTTAGGATTAGATCTTTTAGGGAAAACTGTACTCGAACTTGGAGCAGGAATTGGCGATCATACAAGCTTTTTTCTGGATCGAAGCTGTGAAGTAGTTGCCGCCGAAGGTAGACCGCAAAACGTGGAAATACTTAGATCGCGTTATCCCCATATTGAGACAATACAACTAGATTTAGAGACTGCAGATTTAAAAATAAATCAGCAATTTGACATTGTTTACTCCTACGGGTTGCTGTATCACTTGCAAACACCGGCTCAAGCTATCGAGTTTATGGCTCGCAGTTGCCAAAAAATGCTGCTGCTAGAGACGTGCGTCTCGTTTGGCGAAGAAGAAGCTATTAATTTGTGCAAAGAAGTAGCAGATAATCCATCGCAAGCTATATCCGGTAAGGGATGCCGGCCTACTAGAAGGTGGGTGTACAATCAACTAAAGCAATACTTCGAGTTCGTTTATATGCCTATAACCCAACCTAACCACGAAGAGTTTCCTATTGATTGGACTTTATCTTCATCGGAAATATTGGTTCGCTCAGTATTTATTGCTTCCCGACAAAAGTTGAACAATTTCCTTTTAGTTGAAGATATTCCCTTGAAGCAACAGCGCCATTGAAATTTGAACGTGGATTGTACAGCGTTGATTTTGAATCGGGATACCCCGATTCAAAATCTCGGACTTGTATAATTTTTCTACAAAAAGTCCTTACTCCTGCTGATAGTTTTCAACATATCTCTGCCACATCTTCTCGTAAGCTTTTTCCATCTCTCGCGTAAATTGCTTGCCATTCCACAGCGGAGCAGTTTGTCTAGACTGTCGCAATTTCCAAGATATTTTCTGCCGTAAAAGGGCATCTTTTCCTAACCGAATCCCCCACTCTACATATTCTTCATCTGTCCATGAAATCCCCTCAGTTATGCCTGCATTCATCATCATCCCGTAACTGTTGCGAGCTGAAAACTGCTCGCCCACCCGTGTCACCATAGGAATGCACATCCAGAGAGTTTCTAGAGTGGTAGTCGCTCCATTGTAGGGATAAGTATCGAGTACAACATCAGCAATCCCTAAATTTGCTCGGTGAACGGCTTCTGAAGGGGCTTGAGGCAAAAATCGCAAACGATCCGCACTCACCCCCTCTGATTCCGCAATCTGAATAAAAAAGTTTTTTAGCGATTCTTGCTCAGCAAACCATTTAGTTACAAAGTAGCTATTCGGGAGTGCTTTAATAATTTGCATTTGCAGCCGAGCTGTGCTGGGATTGTACTTGTATCCCATCTGACTGCAGTAGTATATGACGGCATCGCTAGGAATATCCAGCGAATCGCGTCGAACCGTCGGCACTCCCACTTCAAAACCATCTACTGCTACATAAGTGGCAGGCAATCGCCATATTTTTTCTGCGTAGTAATTCTGTGCTGATTCCGGTAAAACGTAATTATCTGCAATATAGTAATCAACATTTGGTACGCCCGAAGCATCCCACCCCAGCCAACTAACTTGTACAGGAGCAGGCTTAATTGCCATTACCTCACAACTACAATTCATCGTAATGCTATCGAGATCGATTAATATATCAATTTCATCTTCGTAAATTTTTTCTGCAGCTTCACTACCAGAGACACCTAATTTATAAGCTCGATCTGATTTGTTAATATACCATTGCTGAACGGGATCATTTGTCAGTTTTGATCCAATTAGATAAGCAGATATTTCAAAGCGCTCGCGGTCGTGATGTTCAAACAACCACCGAGCCAGCCATCCCACAGAATGACTGCGCAAGCAATAAGATAAATAACCAACTTTATAACGTCTTTTTTCATTACCTCCCTGAAGCAGGGGGAACGACCGATGGCGACACTTCTCTACTATTGGCTTGGCATAATTTTCAACATTTTCTTGAAAAAGATTACCAATTTGGATGCGAATTCTCCCGGTTTCTTGAGGCCGATCTTCAAAGTAAGGAAAGAAAAATAACGAACTCATCAAGCGAACCGCAGCAGTTGGATCGAGATTGGTTGAACCTTCGTCAATAATAGCGCCCATCATTAATTTGTGTGCCTCAAACGCTGACCAAGCATCTTCCCAATGACCACCAGCCACCATCAGCCCGCGCAGCAGCAAGTGATTGGCAAAAATTTTATCTACCAACTGTTCCATCACTGAGTAGCAAAGCTTAGCAGTTTCTATCCCCTTAGAAAAATTCCCGATATCTTGGTAAAAACCAGCCAGAGCACGCAAAATTTCTTGGTGCTTAGCCTCTAACTGCAAGGCTAGTTCCACATAACGAGTCGCTAAGTGAAATCGCTTTCCTGAATATGCGATGTCATAGGCGAATACAAGTAAATTTTCAATAACAGGTCGAGGTTCTTTAACGTATTTTAAACAAGCTTCTGTAAATTCAAATGATGAAGGGTGGAATGGAGCAAAATCTAAAACGCTCTTCCATACTTGCAGCAGCAGGTCTGAGTCCACTGCTATAGGGGGCTCTGACTTCAGAAGTTTGATAATCGCGCCCAAAGCGTCTGATTCTTCACCTCTGTAAGTTTTTCGCACCATGGAAAGTCCCACCGAATGCAAGAGGTTATTAATATCCCCTGGATTGATTTCTCGGATGTGCTGCCTAATCGCCCAAGCTACTTCATAATTTACCAAATCCAGCCGTTGTCGTTCAGCCTCGGCTTCCAGCACTTCCAACAGTTCTGCCGTCCAGAGTTCAATTTCTTCAGATTCACCCTCAGCCATTGCCAGCAGCCAAGTTGTTTGAGCTTCTGCTTCTTGTTCTTGCAACAGCAATATCAATCCTAAGTGCCAGTAGTAAGATTTAACGCTTGGTTGCTCTGTAATTGCCTGTTCGTAGAGGATGGCTGCCTGAGCGTAATTTTCTTTAAGCAGGAGTTGCTCGGCTGTTTGCTGCCAATCCGGCGCCAGTTCTAATAAATTGTCATAAATCATAAAGTCAGCCGATAAAATCAGTTTCCTATCTAGAGTAAAGCGGGCAGCATCGATAACGCTAACCCGCTCTTTCTTCTTTTTCACAAGCATGGCTTGTGTACTAAGCAGTTACTTAGTGACGAGTGTCATGTTAGTACCACACTCAGTGTTGCTACCCTGAAGAGTAATAGCGGGTGTTACAGTTACAATCTCCTTCGTTTCACAAAGGATTGTCTGTGTGCCTGAAGCCCCTGAAGGATCGGGTGCAGTCAGTGCTACGGCTCCTGCATATCCCTTCAGCCCGCCGACAATGGGAGTCGCTGCTGAAGTTCCTCCACCGCCGGCGTTAGGGTCTGTACCCTTATCGGCAACTTCATATTTGTAGTTAGTAGTCTGAGTTTTGAGACCAAGACCCAAATCAGCGACATTTGCTGTAAACTTGGTGTTTTCTGCGTAATAAGCTTGCATGCCCTTGTTAACTGAAGAGATGTACTGCTTAGCTTCTGTCTGCTTGGCTTTGTTAGCTTGGCTGAGGAAGGAAGGCAAAGCAATAGCAGACAAAATACCGATAATGATGATAACCACCAGCAGTTCAATCAGGGTGAAACCTTCATCCTGTCTTTTTTTGTTGATGTGTTGCAGGAACTTGGCTTTAAATTCAGTCTTCATAAGTCTTTCTCCTTGAGGGGTGGGATGCTCGATTTCTAACTCTTATATGTAACTTACCCAGTTATCGGCGCTTTAATATCACCCGAAATCATTTTTTTTCTTAACTCCTGGCTCTAAGGCTCCAAAAGCACATACAGAAAGACTTCCAACCTACTCAACATTTCCTTGACTTCCTCAAAAGCCGTCTCCTCACTAACAGGCTCTAGGTTAACACCGATGCGGGAGCGGATTTGGAGCCACTGGTGCATGAGCGACACCACAGACTGCGACCCATCCCAAAGAGGTAGCAAACAAGCCGCCATGGTACTTTCGATCGCCACTGGCGCTAGAGTTGGGACAATAATATAACGGCTAATCTCAAACGGCGTTTGGCTGTCAATGCAATTACTCAAGTCTTCCCTAATCTGGGAAGTTCTCAGTTGAGGGTGCAGGTGTACCCGTGCTTCCCGCCATTGGGCCTGGGTCCATTCCGCAACGGGCACAAAAGCCTGAGTTCTCGCGGGATTGCCGCACCAGAAATCAAACAAACGGTGCAGGGGATGTAACAAGTCAAATAAATGCAGTTGCTCTTCCAGAGAAGCTTCTGGCAGACTCATCGCCAAAAATGGAGGCAAATCATCTGGATCTTTGAACAAATCCATCAACTCCCACCTGCGCCAAGCCACCATACTGATAAACTCTAGATCGGTTGCTCTCAACATTGCAAACACTTCAGGAATGGTACAACCTTTATCACCCACTAATAAATAGTTAGCCATAATCCATGCCTCATTCTGCGCGCGATCGGAATTCCAGGTGAATGCCTTAAGCCCTACTTCATCTTGTAATGCTTCCATTGTTTCCCGAACTATTTCTATCTCCACTTCTCCGGGAGATCCATTCATTAATCCCATTGTTTTGAAAACAGCTTGAGCGCGAAATACTCCGGCTCTACCATTTGAACTGTGAAGGTTGGTGCGGATGATGCCATCGGGAGCGAGAACTGACTTCATGGCTTGCAATCCAGCAATAGGATCGGGCAAGAGATACAGAACTTCGTCAGCATTGATATAGTCAAACTCTAAGCCTAAACTTGGCAAATCTTCTATCTTCAAAGCATAAAACTCTGCATTAGCCACCCCATGATACTGTAAACGTTGAGCGGCTAGTTTCACAGATTCTTCTGATAAATCGATGCCTACTATTTTTGCTCCTGGATTGGCTATAGCTAAAACCAAGGATTTATAACCGGTGCCGCATCCGGCATCGAGGATAACTTTACCTTCTGTATTAATAACTCTTCTATTTCTGAAGTAATAAGCAGTTACAAGATTATGAAGGTAGAGCAATTCACTATTGTCTTTTGGAGATTGTTCCAGCGGGATTCTGGGATAAGGAGTATTGTTAAATTGCTGGCGAATGTTTTCTATTAACTCTAAATTTTGGTGTTCCATTTTCAATTACACTTAACGCTGGCAAATTACCTTAGTATCTCAGAAAATAGCCGATCGCCCGCCCACCCGCAACACATAGTTGCCATAATACTCTCAAAACCCGATCGCCCAACCAACTACCACGTCCATGAACACCAACATCAGCCCCATCCTCAAAGTATTCACCCTTTCCGCCACACTTTCCCTGGCCATCAAGTATGCAGGGCCTAGCCTATCCATACCCTCTACGGACCTCAACGCCCTAATCGCCGTCTTTACTCCCAGTATCATCTTAGCTGCCATCCTCGGCTGGCGATCGCGCCAACAGCCAAGATAGGGGATGGAGGGCGATCGCGCCCAAAGACGAGTTAAATTAAACCAGGGGCGATCGAACACTCACACCAAAACCCCTCGATCCCCAGCAATATAGATGAGACAGACAATCACATGGATCTAGCCACCTTAAATCTGAAACCCTTAAATTTGCTGATTTTTCCTGATTGGAACCAACCAGAAGAATCTCTTTATTTAGAGTTAGAACTAATTATTAGGAGTCTGGTAAGTCATCCGGATCGCGATTTTATCACTATTTTAATATATTTGAGCGAATCTTTAGAAAAATCTGCAATAGATGCCAATCTAATTTTATCAGCAATTGTCATGAATCTTTTCATGGAAGAAGATTTAGATACTAGCTGCGAACCAGAAATTATTTTATTAGAAAACCTCAATCGAAGCCAGTGGCTAGAGATTTTGCCACAGATTCAATATCGAATTAAGCTGAAGGCGGAAAATCACCAAGCAATAGCAGAATCTGGAACCGCACAAATTCCTGTAGTGGAACAGGAACAACTTAGCGATATCACCCTTGACTCCCAAGCATTAATATTGAGAGAATTGGGCAACCAACTCTACCGTCAAGGAAGATACGAAGCAGCCATTAAGCACTATCAAAGGTTTTTAGTATTCCAGACAGGAGATAGAGAACTGTATGGTAACTTAAGCGAGTGTTTAAGAAACCTCAACAGAATCGAAGAAGCGATCGCGAGCCTTGAAGAAGGCATCCGCCATTACCCTACAGCAGGAAAACTGCACTTTGAACTAGTCAAAATTTACCAGCAGAACGGACGCACTAAGTTAGCTATATTAAGTGCAGAAAGAGCCAGGGAAATACTGCCCAATGAATATGTTTTTAAACTCTTTAAACACTTAACTTTGCCGATTGTTTATAACACATCAGATGAAATCAAATTTTACAGGGAAAGATTTGTCCTAG
>Ga0247774_1001332_pt1 | contig 12481 bp, 10 predicted proteins | sample UWRJL001104B6_FD_179933 | JGI IMG/M metagenome (GOLD analysis project Ga0247774, IMG submission 179933) | Plant litter microbial communities from Arlington Agricultural Research Station in Wisconsin, United States - UWRJ-L001-104B-6 | ecosystem: Environmental > Terrestrial > Plant litter >... | reverse complement strand
CCTGGAGCTGGCGCCCGACGAGCAGATTGAATTTCTGGTCGGTACCGCCAAGCTCGACATCGGCCTGCATCGCGACCGAGTCATAGCCCTGCACGAGCGGATACAGGAACTCATGGACAGCAATGGGCTGCCCATTTTTATAGCGTTTTGCGAAGTCGTCGCGCTCGAGCATGCGCGCGACGGTATGGCGCGCCGCGATCTCGATGAGCTTCGACGCGCCCATCGGACCGAACCAGCGCGAATTGAAATCGATACGTGTGCGTTCGGGATCCAGGATCTTGAACACCTGCTCCTTGTACGTTCGCGCATTCGCTTCGATGTCCTCGCTCGTGAGCGGCGGACGCGTCACGTTGCGCCCAGTCGGGTCACCGATGCGACCGGTGAAATCGCCGATGAGAAACGTCACGTCGTGCCCGAGCTGCTGGAATTGCCGCATCTTGTTGAGCAGCACGGTGTGTCCGAGATGCAGGTCCGGCGCGGTCGGATCGAAGCCCGCCTTGATGTGCAGCGGCTTGCCCCGTTTCAGTTTCGTCGTGAGCTCACGTTCCGTGAGCACTTCCTGCGTGCCGCGCTTCAGCTCGGCCAGTTGTTCGTTGAAGTCCATCATGTTGTGTCATTCCCCGAATTGACCGGGGCTTTATGGCTCGGTTACGGTTTCGCCTCGTAGAAACAGTAGTGTAGACGATGCGTAACTGGTTCAAATTCGGGGTTTCTGGACTCACCTCGTGCCGGCCCCGGTTCCTGCAGGTGGCCGCGTGCGCATTGCTCGCCTGGTTCTGGCTGCGGCCCGAGCCCGCGGAAACGGATCTTTCTTCGGCGAATTCCACGCCTGTCGCGCCGCTGCCGGCGGTCTCCGCAAGCGCTGTCGCGACGGCGGCCCCGCAAGCAGCATTCGCCAGCCCGCTCGCCGTGGGCGCCTCGACCATCGAAGTGGTCGTGAGTCACAACGACACCCTGGACCGCATTTTCCGCCGCCTTAAGCTCGATCTCGCCGACCTCGCCTCGCTGCGCAACCTGCCCGGACTAAAGGCCGGTCTCGATAAGCTGCGTCCCGGCGAGGCGCTGCGCCTCATTCATCGCGACGGCTCGGTGTTTGGGTTCGAGCGCCAGCTCAGTCCGAGCGAAACCCTCCGCGTGGTACGAGACGAAGCGGGCTTCCGCTCCAATGTGCTGGAAAATCCGCTGGAAACGCGTGAACGCACCGTTCGCGGCGTCATCGACAGCTCGCTGTTCGAGTCCGTGGCGCGCGCCGGCGGCCACGACCAGACAGCCCTCGCGCTAGCCGAAATTTTTGGCTGGGACATCGACTTCGTCCTCGACATTCAGCCCGGCGATACCTTCGTGGCGACCTATGACGAGATTTCGCAGGACGGCACCTATATCAAGGACGGCCCGGTCACCGCCGCACTCTTCGTGAATCGCGGCAAGCAATACCGCGCGGTCAGATACGTGGACCCGACCGGCAAGGCCCATTACTACTCGCCCGAAGGCCGCAGCATGTATCGCGCATTCCTGCGCACTCCGGTCGAATTCACGCGCATCAGCTCGCGGTTCAATCCGAGCCGGTTTCATCCGGTGCTCAATACGATTCGAGCGCACAAGGGCGTGGACTACGCGGCGCCTACGGGCACTCCCGTGAAAGCTGCCGGCGATGGTCGCGTTCAATTCGCGGGCCGTCGCGGCGGCTATGGCAACGTGCTGGAAATCGCGCATCCGCGCGGCGTAGTCACCGTTTATGGCCATCTTTCCCGCTTCGCCAGCGGTGTTCGCACCGGCTCGAAGGTCACCCAGGGCGACATCGTCGCGTTCGTCGGGATGACCGGCCTCGCCACCGGCCCGCACCTGCACTACGAATATCGCGTGAATGGCGTGCACAAGAATCCGCAAACCGTCGAACTGCCGGGCGCCGCGCCGATCGAAGCAGAATGGCGCGCGGACTTCGAAGAGAAAACGGCTCTGCTGCTGGCGGCACTCGAAGCGCCTGCAGGTCCCGCGCTCGTATCGCGTTGATCTTCGGGCGGGCGCGCCGCGCAGCGGCCGCCTGCAACTGTAATGGTAAGGACCGGCCGCGCGTGCTGTCATAGAGCGCTCTAGCCGGGCCTTTGGATCAACCAGACGCGATGGATTCACCAGACCTCAAGACGCCGGATTTCTACATCAACCGCGAGCTGTCCCTGCTGGAGTTCAACCAGCGCGTGCTGGCTCAGGCGCTCGATGAATCCGTGCCGCTGCTGGAGCGGCTGAAATTCCTGTCCATCTCTTCGAGCAACCTCGACGAATTCTTCGAGATTCGCGTTGCCGGCCTGAAGCAATTGCAGGAGCTCGGCTCCGGTCCGATGGCGCCGGATGCGCTGTCGATTCCCGAGCAGCTCGTCGCGATCCACGAACGCGCGCTGAAGCTCGTAGCCGATCAGTACAACTGTCTCAACGAAGTACTGATGCCGGCGCTGCGCGCGAAGGGCATTCGCCTGCTCAATCGCAAGGAATGGACGCCTGAGCTCGAGAAATGGGTCGAGCAGTATTTCGAGCGTGAAGTGGAACCGGTGCTGAGTCCGCTGGGGCTCGATCCCGCGCGGCCGTTTCCACGCATCCAGAACAAGAGCCTCAACTTCATCGTGCGGCTGCGGGGCAAGGACGCGTTTGGTCGCGACAGCGATCTTGCGATCGTTCAGGCCCCGCGCTCGCTTCCGCGCGTGGTACCTGCGCCACCTTCGAGCGGCCAGGGTGCATTCGTGCTGCTTTCGCAGATCGTGCTCGCCTTCGTCCACAAGCTGTTCGCCGGCATGGAGATGCTCGGCTGCTATCAGTTCCGCGTCACGCGCAACAGCGATCTGTTCGTCGACGAAGAAGAGATCGATGACCTGCGCCGCGCGCTCGAGGGCGAGCTGGCCCATCGTCGTTATGGCGCAGCCGTGCGCCTGGAAACTTCGCGCGACATTCCGGAAGACATGACGCGCTTCCTGCTGAAGCAGTTCGCGCTCAGCGACGTGGATCTCTACCAGATGCCCGGGCCGGTGAATCTGAATCGCCTGTCCGCGATCTACGATCTCGCGCAACGGCCGGAGCTGAAATATCCCGTCTTCACGCCGGGCCTGCCGCCGCGCCTTACCGCCTCTCCGGATCTGTTTGCGGTGATCCGCCAGGCCGACATGCTGCTGCACCACCCGTTCCAGAGCTTCGCGCCCGTGATGGATTTCGTGCGCCAGGCCGCTTCCGATCCGCAGGTGCTGGCGATCAAGCAGACGCTCTATCGCACCGGCCACGACTCGCCTGTTGTCGACGCGCTCGTGACAGCCGCGCATGCAGGCAAGGACGTCACGGTGATCGTCGAGCTGCGTGCCCGCTTCGACGAAGAGGCGAACATCGAGCTTTCGAATCGCCTGCAGGAAGCCGGCGCGCACGTGATGTACGGCGTGGTGGGCTACAAGACGCACGCCAAGCTCTTACTCGTCGTGAGACGCGAACCCGGTGGCATCCGCCGTTACTGCCACCTCGGTACCGGCAACTATCACCCGCGCACCGCGCGCGGTTACACCGACTACGGTCTCTTCACCTGCGCCGATGAAATCGGCCAGGACGTGCATGAGCTCTTCCTGCAGCTCACCAGCCTCACGCAAACGCCGAAGCTGTGCTGCCTGCTGCAATCTCCGTTCGGCCTGCACGAGGCGGTGCTGGCGAAGATCGAGCGCGAAGCGGAGCTGGCTCGCGCCGGCAAACCCGCCCGCATCATTGCGAAGATGAACGCGTTGGTGGATCCGCAGTCGATCGAAGCACTCTACCGTGCGTCCTGCGCGGGTGTTCGCGTCGACCTGATCGTGCGTGGTGTATGCGCTCTTCGGCCGGGAATTCCCGGTGTTTCCGAGAACATCCGCGTGCGCTCGGTCGTCGGCCGATTCCTCGAGCACTCGCGGGTGTTCTATTTCGAGAACGGCGGCGAGTCGGAAATGTTCTGCGCGAGTGCGGACTGGATGGAGCGCAACTTCTTCCGTCGCGTCGAAGTAGCGTTCCCGATCCGGCGCGAAGCGCACCGTGTGCGCATCCTCCACGACCTCGAGACCTACCTGCGTGACGATACGCAGTCATGGGACCTCGGCCGCGACGGCCTCTATTCGAAGATCACCGCATCGAAAGAGTCGCCCACGAGCTCACAGTCGCAGCTGCTAGCGAAGTACGCAGCCGGCCCGACAACGCTGAAATTATGATCAGCCGCGCGTGCTGAATACGCGCAGCCGGAAGCCATGCGGCTTCAGGTGATCGATTTCCTGCTGCAGATCCGCGGTGGTCAGCGGATGGTCCCGCAACCAGCGTCCCGGAAATTTGATTTCGAGCGTACGGCCCCGGGCGATCAGATCGATCTGCGGGAGCGCCGCCGCGCTTCGCCCGCGATGGAGCAGCACAGCCAGTCGCAGCAGCACGATCAGGAAGACCGTATCCCGATCCCACGGCGGCACCAGCTCATCGAGCCCTTCGAGCGTCAGCTTGCGCCGATGCCCGCCGACGAGCCGCGCAAGCAACTGCTGCTCCTCCCGCGGGAATCCCTGCATGTCCGCGTTCGCGAGCAGGTAGGCGCCGTGACGGTGATAGCCGTTGTGGGAAACATCCAGCCCGATCTCGTGCAGGCGGGCCGCCCATTTGAGCATCAGCTCCGCGAGCGGATCGTCGAGCTTCCAGGCTGCACGGGTCTGCGCCAGAAAGTCCGTCACCGTCGCCTCGACGCGCTCTGCCTGCGCAAGCTCGACGTGATAGCGCTCCTGCATGCTACGAACGCTGCGTTCGCGAGCATCTTCGTCTGTGAAGCGTCCAACGATGTCGTAGAGCAGGCCGTCGCGCATGGCGCCGTCGGCGATGCGCATGGATTCGAGCCCGAGCACATCGAATACTTCCGTGAGGATCGCCGTGCCACCGGGAAACACCGGCCGCCGCTCATCCGTAATCGACGCGAGATTCAGCTCACGCGTGGAGCCGCGATCCACCAGGTATTCGAGCACGCGCTGCAAGCCTTCGCGTGTGATGGAAGTGCATGTGGGATCGAGCTCCCGCATCGCCTCGCCAATCGCGCGGACCGTGCCGGAGCTGCCCGCAGCGCTCACCCAGCCGCGACGACGGAACGCCGCCTGCACCGGTTCGAGCTCCAGTCGCGCAGCCACCCGCGCGCGGTCGAGCCGCTTCTCGGTGATCTTGCCGTCGCGAAAGAAACGCTCACTCAGCGCGACGCAGCCCATCTGCAGGCTTTCCAACTCGAGGGGCGTGAGACCTTCGCCAATGATGAGCTCGGTGCTGCCGCCGCCGATATCGACGACCAGGCGTTTGCCGGGCTCGCTGGGCATGGTGTGCGCGACGCCCGAGTAGATGAGCCGCGCCTCTTCCATGCCGGAAATGATTTCGATGGGATGCCCGAGCGCCTCACGAGCACGCTCGAGGAACGCCTGCTTGCGGCGAGCCACGCGCAGGGCATTCGTGCCGACTACGCGGACGCTGCGCGCATGCATCGCGCGTAGCCGCTGACCAAAGCGCTGAAGGCAGGCCAGCGCGCGAGCGGCGGCCTCCTTGTCGATGCGACCGTTCTCTTCGACGCCCGAGGCAAGCCGCACCATCTCGCGCAGACGATCGATGACGACGAGTTGGCCGTGCGAGTAACGCGCCACGACCATGTGGAAACTATTGGAGCCGAGGTCGACCGCAGCCAGCACGTCCGGCACGGAGCGTGCGGAAGGAGAGATGCGGGCTTCGGCGGGAGAGCGGGCGGTGGGAGCCTGTCTCACGCGAGACGTCAGTGCGTCAGGTGGAGAAAGAGGAGCCGCAGCCGCACGTCGTGGAGGCGTTCGGGTTGCGGATGACGAACTGGGCGCCGTCGAGGCCTTCCCGGTAGTCGATTTCTGCGCCGCCGAGGTAGACGACGCTCATGGGGTCGACGAGCAGCTTCACACCCTGGTTCTCGACACAGGTGTCGCCTTCCTGGGTCTGTTCGTCGAACTCGAAGCCGTACTGCAGGCCGGAGCAACCGCCACCCTGCACGAAGACGCGCAGCATCAGGTTCGGATTGCCTTCGCCACGGATGAGATCGCCCACCTTGCGGGCCGCAGCATCCGTGAAGACCAGTGAGGGCCCCATGGCGGCGGCGTCCATAACGGGTTCAGCCAGGTCCGGTTGAGAAATCGTGCTCATCTCTGCCTTGTCCATCGCAAACGGAGCCAGTGTAGGAGGGCCCCGCTCCGGGGTAAAGGAATTGCGCAAGCCCCGTCGCCCAGCTGCGTCACGCGCCCTTCTTGGCCGGCACGACCGCTGGCCCCGCCTCAATGGTGGCGGCGCTGGCGTTTGGCAAGGGAACCAGCTTGCCCTTGATCTCGGCACCCAGGGTCATCTCGATGATTCCGTAGTGAACATTCCCTTGGACGCGTGCCTTCGCCCCGAGCACCACGCGATCCCGGGCGACGATGTCGCCAGTGACGGCGCCATTGAGCATGACATTCGCGACTTCCACGCTACCCTCGATAGAGCCCGTTTCACTCACCGAGAGCGTCGCGGTCGGATCGCCGTCTGCGCGCACGTTGCCGGCCACGCGGCCGTCCAGGTGCAACCCGCCTGTGAACTCCACATCGCCATGTACTCGTGCCGTCTTCCCCACGAGCGTGTCGATGCGCGAATTAGTCTTCGAAGAATCCCGGCCAAACATAGATCTGGTGTGCTCCGCTCGCGTCAGCCTGCGTCGACATTCCAGGGGAACGTCTGCGTGACCGGCGATATGCCCTTCTTGCCCGAGCGTACCTCTACGGTGAGACGCTCTGGGGTGAAGCCCGCCGGGATGGCAATTTCCTGCTCGAAATTCTGGAAATACCTGAAGGTAAAGGGTAACTCACGCACCTTGCCGCCCGTCAACGCGCCCAGGTCGAGCATGCCCGCCTTGCCCTCGCGGCCACCTTCGGCAGTGAGGGCGAGCGAGCCGGTGACGACGTCTTCGGGTCGCACGGAACGCACGAGATTCATACGCACGAGGTAACGTCCAGGCTTCGAGCCTGCACCGATGCGAAGCTGCTGGATCTTCACGCCGGGAGACGTTGCAGACTGCGCGACGATGCCCCTGTAGAAGGCCAGCTCCTGCGTCTGGCGGGCAACTTGCGCCTGCAAGTCACCGATGGTGCGGGAGACTTCGGCCTGCTCCTGAGCCCTGCCAACGCGAATAGTGTCGAGCTCGGCAAGGCGAGTCCGCAGCTCGCGGTTGGCCTTCTCGAGGCGGTCCATGTTCACTTCGTGCTCGGCGCGTTCCTGGGACACAGCCAGGCGGTCGTAGCCGGCGTCGAAGCGGCCCAGCTCGTACACGACATAAAGCGCGAAGGCGGCGAGGAACGTGAGGGCGATCACAGTCAGCACCCGCCGCGCCGGCGCGTACGTGCGCACGACGAGATTCGACGAGGATTTGGAGCTGACGCTTCGGGCCATTCTTCGGACTATGCGCCAGCGCCGAGCGGCGAAACGTTCGATTACTCGACGGATGCGGCCGCACGGCCCGCCGGATCAGCCGTGACTTCCTGCCACCACTGAGGGTGCAGCGGCACCTCGCCGCCGGGAAACGCGATCGCTGCCAGCTCCGTCAACGCCTGCGTATACACAGGCCGCTTGAAGTAGATGACTTCGCGCACCGGTTCCCACCATGAAGCCCAGCGCCACTGATCGAATTCCGGTTCGTTGGTGCTATCGAAGGCAAAGCGAAGATCGGCTCGGCGCGCGCGTAACAGGAACCAGCGCTGCTTCTGCCCGATGCAGATCGGATGGCGGTTGCGACGGACGAACTTACGCGGCAGCCGATAGCGGATCCACTCCGCCGTAGAGCCGACGATCTCGGCGTCTGCGCTGCCAAGCCCGATCTCTTCGTGCAGCTCGCGAAACACGGCGTCTTCCAGCTGCTCGCCGCGCCGGACACCGCCTTGAGGAAACTGCCAGCCGCGACCGCCAGTGCGACGTCCGAGGAATACCTCGCCTGCGCCGTGCATCAGGACGATGCCGACGTTTGCACGGTAGCCTTCAGAGTCGATGACGTCGCTCATGATGAGCCTGAAGTCTGCCACAAGGTTGCGCGACGCGGGCGATGGGCCGTTAAGCTCGTCCGATGTCACGCACCGTGTGGTTTGGACCGGGCTCGGCCCGGCGGCTCGTCGCTCTGCTGATTCTGGCAATGGCCGTCTTCGCGGCAGCACTGCTCATCGGCAGCTCCGGTATCACGCTCGAGAATGCGCTTGCGGCGCTCGCCGGATCGGGCGACGAATCCGCGCGCAGCGTGCTCTTTGAAGTTCGACTGCCCCGTCTGCTGGCTGCATTCGGCGTCGGCGGGCTGCTCGCTGTGGCGGGTGTACTCCTTCAGGCGCTGTTTCGGAACCCACTCGCCGACCCTTATGTGCTCGGTGTGTCGGGTGGAGCGGCGATCGGTGCGTTGCTAGCAATGATCGCCGGCGCCTCTGCTGTGTTGGTTCAGTCAGGCGCGGTAGCCGGAGCGCTCTGCGCCGTCGCCGTCGTTTACCTACTGGCAAGAGGCGGCGGCACTGCTCGCCTGTTGCTCACCGGTGTGGTGATGGCGAGCGCATCCGGCGCGTTCATCAGCGTGCTGCTCTCTGTGGCGGACTCGTCGCGAGTACGAAGCATGGTGTTCTGGCTGGCTGGCGACCTGGGCTGGGCTCCAAGTCCAACCGCCAGCGTGATTGCCGCGATCAGTGCCGTCGTGGTCGCCGTGGTGCTCGCGCGACCGCTCAACGTGCTCGCATCGGGTGAGCTGCGTGCAAGAAGCGTCGGACTCGAAGTGGATCGCTGGCGGACGCTGGTGTTCATAGCCTGCGCGGCGATCACAGCGGTGGCCGTTGTCAGCGCAGGAACAGTGGGATTCGTGGGACTGATTACGCCGCACGTCGTGCGACTGCTGTTTCGAACCAGCGATCACCGCATCGTGGCGCCGGCCGCGGCGGTGCTGGGCGGGACGCTGCTCGCCGCCGCTGACCTGGTCGCGCGAACGATTGTCTCGCCGAGGCAACTGCCGGTGGGCGCGATCATGGCACTCGTCGGAGCACCACTCTTCATCGCATTACTGCGGCATCGAAGCCGCGCGGTCAGCTGATCGATTAGTTGACGATGTTCCGGGACACGACCACGCGGTTGCGACCCGCCGCCTTCGAGCGATAGAGCGCGGCATCCGCCTCGGCCATCAGTTGCTCGGCAAGCAATTTGTGATCGCGCGTATCGTGCTTCGGCTCCGCTACCGCCACGCCGATGGACAATGTGACGTTCTCGAAGCGCTCAGCATCGATCATTACCGGCGTGCCACGCACTGATTCCAGCACGCGCTGAGCTACCCGCTCACCGTCTTGAAGATCGCCCTGAGGCAACACGATGGCGAACTCGTCGCCGCCAAAGCGCGCGCCGATATCGCTGACGCGCATTTCGGCAGCGATGCGCTTCGCCACTTCACGCAGCACGGCGTCGCCGCCGAGATGGCCGTTCTTGTCGTTGATCGGCTTGAAGTTGTCCACGTCGATCATCAAGCACGCGATCGGCTGGCGGAAACGCTGCGCACGGGCCAGCTCTTCACGCAGACGCGCGCTGAGGTAACGACGATTGTGGAAGCCCGTCAGGAAATCTGTGAGCCCGCTGCGCAGGAGGCGCGCGCGATTCGCGGCGTTCTCGATGCACAGCGCGGCCACGGCGCCGAGATGCGCGAGAAAATCGCTGGCGAGCTCGGCATTGAAGCGGCCCGGATCGTAGCTGGCGAACGTGAGCACGCCGTCCATGTGCTCATTCCGTCGCAGAGGAATCAACGCGAGGCTGCCGACACGCGACAGGCCCGCGCAGAAAAAATCATGCTCCGTCGGGTTGAATGAGCCCAGCCAGGGCTGGTCCAGACGGGCGAGATACGGCAGCAGCGAAGCCGTGGAATCGGTGAACTGCACCTGGGGCAGCTTTTCGAAAACGGCGGTGTCGTCCCAGAGCAGATGGCGCAGCTCGTACTGCGGGTCATCCAACGTAAGGGTGACGAGGTCCAGCTGGTACGAACGGCGCAGCCCGTGAATCAGCCGCTCGAACAGCTGAGGCAGCGTCGCGGCGCGAAGCAGCTCGAGCTCGCGCTCCTGAGTCTTGCGAAGCAGCGAGTCGTTGCGGGCCGCATGCTCTTTCAGCTCCGCGAGGTGCGCCGTGAGCCGGCGATTCTCGGCAACCAGGTCTTCTGCCCGTGCCGCAGCGGGGCGGTTGCGCGATTCGGTGCGCGACCGGCCCGTATACGAATGATGTGACGCCATCGAACCCATCCCCACAACGGTCCCTGACCGTCAGGCACGACGTTCTGTCACACTCCGACGGTCTTCGAGATAATCCCGCCCGCGTCTCATCAGGGCAACGAACGAATCGTGATCCTGTGACAGGATCGCGGTTCGGATGCGCTCCACCGCCTTCGCCAGCGCCTCCAGCGACTCCGCTCCATAGTCGTTCAGGCTCTGGATCTCGTAATAGAGCTCCGGACTTTCCTGCGCGACGCGCGTCGCCACATCGAGTTGTGAATCGAATGTGGTGCTGGCCAGCTTCACCAGCCGCGGTGCGGCTTCTCCGCTCTCCGCCAGTGCCGTGAAAAAAGCGATATTCAGCGCGTGGGATAAACCCAGCACGTACGCGATGAGACGATCGTGTTCATCCAGGCTCATCACCACCTGCTCGGCCATTGTCGGGCCGAACAGCTCGCGTGCTTTTTCGAGCGCTTCGGCATGGCCGAGATCCACGAAGATCACGTGCCGGCCCGACAGCAGCTGCGTATCTGGTCCGAACATCGGGTGAATCGAAGTGACGCGCACGCCGTGGGCCTTCAACGCCTGAAGCCCTGCACGCAGCGGACTCTTGAGCGAGCCCACGTCCAGCACCACTCCGGGCGGGCGGCGAAGGGCAAGGTCTTTCAGGATTGCGTCGGTCACGCTCAGTGGCGTGGCACAGATGATGTAGTCCTGCTTCAGATCGGTTTCGCGCCAATCGTTCACGTGCGGCAGATCCGGAAGTGCGCCCGTCGGATCCGCGACCTCGACTGCGAATCCCTGCGTAGTGAGGAATTCCGCAAACCACCGTCCCATCTTTCCGGCGCCACCGATCACGAGCACGCGCCGACCGGAGCCGGTGCCACGCGACTGAACGCTCGCCTGCTCCTGCGTGGTGAGTGAATTGCGGATCAACAGCCGCATGAGCTCTTCCGCCAGATCGGGCGCCACTTGCAGCGCTTCGGCCCTGGTGCGCGCGGCGAGGATCACTTCCCGCTCGCGCTCGAAATCCCGCGTGGCGCGACCGGTGCTGCGCTTCACTCGCGCGACCTCGCCGCTCAGGCGCTTGCGTTCCGCCACCAGCTCGAGCAACTCGTCGTCGATGCCGTTGATGCGACGACGGAGGTCGTCGAGGGTAAGGTCATCGCTCATGGGGCGTCGCTCATGGAAAGAAGGGTGGGCCGAACGTGGCAGGGTCTGCCTTTCTATCGACCTGCCGGCGAGCCCGCAAGTGTGGAGCGTGTGAGAGCCCGAAGCCTGGGCTCCCGGGCGCGCTGATTCGCCCGGGAGCCCGCCCCGGTGGGTCAGGCTTAAGAGCCCATCACAAGGACGGTCCGCGGGAGCACCCGGAACACGGCCGGCAGTACGGCCTCGGGTGACGTAATAGCCGCGGCGGGCGGGGTAATACCGCCCATAACCCACACTGCTGCAAGAATCATGGACTCGAAACTAGCTTTCGCCAGATGAACAGACGCTGAACTCGAGCGGGGCGATGTCTTCAGAGGGCAACAGGAAACTGCGCCGTGCATGCGGCTGGCGCGCGGACCCACTACCATGCGGCCCATGCTTCAGGACACGCCCGCACCTTCCGAGGTCTTGCCAGACCCGCTTCCACCCGAGCCGCTGAGCATCGCGGCCACCTGGCTCGCGCAGGCATGGCGCGAGAAACGGCAACCCAATCCGAATGCGATGGTGCTAGCGACCAGCACGCCGGAAGGTGTTCCTTCTGCGCGAGTCGTCCTCTGCAAAGAGATCGTGCCGCAGCCGGGGTTCGTGGTGTTCTACACGAACTACCTCTCGCGCAAGGGCCGCGAGCTCACTGCGAACCCACGCGCTGCGATTGTCATTCACTGGGATCACCTGCACCGGCAGGTGCGAGTCGAAGGCCGCATCGTCAAGGCGCCGGAATTGGACAGCGACACCTATTTCGCCTCGCGCGCCCGTGTAAGCCGCGTGGGTGCGTGGGCCAGCAAGCAGAGCGAGCCCGTCGCCTCGCGCCAGGCGCTGCTCGAAGCAGTGGAGCAGACCGGCAAGCGCTTCACCGATCCGAACGTTCCACGGCCGCCGCACTGGGGAGGCTTTCGTCTCTGGGCCGATGCAGTGGAACTGTGGGTCGAGGGTGACGCTCGCATCCACGATCGCGCGCGCTGGACTCGCACACTCACTCCGCGCGGACCGAGCGACTTCGAGCCGGGCGGAGTGAGTGT
>Ga0247774_1001331_pt1 | contig 12492 bp, 8 predicted proteins | sample UWRJL001104B6_FD_179933 | JGI IMG/M metagenome (GOLD analysis project Ga0247774, IMG submission 179933) | Plant litter microbial communities from Arlington Agricultural Research Station in Wisconsin, United States - UWRJ-L001-104B-6 | ecosystem: Environmental > Terrestrial > Plant litter >... | reverse complement strand
GCAAGGACGGCCTCGCCGGAAAGCAGCAAGTCGTTTGAGTCACCGAGAGAGATCACGCCGATACGGGGGAATATGGACTCGGAAGTGACGCTTACGGAGAAGGGCGAGGCGGTAGAAAAGACGGAAACGAAGAATGGAAAGGAGAGGTAGAAGCCTTGCCCTTCTACCCAGGATAAAAGCCCCCCTCCCCAAATATAAGATGACAACATCTCTTTGATTTCATAGTCAGCTACGGATCATTCTTTTTCTTTTCAGTCACTGCATGGCGGAGCCACCAGGGGTATTTTATTTATACTATTGAGAACACGAGAAATGGGACTATGATATGATTGGAGAATATTGGTATGGATATATAGCAGGGTTTCATGATAGTGGCATCTAGTAGAAGTATATACCAAAACTCTAATCCTTAGAAGTGGTTCATTCTAGTGGATTGAGATGTGTAAGCTATGTTCATGGTTGATGAAAGAGAATGAGCCCCGTGAGTACTAGTTTAGTATATTGTGCCGGATTTATCAATAGACCTGCTGCGGTAGAACTGATAGACTCTAAGAACAGCTTGACTCTATTAGTCTTTGGTTTCCGGTTTTATCATCATCATCACAGTCATCCACATTTAGCAAACGAGATCAACATTGGCCCCCTTATAATTCAAGGCTATAAACCATTTCTACGAGGCTATTTATCGCATCACATCTTCGACCTAAGGATCAATGATTCCATGCAAAAAATTTCCTTCCACACTCTGAACTCTATTCAAGCCCTAGAATCAAACCGAGATCAAATAATACATTCAAGGAATTTCATATTGCAAAACTAAACGGCCAATATAGCAGCAGTATCTTGAAGAAAAGGCAGAGCTGTGGTGAGTCAGGCGAATATACAAAGAACCAGACAAGTCGATTGATTCGTGGAAGCACCTATTGGAAAGCAAAGCAGCAGGCAGCATGGCCTCGAAATCCCCCAGGACATGGCGACAAAGAAGATAGAACAACAGAACAGAGCATGGTGGACCAGAGGAGACATTTGATAAATAAAAATCGACTTGAAGTTAGGGCTCTAGTGCTTCTGGTTACAACGCGTTACAAAGGCGCCTAACCCTAACTAGATCAAGCTGGTTGCCCACCGAACGGAGGACCAGTTTCTCCGCTCAGCAGATTTCATCAATTTGCCTCCCGAACAAGCTCGGCTCCATTCTGCCGCAAACATGAGCAATGAAAAGTGTTGGTCCCGACAGCTTGGAAACAATGCATGCCGGTTAGCGATGCAACAGAATTCGGGCGGCTAACTAATTTGGGTATTTCAAAATCAATTGGGCGCCAGCCGTGTTTTTCACGAGAACTGATAAGCAACCTGGCAGTAGATTCGGCACTGTGTTTCGAAAGTGAGGTCTAGCATCATGACGCAGAATATCACGAAACCGACACTGTTTTTCTGAGTCACTGCTCGAAGTTGGTTGTCTATCTTCGGCTATCGGTCGAAGTGGACGGCATGTCGAGAAGCTGTGTGTGGGTGGTCCCATGCTTCCTAACAGGCGAAATCGGCAGTTTCGGCGCTTAACCGTGTCCTGCGGGTGGCTAGCTCGGCCCATCTTCGTAGACGCCAAACACCGCGGTGATGCCCAACGTCTAACTGGGCGGGGACCGAGTGGGCTTGTTGAGGGCGGAACTATTTTAGGACTCACGGCTTGAGAGACCGATTTCGATTTAGGAGTGAGTAGATGTACGGGCATGAGTAAGGATAGTTTCGACTCGACGAGGAAACTCTATCTTTTAAGGCTATTGACATGTACGAGCTCGAAATTTGGGTAGATGGCAAGTAAAATCAAATGGATCGGCTAGCTATGGTGACGTTGAGCACTGCATCCTCAAGAATGTTTGGTCGCACTGTGTGACGACCACGGAATCCTCTCTTCGCTGGTAAGTATGCTGACTGGTAAGTACTACAGTGCGACTATACAGTCCTACCGCACACACGGCCCGTATTCGCCCACTGCTTCCCGAAGTCCCACACCATCCGCCGTTATCCACAGCCCACTGTCGAATGACTGTTGCCCCAGCAGTCCTGCCGTCGGCTTGCCACGTCAGAATACTTAACACTCAAAACCGAGAACCAGCCAAATCGGCCTCTGTTCACCTCGGAGCATATGAAAAGTTACCCGAGAACATTCGTTGGTCGTTGGCTTCCATCCTCTCTTGTTTGCGAAATTTAGTGGACGAGAAGTCAAGAGAAAATCACGCTCTGAACCGGCGACGAGCGCGAGCGCAGCGACCTCAGCCTTCAGCTTCCCCGACCGAGACCCGCCTGGACAGGGCGTCCCTGCCTAAACGGTTGCTCAGGCGCCCGCCGAATAAAATCAGCGTACATCCCAGCCGAGCTTCTGCAGGCCTCGCCTTTCCTGGCCTTCCAACCTCCAACGAACGTGCAAACAATCAATTCTTGGACTGCTCAATCTATTTTGCGGCTTGTCGCAGGCATCAGGCTCACAGGTTGCATCCCTCACACTGACCAGGAACCCGCATCTACGCGCCGAAGCGCTTGACCGGGAACTTAATCATCCTGTTTCTCTCCCCCCCCCCACCCTGTGCATCTATATGCACCTTGCCTCCTCCATGGTGTAACTACCAGGCATGTCTCCAAACGACCGTGACGTCGTCGTTGACGACGAAGGCCGACCTCGAGAGAAACGCCATCGAACCAAAGGTGAAAGAGGCGAACGGAGCGAACGAAGCAGTCGAGCCGACGGCCATCATCACCGGTCGCGCAAGTCACGAAGCTCCAAATCACAGCTCTCTGAGCCGACCGGCTCCGACGTGCCTTCGGGCCCGCACTCGTCCACCTCGCATCGACGACGTCGACGTCGAGACGAGGGCCGAGAGAACAAGGAAGACCGCCGCGAGCGATATGAGAGGCTGGACAGGGAGGACAGAGAATCTGGACTCAAAGTGAAGGAAAAGTCATCCTCAATGGCGGAATTGGTGCCCGAGGTCGCGAAGACTGCCATGAGCAGCACCGATCGGGTCTCGGTTCCTTATCCGTCCTTTAGCAAAGCTCACAGCAAGGAGGCAATCCACAGCCGCGAGGACGTGTCCGCACCTTTCAGGAAGACGGATCCTCTGACGCCAGAGCATACCGATCTCGGCTCCGAGGATCGCCAACGCTCGAAGTCTGCCGACTACACAGCCGGTCGAAAACCGACAGTCTCGAACAACGAGAGACCGCCGAGCCCGCCCGAGACCGAGTTGACGGCGAAGAAGGCAAGGTCGACGACTCCCGAATCTGCTGTTAAGAAACCTGCCATGAATCAGTCGAGATCGAGAGCGTCGTCCGTTTCCGGGGCAGCGACGACGTTGCCAGCTGAAGTGAAGTCTCATATCAGCGTGCCTGCGTCCGCTACTTCGAGCCAAGGCACGGCCAAGTATGCCAAATCTACGACACCCCGGCCTCCCCATTCCCAGGAACATCTACACCCAAGTGATGCTGCCAGCGTTGACAGGACCGCCTCCAAGCGGTCGGTGCACGACCCCGGCATCACGACGGTTGAGGAAGTAGGAGAAGATGATTCGTCCCCTACGACCTTGCCCGACTCGTCGTCACCGAAAACGCCTACCAACCATCATGTTCACTTCCCACCGCCACCACCGCCTCCTATCTTCCCTCCCATGAAAGGTCCGCACGGGCGCTTTCCAGGACCGCCGCCCATGGTATTCCCGTCATCGACTCCCGGGTTGATAATTGGAACACCGGCACCGCCACCACCACCGCCTCCTCCCCTCAACTTCGCAGAAGCCCCTCGCGTGGACTATCTGTTGCAGAATGGCGGCTTGACTGCACCCGCGCCGCGCCATTTCCTATCGGTTCTTCCTCGCAATGGAACACGGCCATCGAACCCGCCACTGGTGGGAGCCCAAGTATTATTTGCTCCTTTCTTCAACCTCCTTGAACAGTACAATGGCGTCTTGGGCAAGCAAGGCTCCATCGCGGTGGCTACAGGACACCGATCGGTTGCTCGAAGACTGCTGGACCGGCTTGAGCATGTGTTCTCTCGAGATCTACCCGACCACGGATGCTCCTGCATAATATGCGAGAAGTCCGGAGAGGAACACCATGGACTGAACTGGGGCGAGGTTCTCGAGTGGGTTAGTGGCCGCGGCGACCTCCCTCAATGGCCTCCATTCGATCTCGCCGAGCTGGGAGCGAAAGCGGTTGAGCCACAGCCGATCGGTGGACCGCCTCGGCCATCATCCCCGATCAAGATGGATCCAGACATTGCCGAAGAGTTTAGGGAGCACTACCTACGCCAATCCAAGAAGGTCAGGCACGCTGTTGACAAGTGGCTGAACAACTGCGCCGAGGCCCCAGCACCGCCGCCGACCGAGGTTGACGATGAGACACTATCCTTTGCCATTCTTACCAACCTTGACACCGAGGAGCGTCCATTCTTCAACGCATTGTTCACGGGGGCAAAGGATCTGCAACCTGCTCTGCGTGCTCCAACGCCTTTCCGGAAACCGAGAACAGATTTCCTGGTACGGACTGGGCTCGCGCTGCAGCGTCTGCACCGCCTCGAACGAGCTCCTCGCGATGCCGAGACGGCAATGTACCTGATCAAGAATCGTGATATCCATGACCTGCTCGCCACCATTTCAGACATCACCCCGCAAGAATGGGAAATTTTGACTTCAGGACGATTCGACGGTTTCTTATGGTCCGGCGCGGAGGACGATGTCACCACGCCGACCGAGTCGCGGGGTGCTACGCCCGCCAGCGGGTTCTTCCCCAGCTCCAGGACACCGGCGAGGAATGCTCCCACTCCCGGCCGTCCAGGCTCCCGCATGACAACGCCCCTCCGCTCCTTCTCTCGAGGGTCCACCGCGACGCCCGCGTCCTTCATTTCCGGCGTTTCGACCACACATCCCAAAGCCGTATCCAACGACGAGGAGGCCGAGATTGCGGCTCTCGCTGAGCTAGAGAGGGAGATTTATACTGGAATGGAGGCTCTGGAAGATGCGTTCGAGTCGCTGCATCGCCGCGCCGAGGAGGTCAGGACAGCGCTCCGGACACGTGGTGCCGGACTGATGCAGAGCATGCAGTCCCGGCGCCATATTAACGTCTACGGCGCGCCTTCGTCAGGCAATTCCCTGGGTAACTCGTCGACGTACGACACGAATCTGTGGAACAGCAACCCTAGCGAGGATGGCGGCACAAGCGAGAGTGACTGGTGTGCCGACGACTTTGAACTCATGCCTGACGATTCGGCAAGTAACATTAGCAGCTCACGGCACCGACGGCCAAAGAGGCGGAGCGAAAGACGGACACCGGCGCCGATCGAGGAGTTGGAGGAAGGCTGATGACTTTGGCGAAATTGTAATGCGGAAAGAAGGGGATATGGAATTGGCCTGGCGTGGAGAGGCCTAATATGTACTCTTGAGGGAGCAAGGCTGCCACTATATCTTTGACAAGGAAGATGACAATGGTCTCATTTGCTCTCACAATCTTGTAATCTTGCTGCTGGGACACTACTTGCATTCAGACAAAAAGGCTCAGATATCGGAATTTTTGCGGCGGTCCTTTCGGCTTTATTAGCGAGCTGGAGCGAATATCATATAAAACGGGAAAGAAAGATCACAAAGTTGTTGCTCTGTTGATTTGGTTCGGAACCACATCAGGATATATTGTTTCCCTGGACGTTGGGGTCGGACGAAGACTTTTGCAAATGAGCAGGATGACTGCTAGAATATGTACTTTACTAATGAGATGTTTCCGTTCGTCTATTTGGGTGCCCCCGCATTCTAGGAATGTGGATTAAAGCTTGAGGAATCTAACATCAACTCACAGCTAACTGGACCCATGATATCCCTCGTTTGATTGCTTTCGATTTGGGACCGTTCTACTAGGGTTAATTAGGGTTCTCTAATTACTTCCCCGACTAACTCGTTTCTAATAGCTCTATTTCATTACTGATACTGAAGGACCGCAGAAGAGGGCTGTCAATCTGAATCATATGAAATGCGATATTTCTGCTCTCATCAGCCTTGCCATGACGTCTTCGTTTCATGGTTAAATCAGCTTTTGTGTCACGGTGGAGCTTTTCATCGCCGTCATCATTGCCGTCCCGCAGTGGAGGATGTGGGAAGAAGCATTTACCCCTCCCCCGCTTTACTCCCAGGGACCCGGCCCTTGTTCTGTGAGCCTGAGGAACAGGTAGCTTCGGCAATTGTTCTGTGACCTTTTATCATAGACAATAGGTCTGCGGTAGTGCTGTTTATTTTTATCTCCAGGGAATGTCATGAGGAGCTAGTGGCAAAGGTTTCTCCGTAGCTCTCACAGTAGAATAGAAGCTCTCTTGCCCTCAATGTCTGATAAGGAAAGGGAACTATTGCGATGACAAGAATCTACACAACATCAACAAGAAAACACCTCTTACAGCTCTCGGTTTCGCAAGCGACGGTTAATAAATATTCTCATACGTTCCGGGAAATCAATTGGTCAATCGCTTATTTTTTTCAATTGAGCTCTTAGATCTCTATTTAAAAAAAAATAAAATAAAAAAAACATCCTGGACAAGCCAGGCTCACTCCGCAACCTTGCCTACGAGAAAACCGCGAAGCTCCCTCATTTTCAATTCTCACCACGAAGATAGCTTCTGTTCTTTGAGCTACGAACCACCCAAAACGCACGACATAAGATACACACATATATATACAACTAGGCAGAAGAAACAGGACAGCACACAAACAACCATGAAAGACTCTAAGGCCCCTCCCCTCCAAGACCTCACAATCGACAACATCACCCCAAACACCAATCGCATCAACGCCCAGTCCGGCGACGCGCGCCTCACTTACCTCATGGCGAGGCTGGTCACGCACTTGCACGATTTTGCGCGCGAGACGCGCCTCAGCACTGACGAGTGGATGGCGGCCTTGAACTTTCTTGTAGCTTGTGGGCAGATAAGCACCGATGTTCGACATGTGCGTTCTTTTCTTTTCATTTCCCCTTGCAAAAAAGAATCACGTGTAAGCTGACACGAGAACATCCGACGACAGGAGTTCATCCTCCTCTCCGACATCCTCGGTCTCTCCCTCCTCGTCGACAACATCAACCACCCCAAACCCCCGCACGCGACCGAAGGCTCCGTGCTGGGGCCCTTCCACACGCACGACGCCCCCGTCCTCGAATCCGGCTCCCAGATGGCGCACGACCCAAAGGGGCTCCCCCTGCTGTGCGTCTGCACCGTCAAGGACGGGGCCGGCAATCCCCTCGAAGGGGTCAAGGTCGACATCTGGGAGACCGACTCGACGGGCCACTACGACGTCCAGCATCCCGGGCGGGAGGACCCCTCGGAGCGGTGCGTCATGATGTCGGACGCGGAGGGGGGCTTCTGGTTCACGGGCATCCTACCCGTTTCCTATCCCATCCCGCACGACGGCCCGGTCGGGAGGTTGCTCGAGAGGCTGGGGAGACATTGTTGGCGGCCGGCGCATTTGCATTTCATGTTCGAGAAGGAGGGGTGGGATCATCTTATCACGTAAGTTTTGAACCCAAAAGTGTCTTCTTACTATCGGCAGCAAAGTTTACTTTGAGGGCCCTCCCATTCAAGAATTTTCCCACTAACAGATTATCAAAATATGAACAGAGCGCTCTATATGCGGGGGGACGACTACGAAACGTCCGACGCAGTCTTTGGCGTCAAGAAGAGCCTCATCGTCGACATCGACGAGGTGAAGGCCGACATGGCCAAGAAGTATGGAGTGAAGGAAGGGATGCTGCTGCTGAAGCATGATTTTGTGCTGGTGACCAAGGAGGAGAGTGAAAAGCTCCGGGACCAGAATGCCATGGAGGCACTGCAGAAACTAGGCTTGAAGCTGAAGCTGGTGGATCACTTGCCAGTTCCTGACTTGGATTGAGCATTCTTCCTCATATTTATGGAAAGTGAAAATAGATGTCGTTCAGAACACCATATGAGGTTCAATGCCCCCGTAGACCAGTCTTCAAAAGCTTGGAGATATTCTCACAGTAACCCATAGCACCTCCGTACTTGGCTATCACCGAACCAAGGTCGGTAGAGTCACCGGCAGTAAACTTCCTCCCAATGAGTGCCGTGTTCCGCGTGCTCGGGATACGAAGCGCCTCCGTCTCTACTTCATATCCACAGTCCGCCGAAATGTTGGACACCCAAGCAACCAAGCTTGCATAGGTAGACTTCCCCTTCGACGTATCCGCCGGCGGGGGTGCTCTAAACTTTTGGCCCGTGAGGTTGTGGCTACAGCACGGTATCGCAATAAAGGAGCTCCGAGATCTTGCGGCGAGGATAGGCGTCCAAGGTGTCAGCTCATCTGCATGGTTGGAGATGATAAATGTCCCTGTTGGGAAGACGCCGTCATGGACCCGTGTCTCGTCCCAGGCTGTGGTATTCTCCGAAGGCCGCTCAACGAAACAAGGAAGCAGCACACGAGCTTGTAAAGAGTCAGTGCCGGCGTGCAGCGCATGTCCTACCTCGGCATCTACAGCCATATTGTAGGCATGCCATGACTTCCTGGCCCTAGCATCAAATCCCCACCCTTGATAACCCTCCTTCCTCAGAATATAGACAAGCAGCCCGTTGCCGCAACCAATATCAACAAATCCCGGAAAGGCATTTTCCGTGTACATATCCTTCCATAGCTCGATGAGGAATGCCGCAATTCCCAAATCCTCAAACACGTGTTTGGTCGGGTCGGTGTGTTCGGCCCACGATGTGACCAGCTGTCTACCGTACTCATTCTTCAGCCGCGTGTAGACGTCCTGGAATCTCGACTGCGGGATAATGGCATCGTGGTGCACTCGCTTGACATATCCCGCGACGGACCCTTGACCGTGCTTGTGCAGTTGACTCAAAATCATCAATAACGTTCGGTCCAGTCTTCCGGCAGCTCCCAGATCCTGCTCCTCGAAATGCCAGATGTGAAGAGAGACGGCCCCTTGGCCGGTTGAGGAGTCCCATTCATGGAGATGAGCGATACCGCGCACTTTGGGGTGGTAGAAGGGCAGCTCTCCTTGGTCGGAAACATGAGGGATATACACGACCATATGCCGCCGAGTTGTCCCTCTATCCATCTCTCCTTCATTGGAGAGGAACATGCATGTTTGGATCAAGGGCTCATCTCTCTTCGGGTTCCGAGGTATTAGCTTTCGTACCATGATTCTAACCCGTTGAAATTCTTTGAAATCCCGGACATGAGAACCCAGGCCTTCAGGAGTTGAGTCGCCAAATGACGAACTCGCCTCATCTTGAAGTATGTCTGCACGAAACAGCCAACTTGAGTTGAGGTTCGGATTCTTAGCAAAGTTCTCCATCACCAGAATGAAAACCTTCTCATCAAAGGTACATCCATGGCGGATAACTGGCGTCCAAATTTGGCCATCCACGGCGGCGATAACTGGCTGTGCATCCTCCGCGTATCGTTCAGGTTCGAAGTGTGGCATGCCTTTTCTTTATCCCAGCGTCGCTGTTCAAGGCAAGCTTCCTGACAAAATCAACGCGGGCGGTCCCTAACGCCTTGAAACTACTATTGAGGCTTGAGCGTGGGAAATGCCAAGGGAGGGAGGTGCAGCGTGGAATGAGGATCGGTGTGTTGCAGCGACTCGCTCCTCGCCTCAAGGGCCTCTAGCGGCGGAGGGGTGGAAGATCGACAGTGGACAACGGCGAAGCCGTGAGGCCCTGTATTCCAGGGTCGGAGCCAGCGTTTGGCAAGCTGCATTCAGCAAGACTTGCACAGTGCCAATTTTTTTAGCGTCAAACTTCGCTCAAGGATTCCCAAGTCAGGGACCAGAAAATTATTGAGTCTTGGATGTCTGAAGATTAGAGAAGGACGAGTTCTTGAATAGTCAGTTGGATATATCACTGGTATCTAGATCAAAACTCCATATGGTTTTCAACATCTCGAAAATTTCGCGCCACAGGCGGTGAGTCTTCCCATTGTCGGTCACGCCTTCCAGTGGCATAGCACCATTTCTCGACCCGTGACACAGTATACGGCTGCTGTCGAATCCACGAATCTCGCACTGTGGGTCTGGCCTGGCCAACCAACGGCTTTGCAAAGCATTTCCGCCACTGCCCGCCACTACAAGAGCAGCAATTCTCCACCGCAACCCAACGCTCTCTACCCCAGCCCCTACATAAACACGCGCACTTCTTCCCGCAAATTCCAACTTGCTTCCGTCATCAGCAACCAGCAGATTTCGGCTTTACTACTTCGCAAAGAACCACCGTCCAACCCTTTCCAAGCCCCAAAAAGCCTTTCTTGACTTCAAGTCGACCTTCAGCTTCTGCTCGAGCGATCAAGCCAGCTACTGCTGCATCCTACAGCGAGAAACGCTTGTCCGTCGCTGTCCCTTCGAGTACTACTCACCCAAAACCCCTTTCCCCTTGACACCCGGAAACAACGAGTTTATGTCAATCGAAAATCTCAAGACCTACGGTAAGTTCTCCATCGCCGACATGTCCCGAATATCGTGCTTTTCCCTCGCGGAGGAGACTATCTACTGCTGTTGAACCGGTGGATTCGAGGGAGATTACTGGCGCTTCCGATAAGGATCCCGCCCATTCCCCGCCATCGTCTACTGATTTCCCCTCCTGCGGAAATGAGCCCTCTCCAATCCACCAACGCACCTAGCTAACCAAGGATTTTGTGTCGCAGACCCCTTCGCCGAAGCCGACGAAGATACCGGTGAAAACAAACAGGCGCAGAATTACATCCATATACGCATCCAACGTACGTTTCCCTCCCCACGTCGCCCTTTGCAATTCCGTTTGCGGCTGTGCCCCTCCATGCCGCCACGATCTCGGTGGTCTCACGTGAGCATGGCAAAGTCTCAGATGAAGACGCGCCACCAATTTGCCGGCTTCGGAGCCTCGCGCATAACGAACCCCAAAATTTCGGTACTAACTATCATTGCAAATAGAGCGTAATGGGCGTAAGACTTTGACCACGGTCCAAGGGCTGCCGAAGAAATTTGACCAGAAGAAGATTCTCAAGGTCATCAAGAAGAAATTCGGTATGTCATCACCTCCTGATGCATTCTTTGCCTCACGGCGGCTTGTGCCCCACCATCGCGACAACAAGACTCGAATGATTATCAATGCTAACGCTATTTGTGGTTTATAGCCTGCAATGGCACTATCGTCAATGACTCGGAGATGGGCGAGGTGATCCAGCTCCAGGGTGACCAACGCAAGGACGTCCAAGAATTTCTCATCGACAAGAAGGAAGGCCTCGAGCTGGATGCCAAGAATATCAAGGTCCACGGTTTCTGAGCCATCCCAGCATGTCTCGTCGCTCGCGTCTCGTCTATTGACGATTCGGCCATACTGGTGGTAGAGCATATTTACCCTGCATCTTCCGGGACATCATCTTGGCAGATGGTTAACCATTGTATCACTTACAAGGTCCCTTCTGTCAGATTCCCGTGGATGCCTGGGGCGACCACGGTATATCACGACGAGCAGGCAATTGACTAGTCGACCCAAGTGCGGCGAGTTAGTCGGGAAGAGCTTCTTCAGTTTTTAGGGAGTCGTGTGGGTTGGTCAATCGAGGTGACCGCCCGAAGATCATGACTGGTCAAGAGAAGGATAACCCATTTGCTTTCGTCATTTTGCTAGCTTTGCGCCCGCCTTCGTTTACATTGTCGGGCCAGACTTGCACCTTAGGTCTCTCACATAGTCATGCCAGCCATTCGTTTCCTAAAGCCAACATGCCGAGTAGCCTAGTAATTGAAGAAGATCTTGATCACAAATAGTATCTAATGTTTGCCGTCGTGAATTCCCGGAATAAGTGAAGCCTTTCTGGTTTCATTATTAGCAACGCAATCCTGGTGTGTCACTATAGGAGAGTAGCCCATTGTTGCGACCCGACAGTTCGGAAAGAGGTCTGCGATTTCCGAGCGAGGAGAGACTATGTTGTGCCACTCATAGTTCAACAGCCAGGAGAGAACCACGAGAGACGCTAAAGTGGTTTGATGAACACTTTCAATAATCTAACTAAACCGGCCGGAGTAAAGAATAAATACAAAATACAGCAGCAGGCTCCGAGTTATGAGGGTATCTCGCTCCGAAGAAAAGAAAGAGACAGGAAAATAGGGAAAGGAAAAAGGGCAGGAAAAAATCCATCACAACAAAACACACAACATCGATCTAGGTATACCTATATCGTACAACCCAGGAGTCCGCCGCCGCCTCCGCACAAGAAATCCATTCCATTCCAGGCCGTAAATGTTCCGCTAGCGTAAAAGGCGGTAAAGCCCACCACAGACATGACAAGGAAGCAGAGAAACCAAGACGATTCTTATAGGACAGATACGTGAAGGGAGAGGGAGAAAGGGAAGAGACCCATCAAAGCTCTATCCGTCCATCCTCCGCCCCCCCAGCGGCGGCAACAGCAGCTGCATATTGAAACCTGTGCCACAACCCCCGTCCGTGGCTCACAACAGGCGGCTCCGGGAAGGCTTCGC
>Ga0247774_1001330_pt1 | contig 12496 bp, 12 predicted proteins | sample UWRJL001104B6_FD_179933 | JGI IMG/M metagenome (GOLD analysis project Ga0247774, IMG submission 179933) | Plant litter microbial communities from Arlington Agricultural Research Station in Wisconsin, United States - UWRJ-L001-104B-6 | ecosystem: Environmental > Terrestrial > Plant litter >... | reverse complement strand
TTGCCGTGAGCGCACGGACTCGTCGCGACTCAGCAGCAGCGCCAGCACCAACGCTCGCGCGCGGCCGGAAGACTCGACGAACTCGTGCAGCACCTCAGGTAACGCAAGCCGAAGCGCCTGCGCCTGCTGAATGTGCAGGGTTTCGAGCTGGCCGACCTGCGAAGCGATCTCGTGCGGCTTGACAGGAACCGCGCTGGAAGTGGGCCGAGCTGGCACATCCGCAACTGCCGATGCCGCCGGCGTCGCCGCCATCTGCAGCACACTCGCACCCGCCAATTCGCTGGCATCGAACGCGGGAATCGCGGACAGGGCACGCTCTGCCATCGCCGGCAGCTTGCTCACATCGAACCGCGGATCGAGCTCCCGGATGCGCTCACCGATCGGCGGATGCGTCTGAAAAAACCGCTTCAGGCCCGGCGCGAACAGCATGTGCGCTGCCTGCTCCGCATTGGCGCTGACCAACTTCGATCCCTCGGGTAATCCGGCAATCTTCACCAGCGCGCCTTTCAGGCCATCAGGATTGCGCGTGAACTGCACACTCGACGCATCGGCCAGCCGCTCGCGCTGCCGACTCACCGCGGCCTGCAGCAACCGCCCGAAGAACATGCCGATGTAGCCAAGAACGAATATGCCGAAGGCCGCCGCAACGAGTCCGCCACCGCCCTTCCTGCCGCGTGGCGTGAATTGCAACAGCGTACGGCCAATGAGCGCCACGACGAACAGGCCGAACAGCCAGCCCATGAGCTGCACGTTGAGCCGCATGTCGCCGTTGAGCACGTGACTGAATTCGTGCCCGATCACACCTTGCAGCTCATCGCGATTCAGCTTGTCGAGCGCGCCCTGCGTAACAGTAATCGCCGCGTTGGCGGGCGTGTGGCCGGCGGCAAAGGCGTTGATCGCCGATTCCTGCTCGAGCACATAGATCTCGGGCATCGGCACGCCCGAAGCGATCGCCATCTCCTCCACGACGTTGTGAAGGCGTTTGAGCTTCAGGTCCCGTGTATCGCGTGACACGCGTACACCGCCCATGCCGAGCGCGACGACGCTGCCGCCCCCGCGCAACTGCATGGACTTGAACAAGCTCGAAATGCCGATGACGCCCATCACCGCGAGCGTGCAGAAGAGCGCAACGCCTGGGTTACGCATCGCGAACTGCAGCGGCGAATTGGCAGGGTTACGATCGTTCGCGAAGCCAAAGAGCGTGAACAGCACGAGGTCGAGCGCAAGCGCGACCAGCAGCATCGATATAAAGAATGAGATGACGAGCCAGCGCGTCTGCCGCCGTGCGCCCGCCTGTCTGGTGTAGAAATCCATGGCCGCCAACGCTGGCGACTCCGCGCGTCAGGTGAAGCTCACCTTGGGCGCTTCGCGCGCTTCGGGTTTCGCGGCCTCGAGCATCTGCGCCGGAGCGAAATTGAACATGCCGGCAACGATGCTGCTCGGGAACACTTCGCGCGCGTTGTTGTAGCTCATCACGGAGTCGTTGTAGGCCTGCCGGGCGAAGGCCACCTTGTTCTCGGTGGAGGTCAGCTCTTCGGACAGCTGCATCATGTTCTGGTTGGCCTTGAGGTCCGGATAAGCCTCCGCGAGGGCGAACAGGCGACCGAGCGCGCCGCCCAGCTGGGCTTCCGCGCCGGAGAGCTGCGCTACGGCTGCTGCGTCAGCGGGGTTTGCAGCCGCGGCCTTCAGGCCGGAAACGGCCGAATTGCGGGCCTTGATGACCGCTTCGAGGGTTTCGCGCTCGTGCTTGATGTAGCCCTTGACCGTCTCGACCAGATTCGGAATGAGGTCGTAGCGACGGGTGAGCTGGACGTCGATCTGTGCGAACGCGTTCTTGAAAGCGTTGCGGGCCGTGACGAGCCGGTTGTAGGTCCCGACGAAAAAGAACACCACGACCACGATCAGAACCAGAATCACGATCAGCGACGTCATGAATCCTCCGCGCTCAGGGGCGCCAGACCGCCAGTATCAGGCAAGCCGCAAGCGCGATTCGGGTAGTACCGCTCATCCCGTCTGCGCAGGCAGCGCCGCCCACCCTACCGGCAGGGCCACTTAAGTCAACTGCAAAACGTGATTCGTATCACACACGTCTACCGGTAGTCCCCGGCTCCCGGCCGCTTGTCGGAACCCGGAGCCGGCCGACGGGAAACCCGCGAAGATGCCGGCCCATGAAAAACAGGTCTCAAGGCTTCACCATGATGGAGCTCATGGTCGTACTGGCCATCGCGGCCGCGGTACTGGTCCTTGGCGCTCCGAACTTCAACCAGTTCAGGCTGAACAACCGCCTGACCAATGCCGCCAACGACATGTTGAGCGCCACCACGCTGGCCCGCACGGAGGCCATCAAGCGGCAGGTGGCAGTCGCGGCATGCCCCTCGTCCGACCCGCTGGGCGACGAGCCGACCTGCGTAACGAACGCGACCAGCGGCTGGATCGTTTTCGAAGACACCGATGGCAACTGCAAGCGCGGCCTGACCGAAGCGGTCATCGACGCCCGCAAGCTCGAGAACGACAACACCGCCAATCTGCTGCGCGTGAAATACGACGGTGATTGCCTGTCGTTCGCGCCCACCGGCTTCCGCCAGGCGATTGCGGGCACGACCCCCGTCAACCACATCCTGATGTGCGACAACCGCGGGATCACGAAGGCAGCCGGCACAACGCTGTCCGCTGCTCGCGGCATCATCATTTCCCCAACAGGTCGTGCGCGCGTCACACGCGATGTCAGCGGCGGTCTCGCAGACGACATCACTAAGTGGGGTCCAGCCGGAGTGTGCCCATGAGCGGTACTGCAAGAACACAACGCGGTGTCAGCATCGTCGAGGCACTCGTTGCGCTGGTCGTGCTGTCGGTCGGCATGCTGGGAATCGCTGGCATGTTCCTCGAAAGCGTCCGCTCGAACCGTACAGCACTGGTTCGTACGACGGCGATCCAACTCGTCAACGACATGGCGGATCGCGTGCGCTCCAACCGCTCCGGCCGCACCGACTACAACCTGGCGACGTCAGACACTCCGACAGCGGGTAAAGACTGCAGTGCGCTCGAATGTACGCCGACGCAGCTCGCGAAATACGACCTGGCGCAGTGGTACACCGCCGTGCTGGCAACCTTGCCGGAGGGTGCCGACGGCGCGAAGCCGATGACGTCCATCGTCTTTACGCCAGGCACTTCGCTCATCGATCCCGGCAGTTACACGATCACCGCGTCCTGGAAAGAGCCGGGTGACGATTCATACCTTTCGACCACGGTCGAAGTCCGGCAGATCGGGGGTTGATCATGACGCGTAAATCACAGCTCGGCCTGACCATGGTCGAACTGCTGATCGGCTTGACGATCAGCTCGTTCATCATCGTCGGCACGGTGTTCGTGTACTCGCAGAGTCGCAGCACCTACACGCTCAACGACACACAGGCGCGGCTGCAGGAATATGGCCGCTTCGCGATCGGCGTCATCGAGCCCGACCTGCAGCTGGCCGGCTATTTCGGCTTCTCGAACAATCCGCAGGACCTGCGTTATCTCGCAGCGTCGGGCACCGAGTATCCGGTGTCGCAGCTCGAGCAGATCGACTCTCCGACGGTGGTGGCATCGCCGACGGCCATCCACTCCTGCGGCAACAACTTCGTAGTCGACCTCCTTCAGACCGTCGAAGGCACAAACAACACCTACGTCGGCTCCGGCGATTGCGCGGCGGTCGGCACTTATCAGACCGGCTCCGACACTCTGACAATCCGGCGCGCCGCGACGAACACCGCTGCCGCGTCCCCAACGAAGATCCAGCTGTACGTGAACGCACTCAAGCGCTCCAACCAGTACATCTTCAATTCGTCGTCGGCTCCCGGCCCCATCGACGCGAATCGCGAGGTGCACGACCTGGTGGTGCGCAAGTACTACGTTTCGCAGAACTCGGACGGACGGACCGGCACGCCTTCCCTGCGCCGCCTCTATCTCACGACCGATTCGTCGAACCCGAAGATCAAGGACGAGGAAGTCCTGCCGGGCGTCGAAGACATGCAGGTTCAGTTCGGTGTCGACGCCGGCGATCACAACGCCAACAACACCATCGACAACGACCAGGACTCCAATGGCGTGCCGGACGATCCGAACGGTGTGGTGTCGCGCTGGGTAAATCCGGGGGACAACATCCTCAAGGCACCGCCGGCTGGCCGCAAGGCACAGGTAGTCGCGGTTCGCGTCTGGCTGCGCATTCGTGCAGATGATCCAGATGCCGTCGGCTACACCGACGATAAGACCTATGCGTATGCGGGCGTGAGCTACACCCCATCTGGCGCTGCTGCGAAGTTTCGCCGGGTGCTCGTCTCCCGCACGATCTACCTGCGCAACGCGCGCACTCTGTGAACCTGACCATGCGCCCAACCATGCATAAGTCCAACTATTCATACGGTGCCCAGCGCGGTGCTGCACTCATCGTCGGGCTGGTCATGCTCGCGATCATCACGCTGCTGGCGATCACGGCGATGAACACCTCCAGCACGGAGCTCATCATGGCCGGCAACGAACAGTTCCGTGAGCGCGCCTTCCAGGCGGCCGAAGCCGGCATCGAGCAGGCGACCCGCGACCTCGCGAAGGTGCCGCAGAACGGCGTGGCCAAGAAGGTCTTGAATGTGGCCATCGCTTCGCTGCCGGACGACAACTACTCGATCTCGTCTCTCTACATCGGCTCGGACGACGACATTCCGGGCTTCAGCAACAACCAGTTCCAGGGCATTCACTACCGCATCGACAGCACGGGCGTGTCGCTGCGGAATGCACGGGCGGTGCATCAGCAGGGCGCGTATGTGCTCGCTGGCTCGTCCGGTTCGTATACGCCTTACATCCCCAGCCTCGGCGCGCCCTGATCGGAGATTGAAATGAACCGTATTGCACGCCTTTGCCTGATCGCTTCCCTGTCGTTCGCGACGTACTTCGCCGTCGCGGCGACACCTCCGCCACTCGTTGCGGGAACGCATGAAACGGATGCATCGCACGTAACGCTGCCGCCCACGGACCCTGGACTGCTGACAGTGCGGCGAACCTGTGCGGAATGCGCGGCACTGTCGTTCATGACCACCGCGAACACCATCTATGAGCTCGGCGAAGCGCCAGTGACGGCCGCGCAGCTCAAACAGGAATTTGCCCTGCGCCCGAACGGATTCGTTCTCGTCGTGCTCACCGCGGATCGCACCCACGTCAAGCGCGTGCGCATGACCGCGTCGGCTGACGGCACCTGATCGCGCCGCCACCAACGATTCCAGGAGACTGACATGTTGACTCTTCGCAATCGAATCGGCGGCGTTCTGGCCGGCGCGCTCGTGACGTTCAGCTGCGTGGCGCCTGCGCTCGCGGACGACTCCGAGATCTACACTTCGGCGTCGACGAACAACGTCCAGCCGAACATCCTGTTCATCGTCGACACCTCGGGCTCGATGGGCGAGACCGACGTGCCGGACGAACGCAAGCCCTACAACTACCAGAAGAGCGGCGGCTACGCGACGGCGGACAATTGCACCTCCGGCCGAATCTTCTTTCGCGCGGACGGCGATCCGATGCCGGACTGCAAGTCCGAGAACTACATCCTCGCCGACACGAGCAAGAACAACTGTCTCCTGATGACCAATGCCACGAGTTTCGCCAATGGCATTTCCGGTCGCTGGACAGGCAAGGCTGCGCAGTACGACCAGACGAACCAGATCTGGCGCGACCTGCAGCCGAAAGGCACGAGCGATGCGATCGAATGCGCGGCCGAATCCGGCAAGCACGGTGCCACGGCGGACCCGACGGGCAAGCCCTACGCGCGTAACGGAGACAAGAACAACAAGTGGTCTTCGAACTCGGCCGCCAGCATCGACTGGAGCCAGCGCAAGACCTACACGTTCTACAGCTCCAACTGGCTCAACTGGCGCCGCGAAGAGAAAGAGACTTCGACGCTCTCGCGCCTGACGGCCGTGAAGCAGTCCGTGATCGACATGGCGTCGTCGATCGACGGCGTGAACCTCGGTCTCATGCGCTATAGCAACAACGGCGCCTCGGGCGAATATGCGGCTTCGGGCGGCTACGTCGCGGCACCGGTGATCGACGTCGAAAAGAATCGCGCGGCCATCATCTCGTCGGTGAACAGTTATGCGGCCGACGGCTACACGCCGCTGGCCGAAACCCTGTGGGAAGCCTACAGCTACTTCGGCGGCAAGGCGGTCGACTTCGGTGCGTCCTCGAAGCCCGGCACGAGTGTGGGCTCGGCCCGCGTCGGCGGCAGCGATACCGCCACGAGCTATCAGTCGCCGATCATCGGCCAGTGTCAGAAGAACTTCGTCATCTATCTCACCGACGGTCTGCCGACCCGCGACCAGGAAGCGAACGGCACGATTGCCGGCAAGCCTTCCCGCATCAAGGGCCTCATCGGCAAGTCCTGCCTCGGCCCGCAGGTCGGCGACGACAAGCCGGACGATGGACTGTGCCTCGATGACCTCGCCGGGTACATGTACAACAACGACATCTACACCGGACTGGATGGACCGCAGACGGTCACGACCTACACGATCGGTTTCGGCAAGGACATCAAGGGCGCGACCCTTCTCGACGACGTCGCCAAGGCAGGCGGCGGCAAGCGATTCGACGCGTCCGGCACGGACGAGCTGACCGAAGCGCTCACGGCCATCACCAACGACGTGCTGAACGTCAGCACGACGTTCAGCACTGCATCGGTGGGCGTCAACGCGTTCAACCGCACGCAGACCCGCAGCGACTTGTACTTCGCGCTGTTCGCGCCGAAGGAGACACTGCGCTGGGATGGCAATCTCAAGAAGTTCAAGCTGGCCGTCGACAAGTCCAAGCCGGACACGCCAGTGCTCATCATCACCGGCCAGGGCGCGCCGACGAATGCCGTCGACGACGCAACGGGCCGCTTCAAGGAAACGACGCAGAGCTTCTGGTCAGACTCGAACGACGGTAACGACGTCACGGTCGGTGGCGCCGCCGAGAACCTGCCGGACGCCGCCGCGCGCAAGGTCTACACCTTCCTCGGCACGAATCCGAAGGGCAGTTCCGCTTCGCTGCTGCCGTTGAACGATAGCTCGGTGACGGCTGCCATTCTGAACGTGGCCACCGGCACACCGACTCGCGACCAGCTGCTCGACTTCGCCTACGCGAAGGACGCGAAGCGCCTCGGCGATCCGCTGCATTCGGAGCCAGCTGTCGTGACCTACGGCGGCACGCCGGAAAACCCGACGGACGTGGTGTTCGTCGCGACGAACGATGGCTATATCCACGCCATCGATGCCGCGGACGACAGCGGTGCCGAGAAGTGGTCCTTCGTGCCGCGTGAGCTGCTGGCGCGCCTGCGCTCGCTCTACCTGAACGAAGCCACCCCGAACCGCACCTACGGTCTCGACGGCGATATCCGCGTGATCCGCCTGGACAGGAACGACAACGGAGTCATCGAGTCTTCGGACGGCGATCGCGTGTGGTTGTACGTCGGCATGCGTCGCGGCGGCAAGTACTACTACGCCCTCGACGTCACCGACCCGGACAACCCGAAGATGATGTGGATCGACGGCGCGGAAGACCCGAACTCGTCGAGCTACACGATTCTGCCGAAGCTGGCTGAAACGTGGTCCGCGCCTACGGTCGCTCGCGTCAACATCGCTGGCGCGACTCAGAACAACCAGAAGCTGGTTCTGATCTTCGGCGGCGGCTATGACGCCAACCAGGAAGCGGGCCCGCAGATCGACGACGCCACTGGCAACCGCGTTTTCATGGTGGATGCCAAGACTGGCGCACTGCTGTGGTACGCGGCGCCGGACGCAACCGGCACCGGTGGTGACAGCGGCAAGCTGCTGACGATTACGGACATGAAGAACTCGATCCCGGGACGCATCACCGTGGTCGACACGAACGGCGACCTGTACGCCGATCGCATGTACGCCGCGGACATGGGCGGCCGCATCTTCCGGTTCGACATCTTCAACGGCAACGGTGCCTCGACGCTGGTCACAGGCGGCGTGTTCGCCGAGCTGGGCCAGGGCCAGGTGGTGTCGCCGGCGACCCCGGTTCTCGCTGACACGCGCCGCTTCTACAACGCGCCTGACGTCGCGCTGATCCAGCGCCGCGGCGAAGATCCGTACTACAACATCGCGATCGGCTCGGGATACCGCGGCCATCCGCTGTCGAAGGACATGGTCGACCGCTTCTACTCGGTCCGCGACAAGCAGCCGTTCATGAAGCTGTCCAACACGGCCTACGCATCGTTGGCGCGCATCAAGGACAGCGACCTGATCGACATCACGGCGGACCCGAACGGTGCAGTCGTCAAGCCTTCCGACAAGGGCTGGAAGTACCTGCTGGGCACGACCGGCCAGAAGGTGCTGGCGCAGTCGAGCACGGTGAACGACGTCATCCTGTTCTCGACCTTCGAGCCGGATGCGCCGACCAAGGAAGATCCGTGCCGCCCGCGCACGAAGAACCGTGCCTACGCGCTGAGCGTGGACAACGGCCACCCGGCGCTCGATCTGAACAAGGATGGCGTCATCGACAACAAGGACGTGAGCCAGTTGGTAGCGATGGACGGCATCCTGGGCAAGATCAACGTCGGTGTCCTGCGTGGTGAGCTGGGCGATGACCTGCAGAGCGGCAAGAACCCGACGCCCGGCCCGCCGACCGTCTGCCTCGCCGGCATGCACGTTCTCGGCAGCTGCGTGCAGGTCAACGACTCGGTGCGCACCTACTGGCGCCGTGACAACGACATTGCCAATTAACGAGAACGGATGCGGAGCTGCAAATGCGTAAATCAATGAAAGGCATGACGCTGGTGGAGCTGATGACCGTGATGGTCGTGCTCGCCATCCTCACGTCGATTGCCGTGCCGAGCTACCGGCGCTATCTGATCCGCGCGCAACGCTCCGACGCTTCGACCGCGTTGCTGCGAGTGCAGTCGGCGGAAGAGAAGTATTTCCTGCAGTACAACCGCTATACGACAAACCTGACGGCCCTGCCCAAGGATGGGCTGGGGCTCGCGTCCGACAAATCGGAACGTGGGTTCTATCAGCTCGAGGTCAAGCCGACGCCGACCGGTTACAACGCCACTGCGAAACCAATCGGAGGCAAAGGTCAGAGCGACGACAAGAAGTGCCAGGAATTCTCGCTCTCCGAAACCGGCATCAAGAAGGCGAAGGATGCCGGCGGCGCGGACTCGTACGCTGAGTGCTGGCGCTGACCCTGGGGCTATTCGCGCGTTCCTTCTGTTTATTGCTACTCTCGACTTGGTCGGTGGCGCTGTTCGCAGCGCCACCGACGGTTCCAAGCCCCGCGACGCTGAAAATCGCCACATGGAATCTCGAGTGGCTCATCTCTCCAGTCGCATTCCAGAAGCTCAAGACCGGCTGCGCGCCTGAGGGCACGCCGGTGCGCGGCGACGTGCGGCGCCTGCCATGTGACGTCGCCGGCCGCTTCGAACGCTCATCCCGGGACTTCGCGGTGCTCGCGCGTTACGCCCGTCTGCTCGATGCCGATGTCGTCGCGCTGCAGGAAGTGGATGGGCCCGAGGCGGCACGACTCGTCTTTCCGGAGCATGACTTCTGCTTCACCACTCGCCGGCACGTACAGAACACCGGCTTTGCCATACGGCGCGGCATCCCGTTTCGTTGCGGGCCTGAAGTGGTCTCGCTGTCGATGGGCGACTCGCTGCGACGGGGCGCGGCAATCACCTTGTTTCCGGGCGAGCGCCATGAAATACAGCTGCTTAGCGTTCATTTGAAGTCCGGCTGCACCGCAAAGCCGTTGAGCGCCGCGGATCGCGCCTGCAACGAGCTGGCGCGCCAGGTGCCCGCGCTCGAGGAGTGGATCGATGCGCAGGCCCGCGCCGGGCGACGTTTCGTCGTGCTCGGGGACTTCAACCGCGACTTGCTGGCAGAGCAGAGGCGTGGCTTTCCCACGAATGCGCCGGACAGCCTGTGGGCCCGGATCGATGATGCCGACCCGCCAGAAGCGGACCTGCGCAATGCCGCCGAAGGTGAAGCGTTTCGTAACTGCTCGCCCGGGCAGCGTTATCGTGGCTACATAGACAACATCGTGCTGTCGCGCGGCCTCGCGGCCCGGGTGGTGCCGAAGTCGTTCTCTCGCGTGACCTACACAGCGGCGGATTCGCGACATGCACGGCTTTCGGATCACTGCCCCGCTGCCGTCCGGCTCAGCCTGAGTCGGCTTGGGCAGCATTGAACAAAACGCCGCCTCAGGCCTCTGATTAATACGGGTTTGTAGCTATGCGGCGCCGTCTTGACGCCATCCCGCGGTGGCCGCACGATTCTGCAAGCTATCGTTCGGGCCATTAAGTTGAGTCGGCTACGCCGCAGCAAAGACGAAGGCATAATGAACCCCGTCTCATACCGACGACAAAATTATAAATCGAGGCCACGTTAGTGGAACGCCGTCTCCATACCCGGCACCGGGCACGTACCACCGTCTACATCAACATTCCGGGCGGCCGCCGCAAGCTGTGCCGCGCTGTGAACCTCAGCGCCACCGGCGTCTTCATCGAAACCACGAACCTCGGACTGCGGAAGGGTCAGCAGGTCGAGCTCTCTTTCGCCATCAATCTCGGCGCTGTGACGAAGCTGCATCGGCGCACCGCAGTCGTTGCGCACGTTTCGCGCGGCGGAACGGGTTTGCTGATGGAAGCGTACAACGCAAGACCAGTCGCGACCGCCAACGCGGTCTGACCCGCTATGCAGCCTGATGCGAGGGCGGTCCTGCCCTCGCAGTTGCGCTAGTTGGCTCTGCGCTGGCGCTCAGCGCAGATACGCAAGAACTCCTGCCACGTCGTCGACAATCGCGAGGCGTGTGCAGGATGACCACGTCGCTTCATCCGTAGCGCCAGTCCGCACGCCGACGAAGCGCACGCCTGCGCGATGTGCGGCTTCGGCATCGAACGGATGATCGCCGACGTATAGCACTCTCGAGCTGTGTACGCCCAGGCGTTCGAGACCGAGCAGCAACCCTTCGGGATGCGGCTTCTGCCGTGTCACGTCTTCCCAGCCTACGATCACATCCACCGCATCGGCCTGCTGTGCGTGGCGCAGGATCTCTTCGATGCGACGGCGAAACTTCATCGAGATGATACCGACGCGCGCGCCGCGCTGACGAAGCGCCCCAAGCGTCGGACCGACGCATTCATACAAGCGCGTCTGTGAGGCCATCACTTCATCCGCGTGCGCGGAGAAATGGTTCGTGAACAGTTCCTGAAGCGCGGCGTCTTCGACGCCGGTGAGCATGCGGAACATCTCGGCTCTTGGCAGGCCGATGACGCGGCGAACGCGTTCGGCTTCGACCGGCTGATGCCCAAGCTGCTGAAGGGCGTGGTTCGTGCAGTTTGCGATCGCGTGCGTGGAGTCCGCGAGCGTGAGATCGAAGTCGAAGAGGACTGCGTCTACGGGGGCGTCTATTGGGGCGTCCATTCAGAATTCCCGGGGAGCCCAGACGCGCTCCACCGAACCTTGCGAGAACTGCGCGGCTACGGGCAGGTCCGTGCGATGAATGTAGCCAATGTAGCAGTCGCAACGGCTGTTCGAGCACTTCATCGGCTGCCGCGGCTGAAACGTGCCGTCGTAGAGATTGCCGAGTCGCATGCCGAGAAAATGGCACGGGCGCACATTCCCATCACCGTCTACGGAAATACTCAGGCTGCCGGCGCGGCAGGCTGCCCCAAGGCTTGGCGGCGGTGATTCGTTGAACGCGAAGTGAGGATCGACGGCGCTGAGCGCTTCGATCTCTCCCGCCGAGTAATAGTCGGGTGGCCTCGGGTCGAGCGCATTGATCCAGAGGTATTCGTGCGGATCCAGTGCGGCACGCAGCGCTTCGATCTCCCCGAAATTCTCGCGGGCACCGACGATGCCGACGCTGAATCGAATCTGCGCTCTGCGCAGGACGCCGAGTCGGTCGAGAAAGGCGTTCCGCGAGATCTGCGTCGGGTGATAGGTGCACCAGAGCGCAAGTGTTTCAGTGTTCGCCTTGGCGACCCAGCGCAGGTTGCTGCTGAGGTTCGTCTGAATGGCGACTCGCTGAACGTTTGGCAGATGGCTCAGGCGGACGAGCGCCTCCACGTAGTGCCTGCGCACGAGACCTTCGCCCCATGGCGTGAACAGAATGGCGAGCGGCTGCGCAGTCGCCGCGGCTGCCCAATCCACGAAGCGGCTCAGCGCGAGGGCGTCCTCACGCAGTGTCTCGCGCGAATCGCGGCGCTTGGCGAACGGGCAATAGCTGCAATCGTAATTGCAGCTCGCGAGCGGGCCGCGATACAGGACGCGCAAAGTCGAATCATCAAGCCACCGCATGACTTTCCATTCGGGCCACGACGTCATCGGAGCTCAGCCAGGGGCCGATCGTATCGGCGTGCGCGATACCTTCCGTCGTGAGGGCGAGCAAGCCATCGGTTCGGCGCGCGAGACCGCAAGCAATGAGATCGTCCAGCCGCGGAAAATCTGCCGAGAGCGCCGTGCCGAAGCGAGCGGCG
>Ga0247774_1001329_pt1 | contig 12505 bp, 13 predicted proteins | sample UWRJL001104B6_FD_179933 | JGI IMG/M metagenome (GOLD analysis project Ga0247774, IMG submission 179933) | Plant litter microbial communities from Arlington Agricultural Research Station in Wisconsin, United States - UWRJ-L001-104B-6 | ecosystem: Environmental > Terrestrial > Plant litter >... | reverse complement strand
GTACTAGCACCTCACTTCCATGAACAAGGGGAGGGGAACGAGGCGTTTGCCTCCCGGTGCCAAACGCAACGGCTACTAGTAATACCACCTTTCGAAATGTCCGTGGAAAGAGCTTGCTGCTACTAACACGACGTGGTGGGTGCGACTAGCAACATTAGCAAATGGCATCGTTGCTATCTTAAAGTGGCGTAAAGGGGAGGGGAAGGACGCTGCGGCGGCGGCGACGATGCGGGAGATTACGTAGCAGATGTGTCCTCAAATGTAGTATATTGGAGTAATAACATGGACAGGACTACAGATAGCTAGCTACGGGGACCACAAGGAAGCCCGCGAACGGAGTTTGTGTAATGGCATCCTCAGCTCGTGCTGGATGAGAGACCGCTCTTGCAGCCTGCCGAACCATTTTCTCGGCTAACGCAGCATTAAATATCGCCACTGTCCAAGCATTTAATCTTCCTAGCGAGGCTGGGAGAATGGAATATGTGCTGCTAAGACAGGACATGACAACTTTGGCAGTCCATCATATGGGCTGGGTGATATCCGGGTACACGCGAGCAATAGACAAACGAAGCCTAATCTTTCTCCATAGAACCGAGGGGAAACCGATAATCTCAGAGGATCTTAGTTAGCCGCGCTCACATGCCCTTTTTTGGTCACATATCTGCCAGCAATGGATGTATGCCCCGTGAAGTGTGAAAGGACGGGATGGGCCGCATCCCGTCTCACTTCCCCAGCCCAACAAATTTCCCCGCATGAACAGATGCGGTACCGTCGGGTAGGTGGCCATTTTTAACCACCCTCGCAGGTTGAGGGATTCCGTGCCCAGCCCTGCACTGCAGATCCCCAGGGCCAGCCCCCTTTCCACGTTCCTTGACGGGTTGCCCTTTCTGAGCTTTATCCCTTACTCTCACCAACAGCCGTATATCGATATGCTGAGTATCTTGGCCTGGCCAGAAGGTTAGGTAGATGTACGCTGAACGACAGGGCAAATGTCGGTATGCGGCTGGCAAGACACGGCCAGATCTACAACCACGTCCCTGTGTCCGTCCACATGCCGCCAACCAGGGACAACTCATCTCCCAGTCGATCAGATCCCGGCAGAGATTATCTCCTCTGACACCACACTTCAAAAGCCTTCAGCCCCTTCTGGCGTAACCAGTCTTTGATATCGTGTTGGCCTGTCAGACGTGAAGGGCATGCACCTCGCTGGTGAGCTGATTCATGTGAAGATTTGTCCATGTTCCAAGCCGCTCTTCCTACCATTCAAGGTGAGGCAACATTAAATGATGACAGGACCCTGCCGTGAAACTGTTTCAGGGTAAGAAATGTGCGGGGAAGGGGATATCGCCTGCATCGCCACTGGGACGTAACTTGAACGAGGTCTCGCTTCAGTGTTGGATCTCTTGCCTTGGCCCTTTCTGGGCTTCCTGCATTCACTTCTTCGTGGCGGCATGGTGGCGTAACGAGAAATCTACGCGAGAAAACGACGCAATGGTGATCAACACCATGGTGCTCTCGGATCCCTTGGCTGGATGAGGTAGTAGGTCTGATGCATCAAAGGACTCTCTGATCATCACTTACAACTCATAGAAGTACCCGCCCCATACTTGGAGAGACATACTTGAAGAGACATACTTGGAGGAATAGGCATCAGAAGGCGTGACGTAAAACCTCCACACCCTCGCCACTGCCGTGGTGAAGCATGCCTCAAAGGTAATGAGGGTGTTGACCACCTGTTCCCTTGAGGGGCGCCCCAACAGTTACAATAAGAGGCCTATTCGTCCGCGGATGGCTTAGGAAGACTCCGGTCGGACTGAAGCAAAGCACGATGGATCTAGGAGATGGCCCTGGCCGCTCATTCGGAGCTACTGCTTCATCAGTGGCCAGGAAAACACCAAAACACTTGGACTTTGCCATTGCCGAAATCTTGTGCATCGCGCACTCTTGAGGCTCAAGCAACCCGAATGGATCGATCTGCCGTAGAAACCCCTCTGAAATGGTGGATGGATTCGACGCATGCGAGTTTCGGTGCCCCATAATGGCAGTGAAAGAGTATGAGATTGACATGATGCAGGCTTCCAGTCATCATATTGCCAATCAAAATTGGTCGGTCTTCACTGATGGTCTAAGTAGATGTTGCGGATATGTCCCCTCCAAGCCCTCAATGGCGCCGCCTGCAAGGCCCTGCAATGTTGGGTTGTTTCCCCCTCAATTCAAGACGCCATCTGCTAGCTGTGTTTCCTTGTGGCTAGATTCTTGCCTCGAATGGTAGCGTTGAGCCTAGCTGAGTTGCAGAGAATAGTGCACTGCAGCATCCACGGTGGAGGGACATAGACTTGCCATTGTTTACTTCATCGCCATCTAAACCTCTTTCGTGCACGCTTGACCTTCGAATCAGACATACCAGCCTCTGTTGAAAGCCATTGCTTAAAGTCATTTCGCCGTCTATTTCTAGGATCGATTCTTGTTGGAATAGTAGAGCCTCATGTGGATGTTGAGTGTCGGAAAGGATAGCTGATATGTAAGCCAGTCGAACACGCCAGTGCTCCGAATCAGGAAAGTCCTCTCGACGATTCGTTCGTGAATCGCGCGTGTGGTGGCTGTGTGGCTTGATCAAATCGATCCGTCTGGAAAGGAAGTCTTGTCGCACACAGCAATTGGTACAGGGCTTGATCCGACAGCGTAGAGAGCAAGAATTCGTGTGGCATCGTATCGCCGAATATGTCCATCATAATCCGCACGGAGGACAGATTGAAGCTTAGTGCAGCGCTTTTTCGGCGACTTGTTTTCCTCGGTGGTTTCCTTGCCATTATCCATGACGATGAAAACGAAGAAAACCGTGACACGGCGGCTCCGTGCTGTGGGGCTTGCCTTTCGGACTCCGGCGAGTTTCCGGTGTGCCACCTCGGCCTTTCGGTGGAAAGAGTGGCAACACATCTCATTCGCCAATGGTAGAGGGGGTGGCTCGGTTCCACCGTTGCGGCGGAGGGCGCATGAACAAGGGCTCGCCATTAGCGCGATTGGTAACGTGACCAAAGTCCTCAGCTGGAGAGTGATAGGTGGTGGGCACAAAGAAATCGATAGGGCGGATCAAAAAAAAAAAAAACGCGAGCGCCACCGACGTCGTCTTCTAAATTACAATTGCCAGCCCCCATGGCATTTGCCCGAAGAAACCTGATTTGGCTGTAATAAGCTGGCGTGACAGGGACTAGCCGGGCGGCAGCCACCAAAAGGCCCTGTAATGTAATTTCATTCCTTCGAGGCAAAATTATTCTGTCCATCACTTGGGCGAACAACGGCTTGCTCACAAACCACTTTCTCGCCGTTTTCTAGGGAAGCGGGCAGCTGACAGCATGCCAGATCGCGCCGGCGAGTTAATGGCGAGGTGAAATACAAAGTCCAGTCGCTATTGGCGGCCACGAGGATGCGCCTGCATGGGGGCTCCCAAGAGACAGCAGCATGTCTCAGCCAGGATCAGAACCCCCCAAATTTTGACGGCTGGCCGCCGCCCAATACTATCGCTCGGCGGACATATCTCGATTCTCGAGAACGCGGGCGGTGTGTGGGGGCGAATTGACGGTGAGCGGTGTGACAGAGTGACGAGATTGCGAAACGGGCGTCGCAAGAAAGTTCCCTACACGGCGAAGGAGCCCTAGAGAACAGTGTGCGGCTGAAATGAGGGTAGGTTTGGGGGATCTTCCTCCCAGCTTCCAATAGCGACATAGATTGCAGGAGCGATTGCGGACATGATGTTATCGTGAGTCCCTCGTTACGTACTTTGCTAACTTGGAGTAAGATTGTTCAGATGTAATGCAAAATGGAGAGTGCTGGTCTGTTGAGCCGTTAAGAGATTATTTGCCTGGGCCAAACGGCAAGGCCGCCTTGACTGGGCGACAACGCCAGAACGACTTACTCAAAACGCCGAAGTTTTGCGGGACGGGCCAAGCATCGCCAGCAATAATCTTTAGGCTAACTAGTCTACGGTGAGCTGTTGCGCTGATACTTGGCTGGCACTAGCAATGCCTCGTAAAATAAGACGATTCCAAAATAAAAATGCTAGCCCAAGTCAACGCGCAAATCTCAAACGGGCAGCCTTGTGCTACTTCAGCCACGGGGTTCAACGCTTGTCGTTGTTGCGGCTCTTCTACTTGATGTGGGCAGGCCCACATCAAGCGTAAGATTTTTGTGGGTTTTGTTTCGTTTCTTCCGCTGCTCAAGCACCAGAGAACTATGATGGTATCATTCTGTCATATATGCGGTCCAACCCACAATGGAAATTTCCACGACCAAGAAAACTGCTCCGACCTTGCTTGGTTGGCACGGACGGGAATTCGAAAACCAAGGACGCACAAAATAACGGCACGGAAAAAGCAAGCAGCTCGCATGCAGCAGCGGCCCAGAGGCTAGTGGTACTTCGCATAACTCTGTACAGCTGTGGAGAGCCTGCTACATGTGGGGCTGCTTGTTGTCGGTTGCCCACACCTGGAAGAGAGGCTTATAATCCAGCGTCACTCCCGAGATCGGATATAATCGAGGGAAAGCAAACTATTTCTATAGGTACTAACGCTCAATAAAATGTCCGAAAATCGTTTTGAATTCGATTCCCCTACTAAAGGATCCTTGATCGGTGTGACAGGAAGCAGAATACGAGGAACATGCAAAGCGGCGATACTTCATCACAATTTGGTTCGCAGACCGACAATGCGCCTCAGTAGGGATCAGGGCAGCTGAAATGTCAAATGCTATGCTATCGCTGTTGGTTCATGGCTCCATCGTCCGAATTTACCTTTGCTTGCAACATGATACGACTCCTACCAACTGCAGTCGAGCAAGAAGATCCACGGACGCTGCGAGCGGCGCGACGAAGTACGTACTACCTACGAGGTAGTCTGTTTGCGACGATAAATATCTCGCTCCAACGCTCCTCCCCGGTGAAGACGGTGAAAGGAGTGGCAATCTCACGAACAAGGTACAGCCTCCCTTCCCGTCCGCTAGCGTCTCATCCTTTGGACGCGGATCGAGACTTGGCTGGGGGCTGGGACCTGTTGCGCAGTCTCCATTCGGCATGCGACTGTCAAATAAAAATTTGCATCCTCGCCAGCGCTAGTGCGCCGGAGCAAGACACAACCAGAGGCCTGGGAGCATTTCGCAAACTTCGTGGACGATGACGAACCAGCTTTTCGTTTCGACCCGGCGAGTGAAGGCTTCTGGCCTGAGAAGCGGGGCGGAAGCGGGGGCGGCAGGGTGGCTTCTTCTGTGCCAAGGCAGCGATACCGTGATCCGCCCTCAAACGCACAACATCCGATCTGCTACAGCATGCCACGATAACAGGGAAATGGAACACAGTGCCTCCTTAGGAAGGTTCCGTACTTTCCACCGCTGGGATCGTGCATTCCGCACCAACTCCTGCCAAGTGCGGAACGCTAAACACACCAGTGGAGGACTAGCTGCCGGCACTGTGATGTGGTATCTCTTCCGTGTTGCGACTTTGACGAGCACCTCATAAAATTTCATCAGCTGCTAGCCGCTGCAGTGGATGCTCTGGGCTCTCCTGGTGCAGGCGGTCCTTGTCAAGGCATAGTAGCGTCGTCGTTGCCTTAGGCTTGCCACAGCTAACATTACGAGGTGGAACATGTGGAACTTGCCTCGACCGAGAATATTATTGATGGGTCTGATCCTGCTCGAAGTACTACTAGTAATGAAACGCGCGAATGCTCCCGCATGTGCACTGCAAGTGCTCTGGTAACATCGTCTCATCAACCCCCTCAACCCCTCTTGCCAGCGGCGTCGTCAGCAGAAGGCAAGACTTCATGCTCGGCGAGGAAGTAGGTAGGGGATGCGAGCGTTGTGCGAAGATTACATATGTATCGCGTCGTTATTACGGCATCCACCGAATTAGTTCGTAAGAATTGAATGATGCGCTAGCCAATCAAGCGTCACCGTCCCGCTCCTGCTCCGAACTCCGGATCCGTACCACGTAGAGTTAGAGGATTAGTGTGAACCTTGGTCTGTAGGAACTGATGCTATCCATGCCATGCATGCCAAAAGACGCCGGAACAAAATCTCCCTATTCGCTTCGCACCTGGTTGTTTGCGGGGTAAAGGGGAGCGTGTTACCAAACACTACAGCCAAAAAAAACCCCCCCATCGAGATCGGTCCAAGTCTTCTGCCTGATCTGTGAGGAGATGGCAGTGAGTTTCCTGCAAGCATCGGTCGAGTTACGGGGTACTCTTTTCGTGTGCAAAGAAGCATTTGAAAGGAAGCGGGCGGGATCAAAGGTGCCAGCGCTGACATTATCTGCTAAAAAAACCGCACACCTCAAAAAGAGTGTTAAAAAAAAAGGCGGCCATCCTTCCCTACGCATGCACTTTCCTTTTCGGGCCAACCCACACCGGATTTCTGGCCTTACGCCGGAAAGGTACTCTTTAGCGGGGGTTTGTCCAGAAGTGAAGTAGAGAGGATGGGAAAGCTGGTGAAAGGTGCTGGAATATGGTTAATCAATCTCATCATGCGAGGCATCTGCCTTTTCCATAACAGGTCCCCTGCCCGGTACGGGCACGGGCATGAGTCGGGGCAGACGCTGCCCGCCGAACGCTTCCGGGACTACCTTTGTAGACAAGAGGATATCTGTATTTTTGTTTTGTGTGCCAGCGCCAGATAGATTTGCTTGGCCATGAGGATATTTTTGAACCATGTTAGAGAATAAATCCTCAGCCTTGGGCTACGACGTCTGCTCGCTGATGGCCTCGCGAAAAGCCTCATGCCGCGCTCCCCACGCGAACAGGTGGGCGGCAGTGGGATCGCCAACCTCCTTGAACTAATCCGCCGCCTCGTGGCGCTGTTGAAAACACCCATCGAGTGAAGGCTGCGAAGCCCAATCCTTGCGCGATAGTTTAACTAGGCCTAAGAGAGTTACGACAGTTATACTGGAGAAGGCGGATGTTGAGAAGATAGTATCCAGACGCGGTTGAAGGCTGGCGTCGCATTATGGCCGCTTCTGTAAATTCGTTGACGATCTTTCTACGCCGCCCAAGATTCCCATCATCGGGTTTTCAAGTAGCACGTATATTGCCCCCAATGCTTGGAAACTGGCTGAGTACTGTGCCAACCGTCACGAATGCACCTCGTGACCTTCATCCCACGCGGTGTTCAAGGCAGCTTGAAGGCTCCACTGCATCGTGAGCTGCCACGGGTGACGAAGCCAGGCGTTTCCTGGGACGTGGGGTGGTGTCTTGAAGCGCCTCGCCAGTGGGTGGAGGTACCTGGCATGAGGGACTCGTGGTCTGACCCCACGGTGCGATCAACGTGCGTGGCCAGCCAGTTGTAAGCCTTTTTCATTGAAAGCAGGAATACAAAGGCGTAGATTTCCACAGGATGCGGTTTGTAGTAGATTGGCGGGTGGCAAGGCAAAGATTGTTCGAGATCAATTTATCAAGGGTCCTGGGGCAGTATCATGATCTTTTTTCCTCATGATGGCATCATCCGAAAAAAAATCATGGTGCTGGGAAATACCTTCCTCTGCGGCTGCGGCTGCGCCTCTCCGTGGTACGATCAAACCGCCGTTGAAGCAGCCAACCACACCACCGTAGGCGTAGAACTAAAGAGCATTCCCCTGCGATCACTGACTGCCGGGTATTAGTGGAGGCTAGGTTTGGCGTCCAGGGCATTGAATCCGCCAAAAGAGGCACCAAATATCAACTTACCGAACAGCATCCCTTCAGGCTGTCGATTCTGTCAATTGCTGGCGGCCGCCTCCAAAGTTCCCGGAGGACTCGGGCGTGAAGTTGGTATTTATCTCTTAGCCGGTGGGCAGTCTCATTGGAGAGGAGTTGCTGTAAGATGGTGGACGGCAGACCTGCTCCGTACAATCCGCCGTGCTGACAGCCAGGTTGGATGGAATTGCCGAACCACGGATATAATTTGCAACTGCATGGTCTCGGTGGTTGGGCTTTCGTCGCGAGGTGTCCTCCAAATTGTCGGCGGAACGAGTTGTTCTGCTGAGCAGCCGCCAGATAGCCAGAAGAAGCTCCCTCCTCCCCTCTTCGCTCGCCAAACTATCCAGATGCAGGCCAAGTTGGCTTCATCAAGCACGGCATGCGGGGCTGAAGATGGTGGTGATATCACACGGACGAGGTGGAATGGTGGAGGTGGATTCTGCTGCGTTGGTCTTGTTCGGCGCAGTTCGGGATGTTGTGGATTGGTTTGTGCTTATTTCCGACTATTGGGCAAGCGGAGCCGTTGGTGTTCTCTTTGCTAGCCAAAACCAATTTGAAGCAGGTTGGGAGGCTTGCCGTGAGATGCACTCCTGCAGGCCGCATGCAGTGTGCGACATCCATCTTTGGGTGCGGAGCTTTTTGCTGGGCGGACGCCGAGCTCTGATGGATCCAGTGGAGGTACATCTGTACAAGCGGGACAGTGCAGCGTCGTTAAATCGACACGGCGGGACACTGTGGCGCCGGGGGTGTGAGCATCAAGTGCGGCACGAACCACGCTTCCTGGCGGGTAAGAAACCAAACCAAACGCGTCAAATCGCAGGCGAATTTCAGGTAGTGCATCGAACGAAGAAACCGCGAGTCTGCAGAATTCCAAGCACCTAACTTGGTGGTGCCCTCTCACTGCTCATGATTGAAGGAGGCCCTTCGAACTTTAGGAAGTTTGGCGCACGAGACCAGCACCATTCGCCGTTTGGGTGTTCCAGTTCGAACCATGTGGGAATAAAGCCCTGACCCCTCACGAAAGCTCCCCACAAATTTCGTGATTTCACCATTTCAGCTCCGCGTTGATGCGATTGCAAACGTTGACATGAAAATGGCTGCAAGGTCAAGGGCAAGAAACGATCTCTCCGGCCATTCGTAATTGGAAGTAGGAAAGTCGATCAGACAAGGACGGTGTGGGCTGCTCTCTGCTGACCGGATTGGATTGAGCGTTCCTGCTATAACTGCCTAACTGGATGTTTCGCCGGAAAAGGAGTGATTATTGAAATCACTGGCTTTCTCCCTAGTAAGAAGATACCAAGACCTGGCAAGTGGCAAGGCTCAGGCGAGTCCGATCGCGGCCGTCGGTGAAAAATGCAGCGAACACTCGGATTCGGGCCTCTGGTATTGCGATGTTGCAGAATACTGCTTAAAATTTAAATAGTAGCTGGACAAATTAACATACCCTATATAAATCACTGTTGTTTTCTACTCGTCAATGCTTCGAGGCCTTTTGACCCGACCTTCTGGTGTTCTATGTGTCTCAACAGAATCGTGGTGGTTCTTCGTTGCCAGGTCCCACCGAATCAAAACCCGGCGCTACACCCCATGGCAATGACCAGAGCTTGAGTGGTGGAGGGGGCCCACTAACTGGTGGCGTGGGCGTGGATCGAGAAGAAAAAAAAAATTCCACCCGAGAGGCAACCAAAAAATTTGGAGAAATCTCCGACAAGGCTTTCGTGAACCTAAATTCCGAATCCGATTTCAGGAGCCGTACCTTACGAAACAACGGTGATCGAAACAATAACTACCAAAAGATTCCAAGCATTTCGATGTTTAAACGAGTCGGATGTGGACGAAAGGACCGAGTGGGTTTCGTCAAGAGCATATCCGGCCTCGAACGCCTCCTAGTCTCGTTAAAACGAAGTGACATGAAGGTAAATAGTTCCTGGGACAGTACGCGAGGAGAGGCGAGAACGACAGAGCAGTCACATATAGCCAACTGCATTTCAACAGTCTATCATTTCGCATGTTCCTCATGAAGTTAAACTCGATTGAAATGTGAGCCGGCCGGATCTTGCATCTTGGCCAGGCTCAGAATCCGCTTTCGGCCATGGTGGTGGTGGTCTTATCAGGGTCCTGCCGAGTTGTCTAGCTCCTGACAATCCAGGACCCCCCACGAATCTTACATCAAGACTGTCTTATTATTAACTTTCTCGAGTCGAACTCTTCCGACGAGAGACATTCGTGCTGATACACTTGTTGTTAGATAAGAGTTGTAACGATCAACAAGCCCTGAACGGCCTCCTTCCGAGTAGTTTGACGGACCTGATGTCGACTGCTCTTGTGACTACGTTCAAACTCCATGATAGTACTGAGAATGGGCAAGACAGACCGTCAAGGCCAGACCAGCTGCATTGCAATGAGATGGTGGAAGTTGAAAATATTGAGCACCATGAAGGCTTCGCTTCGTACGCGCCCACACCTCACGGTGGGTCGGTGGCTTGTCACGTCCGCCAGGGGGGCTCTTCGGAAGCAGCCCACCAAGTTGATGACTCGAGGTCCACCTCCCTGTCGGCACCGATGCTCGGGGTGGGCTTAGCGAAAAGCACGGGCCGGATTGGGCTACAATGCCACACTGATCAGATCATCAGTAACCGTCCTCAGCGAATCAAATGTAAGTCCTGCGAATACGTCCAGATTTGCATTTGCAGGCCAGAGATAACCAAAAAATTTAAAAATTAGACGCGGTGAGGGATTAGGATGATCGTCGAAGGGTCCACGAGAATATTCGAGATCCGACAATAAGATGCATCAAGGGACCACGGAAGGCTTGGGCCGCTGGTTCTCCACCTTGTGGCGTGGACTGCTGTAAGTCATTGTGGCGGACAATGAATGAAGCCTGGAGCTTGACATTCATGATTCCCTTTGGATATCCGCGCGGGACGAGCGTCTTGCACCAGGGACTGCTCGGATCTATTCTACTAGGTGCTAGTGGGAGCTTGGACCAAAGGATTGCGGATTGCTACTATCCCAGCATCCCTACGCCACACGTTTGAGCTGGAGTGTCTCATGCAGGGTAACAAAGGCATTGGTCTCTTTCGCGAGCAAATCTAAATAGAATCACCATCATTTAAGATGTCGACAGCTGTCACGGTGCCCACAATATGCACCGCCAAACACAGCTGATCAAAACCTCGAGAAGCCTTTCCAGCTTCCAGGCCGGCTCTCCCTGCGATATGGCCAAGCAGGCATTGATCGAAAACCAATATTAGGACCAGTTGGGAAGCGCCAGAATGCCGTGGTGGTACTGCAGTGCTGCTTATATCGTACAGAGTCGTTACTGTAACAAATGGAGGGGTTACAGGAGTCGTCGGGTGCACTTGTCTTTCTGGCGAGTCGTCATGCGCAAGTCATTTTGCATCTCAGAGATGAGACGGACTAAAGCCCGTCTGCTCCCTTCTCTGGAACCGTCGGATGGGGCAAGTGCTTCCAGAATAAGAGATAAGAGATGGAGATCCGACATAAGCCGCGACTCCTGCGGGAGCTCACAACAGCAACGCGAGCACACCCACCACGATTCCATTTTTATTACACCACCACAGCCAGCCAGAAAGATAGATTAAATCGAGGGGAACAGAGTTGAGAGGCATAACGAAGTTGGCATCCAGACGTACGTCGTCGAGAACAACACCAGCGACGAGGCTTGAGTTTTGAGACGAAATAAACAATCTTCATATCTTCTACTGGGCTTTGGTCATGTGTGGAATGCGACGATGACTACTCTCGGTATTCGTATGCTGTTGGGGTCGTCCGAGAGACTCGACACTTCGGCCGTCGCCGAGGCTCCTCCATTTGACGGCTCCTTGCTCAAAGCACGACACCTGAAATGGTGGGACGGCTTCGCAAAAATGGGTTGAGGCTCGGGCCAATTGAGGATGCCTACTCGTTGAGCGACCTGTCGCAGGCTTATCAACCAACCTCCCAACGTCTAGTCCCCAGCAAAAAGACTTTACGGATACAATTTGCCTCCAGTTCCAGCTCCAGATGTGCTACTGACTCATTGTGGGATGAAGTCGGCTTGAATTGAAAAATTTCCTCGCCGCAGCCACAAGTACATGTCGGGAGTCGCCCTCTGTACCCGTCTTCACATGTTGGATGCAAGAGTCGAAGTGGTTTGCATGGTGCGATGATACCGCCGCGCACACGGAGGCAAACTCAGCAACCACTGCCGCGAATGCCGGTTTGCCGCCGTGAAACGTCCGTCCAAATGAATGCGATGAGGGAATTACTAAAACAGCAATTATTGTGTAGAAATTGCGTCGTCGGGAAGAAGATCAATCGAATATTTGTGAGCCGAGTCTATGTTGTTTCACGCCAAAGTCAATTGCACGGAGTCGATCTATGGAATGAGATTCGAGAATAGTTCACTGCGACTCTGGTGGCTGCGAGATATGATGGAGAAGCAACCTGGTACAGTCAAAGTCTATTTGTGCTCTGCGTTTGAACCTAGAGCAAACCAACTAGGCGCCAACAATGGAGATGGATGACTGATGAGAGGCTGCAAATTTTTCCCCTCTAGTGTGGACTCGAATACAGACAGGCACTCGACAACCACAAATTTTTTTTTTGGCTGAAAAAACCGTTACGTTCGATGACAAATGAGGAGACACAATTGACGAGACAATTGCTCAGTGGGCAATGAGGGGCAAAGGTTATCTACCCACTACGTCATCGTCCTGTGGAGACGGATTACCATACCCACATCTTGACAAGGATCCACCCCTGCTATAGTTTCCGCACTGTGGCTT
>Ga0247774_1001327_pt1 | contig 12528 bp, 7 predicted proteins | sample UWRJL001104B6_FD_179933 | JGI IMG/M metagenome (GOLD analysis project Ga0247774, IMG submission 179933) | Plant litter microbial communities from Arlington Agricultural Research Station in Wisconsin, United States - UWRJ-L001-104B-6 | ecosystem: Environmental > Terrestrial > Plant litter >... | reverse complement strand
CGGCCATCACAAATTCTTCGATTGTGGCTGACAAGCCGCGTTTGAGGAGGACTGGTTTTCCGGCTTGACCGATCGCCTTGAGCAACTCGAAGTTTTGCATATTGCGACTGCCTACTTGCAGCATATCAGCACTTGTGACAACTGGCTCGATTTGGGCGATCGACATTACCTCTGTCACCACGGGCAAACCGTAACGCCGGCTGACATCGGCTAAAATTTCGAGTCCCTCAATTCCCATCCCTTGGAAAGAATAGGGAGAAGTGCGGGGTTTGTAGACTCCGCCTCGCAAAGCTTGCACTGATGCGGCGGATAGTTGGCGGGCGACTGTTTCCATTTGTTGGGAACTTTCGACGGTACAGGGGCCGCCGATTATTAATAATTCTGTGCCGCCGACAGAGACTGTTTCTGAGAGTTTAACAATTGTTTGGTGTTCGGGATGAGATTTGGTTACGAGTTTGGCTTCTAACATGACGGTATTTTCCTGGAAATTTAAGTGGGTGGTTGACAACAAAAAACCCGGAACTTTTAAGAGTTCCGGGTTGGTGCGAAAAGACAGCGCGACAATTTACCCAGAACTCCTGTTGGGCCAAAAATAAAAGCCGTAATACCAGTTACTGAATAATGTCATCGGTGTTTTCGCTTGTACTCGATTGGTTGTGGGAAAAAAAACTAGAAAAAACAAAACCGCAGGTGTTAATCTGCGGTTCGCCCGGATGTTCACAGTGAATTGTAAATTCACTCCGGGCGAACTTGGCTGTACCAAAAATAAAAATAGCTGTTGGCTGTGAACATAGGTGAAGTGGTGGGATTTGTGGATTTAACACAATAATATTTCACAACCTATCACACATAGATAGGAATGTCAAGCTATTTTTAGAAAAAGATTTGTAGGGGCGGGTTTCACCAACAATCACCGTCAATCATCCACAATCTGGTAAACCCGCCCCTAGGAATAAAGTAAATGTACCTAGAGATTTGGAGAATCCGAGGAAATCCAGGTTGATGTAGGTTATTTGTAGGGGCGGGTTTCACCAACAATCATCGTCAATCATCGACAATCTGGTAAACCCGCCCCCACGAATAGAGTAAATGTACCTAGAGATTTGGAGAAGGGCAGGAAATCTAGGTTGATGTAGGTTATTGGTGGGGTGGGGGCGGGTTTATTTAGATTGTTTGTACTTGTGAGATATTGTTGGTAAAACCCGCCCCGACAATAATTGTTGGTAAAACCCGCCCCGACAATAATTGTTGGTAAAACCCGCCCCGACAATAATTGTTGGTAAAACCCGCCCCGACAATTGCCGATCGCATATTATGGTTTAGTAACTAATGACTAATGACTGCTGACTGACGACTAATGATTAATCCCAGCCGAAATCTCGATCGCACAATTGGGCCAGTCTTTCGTTGTGCGATCGAAAATATGCTCTCAATTGCTGGTATACTGTGTCGCTGATGGGCGGATATTGGGTGGCGTTGTACTTTTTGTAGGTTTGTAGTTGGTGCGGCGGCAATTCGAGAAATTCGATGACGGTGTTGAAGATTTCCGATGGGTTGCTATACAAGTCTTCGCTTTTGATGATTGAGATTTGTGATTTGGGAAAAAGTTTCATCCAGGCTGGGAGTTGATCGGCGTAAATGCCGCGGCTTAGATAACTGTGGTGTTGGTGTTCGTAACTGTAGTAGTTTGGGTTGGCTAGGAGTTTTTCGATTTCGCCTTTGAGTCTTTCGGGTTCGGAGGCGATCGCCTCTTCTAATGATAGGGTTTCGTATTGTATTTTGATATAGTAATAATAGTGGGAAATTGCCCGTTCTACCGGGTTTCTCAGCAGGGCGATTATTTTAACTTGGGGACATAAATCATAAATTCGCTGGGGAACGTGCGGGTGAAATATGTAGTAAGGACTGGCTTCTCCGGTTATTTTGTGGGAACCGTTTTCGGGCTGGGGAAATTGGGCACTGTACCAGTCTGGGCTTTTGTCGAAGTTTAAGTCAAAATAATGTACTTCTTTTTGGGCGGCGGGGGCGATTTGGGGATGTTGGATCAGGTAGTTGTACAGGGATGTTGTGCCGCCTTTTTGGGCGCCGATAATGATGAAGTCGGGGGGTTTGGGTGTTTGTTTCATGGGTGGTAGGTTGATATTTGGCACTTGTACTGGCCCGCTGGCGGACAATACGGAAATTCGATCGCACTTTGACCGATTACGGAAATTCGATCGCACTTTGACCGATTACGGAAATTCGATCGCACTTTAATATGGTTTCCGGTGGGATGGGCACGATCGAGTCAAGGTCAATCGATTTTAGATTTTAGATTTTAGATTTTAGATTGACCCCACGGATAAATGCGGGGGCTTGAGGATTTGCGATTTGCTATTTTGGATTGATTCCCCGGATAAATCCGGGGGCTTGTACCGCCTTTGAAATTCGCTTGTCAATAATTCCCGATTTCCCCACGGACCACTCCCCATCATCTATGAGTGCAACGGCAATTGATATGGCGCAGGGCGGAAATTCGATCGCCCTATTTAGATTTGAGCGCACGGATACGCCTGACCGCAAGTCGATCGCCCAGTCTACATTCTAGGTTCCGGCGGTTGAAATCGCTAGCAAGGGGAACAGGCCCACAAAGCCCGCAAGGTAAGGGCTGGGAAATACCGCGGAGACGATGGCGATCGTTGTTTTTGGGCGAGCGAACAGACTCTGGCTGTGGACACTGACAATCGGGTTGAACTAAGATAGGGTGTAGTTCCCTAGGCTGTAATCCTTGCATGGCAAATCTTGCGGGGAAAAATATATCGGCGGTTAACTCGGGTGTGGCTTTGTGGGTTTTATTTTTTAGCCAAAGTACACATTTTGTGAATTTGTGCAACAGGCTGATATGGATGTCGATCGAAATGGGAACCATAGATATGGGATCGTACTGTCAAGCAGTAACTACCAGCAATACCATCTCTTCTGAAATTGTTCAGGAAGGCGTCAATGTTTAAAAGCAAATTATCGAAAGTTATCGTATCCCTGCTGCGGCGGGTACTAGGCGTCACTCGCTCGGGGGCGAAGCGTCTGATGAGAGCAATGCTACGATCGCTGATGGCTATGGGCCGCAGGGCGAGATTGCCAGTGGCGGGGTTTGTGTTGCCGACGGTGACGATGGTGTTGCTGGTAGTGATCTTGTTGACTGTGGCGATTACGCTGCGATCGTTCGATCGGGCTAATATGGCTCGCAACGTGCGCGTGAACCAGCAGGTGCTGGCGGCCGCGACTCCCGCGCTCGATCGGGCGAAAGCGAAAATTCAGTTCCTGCTGTACGAAGACCCGCAAAGACCGACGGCGACTCCATCCGATGAAAATTTGTACAACAGGTTGGCCAACGCTACAGGTGGTACGGATCTTTACACATTTGGGGGCGAGGAACGGCTGATACTTAGAGCGAGTCTTACCGATACCCCAGGTACCCCAGATCCAGCAGCCGATCCTCGAAACCCCATTTTTGACCCCGCAACAAATTTAGAAAATGAAGCTATAAATACTGCTTGGAGATATCCAGTCGATACCGATAATGATGGAATATTTGACAGTTTTACCCTCTACGGAATATTCTCACGCACCCCCGCACGCAGTAATGTCGCCCCAAATGTAGGCGACTTCACAAGACCGAGAAGACCGATAGAAGCAAGAACCCCACCAATGTCGTCGGGGAATGCAGCCCCTAGCTGTGCCAGGGGTGGAGGTACAGTTGCTAATTTGGTGGGCAACCTGGGTTGGTACAAAACCGACGACGGTCTACTGAAAAAGAGCTTTTTTGTTTATACGGTTAATGTACCAATTACAGCTGCAGAAGCTGGCACCCTGGGTGCGAATTATCAAGCCTTTAAAGGCACCACCAGCATTTCAGCCCTTGAATACCAGCAAGACCAAAGCCGCGTTCCCCTCGCCAACAACGCGGCAGTTTATGAAGACGATCTCGATATATCGCCCGGGCCTCCGCTGAATCTGAACGGGGGTATATTTACAAATAGCAATTTGTTGGTATCAGGGGTCAATACTCCCAATAGTATACAACTGTATCAAATCAGCAGCCCAGATTCCTGTTTTTACTCCCAGGAAAATAGCAAAATTAAGGTGGGAGGAAATGTAGTTAGCGGGTGGTCGGGCAGCATCATACCCACCAATCCAGTGGGCGTACATCTTTTTGAGACAAAAGCTACTCTGGGTGGGAGCGGCGGGAGAACTCAAGCGATGCTAAGTCTGGTCCAAACTATTAGCCCCACCAATCAATCCGCCACCGGCAATAACAGCTTGCAGGTACTTTATAACAATGCTGCCTATACAGCTCGCCTCTCTATGCTTGTAGCAGCAAGAAGGGGACAAAACCCTCCGGCTGAAGATGTTGAGACTGTAGCAGCGGACGACCCATTTTCGGTGCGAAATAAACCGGACACCCAAACCCGCAAACAAGCGCTGGAAGAACATTTTAAACAGACACTCCGGAAAGTTCCTTTTGCTGAAGTAGGACTAACAGATAACCCAACTAAGGGTTACAGCCTTCCCTGGGCGCCACCGCTACCGCCAGAAACAGCGGGGGCATGGCCTCTTCAAGGAGAAGGTACTGACGCTCTGCGACCTCCCGACGCATGGAGCCTTCCCAATCCCGCTGACACCAACATTCAACTTACAACAGACCAGCTACCAGCAACAGACCCTTCAGAAAAGCTAGAAAAAGAAGAAAGGTTGGGCGATCGCGTAGTGGCGGGAAATAACTTACCGGCCCTGAGATGGGATGCCGGTGATGGCAAATTGGTCAGCAAGCCCCAAGAGATTCAGGGTGCAACCTGGACTGGCAGCAGTACACAGCGTACTAGAGCGCCCCAGGTGACAAAACTGGCTGACGTGGGAGCAACCGACCGCAACGGTTTCTGGGAAGGTGAAGCCGCCCGAGTCCCCGTCAATCCGCTGGATGCCATTGGTGGTCTGCGCGTCATCACCGGTGCTGGGGTTTACGAGCGGGTTAATTCTTTTCTGCCACCCCCCAGGTGGCAAGATCCTGTGACTGGTAGGATCACGGGCGAGGAAATAACGCTTGGCGCTACTTACGACGACCCAACAACTACTGGTGTTATTGAGACTTACCCTGTTGTGTGGCCCGATACAATGCCGATGTCGCCTCTGGGGTCGGGGTCTCGGGTGTATAACAATAATATTGCATCTGGTGCGGTGGGTTGGATTCCGTGGCCAGGAGCACCGCTGCCGGCGCCACCTTTGCCCCCAGGAGGGGAAACGCCAACGGGACTGGTGGTAGCAACAGGTTCTGCGATCGACCCGAATACTCCCCAGTATGCCAAGGGGGATTTGCGGATGCGGGCGACAGTAGTTTATCACTATGACAACAATCGGACGGCAGCGGGAACTTTCAATGAAACGCCGCTGGCCTGCATCAGTAGCTATTACGACCCCAGCACGGCTTCTACAGCCAGAAATCTAGTTGGACTTCCTGATGTCAGCGGCGACCCCACATTAGGGGTTCGCGGAACTCAAGTTGGCTCTAACAACGGGGTGGTATATGGTGTCAATGGAATATTAGCGGGGAGAGCGATCGGTCCTTTGACTCCCGTAAACGGCTTGTTCCCCGGAGGTACTGCTTTAGCAGAGCAAGCTAACTTAGTCTTCCCCGACGGTCGGTTTGTCAACCCGCTTCTGAGAGACGCTCTCGAAGCCCCTGACCCCAACAATCGCTCTTTGGCACAAACAGCGGCTATTGACTCAACTAATTGCGCTCTACAAATTCTGGCGGGTACCGCTGGAGCGGCCGGATTTACTCCTCCTGACCCCAATAGGGCGGCTATAAAAGAAGTAGCATTTTTGAATGGTAGAGAAATCAAGGCGATCGACCGCGATGACTGGCAGACCCCTAATGTTAACGAGGCCTTTACCCTGAGCAGTCCCCTAACAGCTAATGGAACAGCACAACCGGCCAATCTAACCGGAAACTACAACCTGCCCTTAGAAGAACGGGAACCCTTAGAAATTCGCGCCACTCAAATAGACCTCGATCAATTGCGGAGCACCCCAATTGGATCGGGAGAGTATTTACTGCCGAACAGCGGGATTATCTATGCCAGCCGGGATGATGCGCTGCCCGATCGTAGCGCCCGCATACCCGGTTCAGGAGGCACAAGCATAGATGAAGCAAGGAGCGCATCGGTCAGTCCTACGGACTCCCGACTCGACCCCACTCGCAAGCCTAACGGAATTCTGCTTGTTAACGGTCAGCAGCTAGCTCGAAACCCCGGCATAGGAGCTAATCCTAGTTTCTTGGATGTCGTAAGGGAAAAAGGGCTAACTTTGGCATCTAATTTGCCAGTTTATATTCAAGGAAATTTCAACCTTCACACTCAAGAAGAGTTTATTCAGACTCTTGATTGGGCTAGTTTCTACGATCGCAAAGACCTCAATCCAAACTTTGCCTGCCGCCAAAACGACCCCAGAGTCACCGGATGTACGACAGGCGACGCTTGGCGTCCCGCAAACGTACTGTCAGATGCCGTCACCCTACTCTCTGCGAATTACCGTTTTGGCTTCCGCAACGAGGGAGATTTCGACCTGAGAAACAATGCGGGTGCTGCTGCGGTATTACCCCGCCAACAGCAAGGATTTTATAGCAACAACTTTGTTACCAACGGACTCTCCAGCGGCGCATTTTCTGCTACTGGAGGCATAGCTCTGAACCCCCCAGACCTTGTAGACCTCACCTACGCGAATAATAACGCTCTTAGAAGTTCTTACTTCAACAACTTCGTTACCCCCGTGCAGAGGCGCGGGCAGTTCGCGGAGTATGTAATGGAAGTGTGTACAAAACTGCCGGTTTCTGCCTGTACGGATGCCGACTGGCACGTCAATCCAGCGGCGGCTACGGACCCACCGTCAGCAGCAGGTAAGGCAAATCTTAATGATTTGGTAACCCCAACCAATTATCCAGCGGGAACAACGGCTATTCCCCCAGCGCCAGAATTGCAGCGCTTCCCCCGTCGCGTTGCTTTTCAAAGAAACCGCCCTACAGATGACTCCCTGCTGCTAGATATAAACAACAATCCAACGCCTTTAGGAGTTAACGCCACAAACCAGGTTATTGCGGTTAATGGTGCTGGTCAAGCCAGGACAACATCAACTAATTCTTTGTGGTTTGCAACCACGGCAGCGTCTGGCGGTAATCCCGTAACCTACGGTGCAAACGATTTCCCGTATGTATTCAACCGCAGCCGGATTGACAGCACGGGTCAATTGGTACCAGTTTTAGGAGCATCATCAACCCCTCCAAATACCCCTCAAATTAGTATTACAGCTTCGCAGCCGCTGCTGATACCGGTCTTGCAAACTCAAACTGTGGGACCAGCGGGCCCAAATAATAACCCACCAACAGGAGTGCCCGTGCAACAGACGGGGTGGATACCGCCGGCTGTTGCCACAACATTCAATCTGATTGTAGGCTCGAACGACACTCCTTCGCGAGCATTAGGCAACAACGTTGGTGACTTTAACGGCGGCCTGCAAAACTTGCCGAGGTTTTTGGAGAGCTGGAATACCATTAACAGCAACATTCAAGGTAGTTTTATTCAGTTCAACCGCAGTGCCTACAGCACCGCACCCTACCTCCCGATTCTCGATCCGGCAGCTCCGCAACAGACAGATCCAGACACTACGTTGCTGAGTCTGTTTGCCCCGCCACAACTTACAACCCAACCGCCCCTCATACCCGCCTTGCCAGCTCAATTCCTTCTCACTAACCCTCCTGAAGCTGGCTATAGAACAGCCACTGGCAGCATTCCCGGTGGCACCACTAATCTGGGTCGGATTCCCTTCTTTACTCCCCCTGTCAGAAACTGGGGTTATGATGTGGGCCTGGTATCTCAGTCGCCTGACTTGTTTACCCAAAGGTTCACTACTCCTCCTGCAAAGTCTACCCCGGATGAGTTTTTCCGGGAAGTACCCCGCAATGACCCGTGGGTAGAAACTTTGATGTGTGCGGAGCTTCCGCCGGGGCCGGCTACCTCAGGTCCACCTGCTATACCTGCTACCAATCCCAATCGCCCAGCAAAATGTCCTCCAGACCTTAATTAACTTTCGGCCGAGCAATTACCGGAGACTTCTATATGACAAACCAACAACGACAACAAAATGTATCCAAGTCGCGAGATGGCGGCTACACGATTATCGAGTCGTTGGTAGCGATGATTGTGGTTTCGGTGCTGATGATTGCCATCGCCCCTGTGATGGCTTTCTCAGTAGCGACTCGCGTACAAGCGCGGCGGGTGGAACTCGCCACGCAGGCGGCGAGAACTTATATCAACGCTCTCAGGACGGGGGCGATCAAGCCGAACGATCAGATAAACCGAGGGTTTCCTTCTGATATTTCTGCGGCTCCTACAGACCCTAGTAAGTTGTATTGCGTTAACTTGGATGAAAAGGCAGATTGTGAGGGCAGCAAAGAGTTTTTTGTTCAGGGTGTTCTTCCCCAAAATGCAGGAACTACTCCCACAGACACAGGCTACGATCTGACTGTTCGCGTTTACCGAGCCGATGCTTTTTCTTCTCCAGGTACCATGAAAATTAAACAGCAATCCGTCGCTAATTCCGCTCTTGGCGACCCTAAAGCGCCTTTGGTGGTAATGGAAACGGAAATCCCCCCTACTACACAAGGAGGTAGCTCTCCATATCGATCGTTGTGCGATCGATTCAGACCACGAGGCAACACGGGCTGTTAGTAATAATCAAAGTCCCCGTTGTTAAATTTAAAATCGCTCCCCACCAATTGGCACAGGAAGAAGTCAAAATGAAAAGTCTACTCAGGTTGCTTCTCAAAAGTCAGCACCAGCGAAACCGCTCAGGGTCAGCTCAAACAGAAAAGGGCATGACTCTAGTCGAGCTATTAGTCGGCTCGATTATGGCATTTTTAATCATCACGCCGATGATCGGTTTTGTAGTCGATATGCTGAATACCGATAGGAGGGAGCAAGTAAAGTCAAACACCGAGCAAGACATTCAGGCGGCGGTTGATTTCATTGCCCAAGATTTGAGTCAAGCGATATATATTTACGACAAGAGGGCGCTCGATGGGCCTCCCGGGCTCAACGAACAGCTTGTTAGACAACAGCTTCCTCAAAATGCAAATGAAACACCAATTCTGGTATTTTGGAAGCGCCAGCAGCTCAAAAATGCTCTTCCTATTAATCCGACTGTTGCTGCCACTATCAAACCCAAGGATTGCGATCAGAACCCCGGTAGATGCAACGACGCCTACGTACTTTCTTTAGTTGCTTACTACCAAGTTAGAGATAACGACGCTACTTGGTGTCAGCCGGCGGGAGGCACTTGTCCTACCCGTATTGTCCGCTATGAAATTAGGGATGGAATCGATCGAGTGATAGACCCTTCAATTCCAGGTGGTGTAACCCCTTACGGTCCTGCCAACACAACACTTGCTCAGCAAACAGATCCAGCTTTTAATACTTCCACTGACAATGACAAAACTACAAGTTTTAACCTAAACAATCCAACAGTTAATGTGACAAATCCACAGCTCTTAAATGCTCCAAATTCCGGGGGAAGTAACCCTCAAGTCCTCGTTAATTATATAGACTACAGTACACAAAATGTTCCGGTTCCGACAGGAGCAGAGTGTCAAAGACTTCTGGGTTTCGTCCCGCCAGCAGTAACACCGCCAGGAACACCAGCATTCGCTCCCGACCATTTACTAATAACAGACGGCTCAACCCACAGCTTCTACGCTTGTGTTGATACATCTAAAAACATAGCCAGAGTAACTATCAGAGGAAACAGCCTGCGTCGCATTCAAGCAGATGCTGTTTACAACCCCAACAATTCGGCATATTTCCCAACAGCAAGCGTGCAAGTACAAGGTCTAGGCGCGCGCGGAAAGTAACTTAGGCCTAAAACTTATTTCCGAATCGCCGCCCGCCGATAAACAATAGGATAGTACCATGAAAACCCCACCAATATTATTAAAACTTTTGCATTACTCGGCTGCCAAGCCCAGCCCTAATTTCAAGAAAACTGCATCCAGAAAAGGTGATGGAGGATTCACGCTTCTAGAATTGATCGTGATAGTATTGATGTTAGGTATATTAAGTGCGATCGCCGCTCCAAGTTGGGTGGCATTCATCAACAGACAAAGAGTTCGCACAGTGAACGATCGAGTCCTCCAAACCTTGCGAACCGCGCAAAGCGAAGCAAAGCGAAGTAAGCGCGATATCATAATTACATTCAATCCTACTGCGACTACTGACCCGCCAACAGCTATAATTAAAACAGATCCGGCCCAAAACCCTCCTCTACAAACAGTGACTTTCAACGCTGGAGGCGAAATTAAACCCGGCACTATTAAGCTTACCGTTAATACACTTGCTGGTGCTACTGCGCCTCCAAACTCGATCATTTTTGACTACCAAGGCAATCCCTCCACAACTGGGTTTGTAGTCACAGTTGTTCCTGCTAATTCTCCACCTGACAGCTCTGCCAGACAGTGCGTGAGGGTAGAAACTCTCATAGGAGGAATGAGAACTGCTGAAGGAACAGAATGCAACTAACTGCGTGTCGATGATAGCTTTCAATAAATTTAATCTTAATCTCTAACAGCAATTCCGCATAAGTTCTGAATTGCTAAAATCTATTAACATAAATTATTTTATATTTCAAATCATATTAAAACCGTCAAAAAATGCAGCTAGAACTAAAACAAATAATCATCCAGCCCGGAAATCAACTATTACTCAAAGACATAACCTGGCCCATGTTTGAAACCCTACTAACAGAATTGGGAGAAAGTCGCGCATCCCGACTTTCATACAGCAACGGAACATTAGAAATCATGGTTCCGTGCATGGAACACGAAGTTAACAAAGTGCTGATTAGCGACTTAGTAAAAATTATCCTTGAAGAATTAGACATCGAATTTTGGCCTCTGGGTTCCACCACATTCAAAAATGAAAACATCGCTCAAGGAGTAGAACCAGACGCCAGTTTCTACATCCAAAACGAAGCCGCCGTCAGAGGCAAAAACCGCATCGACTTAGAAACAGACCCACCTCCAGATTTAGCCATAGAAATCGACCTCACATCTCGCAGTCAGTTCAACAACTACGAAGCATTAGGAGTACCCGAACTGTGGCGCTACAACGGCCGCAACCTGCAAATCAGCGTATTGCAAGATGGAAAATACATACAGTCCGATCGCAGTCTCCAGTTTCCCAACTTCCCAATCACCGAACTCATCCCCCAGTATTTACAGCAAAGCAAAACCGCCGGCAGAAACGTCGCCATGAAAGCATTTCGATCTTGGGTCAAAGCCCAAATTTAGCGATGGGCGATTTATATCAATTCCGGTTACACCCTTCGGGATGGGGAGTCGGGAGTCGGGAGTCGTCCGTCGGGGAATCTGGAATTATTGACCTTGACTCCATCGTTCCCATGCAACCGTTCGGGATGGGGAGTCGGGAGTCGGGAGTCGTCCGTCGGGGAATCTGAAATTATTGACCTTGACTCGATCGTTCCCATGCAAGGGGAAACGATATTATCCGATCGGGCCTTGATGCGATCGGGCAATTTATGCGATCGGGCGTTGATGCGATCGGGCGTTGATGCGATCGGGCTTTGATGCGATCGGGCCTTGATGCGATCGGGCGATCGACAAAATTGCTGTAGGGAAACGGCACAGCCGTGTCCTCAATGCCCTCTCCTCACAAAATATACCTTGCAGCCCCTATCTGTAGCGAAACGGCACGGCGCCGTGTCCTGAATGCCCTTTCCTTACGCGCTTTTAAAATCGCATAAATTTTTAGTAAATACGGATCTAGACATTTACCAAACCCAACAGTTAAAATAATATACCACAAAAAAAAATAGCTCCCAGGAGCGGTTTTGTTTTGCCAGTAAAATATCGAGGAGTGCATCTACGTGTCAATAAATAAAACGCTCAAAGGCAGAGCCACTACACCTGCTGCCGGTTTTACAATGATAGAGGCATTGATAATTATTTTAATCATAGGAATATTTAGTGCGATCGTCGCCCCCTCTTGGCTGATGTTCATCAACAACCAGCGTTTAAAAGTATCGATCGATCGAGCTTATGCGGCAATGGAACTTGCCCAAAGCAACGCCAAACGGGACAAAATTGCATGGCAAGCCAGCTTCAAAGAAGTAGGAGAAAACGTACAGATAGCAGTTCACCAAGCCGACATTGCCCCAGCCCAAGTACCAGCCAACCAATGGAAAAACCTAGAACCGCAAATTCAAATAGATACACAAGAAACAACAGTGCTCCAAGTAAATGAAAACAACGATCAAAAAGAAAGCGGCACAATCCGGCGAGTCATGTTCAACTACCGAGGTTGCCCCGTATCTCGAAAGGACCACGACTGCACCCAAACCAGTATCAGAGCCAAAGGAACCCTAACCCTATATCATCCCAACTTAAGAAACAGCCAACGCTGCATCATCATCTCCACTCTCCTAGGA
>Ga0247774_1001326_pt1 | contig 12530 bp, 4 predicted proteins | sample UWRJL001104B6_FD_179933 | JGI IMG/M metagenome (GOLD analysis project Ga0247774, IMG submission 179933) | Plant litter microbial communities from Arlington Agricultural Research Station in Wisconsin, United States - UWRJ-L001-104B-6 | ecosystem: Environmental > Terrestrial > Plant litter >... | reverse complement strand
CCCAAGAGGCGGTGTGGGCGTGCTAGGAAACTTGAAGCCTTCTACCTCAGAAGGGGAAGGCAGAGGCTTCTCGTCTCCGAGATTCTTATGCATCTCCACCGGCGCAATGGAAAATTGAAGACCCCTCTCGGATTGAGGCCGCGAAGTGTTTGGCGTGGTGACAGATGAAGGTTGGGAGAATGACGTCTCGTAGGAGGAGATGCTAGATCCGTCCGACGGTCGGTGGTGAGTGCGGATTGGCGGAGGCGGCCTCATGGTTTCGGGGTCGAGGTCATTGGTGATAATCGGTTCATCTGGCTTCCCCATATGACTGAGGTTGTTTAAGTTCGCCGCCTCGATAATGTGTTGAGAAGGTTGCTGCTGGGCTGGGCTGGCAGCTCCTGACGATCGCTCTGCCGCCCTGTCCCTTGACTGGCTTCTGGCACGCGAGCTGGATCGCCGTTGGAACACACTGAGTGTAGCATCGCGGAAGTTGCGTATTGCACTTGAAGACCGTTGGTTCTTCCGATTCTCAGGGCGACTCGCATCTCTTGGTGAGCGTGCCTCGTCGGCCGGAGCGGTGGTAGTTGAATGATGCCAGCCGAGCTGCACACTGGCCCGGCGTCGCGTTGGCGATGTTGGAGTCGAAGGAGCATTCGCAGGAGCCGTCATCGAGTAGGGCACTGACGGCGGGTATCCTTGCTTGCTGTGCCGTTGCTCATGGCTATCATCATGATGGTATGTCTGCCGTTGTGCAGCCTCAACGACCTCGCGGGTCTCTAGCTCATGGGCTGCCGTCCGCTCCCTGGCGTCATTCTCCCGTCCCACACTCGTCGGCAGGGTGGGGATGGGTGGCGCAGTAGGCGACACTAGATTTCCATAAATCGAGTTTTGTTGGGGGGCGCTGCGCTCCGGGAATGCAGTCTTGTGTCGCAGCAGTGGGTGGGGTGACCTCGGTCCCGCCCTGTCATCCGAGGTGGGGCGCGATCTGGAGGTAGCAGGTGGAGAACCTCCGGCTACACCAAGCGCGTGCTCCGAACCTGATAGCAACTGGTCCCTGACTGGTATGGCCTGTGGGTGGATTGACGACGTCTCGACTGCTCCGCGAACCTCTCCGCGCCGTTCCCTCTGTAACTTTAAGCCGCCAAGGAAGCCCTGCTCCTTTGCCGCGCTTTCGGCACTCTGGCTGCGTTTCCCTTCAAAAGAGGCTCGGATTCGGCGCGTAAGCGACTCGGAGCGTTCCCTCTTGTGTTTGGGCTTCGGTTCTTTTTCTTTCCCCTCCTCCCTGGGCTTCGCACGCTCGTCATTGCTGGCAGATCGACCTCTCTTGTATTGCCCTGGAAGCAGCGGCAGCGTAATCTGCCTGTCAGCAAGGAGCGGTGTCCTGGAGGCAGAAGGTGGCGGTCTCGGCTTCGTTAATTTGTGAGCGTTGGCTTTGCTAGCTGCTCCCTGCGCTTTTCGCTCCTTCTTCCGCCGTCCATAGTTTTCCCAGCTTGGCGATTGACATATCGACGAGGAAGCCTCGGATTCCAAGTCATATTCTGAGTTTGGCGTGAAAAAAGTGACTCTCTTTTCTGCTTCGGGGTCGGTTGAGTGGCGCTGCTCGCTGATGAATTTGACGTGGCTCGAATCGTCTGTTTGCGGCAATATGATGTGCAGCCCCGGCGCTGCCTTCCTACTCTTTGAATTGAGGTTATGTTGCAGTTGAGAATTCAGCGAGCTGGTCCACGAGTCTGCCCTGGCTGGATGTGTTGCCGTTGGCGTGGTTAGTGATGAGGACCGTGAAGTCCGCGTCTTATCTGTAAAACCATATGCCTGCATTTGGTCGATCTGTGGTGAGAGGTGTCAGGCGTTAGCGCTAGTGTTACCAACGGCAATACTCAGGAGCACATTGAGCTCCCGAGGTGCTTCAAGAACCGAGGCTTTACGACCCGAGAACGAGAATGGCTCGAAGCGAGATTTATGTCTCAGGGTGCGCGTCGTACCTTCATCTTTCTTTCCAGGTCCAACATGCGCTGGACGCTGTTTGCTTTCGACGACGGCCCCTCCACCGTGAATGGCTGCCGTACTGCTGCCGACATGTCGAGAAGATGTTTAAAAACTCATAAAATAACGGGCGGGCTCAAGAGTTGCTGAGAAACTCAGGCGGCGGTGGGTTCGTATTAGTTTCGATTGGAAATGGTCCACGCCGGAAGGGGGAGAAACGTTGAGCGGCCACAGTCAACTTGTGCAAGTTGGCAAAATATCAAAAACACAATCTGCATGTACGCGCTGGTGTGACGCGTGTGCGAGTTCGAAATGTGTGCTTCTGGTTCTTGCGTTTGAGCTTCTTGAAAGTGCCGGGTTCATTAGATATGTCCTGTTCCACCCTTTGTCCTTTATCTTGGTAGAAAAGTTCTCGATGTCGAAGGACCGTATAGATAGGTCAAGGATTTCTCGGCTATGGAACACGTCGGTGTCTTGCGGTTGGTGATTCGTCGGCAGGGTTTAAGATGGAAATAGGATTGTCGAACTCCAGAGCAAGCGATTGATTGTTAGGTGATAGGCAGTGTATGAGCTGCTGTTCACTGGTTGAATCTGTCCGAAATTCAACCACTGGGCAAACGGTGGGGTGAAGCAGCAAGCATTAGGATATTATTTGGTGCGATGAGATCGTGATGATAGAATGGTAAGCATGCAATGGTAGGTAAACCTCTGAGGATCAACCGGAATAAATCAAATGTAGCTGCCTGCTGAAGATACCACAGATTGTCGAATGGGGAGGGGCTAATAAGAGACGGAGGGGGCCTGCAAAAGGGTGGGAAGAAAAGAAAAATCGGGTCGGTGACATCAACCAACCAACCCTCTCAGAAACTTGGACGGTGAGCTTAGGCTGGCTGACAGGGATAGTGCACCATCATCCTTCACTACCAAGGTCCTCGACCTTGAATTGGTGTCGACCACGCCTCTCTTTAAAAGTTATCGGATTCAGATGGATTGGTGACCTCGCACTGGAGTTCTCTCATGTAATAGTTCAGTTAGGCACATACTAGACCATCATTTAGTTTTCTTTTACGAATGTGGATTTGCTTCAGGTTCACCTCGTACAAGCTACTGCCGGGCGCGTGTCTGGCGTGTCCCATCATGCCCCAGAATCTGTCTTTGCTTGGCAGTCTTGCACCAGATTTGTTCTGGTGTGGGGATTTAGCCCTGCATATGTCGATGCTAGTCGCAGAACACGGACGCCACCTTGTGTCGTGTAAATGGGGTCAATTCGCCTTGGTACTTCCCGTCATCGCAATCCCTATCATGACGGCCGCGAGCTCTGCTGATGATACAGTTGCCGAGCATCGCCTCAGTGGGATTATTTCGGCCAACTGCATGTGTTTTGCCGTGGTGGTGCTACAAGCTGATGATGTTGCGAGCTGGCGAGGTGAGAGGTGAGACTCCTCTGTCGGATGGCGGGGAGACGGGAGGCGGGGACCACCACGTGCCAGTCAAATGCAACCCTGCCGTTGTGCATCTTGGATGCCAGCTGCTTGCTCCGATGCCAACTGATCAAGCCCCAAGTTCTGGTCAGAAACCTATTCAGGACCTGTATTATCGGCTTCTCGTGTAATGGAAGAAGGGGCCGCTAAGCTCGACCCATTGACATACAGAACCAACGTCCCGTCGATGCTGAGCAAGGCCCTAGGCATGCACGACCTCGACCAGTACTTTACGCCAAAAGGCTTGCTACATTGTGGTTGGAATTCTTAGGTACGACCTAGTTGGGCGATCTCCCATCGCAGAATCCCCCCAGCGACTTATCAGTGGTCAGGGCCAGACCGCTCGATCCAAATAGCGCGCGGCATACGAAGGTACCTCCACCTACTTTCAGCTTACCCCAACCTTGCCCCAACCACCAACCTCTTCTATCTCGTACCCACGAAATCAACTGCATTCAACCAAGATATAGCTTTGGGGCCTTTCCGATAACATTCATAGTCGATAACATTACAAAGCGGTGAGCTGAGCGGCACGGCGCCTTCCAAGCTTTAAATTCGCCATCATTGCGCTGTCCTGAGACGGCTGATGACGAGGTTCGCCTCTCCAAATTGAACGTATACGATAGGCGACCCTTCCGCTGATCCCGCTGCAGCCCGTAAAACACTCGCAGGTGAATTTAGCGTTGATTACAGGGGTTGACACCCGCCATCGATCGCCGCGATCGAGTGGGAGTGCTTGCGAATGGCGCCAAGACAGGGGTTATCCACCTTGATCCCCTGTCTCGGCACTGGCCGCCCGGCCTGGCCTTTGCCCTTTGGAGCTGAACTGCTGACAGGATGGACAGATAAGTAGCGAAGCTTGAGAGTCTCACCGATGTGCTTACCGGTCGTCAATACCGAAATGCTCTTCGCTTATTCTTGGTCAGCTTCACGCATCGCAATGGATATTCTGTTCTGCAGCTCGACGTGTTGGATGCTCTCACTTATTCATTCTCTGAGGTGGAGGCACGGAGAGTTACACCAATAAAATGCGGCACTACTGCATGGAACTGGTGGAGTGGGCGAAATACGAAGTTTGAGGCGCCACGAGACCCCACCACACCTCGCCACCCTCTTCCGCATTCCCACCATGCATGCCACCCTTCAGCCTTTTTGGTGGTTTCGTTTGACAGTTGACAGGCAAACAGACTAGCAATCTGTTAATCTGGAGCTTGCCGTTGGTCGCCGGGCGATGCTGACAAGGGTCCGGACCCCTCAAGCCAAGGCTGCCACAAACAGCCTTCATCACAAGGCATCCTATTTCAACCTGCGGTAGGTATTCGCGCGCCGAATTACCGCCTGTCCGCATACCCCAAAATCCTGGTCGATGAACTCCGTGCCGGCGCTCGACGCGGGCTTGTCAAGTTCCGTATCGTGCGCCGCTACCCAAGCTCCAGACCAGACGCGGCATTGACCCACTTCGGAGAACCTAAGTGCGATTTGGCTTGTTGAAGCACAATCCTGTGGCGAGGCTAACGCAGGTACACCGTCACTATCCCAAATAATTCTCGCTGCTGTCCTGAAACGAGCTATCAAGGGTAGTTACAACCTCGGGGTCTTGGCAGGTACGAAAGCACTACTAGCAGCATCGTCTATAAGCTTAGTCCCATCCTGTCAACTCAAGGAACTAAGGTTTATACCTATCCTGAAATTGTTCCAGACTTGTTTCGGAAAGATTTGCTTTGCGATTCTGGAAATCTTTGGGGCTGGTTACCAAATCTAAACTATTTCTTGGCCACCGGAAGCAGATACTTGCCCATTATCACCCCCTCAATCCCCGGCAAATATAGGAGTTCCTTCGGAATCACTTTCGATATGTTGCCAAGCAAGCGATTCTTCGAGGTTATGAATAGTTCTACAGAGTAGTTTATTGCACTGGATATGTAATTTCTATGCTATCCACGTCGTTGTATTTGGCCCATATACTCACAGTAGAGTCTCGAGCGTATTTCGCTGGCTCTGTGTTCCGAGAAGCGCTTGCGCTCGATATCCATCAGTCAATGCAACTCCCGCTTAACTCCTAGTTCCCATGCCAATGCTATGCTCACGATCGTCCCAAACGAAAAGCAGTAAAATCCTCAAGGAGCAGCACACCGCAGCATGTACGACCGGTTCCTATTTGTGGCCCACGAATTATGCTTCCTCAGCCGCGCAACCTCCTCCCGACTCGGCCCAAAGTGCATCCAAACCTCCTCCCCGGCCTCCCAGTCCGCCATGTTCGTGCCCGTCCGCCCACTCTCCGAGCGCAGGCCCACCATCGCCTTCTTCCGCAGCAGCCAGTTCTTGGCCCGCATGGACGCCTCGTTCTCGACGTGGAGCCGAAACGCCGTGAACCGCTCGTCCTGGGGCCGATGCTCGTCCGACACGTGCGCCTGCGGGTCCGGCGGCGCCTCCACCGTCTTGAGGATGCCCTCGTCGGGCCACGACCCGCGGTCGCCGTGCCGGACCGCCTGCTCGTCCGGGAGCGTGACCTTGAGGAACTCGAGCGACGCCGCGACGGTGAGGCGGACGACGCGGCGCGGCGCCACGAGCGTGTTCATGAGCAACGACATGACGCCCGCGTACAGCAGGCCGTGGTCGCTCTGCGACAGGTGGGTCGACCCGCGGATGGTCAGCAGCCAGCACAGCGCCTTCTCGGCCTGGGCCTCGCGGCAGATGGCGGCGAGGGAGTCGAAGTTGTCCTCCCACAGCACGAAGGCCTCGGACGCAATGCAGATCAGGGGCTTCGTCACGCGGTCGCGCGACGACGAGCTGGCCGCCGGAGGCGTTGCGGGCCCCCACGCGTCGAGGAGGATGCACTGCCCGACCCAGTCGAACTTTTCGCTGCGGGCCACTTGGACGGTCATGGCGCCGCCAAAGGAGTGGCCCATGACGGTGACGCCGTCGATGAACATGCTCTCTTTCCAATCCTGCCAGACAATCCCATCGAGTCCCTTGCCGCTAGACGCAAAGTTGCCCTTGCGTCTCAAATTCGCCTTTGCGACCTCATCGCCGCCACCGCTGTTGATGAGGTCGAGGACGTGATGCGCCTCTTCTATCTCGGCCATGCGCATCTGGATCTGGGCCTCGCGTAACTCCGTGTCCACGCCCTTCGGGTTCTGCGGGGATGTGTCCTGCGCGTTGTCCTTAGGGTAAAGGTAGTCGACCATGTAGTACTGGTTCATCGACTTGCTCTTCTTACCCTTTCCCTTCGGTTGGCTTAGGTGCTCCACATTCAAATCCCTGGACGACTCGCGGGCAGAGAGCTCGCTTTTCTCGGGCAGGTTGACGTACGTCCTCGCACCGCTCCCGTCCCGGTGCTCCACGGCTGCGACGATAAACCCGTAGCTGGCCAGCTCTCCACAGATGGTGCTGTACGTGTTTCTCGACCCTCCGAGGCCGTGGCTGAAAATGATGACAGGGAAGCTGGAAGCTTGTTGCCGCGTACTCCCCGCATCTGAATGGTCGTCTGCGCCTTCCTTCCCGTGCACCACAGCATCCCCGACGTCGAGACGGGCGTTCCGAAAGGCCTGGATCTTGGTAAACATGCTCGTGCAGGCCAGATACGCGGTAACGGGGTAGTGCGGCATGTTCATAAATTTGGCGAGGCCCTTGCACGTCGGGATCCTTGGGCGGGGCATCCAGCTTGGCTTCGTGAGCTTGCGTGTCTGCGTGCCCTTGTGCTCGTCTCGTTTCTTCCCTTCCTCTCCCATGGGTGCTGGGCGGCGCTCCCTTTTTTCCCCGGGCAAGATGGCATCCTCATCGATGATGCAAGGGTAGTACAGCGCCATCAGCACAGTGTCAATCCGGAAGAGAGGGTGGTTGTTACGCTTCAGCTCCGAGTTGACGCGGGGTTCCCGCGCGGGCACCTCGAGCTCAAGGTAGCCGACCGCGTGCGGCCCCGTGTATTTGGGCAGGGCATGGAGGAGGCGTTCCCGCAGGGTCTTGGACGGTGAGTGGTTCTTGTTGTTGCGGTCGTGGGCCGACTTCCTCTTGGACGGCAAGGAGGGATCGCTCGTCTTTTCAGAGGCATTGGCGGGCGGGGTGTTCTTCATGGCGAAATGGCAGATGCTATTCCTTTCTTTTAAGATACACAGGTGGCGACATTTAGAAGTCGGCGCAGGTGATTAAGGGCTTCAAAGGAAGTTGAGTTGACTGCTTCTAGACAGAGAATTCGCCAGTTTCAAAAGAAGATGAGGAAATAGCGAGAACCTAGAAAATGACCCAAAATAAGTACGCGAGACGATTGAAAGACGGCAAAACGGACCCTTCATGCCGGGACTCCTTGTTGACGTCTCAACTGTGCCTGAATTGCTCGTCTCAATCAGTGGCCCGGATTGGTTGTGGCTGGCCGATATGACGATCCTTTCGAGATGGGTATGTGTGTGACGTCATTGTGCTGAATCTTGTCGACTGATCTCGGTGAGCTCGGTGAGGGTCGGTGAGTCGTCAACGATGCACTCCTGCTAGAGAAGCAAAAGGCTTGGCTAATAATTTTTATGATTGGCCATCATTTCTACTAATTTTTCTCTATCAGACGCAATTGAAGCAGACAAGCTCGATAAATAGCATGGGCTAGGATGAGAGATTCTACCCGCTTCCGGGTTAGGTCGGCGAAGACCCAGCTTAACAATTCATCAGAGAATCTCCCGTTGTCTCAGCCTTTCCAAAACTTCAAAAGCATGTTCTGCGGGTAAACAGAACATATATATGGTTGTGAATTAGAAATGTCTGAAACCAATGCCTGGGGCAACCAGCAACAACCACTTGTTCTCGGGAACCATTTACCAAATTGACAGAATTCTACCTGATGTTCGATTATAAACTGGAGGGCGATTGGACCTAAATCTCAAGAGACCACTATCCACTCATCCAATAAGCCAAAGGCATAGTCTAACAATATCAGCAATACAAGTTAACAAGCTCCCTCTCTCTCTCGGGAAGCAAACAAATAAGCCCCACCTCAAACCCGGAATCAATCTGCGACGATGGGTCGTCACTATCCCTCCAACCCTGAGTCGATGGCGTACTTGACTGCCACACAACCCGTCTCATGAAGCGTCGACACGGGGCCGGTAACCTGCCCCGGAACCACCCCCGGCGCGTCAAGATCGCCCGCCTCATACGCATTACCTCCTCCACGGTGTACCTGTGGTCGAGATCACTGAGAGGAGCGTTTGCCGAAGGGAGTCGGGCATTCGGAGGAGGCTTGATGGAAGGCAGTCCGCTGGTGAGAAATTGGTAACAAGAGATTCTCGGGTACGGGTGCTAGATAACATTAGAATCGATGCCTATCAAATAGATTTCGAATTTACCAGCTGTATATCCCCTCCTTGCGCTACTACAGCTACATAATTGCAGAATTTTCGAATATGTTGGAAGGTTCCCACACTAGATATAGAAATTTTTACTTACCACGAGGTCTTAGAGCTAATATATTGGTCGCACCTGCAGCGGAAGGTTAGGTGCAACGCCAGAAGGCAGACCTTAACCCGCACTACCAGCAACACTACGACGCTGTGTCTCTGTCTGGTTAACTGTCTCCTAAATGAACCATCTTGCTACATCTTTTGTGTCATTTGACTTCTGTAGATTGGTATATATTCAACACTTATGCATGGGGTATGTGCATTTAGCTAGTAACTCGTAACTTTGAATATAACAATTCTGCTTGCACTGTGTAGTCCGTCGGTGTCTCGGCTGGATACCCAGAGAAACCCATTGACTAGCAAGCAGCGCCACTTTCAGCGCGCGGAGTGAGACTGAAACTTATGGGTCTGATCAGTTTGGCTCGGAACAATAAATCCAAACAGGAGTACCGGCGAGGTTCATCACTGAATAGCACTGTCTAACGAGGCCTAGTACTTCGTTCAGTCAAAGAGACTCCTTTGACCATGCCAACAAGATTGTGTTCTGAATTCATTAAAAAACTACCAATTCTCTGTTACAGCCCCTAATTGGGTCTGAAATTCTATAAATTGGTGACAATCGTCCGACGGTTCAATGTTCACAACCAGACCGCCGCCGAGCCACCAACCTCGTACAAGCAAACTTGTGTGCCAAGGCTAAATCTCTATCTCTTCCTCTCAATTAATCGGAAAGGTCTCCCGTACAAGTCGCACCATGAGTACCAACGACGCCAACCAGCAGGGCCCTCAGCGCAGCGGTGCGGGCGGTGCTTCAACCCCTCCCCCGCCCCCTTACACCACTACGGGTAGCCCTAGCCCCGCCCTCCCCATCCGCGGCGACATAACCAACGCCGTTGCTAAGGTGGCCTTCGTGGCCGTCTTCATGTTGAAACAGTGCCACCTCCACGTTCTCATCGACAAAGGTCCCCACCAGCTTACCCCGCTGGAGCGAGAGGATCTCGGCATCCTCCTCGGCCTCCTCGAGGGCTCCTACCCGTCCCTCTTTCAATACGCCTTCCGGCGCGAGGGCGTTCCCGCTGACATGTCGCATCGTGGCGCCAGGAATCTATGGGACGAAGGGTACCGCCTCGAGGGTGTAGTGGTGGTGATCCGGGACCATATCCACGTCATGCGGGCCTTGCTGAGTCGGCAGCCTCCTCAGGGCGATGTTACGTTAGCGCAAGCTGCGGCGGCAACATTGGAGCATATGAGCCTTGAACTCGGGAACAACAGATGAGAGGGGTGGATGCGGAGAAGGCAGAGACGGCGGAGAAGGTGATGGTGGAGTTGAATGGCTTGGAAGGTGGATTATTGTAGCTGACATGAAACCACTCACACAGCAAGGGTCGCCTGATAAGATTTCGAATATGATTCTGTGTAATATTCGCAACTTCCGCAACGAAGTGGACATCAGGCCGAGTTCAGGATTCAAGTAGGAAGGTAACAATAAAAAGATGATTTTTCGCGAAAGGGGCACCCCTCATTAAGCCAATTCTTAGATATTAGTGATGTCTTTCCTCTATATCTGACTTCTATTAGAACTAGTGCCAAATCGTATAGCTACCCATTACCCGTGTGGGTTCCATCGGGAGGCAGCTCAGATTGGGTTCTTGGAGCTTCGAGTTCGGTACGGCTCAACGCCGTAGTGGTCGAATGTGATGACAGATACCTTGGGCCCTTTTGCGCCTCCCAGGTAGGCATGATGACATGGTCGTTTGTAGCGGCATTAACACTTTGGTTCGACGCCTTCGACGCCGCTAGCCCATGCTTGACCTTCATTAACAGCAATATCGCCGCAACTGGGCAAAGGAGAAGCGGAGCGGAAATCCCAACCACGATTCCTGCCACCGTTTTCCCATCAAGGCCCCAGCAGCGTTACTGCAAATCAGGCCCGAAGACACATCTCTACTAGGCGGTGAGCCACTGCTCGACGCTTGGATGATACCACTTTGTCCCAGCGGCCCCAAATCCTTGACGAACCCGTGCCGAAGGTCAAACGTATTCTCGTAGTTAGACGTGTTGTGACCGCAGATGTATCGATGGGGGTCGTTCTCGTTATCGCACTGGCGGATATCACCCGTAGCCATAAGGTGGTGCTTGGCTGCAAATATGAGGGCACTTCTCATCCGACCATGTTCGATCCGTGCAGCTGCCTAGTGATCTCATCTGGAACACAAACCTAGCAAGAAACACGGAGGTTCTTGGTGGAATGCCAAATTACCCCTTGTAAGATGGTTGAAGGTGGCGTCCCAACAAAGACCGTTACTCAAACAGACTATCACGTAGCTGCGTTAGGAGGCTCGAGAAAACTCGCATCGGGGCATCTGAATCTATAAAAACTGACCATGAATTTCCCGTAACACGTTCCACCATTTACTGGACCACAGGGCGTTGAGGAGTCGTTGATTGTGCTATCCGGACAGTAACAAGTACCAGTCTTACTTTCCTACGCCCGTACGGAGCGATTAGCCCGAAGACTCGACGAGAAAGGGGCGTGAATCAAGCCCGTACAGTGTTTGAATGGTTTCGAGATTCATGATGTTTGCCGAGCCCGCTGAGAGCGAGGTCAGTAGGATACAGATTAACAGAGAATAAGCGTTATAGATGAAAGAAAACGCTGTGGGTCGCTCAACAGCAGCAAACCCGAATATTAAAAGAGGAAGCATATGAATGCTCTACCTGGCAGAGCTGACCGCGGGAGGCTGTTTCACTGGCTCTTGCAACTGCTCCTGCCCACCAGTCGTGGGGCTTGTACACGTCAAGACTACCCACGACGTGGAATAACACAATAAATCATCCTCCAACTAGAAGGATTCTCTCCGATTTAGCAATTCTCGTGCTAAAGAGTCTTTTGCGGGTGATGCGCCAAGATTCAGCGCCGCCCTTGGCCACTCAAGATTCTCGGTGTGAATGTATGTTTCTGACCTCGGTATTGCTTTCTTTTCCTTGGGAAATAATCAAGGAAACTTGCCCTTCCTAGACAGGTTGAAAAAGCCACCAAGCATGCTCTGTGCTTGTAAACTTCCAAGCCTCGTGCTCAGCCGCTTGGCTGTAATGGGATTGCAGCAGCGTGTTCGGTGAAAGCTCTCAGAATTCCTGACGATTCGATACACACTTCAGCCTTCGACTCCTTCCTCCAACATGAAGGGTTGGGGGCTAATGCATCTTGAGCTTTGAAATCATAGGGTTAGGGTGAGTTCCAGGTAGAATCCGTGTTTTAGGGTTAGGGCTACAAAGGTTAGACAGTGCTAGATCTGGTCGGCACTGGGAACAAGGCAGACTAACGCGCGCCTCGCAGAACAATGAGGAGCGGGACCAGAATGAGATCCATGCCGGACTACGGCTTCTTGAAGTCACATTCTTGGAAAGAGCGATTGGAGGAGTCCGGCAGTTCTCTGATCGAACAAAGAATAGTGCTAGGCGGATGATTCCCAAAATCTGAATATCGAATGCGGACGTTGCTTAGCTTTGAACAGCGAGTCGGGTGGGGTACATGTGGGCCCGGAGAAAGAAGTCTCACATGCAAGTCACCCCGCAGAAAGGTACAAGCAACTGAGTAAGATGATGTAAACAAGGTTTATTGACGGTTGTCTGGTAGGAGCCGCCCCGAAAACACAAACCCAACATAGGGGAGCCGACCGAACGAAGAAATGACCAC
>Ga0247774_1001325_pt1 | contig 12536 bp, 12 predicted proteins | sample UWRJL001104B6_FD_179933 | JGI IMG/M metagenome (GOLD analysis project Ga0247774, IMG submission 179933) | Plant litter microbial communities from Arlington Agricultural Research Station in Wisconsin, United States - UWRJ-L001-104B-6 | ecosystem: Environmental > Terrestrial > Plant litter >... | reverse complement strand
AGACGACTTGACGCAGCAGACGAGGTGCCGACCCAGGCAGATGCCGGCCTTGAAGTAGTTGCAGTGGTTCTGGATCTTCTTTGGACGCCGTGCGAGCGCCGGCTCGTTGGGATCGAGGGCCGAGAGGCTGTACGAGAGCAGCGCCTTGTTGGATAGGACGAGGAGGAGTTGGTACTCCTCGAGAATTTCGATTTGCGTGACGGCCGGAGCGTCGAGCACCTTTCTCGGAACCCCGAGACCTTCCTTGACTTTGCGATCTGTGACATAGATGCCACTGTCGGTGCCAATAATGAGCTTCCGTCCGCCATCTGAGCTGCCGGTTAGTAAGTACTCTCTGCTAGTTATGATGAGACTTGGCCTACCGAATGGTGCCACGCAATTGACTTTGTTTGTGGCAACGAAATAGTTGGAGGAGATGCACGATGTGTTGAAGAAATCGGCTCGGGATCGCAAGCGTTGCTGCGAGTTGTCGATGAACTCGAGCCATTTCTGTCTTGCCGCTTGGTTGGAAGCAAACAACGTGAGCTCGTAGCCGTTCTTACCCAGATGCCGGAAGGTGATGGGCCATCCTTCGGTCTTGTTGGAGGCGCCTGTGTTTGTTCTTATTGATGGGATCAAGCTTGAGGATGTCCTCTTCGCCCCCTGCTGCGGTATTACTTCCTCCATTTCTCGAATTGACAACAACTCCAACGGTATCGGCTAGAGTGGGTTAGCTTCAGACTGCAACTTCGAAATTATCGCTAGGGGTGTCATTGACATACTCGACGATATGCCTTTATCTCCTCTCCCTTGGTCATCTGCTTGATCCGAACTAGCAATACTGCATGGTCAAACAAGAAGGCGGTAATTTCCGACTGCTCAGTCGGCGACTTCTTGAACTGGCTCTTGAATATGAGTTCACGGCCTTCCTCGGTAAGTCTCAGGTCAACCCGCTCATTGGGACGGAACCTAAGCTGCTCGTGCAGTCGCCGTAGGTTGAAGCGGTTCTCCGCCTTTCCAGACTCCTTGTTGACTCTGCTAAGCAGGTCCCGAATCATAGTCAGCACCTTCGGAATGTCGGTTTTGTCCGCACTATCTGCCTCTGTGTACTTGAGCACGTTTTCGAGGAGCAGAGGGTATCGCGCTAGACGCGTAGTGGGCTTGGTCAAGTAACCATTAAGTTCCAGCTTTCTCGACTCTTTCCGCCGCTCAATCTCGTCGACAAATCGGGTAAAGTTGGTATTCGAAGAACGCTCGTTTTCAAACTCGAATTTAGCCTCGAGCTGCTTGGCGCCGTAGATGATAAATGGCTCAAAGTGAGGAACATGTTGAAGGAAGATGTCGCCAACATTCTTGACGACAGGGTGCTTCTGTTGCCGTTCCGTCAAGGCCTTGGCGAAGCGAGAGCTGACAGTGTGAATGCTGGGATGATCGATGATGTTGGAGAATATGTGCTTGACCACCCTCTCGCGTCGCGCTGGATGGATAGGAGATGCCTTTGACCGCAGCGGCAAAATCCAGAAATCTCGAAGATACTCCAAGTCCTTGACAAAGTCTCTTTCGGTGTAGCATATCTCGGATATGACTTCCTGTCTCTTCTTCTCACGTTCTCCCACGCTGTCGGCAACCTCCCGCGGAACGGAGTTGATCCAGAGCTTCTGCTCGTCCGTCTGGTCGATATCATCGTCTCCAGCACTCGCATCCTGCTCTTTCCGTAGACCCGGCTGGATCTTGAGGTTGAGTCTCGACACCTGCTCTAACCGCCTAGGACACGCTATCGAATAACAAAGCTGGTCTCGGGTACACGTCGGGGAGTAGCATTCGGACAGCAGGACAAAGACACCGTTTACTGGAGGCTTGTCTTCGGGTTCGTCTGTCAACGTTTCGCGGAACTGATACATCTCCGATGACGAATCTCGTAGGCGATGTTCGTACGTGACATCGTGGAAGAACTTTTGCGCATCTAGCGCTCGGCCGAGGAGGAGGGCGAGGTTTCTATCGGTAGTCCTAATAATGTAGGAAAGCACGTCCACCGCTTCTGCACCGCTAAAAGCGTTTTTGTACGTGAGCTCGTTCTTGGTCCGATCACCAGTCATAATCTTTCGTCGGAAGCACTCGGCAACACGCGAGAGGAGGGCCGGATACACGAGCGGCGGCCGGATCTTGGCTGTAGGAGGTCGCTCGCCATTCTCGGTCGACTTGGTAGACACCGATGGCTTGTGAACTAATGTGCTGGTAGAATCCGAGTCTGAAGGAGTTATAGTGGGAGCGACGGTCGATGCCATCGACATGGTCCTGTTGCTGTCGTTCCCGTTGGACGAGGCCATACTCGCCGTCCTTGTCTGAGACCCGGGAGGTGCGTAGGCTTGGTGGTAGGGAGGGTAATCGTTCGCGTGCACCGGTTCTGTCGGAACTCTTCGGTTCGGTATCACGCGGCCGCTCATGGTCTGGTGAGAGTCTCGGTCCTGCGAGGGGTAGCCCGTCATGGACATGGAGCGCTCATCACCTCTGTCCGGCACAACACGCCCCTGCGCCGTGGTTCGGGACATGTTCGGATTGTACGCATTGTATCGAGATTGATTCGCGACCGAGTGATACGAATTGGGCGGCGGCTGATATATTGGCTGGCGAGACGTGGATGCGAGGGACTGGGACCGATACGGATCGCTGTTCAACGCCGGTGCCGGCCCTGACCCGCCGTAGAATCTCTGGCCGGATGGCCGAGGGCCATACCCCCCTGGAGGCGGTGGTCCCCTCGAGTCCATCCTCGGAGGCACCGGACCCCCGCCAGATGCCGGGCGCCTCTGCTGCATGAACTGAGCAGACTGGGGAGATGGGCCTTGATGCCCACCCGAGACCGATCTCGGGCCTTGGTAGTAACCTCCACCGCCTGCCCGGGGGTCTGGATATTGTCCTGGTGCTGGCCGAGGGACGGGAGCCCGTTGCATCCCCGACGTTCCCGACATTCCGGACATTCCCGACATGGACGACACCGTCGACGACATTGTCTGGGTTCTCTGCTCTGACGGCATCATCTGCGGAACGCTACTTGACGACATGGTATGGGATCGACCGGGCGGGGGCGCAGCGCCGAATATGTTGGAGAAGGCTGCTTCCCGTTGGAAATTGTTCGAGTGCGGTCCGCCGCCATATTCTCTCGAGCGTGGAGGTCCCCGGTCGTGCTGTTGGTATTCGGCCATGATGTCTCGAGCTAGATATCCGAAAAATGGGGCCCAGATGATCAGCGCAATGTTCTAATGGTTCTACCCATGCCCATCCAATGTCCGACTTGCCGCGGCAGGTGAGTAGAGTTATCAAACGATAAAGTAGTGGCAACGCAAGTGTGGGTCCTATCATTTTTGTTCAGGAGACTCCTCGTACCTCGTTGGGATTCCAGGCTCTACTACTCGGTAGTAGGCCCGTATTTGAGGCCAGCACTTTTTTTTTTTCCAACTGCCCCAAGAAACAGAAAAAGACTCAGTTCGAGTTTTGATGACTCTGTTGCGGACTTTGTGATTGCTCCTGTCGTGGAGGGGGCGGCCAAGTGACGTTATGCCAGCAAGTCGGGATGGCCAAGGCCTTGGTATCGAAGGCAGCCCCTTGCCCGTCCGACGGCGGGATTTTGGACAAGTCGAGGGCGACTTTGGGACGTGAATATTCGTTGCTTAGAGCATGGGGATGTTGGAGACCCGTCAGAGGCCGGCAGCGGCAGTGTTGAGGACGCAATGGATGCAGATGATGGTGTATAATCACCTGATGCCTTGGCCTTTGGGGAGGATGGAAATTGAAGGCTCTTAGGTTCTGGCACCTCGCGATCCTTAGTTGCAACCCCCGGAGAACGGACAGGGTTCTGGTTGGCTGGAGGAAAACGCCTGGGCCGGCGTCCGTCAGTAGGCTAGGCTCGCAGGCTTGGCTTGGCCGATGGCGAAAATCTTGGCTGGCTGGCAATCAACTAGTCCACCACGGCTATTCAACGTTTTAGGCCCCCATGGCCAGCCGCCCCGCAGCCCATCCCGATTTACAGAGGGTGATCCAGCAAACAGATCCCTATATTACCCACTACTAGTGGCCACCTATTACGGCCTCCTCCGCGTACGTAATTACATGCATTTGCCGAGAAAACCTGCAATATCCACACCTCTTTTGATCTTCAAAATTTTGAGAGTTCAGAGAGAGCTAAATATATGAGACATGATAAATCAGTGGTTTCCGATGTATCAAAGGTGTAAGAGGGGAATCTGGATGGCCGTTACAGATTTACTGGTCAAACCTTAAACGGACTTGCTGGCCCAATTTAACGATTTTTGACCAGGATGCTCTCAGGAGCAGGCAATCACGTGAATTTACACGTGACAATTGTCATCTCGCGTGTCCACTTCGTAAGCTCCCTGGAGCTTAGGCAGGCAGTCTTGTTGCGAACAAGCTCCCAAGAAGGCGACAACTCTTCACCACAATAGCGACGATTTCCGAGTCCCGATCCTGGCCCCGATAATAAATACAGTCTTGTAGGCTGCAGAAGAATTAGTTGGATAAAATGGCCGACGAACTTGCACCAAAATTTGCCCCTATGATTGGGATGGTAAGTGTCGCCTCGTGGACCCCCGGGCTTCGGCCATGCTAAATAGAACTCGCAACAGGCCGGTATCGCAGCCGCGATGACCTTTGGATGTACGATTGGTTCTCCTTTCCATCGATCGATACGTGCGAATGCTAAACGGATTCTCACTCTTTATAGGCATGGGCGCCGCGTACGGGACAGCCAAGTCGGGCATAGGTATCGCTGGTGTTGGCACATTCAGGCCAGATTTGATCATGAAGTGCTTGATTCCGGTCATCATGTCCGGTATCATCGCCGTCTACTCGCTCGTCGTGTCGGTCCTCATCTCGCAGGATCTCACATCACCACCGGAAGTGAACTACACTTTGTTCAAGTACGTCCCCACCTCCGGGCGAGCAGAGCTATTTGCCATACCATGGAATAGGGCCTGAGACGAGAGAAATGGTATATCGTGACACGATACTAACCTTGCGAACAGTGGCTTCATGCATCTCGCGTGCGGTCTGTCAGTCGGTTTAACAGGGCTCGCAGCCGGGTATACCATCGGCACCGTGGGCGATACTGGAATGAGGGCCTACATGGTAGAGCAAAAGATCTTTGTTGGGATGGTTCTAATTCTCATTTTCGGCGAAGTATTGGGGCTATACGGGTATGATACCTTGGATCTACCATTTCATGGTCCTTCCCATCTATTTCTAGGATTCTTACTAACATCGAAAAAGCCTGATCGTTGCCCTTATCCTTAACACGAGGACGAAGGGCTAAAGAATGCCCCTGCCTCCCAACCCCGACACGATCCGAAAGTCATACTCGACCTTCCATCACAGCCTGTTTGTATTAGATCATATCTGCATATGCCAGGGGTCGTTTGGCCATGGTTCTTCTCGGCGATGTCATTTGTATTGGTATAGCGGCGTTCAAACGGAACATGTAAATTTATCAAAGGGTGAGTGGTGGCAGTCACCATGATAATACAGTATTCTCTAGAAAATCCATGCCCCCATAAATATGTGGGGCAGAGAGAAAAATGGGACGCAATACTCCTAACATAAAATGCTCAGAATGCCAGCCTCCCGCTAATACGTCTGATGAAGCTCTTGCGCTCATCAACCTCCATCTGTTTCCTGAATTTAGACCAGCTCCTCTCGCGCTCGTTCATGTCTCCCATCTGGGCTAACAAAAAGGGGTCAGCAGCTGATACACTTTGCGCTCGAGGAGAAAATGCAGATAAAAAATGGGAAGAAGGAAGAATGGGGGGAAAGAGCTTACTCATGTACCAGTCCCACCGTCGATTCTCCCCCGAAAGAACATCATTCGGCGTCTCCCTAGCCAGCCTTTCCGCCCTCGCCCGGCGCGCCGCCGTCTCGCCCACGAGATGCGGATCCTCGAGTGGACGGAACTCGCGAACGCGCTCCTCTTCCTCCTCCAGCACCCTCTCCAGCATGAGGCGACGCTGCAGGTTCGAGGCGCGGTCGTTGGCGGCCGCCACGCGCCGCTGGGCCACGCTGTGGTAGTGCCGCACGCCGGGGTTCGCCGTGAAGGTCGACCACGTGGGGATGGCGAAGGCGCTCAGGGAAGGGACCATGGGGAGCGGTGTGGTGGGCACGGGCGGGAGGCCCGTCATCGTCGGCCGTTCCCCTCCGGGCTGTCGGGTCGGGGTGAGGCGGCCGTCGTTGTCGACGCTGGTGCGATCGACCTGGTCCGGAGCTGGGCCGTCGTCTCGGGGGGCGTACGGAGGTGCCGGGGCGGTCTCGACTGGGATGGTGGAGTGGTATGATGGCGCATCGGAGACTGAGCCGTGTGTGTTAGCTGTTAGCTGTTTTCTTTCGGCTGCACAATGCCACGTAGCGACGCACTGTATGATGGGGCTGCTGAATGGATAGAGGCTGTCTCGAAATCATCGGCCGTCAGGGTGTCGGGACCCACGGTGAAAAGTCGCGGGACAGCGAAGCTAGGCATGATGTCGGTCCGGCTCGGTGGCGGAGAAGACGGCGAAGACGGGCGACAACGTGATGATGCTTGAATTCACCATTTATGACCTCGACAACTAGACCATCTGCGTCCTAGAAGACAGGAAGCGACTTTTTATGGAAACGAAAGTCAATTCATGGGCCACGGGGTCTTCAGATAGATGCGCTTCCTTTCTCCTTCCAATCCGACTTTGGACACCACGTGAGGCTGTCTCAAGGGTCGAAGTAGGGTGGATAGAATGGGAGACAACCGTTTATCGTGTGAGGTTCCACCACGACCAAAGATAAAGCTTCGGGTGGAAGACAAGAAGAAAATTGGTCCGGTGACGGGTACACTTATCGGTACACCACCACCACATCAGCCTGCCCAGGTTTTCCGACCACCTCACTGGTGCCTGGATGGCCTAGCTGGATGATGAATGCCCAGAACTTTAGTGCACCGCGGCAGTGGCAGCTGGCTTCTCCCGGAAGGACGAGCCGCGGATAAATCAGGGAAGGAGTGTGTCTGGTGGCATGGCAGCAAAGATGGTCATTGATGCAGCCAACTTCTGCGACCTGCATGCGTTGGTGCCCAGCAAAGGAGGCAGGGGCCTTCGAATGTTCGGTGCTTGCTTGCTTGCTTTGCTTTGCTTCTGTCGCGTGATGGCTGGTGGTTGGACGAGCCTGATTCACGCTCGCACTTGGCGGACGTGGACGCTCCACCATGACTCTTAGGAGGGCATTCTAGAACCTCGACTCTCCTAGTCCCGATCTTGTGAAGGCGACGCATCCGCTAGCAGCATGCGATGTTGATCGCCCAGTTCCTGGGATCCCCCCTGGAATGAGCAGCTTCAAAACTTGAATAAATAAATAGCTCTGGGCGCATTCTGCAGCCGGTATTATGATTTCCAGGTGCGGGGGTGCGGGGTAGCTGATGATGGCCTTCTTTTCATGACAGCTGCGAAACTCTAAATTTCCATCTACCTTTGGACCTCAGAAGCATCCGAATATTATGATACTTCGAAAAACTTGCCCCTGATGCAAGGCAGGTCTAATTGCTTCATTCTGTCTCAATAATATAGTTCATAGACGATATTGAGAATGAACACTGGCAGGAAACTCCCGATGCTTCATCGTTTATTCCAGAGGTCGGTGAAATATGCCGAGCGGCTGGCCCACAACAAACCACCTGCAAGACGTCATGTTGATGCCCCCGAAATGCCGCCGTTCTAACGGCTCCTTCAAATGCGAGTCTGGCCATTTCAAACTCTCCACTTCTGGATTCTGTGGAGCAGTATTCTTGCCTGGTCGGCTTGCTCGCTATCTGCCCCGCGGTACTGGATCCACCCGTTGACGGCTAGCGCCGCACGCGTCTCGGCGTCCTGTAGGTGGCCTAGGGAGAAATAGGCAGTCGCGAGAGTTTCGTAGGCTTCGGCAAGCAGGGGCTTGAGGCCTTCAGCTTCATACAGTTGGATCAGCTCCTCGGCCAGTTTGATGGTCTGGGCATGCCTCCCTTCGTCCTTCGACTTGACCATGTCGTCACGGGTCTTCACGATTTGCATCCGGCGGTTGTCGGAAGCTTCTCGTTCGCCGGGGCTGGCGAGACAGAGAGAACAAGTGCATTTGAATCCCCAGGTTTCTTGGAGATATTTGCGTCGTTCCTTGTACGGCATTCCAAGGAAGGCATCTGCGTGAAGTCAGATTCGAGATGGTCATTGGGGAAGAAGAGGCTAGAAGACTGGCTTACAGTTGATGTTAATCTCCTCACCGGGCTTGATGTCACGATATGCTGCGACCTCTATCGTCAAGGTTTTGGGGGAGAAGCGGTAAAAGGCACTAACTAGAGTATCAGCAGAGTCCTCTTCAACCCTTCTCGGATCTCTGGAATCTTACTTTGGTCTGCAGGCATGATTCATTCGCTATTCCGCCGAAGAGTTAACAAAACTAAGCTGAGGAGAGCAAGATGGCTCTACTCACCGAGACTTCAGGGAAGAGCCCCATGTGAGCCTTTCCGTCGCCGAGGGCGACGCTGCACGTGTTGGTCTGGAAGATGTCCAGAAGTTGATCACCGCCGATGCTCTGAGCCAATTCTAGGACTTTGTTTTGGGTCTCCTTGGGCAAGCCATCGAAAGCCCTTCGAAGGGACGCCTTTCTCATATTTGGATGGAGCCTAGCCATGAAATCCTTTTCAGTTATCAGAGCCGGAAAGTCAATCATGAGGACCTCGCCCTGGCGAATAAAGCGTCTCGCGATAACTCCTTTCCCCTTGCCTTGGATCTCCTCAACCACATATGCAGGTCCGCCTGCACTCCAGACAGGTCCGGGTCGGAAACCCTTGTGTAAAACTTCAGTGATGGCCTCATCCCCCACAGCCTTCGCTCCGGCTAGGCTAGCAGCCGTCTCGGGAGTTGTCAAGATGCTCACACCTTGGCTTCGAAAGGTCGAGGCAATATAGAGGCAATGAGATGCCTCGCCGTTGGCAATCGGGCGAACACAACGTAGGGGTAGAGCCCATGGTGATGCGGACTGCAGCCGGGCCTCGCTAAGATCGTGCACTGGTAGCGGACACATCAAGTTTCTTTGCGAGCCGAATGCATCTAGGCCCGGTTTACACTGTCCTAGTCTGGCTCCCGCACTGATTGTCGCATGGTATGCCAGAGCTATAGTGAAGAAGCCGAGGCATGTGCTCCTTTTCGAACCCCGGCCGTTCCAATTCATTCTAGCATGGCTTGCGCCGTTATTAGGGTATCTAAAACGTTGAGCTAGTGAATTTGAGAATGTTTTTGGCCTGACAAAGATCCAGGAGAGTTTTCTTGCTCTGTAAAGTGCCTTTAAGGTTGGTTGTGGCCAGCTTGTTCAGTGACCATTATACCCGTCGGGTAATATTGTCTCAGCCATGTGTGCTAGCCAACCCAGGCTGTTTCATCCGCGAAATGGGTGTTCAAGATGCTTTCTTCTTCTATTTTCTTTTTTTCTGTATTGGGATTTGTGTTTGGTTGTATGCTTGTTCTTCAGCCAACCCAATCACAACTATCACGACGTCAAGCGGAGAAAGAAATTCGTAGTTTTGAACACATCAAAAAAAAGCCTTGTATCACTATAGAGCAAGATCAATGGAAATTGAATAACTCCATAAGCCATTTTCATTCTCCTTCATTCCTTCCTCTGCCAGCTGCGAGTCAGACAATGAGAGACTGTGATGCGTTCGCAAAAAACATGTTGATCGCGACGTGTAAACCTCACCTCCCCAACACAGGCCAAGTCTCGGGAATAAAGTCCAAGTTTCAAATCTTAAGAGACAACCTTAAAATCCGGCCTTCCTTCTTCCTTTCCTCTCCCCTATTCAAGTCCTCGTTCCTTCTCTCCATATCTCTATCGAACACCCAGCTGGCCCCTTAATCAGCAAACAGCACCAATACCACCTCTCCCACAGCCATGAACCATCTCCCTTCCTTCTCTCCTCGCCAAGGTGACGCCAATGGCGTGGATGGCACCTCGCACCGCGAATGCACCACCCAGCTTGGCACTCTAGCACCCATCGATCCGATCCTCAGCGCGAGCGATACGTCGACCATCATGTGCATCTGGACCGTTCGTATTTTACTCCAGCACTGACTGCGGGTCAAGGAGTATGGTATTATGGGTTACCGAGGGGATGCTTTTCCGCGGAAAGAGGGTTGAGATTTTGGCGTTGGATGTGATTCGCTTCGGGTAGGATGGAATGTAAGGCGAGCCTAAGCATTGCTTATCTTTGTTGTGGGCGAGGTGATATGGGATGGGAGGAGGGCGAGGAGACACCGTGGGGGCGGTTTGAGTGACGGTGATGATAGACTCTTCAGGTAATACTGGATCCGAAAACGTCGTTAGGTTTAGAGTAAATAATGCACACACATTCTTTAACGACATCCCAAACCCATTAACCTTGCTCCTCATAATGCTAGTAGCGACCTGGTTCAATGCCGGTTCGCATAATACACATATGCGCCGAAAAAAAAGAGTCTACCCCAAGAAACTCTTCATGTTCCCCCCAATAACTTTTAGGTCCAGTAAGAAAGTATCATGCCCGAACAAACTCATATCCTCACTCAGCTCGCAATGGCTCACACTACGATTGCCCGCTAGCCGTAGCGCCTCGGCAATTTCTCTTTGCTGCCACGCCGGAAACAGGATATCGCTATTCACGCCCATGATGAGACTTGGGATCTCCCGCAGGCCTGCGAGCCCCTGGATCAGGTCGTCGGGCGGCCGCGAAGAGGTCATGCTGACGGTGGTTGACACTGGCCTCGGGTCCTGCTGCTCCTCGTAAGGCATGTCCGGCAGCGTGAGGCTGCAGCTCAGGTCCGATGTCGACAGTGCAACGCCCGCCTTCAAGAGTTTCTCCTTTTCGACTCGGCGGGCTGCTGTGGCTTGCTGGTTCTCGATTCCGAGGTCAAATAGATCCATAGCCTTGCTGACATACAAAAGGCTATTGGGATCGTATGTGAGGCAGAATTTTTCGCCTGCATGGTCGAGGTATGTTTCGATTAGAAAGTCAGGGCAAAGTGCCGGTGGCTTTCGTGGATCTGCGCGCCTTCGCCCAAATCTTTGCTCCCATTCGGGACCAGACCGATACGTAACCGTGGCGATTTCCCGAGCAAGCTTCATGCCCGCGTGAGGGGGGACTTTGCCGTAGTAGAAGCCCCGGTTCCAATTGGGGTCCATCATCAATGCTTTCCGCTGAGTGTGCCTCATCGCAATACTGTACGGGTGGCTCCTCGCGCAGCCGCTAACGGACACAATCTTTCCCACCCTGTCAGGGAAGAGCACGCCCGCAGCCAGCGACTGCATACCCCCCATGCTCGAACCAACACTAGCGTACAGCTTCTCTATGCCGAGGCCGTCGAGTAGCCGGAATTGAGCGCGAACCATGTCTTGGATCGTTAAGATCGGAAATCTCGTAGCGTATCGCTGTCCGTCGGCCGGATCAGTGCTCCCTGGACCCGTAGATCCATAACAGCCGCCGATCACGTTCGTGCAGATGACAAAATACTTGTCTGTGTCCAAAGACCGCCCCGGCCCGATAAAATTCTCCCACCATCCTGGCTTGTCGTTTAGTTCTGTCGAGTGGGCGTGAGACGAAGCTGAGAGCCCAGTGTGAAGCAATACCACGTTCGACTTGTCTGCGTTCATTTCTCCCCATGTTTCGTAGGCAACGTTGAACTCGGGAAGGACACCACCCCAGTCGAGCAGCAGCGGGTCCTTGCAGACATAGTTGAGAGTCTCACCCGAGGTATAAGACGGTTCTGGGCCACTCTCTGACGATGAAGCAGCAGCCTCGAGATTTGCAGATCGGGATTCCAACGCGTCGAGACACGGAAACACCATTTGTGGGTTAGATGCCCCCGAGAGTCGTGCCGCTTGAGAATGAAATGGCCGTCCCTGATTCCATGATGCCCTTGGAGCCACCAAAGTTGACGATCGGGTGACGGCGAGCGACGGCATCAGGCGCCGCCCGGTCTCCCGCGGAAGTGACGCGAGAAATCGTGTAGACTTCATCGTGAAATCGGTGGTGAGAGAGGGGGAAAACGACCACGGCGGTCAACCCTCGAGCTTGTCAGCTTTTCATAGTCGAAAGGTTGTAATCCATATTCGCCGCTACAAAGCTAGTGGAACCGTCGGCCATTCTGAACGTTGATCAACGGCGAAATGAAGGTTGCAAATCACACAATCGTGATGAGGTGCTTTCACGTGACGATAAGGACTCCAGATTATTAATCTCTTATCGCCTCGCTTTCATGTGTGGGGGGGAGGGAGGGAGGGGCCTGCAGCCTGGTGGCGCATCCTGTCAAAACACCTGCAACTGCGTGACGTCAACTAGATCGGGTCAAGTCGCGGCAGGCCTGGCATACGATCTGGCCGCGTCATAACACTGATGCACGGCACAACTTAAACGATGTTTGATTCAACGACCCTGCCGACACAGATAATACTCGGTCTAGTTAGATGCAAGGAAGATTCGTGTTTCTAACGTTTATCTTCCCTACTTGTCACGAAGGTCCTTAATTCAAGAC
>Ga0247774_1001324_pt1 | contig 12544 bp, 8 predicted proteins | sample UWRJL001104B6_FD_179933 | JGI IMG/M metagenome (GOLD analysis project Ga0247774, IMG submission 179933) | Plant litter microbial communities from Arlington Agricultural Research Station in Wisconsin, United States - UWRJ-L001-104B-6 | ecosystem: Environmental > Terrestrial > Plant litter >... | reverse complement strand
AACTAATTGATTTCGCATCAAAATGCAAGGTTTGAAATTCCTTAACTAATGCTTTTTCTGACAGATTCCACAGCCCGACTTTGCCATTCAATGTTACTGTAGCAAAGCGATATTGGTGTTGAGCTGGACTAAAACTGATCCCAATTGCCTGAAGGGGCAGTATTTTTTTTAGCTTTCCCGACAAATTCCAAATTCGCACTGTAGATTGTCCATCTAAAGTCGTTAAAAAATCGCCCTTTGGGCTAAAATTTACGCTTCTCACTAAGCCCTTGTGACCAGGTATTTGCACGCTAGACGGTATTAATTTTGGCAGTTTTGACAATTGCCAAATTGCTGCTTTGCTGTCTATTCCTGCCGCAGCTAACAACTTTCCTTCGGGACTAAAACTGATGCTGGTAACAGAGCCTTGAATTCCTGTTAATTGAGAAATATTTTTACCTGATAAATTCCATAATTTAACTGTGCTGTCCTTTCCTGCGGTCGCTAAAAAAATACCGTTCGGGCTAAAGTTTACCATATTAACTGACTGCTGCAAAGCTTTCCATTCAGCAATTTTTTCCCCGGAAAAGTTCCAAATCCGAACTCGATCGTCTATTCCTGCGGTTGCTAATATTTGCCGGTTTGGGCTAAAACTGACGCTGGTAACTGCACCTTTATGAGCTTGCCAATTTATCTGGGGTTGCGGAAGTGATGAGGTTGTTCTCGGCTGTGTCTCGCTAATTTTATCAAGAATTATTTGTAAGGCTAACAGCGGTCTAGTTGCCGGATATTCTTCTAGCTTATGTTTGTTTTCAACCAAGGTTTTTAATTTTTTGCCCGAGGCGATCGCCCTCAGTAAGGCTTCTGATAAGGCGTCGCTGTTTTCTGTCTTTTGAGATACCGCCAACAGTAAAGCATCGCTGCCATTCTGTTCGATTTCAATACTTGCTTGTGCTAGTCTAAACCGTTGGTAAGCGAGAGTTGAAAAGCCGATCGCCCCCACTAACGAGGCTGCCAGTACCGCACAACCGATGCCGATCCACTGTTTGGCTTTTTGTTTGGCAGATTCAGCTTCCATCAAAGCTTTTTCGGCATCACTGACAGCTTTTTTGGTTTCTAGTGTAGCTAAATGCAGCAGTTGATTTTGCTCGCTCAAAATAACTTTCTGGCTGGCCGTCAAAAACTGAAAATCTTCGTTTCTCAAACTTTTTCCTGCCGCCCAAACTAATGCTGACTGCAAATCATCCCCTCGCAACAGTTGGGAATCATCTTCACAGCTAGAATTTAGCCAGAGTTTAATAGCTTCCGAGTAAGGCGAGAGTTTTTCTAATTTTTCTTCGATTAACTCTTTGTTAAATACAGCTTCATAAATAGGATTAGAAATTGTTAATTTTTCCCCGTGCTTAACGATTAATCCGCTCAATCGTAGTTCCATTTGTTCGGCACTGCCATCGGGGACAATTTCAACTTGCTCTAAAATTTGCTGATACAATCCGAGTCTCCTGACAATGCGCTGGTTTTCTTTGAAAAGCCGATCGCGAATTGTGGACAAATGTTCCGGCACATCCTGAGTTTCCCAATTCTCGACGATTTTCAAGCGCACTACCTTCTCAACCCACTCTTTAGAAGTGTTAATTTGATCTTTTTCCTCCCCTTGCCAAGGGGCGGCTGGGGGGGGTAAATTCGGCATTAATTGTGGGTTTTCCAGCAGGAGTTTGCACAGCTTTTGAGTGAGGAAGGGTTGCCCGCCAGTCCAATACAATACTTCTTTCAAAACTTCGTGAGAGCTATCTGTCAGCTCTGCCAACCCCGCTGCTAGCGGTTGAGCTTCTGTTTCGTCAAAACCAGTTAATTCGATCGCCTTGCCAATATTAAAAGGGGTATTGCTGCTGGCATTTTGCTCGCGGCACAAATCCGTCGGCGATGCTACACCTAAGAGGGCCCAAGTTAGGCGATCGAACTCTGAATTGTTGGCGCGCTTGTTGTAGCACGATCTAATTAGCGCTAAAAAATCGTCGGCGGGAAAATCTAGGGCGAGAATGCTGTCGATTTCGTCAATAAAAATGACAATATTGCTGGAAATGTTGGGTAACAGTACGGTTTCGATGAATTCGCTCAATCTTTGAACAGGGGTTAAAAAATTGCGATCGCGCCACCAAGTCCGCACGTTGACAATATCCGACAGGTTAAAGTTATTTTCGAGAATGCGCAGCAAACCAGCATACCACTGTTCGGGAGTGACGCCGCGGTTGCCAATTTCCGAAATGTCGATCGCAGCACAAGCAATTCCTTCATTTCTCAGCCGCTGAATTGTCCGCACCTGCAAGCTAGATTTGCCCATTTGCCGGGAATTCAAAACATAGCAAAATTCCCCCGCCTTCAATCTGTTATATAAATCGTCGTCTGCTTGCCGCTTCACATAATTGGGAGCGTTATTGGTGAGACTGCCGCCGACTTGATAGTAACTGGGCTTTGTGGTAAAATTCATAAAATAAAAAATAACATTCAGCGGTTGAAACCGCTCAAGAGTCAAACGAAGTCCCTCTCTAAGAGACTAAAGAATCGAGGGGTTATTATAATTTTGTATGATTAATTGTACCACAATAAATGAATATACTTAATTAAATATCAGATACAAATGGCTAAAAAAGTTGCTACATGAGCATTTTCCCTTCTTCCTTATTCCTGACATCCGTTACATCCGTTACATCCCGTACATTGCTCGTTGCCGAACTTCCTTCTACTTACAGCATGAAAACTGATTGGACTGGATATCACCACGACAAAGACCAGTTAAGAGCTGAAATTTGGTCTTTGCTGAAGCAGCAAGCGGCATCTATTGGCGAGCCGTTTGGTCATATCCCCAACTTTGTCGGTGCACAGGTGGCGGCCGAAAAATTGGCAAATTTACCAATATGGCAACAAGCAAGAACGATTAAGTGCAATCCCGATTCGGCGCAAATTCCGGTGCGGATGCGGGCTTTGCAGGAGGGAAAACTGCTGTATATGGCAGTACCGCGCTTGACAGACGATCGCTGTTTTGTTGAGTTAACTGCTGAGGATTTGCAGAGGCAAAATATATCAATTGACGAAAGTGCGATCGCCCGCAAAGCACTCGCTTGCGGAAAATTGGTAAGTTTTGCAGAAATGGAGCCAATTGATTTAGTAATAGTCGGCTGCGTAGCGGCAGGGCGCCACGGTGGAAGAACCGGGAAAGGTGCAGGTTTTGCCGATTTGGAATTGGCTATGTTGCAGGAATTCGGGTTAGTACAAATCGATACGCCAATAGTCACAACAGTGCATCCTTTGCAAATAGTCGAAGATTTGCGTTTACCAATGCAAGCTCACGATTGGGCGCTGAATTGGATTGTTACTGCTGAGAAGGTAATTGAGACTAATACAAGTTATCCGCGTCCAATTGGGTTAAACTGGGATAGTATACGGCCGGAACAGTTGGAACAAATTCCGATTTTGCGAAAGTTGAGAGAGCAATTAACCAACAACTAATAGCTTTCAATCAAAATCAAGGCAAAAGAGCATCTACAGCGATCGCCCCAATTTCTATTCCTTCAATAATAATCGGTATGGGCTAGTTGATTATTGTCTTATTTTGCTGTTTATTTAACGAACCGCGAAGGCGCGAAGGACGCAAAGTAAGAAAGAAGAAGAAGAGGAAGAAGGTAATTTCATAATATAGCCATCCTAAATCATTTGTAAATTTCTTACTCCCTCCCCTTACTAAGGGGAGGGTTGGGGTGGGGTAAAAAATTTACGACTCCTGCCAGAATTGCTATATATCTACTTTGTGGTGAACACGCGCCATGCAATGAAAGCAGTAAAACCTAGATAACCAAACACGGTTATCCAATCTAGCCAATTATCGGAAGTTATCAAAAAAATATCGTTCATGGGTATCATTCACCTGATTATTAATTACAGAAATTATACCAAATCCTCGTTAGTTATCCCCATCTCTCTCTTCTGGAGACTCTGCGTACTCTGCGTCGTCTGCGGTTAAATTATTCCGATGGAACCGCTATTGAGATGACTGGCTTTTTGGGAAAATTATATTAATTTTTTTTCAGATTTGCCGTATGCTTTCTCAAGAAATTTAACAGTGCTTCCGCCTGTGGGGATGGCTGTAAACTGGCGTAAGAATAGCGATACAAACCTCTGCAAATCAGAGATAACCGCGTTGGGAAATCAAGCACTGAGGGGATATCGACGATCGCATCATCAACGGGTGGAATATCCCCTCGCTGACAATATACGGCATAGCTAATTCGAGGCGATTTAGCCCGACTGCTGCTGCGGCTTCCCCAGTGAAAAACGTATTGATCCCAGCACGATAGAGTACCAGCTTGTGTCGGTAAAGCCCGGATATCTTCCAAGGCAAATTTAGTAGCTTTTGTCTTGAGATTTCTGATGGCTTCAGCATACTCTGGATCGCGGTTTGCCGGAACCATGTACATACATGAATTGAGGGGATTGGCCTCAGTAATTGTCACCCAGATAGTAAGCACTGTCGGCATACCGTTGGAGTCTATAGTATTTTCGTACTCGGCGTCGCGGTGAGGCTCAAATCCTTTGCCGCTGTCAGAAGTTTCTATGTAATAAACCCAAAAATTGGGAACTAGCTTGTAGCCGTTTCCCAAAATTCCTGTCAAGGTTGAGTTAAAGTAACCAAATGCTTGATAGAAGACATCGTAGACGAGGGCAAACATTGTCGGGAACCCTGCTTTTCGGACATTTTCTATACAGTCGCGCATCTGGTGAATAGTAGCAGCAGGTATGACGCTAGGTGTTTGGAAATAGCCTTCTTCTCGCAGTTGCAGCCTGTACTCGTCAATTTCTGCTTTTTGGATTCCCGAAAATTGTGAAAAGCCTTCAAATGGTCGATCGGAAATAGTTGAATTGGGGTTGAGCTCGCGCCAGTAGTTAATATTTTCTGCTTGTGGCAGAAGTGGAATTAATTTATCTAAGTCAAGAGACTTTCTCAGAGTCAGGGTTTCTTCAGTCATGGCCCCTATTTTACCTTGATACTGCACAGGGGAAAGCCCGATCGCTCTTTTGCGATATTTGTGCTGCTCTTTCCCCCTACTGCTGATTCTACGTCATTAACGAGCTAAAATCTCCAATTAATTAACTCCCCAATTAGTTTTAAAATATTGCCGGTACAGTTCGCACCTCGGCACGCACTCGTTACCCTGCAACTTCACCAACCCCAAACTGTCTAATTTAAACGCCTGCATTGCCTTTAATTGCACCGGAGAATCCGCCGCCACAATCTCTCTCATCCCCTGCGCCAACTCTGGATATTCTTCTAAATTCCACAACTGCCGACGCAAATGGTCGCTGTAAATTCCCGCATCTGCGATCGCAGTTTCTTTTAATTCATTGAGTGTCAAATCCCCTCGCGAAATGTGATATAATGCAACTCGCACTAAATACGGATGACCGCCGACAATTGCCATCAATTTTTCTACTTCTGCCTCTGACCAATTCAAGTTGTGGCGCGCTGCTAAATCTTTTATTTGCTGAGAGTTGAATTCGGGCAAATCTACGGGCAGTCCGACGTTGAAAGGCGATTGATTGATGTTCATCGGGATGTAAACTTCGGTGGAGTGAACTACAATTAATCGCAGTTTTTTCCAGATGTCGCGCCTCTTCGATTCTTCGTGCCACGCCCGCAGCAGTCCTAAAAAGTCTTCGGCAATGTCGGGATATTGGAAAACGCGATCGATCTCGTCTAATCCTAAAATTAAAGGGCTGTCGATTTGCGGCAAAATGTATTTTTCAAAGTAATCTTTGCAGTTGACTTTGCTACCAAAAATCTCGTCCCAATAATCGTCTAATTGATTGGGTAAGTGCAACTCGCGACCGACGTAAGCGCAAAACCACTTTAAGAATTTATCTAAGTTGGCAAATACGCCTTTATCTACTAACTGAAAAGTTAGGGGCACGGTGCAATAACCTTGACGGGTTCCGCGATCCAAAATTTTTGCCATCAAGGAAGTTTTGCCCATTTGTCTCGGCGCTTTGATTCTAATTAACGCGCTGGGCTGCACAATAGTTTGATAGCAGCGTTCTTCGATGGGGGGGCGTTCTACATAAAATTGAGAAGCGACATCGACTTGTCCTCCCGGTAATTCGGGTTCGGCGGCGGGTAGAGGTATTTCGTCGCTGCTAATTTCTAATAGCTGTTTTCGTGTTAAATCTTCCGTTTGTTCTGTGACGGGTGCGGGTTTTTCTGCTACCAAATTCAGAACTTCTTCGATAATAATTGGAGTGTCGGCGCTGGTTTTCCATTCCCTCTGTTTGATGCGGTACAGATAGCCACGTAAGTCGTGATTTAGAGGCGCGTTCAGGGGAAAGCCGACGCGGATGGGGAGAATTATTGGTTTTCTGTCAGGGCGGGAGTCTTGTAGTTCTTTTGCTTGCTGAACTTGATATGTTAGTAGTTCGCTTTGGTTTCCGGTTGGCGGCAACAGTAGCAGCAAATAATCGCATTCTTGGAGGAAGAAATTAATTCGATCGAACCAATTATCTCCCAATCTAATGTTATTTTCTGCTGTGAAAACTGTATGACCGATCGCGCTTAAGGCCGTTTCTAACTCTTTTCCCAACTCGCGATCGGGTTCTGCGCTGCGATAACTGACAAATATTTTAACAATTCTGCTGCTGCTGGCTGTTTCCCCCGCAGCCGGCAAATTTTCGGGCTCGTCTAAATTTTCCGCTTCCTCAAGTTTAGCCGATCGGTGGTCGCTAGTCGCCAGAGTCATCTCAAAAGCCGCGAACAACTGCCGAATTTTACTCAAATCCGCACCTTCTCTACCCTGCTTAATTTTGCTGACTGTATCGGCACCGACGCCAGACTCAGCCTCGATTTCAGTCAGAGTACCTCTAATGTTATATCGGTCAGACCATTCTTGGAGCGCCTCGTTAAGTTTCTTTAAGCCAGAGGCAGTGAGAATGCGACCGCGATCGCGTTTTGACTTAAGCACTTCGCTTGCACTCAAAGGGAAAGGAATCTAGGAACTTTAACGCCTTAAGTTCCTATTTTAGGCGATTTTAAGGGAGATAGTCAGCCAGCCGGAATTTAAGAAATTTTACGGTCAGAGGTTTTTTGGGCGATCGACTCCTCAAACTCTTTCCGGAGAACGGCTTCAACTGTTGAAGATATATTAGGGGCACAAATTTTTCTTAACTCCCCAATCTCCCCCGCTAATGACCGCTTAACTTTTTAGAGTAGATACACCAAGCAAAAAAAGGAGCAGCAAAATGAGCAAAATCTTACACAGACTGGCAATGGCAGCTTTAGGAACCGCCGCCCTTTCCACAATTAATACACTTAATAATTTAACAGAAGCATCAGCTACTGCAAAATTTGATGGAACCGACATTAATCAAGAGGGAGTTGGGTCAGTTGCATTACCTAGACCGTTCCATAAATAGTCCAATTCATTCATTTAATTAGGAAGAACTTATGAAATCGACACTTTACTCACCTACAGCTACCGCGACAAAATCTGACTTGGTTGATGCTGAGGCGATCGATGCTTGTACTGCACTTGCGTGGGTAGAATTGGTAGCATTAGATGCCAGCGATCTCACGGGGGATGATTGGCTGGCTTTGTGCGATGATATAGATAGCGGGGAAATCTACCGCTGCTGGTTTTTGTGGCGCGATCGCGAAGTTAGCGGTAATTGGGAAGCTTACGATCCTTTGAGCGATCGCCGATTTGTTGCTAAAGGAAAAGTGTTTCTCAAAGCCGCGATCGACTCGCTCGAAGATGCTAGAAATCGCGATATCGCACAACTTTAATTCATCTAAGGCGAATACAATTAGCGCCGATAAAACAAGAATGGGGCGAAGAGAATTCACGGCTACACAAACTTTCGTCCGCCTGCGCGAGACTGGAAGAAAAAGGGGTAATAGCACCGGATTTGATATAAGCCCCGAAAACCAAATATTCTCAAAGAAAATAATAAAAATTACGGCGGCGAGCCAAAGTTGACTGTATGATGCTATGTGGTTCGCCTCGAAAGCGGTTGAGAACACTGTTACCGCCGCTTTCTCGTTGACGCCGTTAAACTCTTTCTCTTCAAACATGACTCCAAAACTGCGATGGCTGTTGCCTGGTTTAATTAGTGTTTTGTCGGTCGCCCTGCCTGCAAAAGCTGATACACTAACATCTTGGCACTTCGATGCCAGCCAAAACCAACTCAATTTAACAACAGATTCAGGAGTTCAGCCGTCCGTCAAACTAATCGCCAATCCCACCCGCTTAGTAATTGATTTACCGGGAATAGTCTTGGAATATCCCGAAACTCCTCAAAGTTACAACTCAGCTATTCAACAAATTAGAGTCGGGCAGTTTGACACCGAAACTACCAGGTTAGTGATACAATTAACTCCCGGTTATAAGTTAGACCCGCAAAAAGTCCGAGTCATTAGAGAATCTTCCACTCGCTGGTCGTTTCAGTTGCCGAATCCCGAACAAATAGCGGGCAACGAATTTTTTGAACCAACAGCTATTACCCGGATAGAACAAAAACCAGGTCAAGTTACGCCAACTGTTTCTTCAGCAACTCCGAGAAATTATGCTGGTGATTTGGAGATGCGAATAGGTTACGAAATGAGCGCAATTAAGCCTCAAATCGAAAGTGCGATCGAACAGTATAGATCCCTCAGCGCCGGAATGTTTTTTCTGGATTTAGATACAGGAAACTATTTGGATATCAAGGGCGATCGAGTATTTCCGGCAGCGAGTACCATCAAATTACCAATTCTGATTGCTTTTTATCAAGATGTAGACGCAGGCAAAGTTAGCCTAGACGAAACATTAGTTATGAAGTCCGACTTAGTAGCCAGCGGTTCTGGAACTATGCAAGACAGACCAAATGGCACTCGGTTTAGCATCAGAGAAACCGTAGATAAAATGATTACTATCAGCGACAATACAGCCACCAACATGATTATTGAACGTTTGGGGGGAATTGCTAAACTCAACGAGCGTTTTCGCAGTTGGGGATTAACTGATACGAGGATTCGGAATTGGCTCGGCGATTTTCAAGGAACAAATACAACAAGTTCTGTGGATATGGTAAAGTTGCTGGCGATGCTGTCTCGTGATAAATTAGTTTCTGAATCGAGTCGAGAAGAGGCTTTAGAATTATTGCGGCGTACAACAACTAGAACGCTGTTGCCCTCCGGTTTGGGGCCGGGTGCAGTTATTGCTGACAAAACCGGAGATATCGGCTTTGTGGTTGGGGATGCGGGAATTATTGATATGCCGAATGGGAAGCGTTATTTAGCGGCAATATTTGTCAAACGTCCTTACAATGACCCGATTGTGAGAGATTTTGTGCGTCGGATTTCGCGGATTGTTTACAATTATTTAGATCGAGAGTCAGCAAAAGCATCGAATTAAAGCTAAGCAATCGCAGACTTTAAGATTGACTCGTTAGAAGCCGCGAGGCAGAGCCTCTGGATCTGCGTTACCAGGCAGAGCCTGGTAAGGAGAGTATGGGACTCGTGGACTCGTTGGACTCGTTCCCAGGCTCTGCCTGGGAAGGAATGTCAGGAGGCTCTGCCTCCAGTAAACTAATTAGTTATGGCTTAAGGAATTTCCGGACAAGCTTGGATGCGTTTGAGAAAACAAGCAACCATGTCTGCCCCAAAAAACGAGTCATGTGACCATTTATTTCTATAGCCGCCAGTCCAGTAAAAACCCATAGTAGATTCAGTATCGGGGGGGTCATACCACGACAAAAGCTCACCTCCACCAAACTCACAAATACTGGGTAAATTTCCTTCAGGAGCATTCAAGCCGCAAGGAATATCCTCGCGTCTTTTGATTGTATCTAGTTTGAGGATATCGTAGTAGGTATCGGTTTCAGTTTGTTGCTCGTGCCATCCTACGCGATGGCTAAACTCTTTGCCTCTGCCTGTATCCGATTTTTCCGAACCCAAACTTTCCCAAATGCGTTTTTGTACGCTAAAGCCAAAACGACCCTGAGTGTATATTGTCCAAAGTCGATCGATAATAAATAAATCTTCACAAGCTAAAGATTGAATCTCTTCCTTTCTCAACCACTTGTCCGATCGATTAGCAGCTTGCAGCACCAGCTTGCGAGTTTTTTCGTCTGCTTTTTTCAATTTCTGACTTGCCAGTATATATTGTAACGACCTGTAATCTATTCCCGCCTCAGAAATTAATGAAAAAGACTGGAGTGCTTGTTCTACTTTGGTTTCGGTTTTTCGAGCAAGTAATCCATAAGCAGACCATTGGATTTGTTTGGATGGATCTTGAAGCGCTTGAATAACTACATCTAAACCCGCTTCTCCATAATTTAATGCTTGAGAAAGAGCAATGATTCTAGATTTAATGTCTCCAGTGGCAAGTCGGCGCTTGACTCCTTCTATTCCGCCTAAAACAGCATCTGTAGGTGTTGCTGTATTGTTAGAGCCAAGCACGGCGTCGTATTCTCTGGGTTGACTTGACATGGCGATTCTTTTCTAAAATTTTGACATCAGTTTAGCACAGGCTTATATATAGCAATCCTAAATCATTTGTGAATCTCTTACTCCCTCCCCTTAGTAAGGGGAGGGTTGGGGTGGGGTAAAAAATTTACAACTCATTTAGGATTGCTATATAAGGTGGCGATCGCAATTATCTTTAATACATAAAAAGCGAAAGCGAAGCAATCCCAGACTCTGAGATTGCTTCGCTTTCCTCGCTTTAGACAAATCAAACTACTATTCTTTGCGCTCGACAGCTACAGTCAAATGAGCCGCAACTGCCCCAACTGTCGCAAGTACAGCAGCAATTGGAAAGACTACCGATCCTGCAACGCCGCCTACCAATGCCGCCATCAGCGGAATGTCTGCCAAAGTCCGCCCTTGCGAGTTTTTGATGACGAGGTGGCGGAGTTTTCCTTGCTCAATTAGTTCTTTGACTTTACCAATTATACTGTCGCCGCTAATCTTAAATTCTTCCACTCTGACTTTTTCCTCTGTTGCAAACTCTGAGGTGAATAAAGGAGTTTCAACTGTTGGGTTTGCTGAAGCTCCGGCGGCTGGTGTTTTGTCTTGCATAATGGTTACTTGTTGTTCTAGTTGTGAGTTCATTTTTTGTAAGGGCGGGTCAAAACCAGCCGTTTAATTTCTATACTCTTATCTTCGGCGATCGCACTTGAGAACGACAGGCAAGGAAACCCTACAATTTCCATTCGTACTTTCCACCCCCGCCTTTTTACTTAAAACATTATCTCTGCCCGGTTAGATAAGGGCGGGTTTATCTATTCCTAAAGGTAGAGAAAATATCTCTGGGAAAACCCGCCCCTACTGATTATTTATGTCGAATTAGCTCGTAAATTTCCACATAGTCTTTAGCTGGATATTTCCACGAATTATCGCAATTCATGCCTTGAATCATCAGTTTTTCAAATTCATCATGGTAGTCATACCACAATCCGATCGCGCGATCGAGCGCCGACTCTAAAGCGCCGTAGTCGCTTTGGTAAAACACGTAACCGTTGCGTTCTTCCGGCAGGTGACGGGTGTCGTAATCTCGATCGAACACAGTATTCACCAAACCGCCAACTCCCCGCACCACAGGAACAGTACCGTACCTCAACCCGATCATCTGAGTCAGCCCGCAGGGTTCGTAATTGCTCGGAACCACAATCATATCCCCACCCGCGTAAATTAAGTGCGAGAGTTCCTCATTAAAACCTAGTTCTAAATGGCAGTCTGGATTATCATTTAAAAACTGTCTTTCGTGCTGGAAATGCGCGTTAATTCCCGCTTCCGTCGCGGAACCCAAAAGCACGAATTGCGCTCCCTTACTCAGAGAGTAATAAATTGCATGGTGGACGAGATGAACGCCTTTTTGGTCGTCCAAACGACCGATAAAGGTAATAATAGGCTTGTCAGCATCGCGCAGTAACAGCCGATCGCGCAAAGCTTTTTTAGTTTTAGCTTTTCCTGCCAAATCCTCATGAGTGTAATGGTGCGGAATGTAGCGATCGGTCTCGGGATTCCATACATCGTAATCAATGCCGTTGAGCACCCCGCGAAACTTCTCTTGATACAAATGCAAAGTGTGGCCCAAACCGTAGCCAAACTCGCCGTGGTGAGCTTCCCAAGCGTGGTGCGGCGAAACCGTGGTGACAAAGTTCGAGTAAACAATGCCGCCTTTCATAAAGTTGAGGGCAAAAGGGTTAAAATTATCTCGCAGGCGATCGTACTCAAAATAATAATCCTGTCGATTCAAACCCGTTGCTTGCAAAATATCAATTCCTCCCATGCCTTGATGTTTGAAATTGTGAATGGTATAGCAGACTCGCTGATTTTCCATCCAATTGTATTTGTAAATTTCAAACAGCATGACTGGAACCAAACCAGTTTGCCAATCGTGACAGTGAATCACCTCGGGACGCTTGTTGCTTCTGAGCAAAAATTCCAAAGCGGCTTTGCTGAAAAATGCAAACCGCATATTGTCGTCATTGCAGCCGTAATAACAGCCGCGATTAAAAAAGTTATCTTGAGAGCGAGGTT
>Ga0247774_1001323_pt1 | contig 12546 bp, 8 predicted proteins | sample UWRJL001104B6_FD_179933 | JGI IMG/M metagenome (GOLD analysis project Ga0247774, IMG submission 179933) | Plant litter microbial communities from Arlington Agricultural Research Station in Wisconsin, United States - UWRJ-L001-104B-6 | ecosystem: Environmental > Terrestrial > Plant litter >... | reverse complement strand
ATGGCTTCGTCGCAGGTGGCACGGTGTGCAAGGCGAGCGAGACCTGCGATACCGGCGTGTGCAAAGCGCAAGTGTGCGCACCCAGCCAGGGCTTCTGCCAGGGCCAAGACGTCAAAACCTGCTCGACCAACGGCCTGAGCTCGAGCGTCGCCAAAACGTGCGCGAATCAAACCTGCATCGCCACCGCCGGTGCCGCCGACTGCAAGGGGGTGTGCGCCCCGGGTCAGCAAGACTGCTCGAGCAACGGCGTGCGCACCTGCGACGCCAACGGGCAGTGGGGAGCGGCCAGCAAGTGCACGAACAAGGCTTGCGTGGCGTCCGGCACCACCGCGAGCTGCGCGGGTACCTGCGAACCTGGGCAGACGCAATGTTCGAACAATGGCCTTCAGACCTGCGGCGCGAACGGCGCGTGGAGCACGGCCACGCCCTGCGCTGCCGCAACACCGATCTGCACCGGCAACACCTGCCAAGCGCCGCTCAGTTGTAGCGGCCTAGCAGCCAACTGCGGCACGTCGAATGAGAGCTGCTGCACGAGTCCCCTCGTGACGGGTGGCTCCTTCTTTCGCAACAACGACTCCAATTATCCGGCCAGAGTCAGCAACTATCGACTCGACAAGTACGAGGTCACGGTCGGCCGCTTCCGCAAGTTCGTGACCGCGGTCGTTGGCGGGTGGAAACCCCCGGCAGGCTCCGGCAAACACACGCACCTGAACGGTGGGGCTGGCCTCAAAAACAGCGGCGGTGCCGGCTATGAGCCCGGTTGGGACGCGGCGTGGAACACGGATCTGTTCTCGACCACGGCGGCATGGGACAGCAATCTCGCCTGCGATTCACAAGCCAGTTGGACGCCGAGCAGCGGCGGGAATGAGAACCGGCCGATCGGTTGTATGCTCTGGTCTCAGGCGTCCGCGTTCTGCATTTGGGATGGGGGTTTTCTACCGAGCGAGGCAGAGGAAAACTATGCGCAGGCTGGCGGCGACCAGCAGCGATACTATCCGTGGTCGTCACCGCCGAGCTCGACCACGGTCGATTGTTCGTACGCGAACTATCTCGGCGCCGCTGGTGGGACAGATTTCTGCGTGTCGCCTGGCTCGGGTGCGACAAGCGCGGTAGGGGCGCTCTCACCCAAGGGGAACGGCCGCTATGGTCAAGCGGATCTTGGCGGAAATATCGACGAATGGCAGCTCGACTGGTCCGACGACTACAAGCCGACCTGTACGGATTGCGCCGCCCTGCTGGCCACCCCCGTGCGCGTACTGTCCGGCAGCTCACTCGCCGGCAAGTCGTTTACCTTGGCCACTGGCTGGCGTGAGAGCTGGTTTCCCGACACGCTCTCGGGCCAGTTCGGGATGCGTTGCGCGAGAGTGCCGTAGGGTCGACGGCGGCGGCGGGCGGGCCCGGGCGAACACAAATGAAAAACGCGGGGCCGGTAGTTGCCGACTCCGCGTTCTTCAGATGCGTCGCCAACCCTCGAAGGTTCGAGAGCTCGCCAAACGCTGCTGCTGCCGTAGACGCTACCGCAGTGAGCCCTTGGCGTCCGAAGTGCCGGTGAGGATCGCAGTGCCCAACGGGTTGGCTGCTTTCGCGGCAGTGACGATGCCGTTCACATCCGTGGGGTTGCCCGGCAGCTTGTCTTGGCTCAAAGCGTAGAGGGTGAACGCGTAGGTATCCGCCATCGTGCCTGAATTGTTCGGACACGGACCGAGGTATGCCGCAGAAAGCGCGCCCTTCTGGGTAGAGCCCACGAGATTTGCGATGCCCGCCGGAGGCGAGCCAGCCGGCAGTCCTTTGGCAATCGACGTCACGTCAGCCGGGATATTGTACATGGCGTAGTGGCTTGCTTGCGCCACGCTCGTGGTGAGGCGGGTGTTGTCGATGAAGGTGAGCACGAAGCTCTTCGTGCCTGCCGGGACGCCCGTCCACGCCAAAGCGGGCATTAAGGGTTTGACCGTGGCGGGCGTGACGGCACACGTGGCGTCCACCGGGATTGCGCCGCCCTCCATGAAACCCTCGCTCGTCAGCTTGAACGAGCCACCCGTCGTCGAACCGCCGGCACTCCCGCCACCGGCCTTGCCCGCAGAACCAGCACTGCTGCTCCCGCCACCAGTGCCCGTGCCACCCGTATGCGTACCACCAGTGCTCGTGCTGCCACCACCAGCAACGCTCGCGCTGCCGCCTCCACCCACGCTCGAGCTACCACCACCGCCCACGGAAGGCGCGCCGGCTCCAGTTGCAGGGGCACCAGCAGCGGGTGCACCCGCCACCGCCGGGGAACCGCTCGACCCAGCACTGGACGACGGAGCGCCAGCACCGCCGCCGCCTCCGTTGCTATCCGAGCCGCAATTGGCGAGGAGGATGGGCAGAGCAGCGAGCAAAGCGAGTGTGGGCAAGCGACGTACGAACATGATTGATAACCTCGCGCTTCGTTTAACATATGGAATCGCACGCGCAAATCACGGCAAATCATCTTCAGGCGCGTGGGCTGCAAAGCGACCGCGTGACTGCAAACAACTGTCTGCGCGCTGAATCGATCGTGATCGTGTGGCGCAATTCAGCACGCGCTGCGCGAGATTCCGATTCGGAGACGCGCGTCCAGATGTGAATAAATTCACCCCGCAAATTCACCAAATACATGTTCTGGCCGCGGCCGCACTACGCGATCTCATAGCCCCGCGCGCTTGGCCGCGAGCTGCGCGATCACGCTCCAATCGAGATCTCCCTGACCTGTCGCTACCGCGGTCAGTAGTTGATCTCGAATCAAGCTCGCCATGGGCAACGGCACTTCCAACTGATCGGCGGCGCTCAGCGCGAGCCGCAGATCTTTGAGGCCGAGCTTGGCTTTGAAGCCAGCGGGCTCGTACTTGTCGTTGGCCACTTGCTTTGCATAGTTCTCCAGGACGAGCGAGCCTTGGCCGAAGACGTTCTTGAACAACTCGCCCAAAAGCTCGGGCGGAACGCCGGCTTTGCGCGTCAGCGCGAAGGCTTCGCCGAGGGACTCGATCATCGACGCAATGAACACGTTGCCCGTGAGCTTCACCAGGTTGGCGAGGCTCGCGTCTTCACCCAAGCGGGTGACACCGCGTCCCAGCGCCTCGAGCACAGGTAGCGCGCGTTCGACATCTGCGGCTTTGCCCGCCGCGAGCAGCCACAGCTTTTTGCTGACGGCCGCTTCGGGCCGACCGAACACGGGAGCCGCCACGTAACCGAGCCCGGCTTCGGCGTGCGCGGTGGCCAGGCGTTGCGAAAGCGCGACGGAGATCGTGCTGCACGAGACGTGCACGGCGCTGGGCTGAAGTTCCGCCAGGATCCCCGCGGCTCCGAAGGTGACCGCTTCCACGGCCGAGTCGTCGGCCAACATGGAAATCACGAACTCGGCTTCGCGCGCGGCCTCGGCTGGCGTGGCCGAGATGCGAGCGCCTGCCTCGTGCAGCGGCTGTGCTTTTTCGTGCGCGCGGTTGTAGACGAAGAGCTGATGACCTTGCGCCAAGAGTGACTCCGCCATGGCGAAGCCCATCGAACCGAGACCAACGAATCCAAGTTTCATACGAGCTTTTGTAGGCGCGATCCCCTCTGCTGTCAGCCGCCGAAGTGTGACGCCGCGTGCTGTTGCCGAGCAGCAACAGTGTGAACAGCGCCACCCGCTCCCCCCGCGAGCCCCCCTGTAATCCCCCCAAAAACACAGCAAGCGGGTAGACACTGTTCACGATCGGCAGCTAGTGCAGCCCGCATGCCAACGCGCTACGGTCGCTGGCGCTGCCGGAACGAGTACTCATCGAGCCAATGCCCAAGAAGAGAACGCCCCCGCCCGAAACAAACGCCGCGAAGGTCAAGATCGCGACCTTCAACGTGAACGGCATTGCCACGCGCCTGCCGCATCTGCTCGAATGGCTCGGCAAAGAGTCGCCCGACATCGTCTGTTTACAAGAGCTGAAGACGCTCGATACGGGCTTTCCGATCGTCGACATTCGCGCGGCAGGTTACGGCGCGATCTGGCGTGGTCAGCGCTCCTGGAATGGCGTGGCCATCCTGGCCAAGGGTCAGCAGCCCGAGCTGGTTCAGCGCGCCCTTCCGGGCGACGAGTCGGACGATCAGAGCCGCTACCTCGAAGCGCTGGTGGGCGGAATCACGGTCGGCTGCCTGTACCTGCCCAACGGCAACCCTCAGCCGGGTCCGAAATTCGCCTATAAGCTGGCCTGGTTCGCACGGCTGCTCGCACACGCGCAGGGCCTGTACGCGAGCGGCAAGCCGGTGGTCCTGGCCGGCGACTTCAACGTCGTGCCGACGGACCTCGACATCTACAACCCGCGCTCGTGGTTGAAGGACGCGCTGCTCCAACCCGAGAGCCGCGCCTGCTATCAGCGGCTACTGGCACAAGGTTGGGTCGATTCGCTGCGTGTGCTGCACCCCGACCAGCGCATCTACACCTTTTGGGACTACTTCCGAAATCATTGGCAAACCAACTCCGGTCTGCGCATCGATCACCTGCTGCTCAATCCCGAGCTCGCCCCGCATCTCGCCAGCGCGGGCGTAGATACTTGGGTGCGCGGCCTCGAAAAGGCGAGCGACCACGCGCCGACTTGGATCACGCTCGCCTAGCCGTGCGGCTCGGAGCCTAGGGTGCTGCCAGCGCTTCCTTCATGATGCTGTCGTCGACGAGCGGTGCTAGCTGCTCGCGGGTACGAGGCGTGCGTCCGGTCTGCGCGGCGACCCACACCTCTTCTTCCACCAGGACGTCGCGGATGTCCGGGACGAGCGTACCGAGCCATTGCTCGTTGTGCCAAACCTTGTCCAGCAACGCGGCGTCTATGTTCAAGGCCTTCGTCACGCGCGCTTTGGCCTTGGCGGGCTCATCACGGAACTGTTGCTGCGCCTGCATCAGCGCGCGCACGAAGGCCACGATGCCGCGGCGCTTTTCGGGGTTAGCCAGCTTTTCAGTGGTGGAGTGCAAGCTGACGATCTCGCGGTACACCGAGCGATCTTGAAATTCGATGGCGTCGCTGCCGATGCGATCCATCGCCACTTGCGGCGAAGGCTCCCACAAGGTGACCGCGGCCACCGTGCCGTTCGCGAGCAGAGTCGGGAGCGTCTCCGCCGTGCCGGAGCGGATCGTGACGTCTTTGTCGGTGAGGCTCACGGTGCGCAGCATCTTGTCCACGTAGTAAGCGGCCGAGGTATTCGGGATCGTGGCAATCGATTTGCCCTTGAGGTCGGCCAGCGTCGTGACGCCAGCTGAACGACTGGCAACGATGCGATAGAAGGTCTCGGTGACCGTAAAGATGATGCGCAGGTTCGGGTAGGTCACCGATTGCCGCAGCGATTGCGTCTCGGCGTTGCTACCGAGATCCACCGTACTGTCGCTGAGCAAGGTCGGGATCCCGCCAGCACCGACGCTGGCCGTTCCAGAATAGAAGCTCTCGGCCGCGACCAACACGGGAGTAAACTCGATCGAGGCGGTGTCGCACGTGATCTTGAGCGGGGGCAGAGGCGCAGGAGCGCCGCCGGCGCCAGCAGCTGGACCACCCGCTCCGGCGGGGCTGCCGGCTAGACCGCCGCTGCCTCCGGCTCCCGCAGCTCCACCGGCTGCTGCGCCAGCAGTCGACACCCCGACCGTCCCGGCAGTCCCAGCGCTGCCGGCCGTCGCGACGCTGCCAGCGGTTCCGGCAAACGAAGCACCAGCAACACTCGCTCCGCCGGCTCCGCTCGTCCCACTCGTGCTCAGCGAGCCAGCGGAACCGCTGCCGCCCAACGGGTTGCTGCCGCCGCTGCTGGAGCCACCCCCTTCGCCGTTCCGGGAAGCATTCGCCCCGCCGCCGCAGGCCAGGAGTCCGAGCGCGCAAGCGCAAGCACAAGCACAAGAGAGCAGGAGTGCCTTTGAATTTCTCATCATCCGGTCCGTCTGACTGCTTCCGTAGCGCGGAGCCCAACCGCCGTCACGCTTCCTGTAGCCAGTTCGACTCCAGTGCGGGCAGATCAGTGGGCGCCAAGGGCGCGAGCGGGCTTATGCCGAAGGAATCGTGCTGCGCGAAGAGCGTAGCCTAGTTGCCACAATACTCGGCGACGATCGACACCAGGCGCTCGAATGCCAGCGGCTTTTGCAGCACGCGCGTCGCACCGGCGGGAGCACGAGCGGCGGCCGACGAGTGGATGATCACCGGCACCGACGAAAGCTCCGGGCGCTCCCGCACTTTGTCGAAAAACTCCCAACCGTTCATGCCCGGCATCAGCAGATCCAAAAGGATGACGCAGGGAGGACCGAGGTCGTCGATTTTGCGCAAGGCGTCTGTCCCCTCCTCCGCGGTGACGACACAATAGCCACGCATCAGGAGCGCGTCGCGCATCAATTCGCGCAGATCCTCTTCGTCTTCCACGATCAACACGGTGTGGGTGGGCTTCGGAGGGGTCATTTTTCTGCCGGCCTGTGAATTGGAATATTGACGCGAAAGGTGGTGCCGCGACCTGCACTCGAGTCGATCTCGATCGAACCGCCGTGGCCGCGGATGATTTCCCAAGAGATGTAGAGACCGAGGCCCAAGCCCATGGTCTTGGCGGTACGGCTCTCGCGTTCCCCGCGCCGAAATGGATCGAAGAGCTTGCTTTGGATCTCGCTGGGGATAGCTTCGCCTTCGTTGTGGACCGTTACGCTCACCGTGTCGTCCGCGAGCTGTGCGCGAACCACCACCGGTGTCGATGGATCGCCATGCAGAATCGCATTGCCGATCAGATTCGAGAAGACCTGCTCCAAGCGGTCCGGGTCTGCCAAAATGTTGACCGCGGGAACCACGACGTCGATTGCATTGCGAGGATGCACGATTCGGAGCTCATCGACGATTTTACTCAAGGTCTCGCGCAGGTCCATGCGCTGCAAGTCGAGCTCGAGCCCGCCTGCGAGTCGGCTACGGGTGAGGTCGAGGATCTGTTCGATCATGCGGGACATGCGCGCAGAGCTCGACTGCATGCGGCCCAAAACGTTGGCCGCTGCGGCGTCCGTGGTCCGTTCGCGCAAGATGCCGAGCCCCATATCGATGGACGCCAGGGGGTTCCGCAAATCGTGGCCCAGAATGGCCAAAAACCGCTCTTGGAACTCTTGAATGCGCGCTTTCTCGGCCAACGCGGCGCGCTGCTCCGCCAGCGCGCGGGCGGTCGCCTCAGCCTCGCGACGCTGAGTCAAATCTTGAGTGACCTTGGCAAACCCGAGCAACTGGTTGGCTGAGTCGCGCAAGGTGGCGATGGTGACGTTGGCCCAAAAGCGCGAGCCATCCTTGCGCAGGCGCCAGCCCTCTTCCTCGAAGCGACCCTCCTTGCTCGCGAGCTCGAGCTCGAGCTCGCACTTGCCTGTCGCGATCGCCTCGCTGGGATAGAAAATCGAGAAGTGTTTACCGATGATCTCGTCGCTCGTGTAGCCCTTGATGCGCTGCGCACCCCGGTTCCAGCTGCTCACGTGTCCGGTCGGATCCAAGATGAAGATGGCGTAGTCTTTGACACTCTCGACCAGGAGCCGGAAGCGTCGCGTCTCCTCTTCTGCGGCGCGCCGCGCCGTCAAGTCTTGAGTGACTTTGGCGAAGCCCACAAGCTGGCCTTGGGGATCCCTCAACGCGGTAATGGTCACGTTGGCCCATATCCGCGAGCCGTCCTTCCGCACACGCCAGCCCTCTTCCTCGAAACGCCCTTCCCGCGCAGCTAGCTCCAGCTCGGCTGCGCACTTTTCGAGCGGCGAAACCTCCGGCGGGTAGAAGATCGAAAAATGCTGACCGATGATGTCCGACGCCGAATAGCCCTTGATGCGCTCGGCTCCTGGATTCCAAGTACAGACGCGGCCAGCCGGGTCCAAAATGAAAATCGCGTAGTCCTTCACGCTCTCGATCAGCAGACGAAAGCGTTCGTCCGTCTCGCGCTCGGAGTAGCGCGGCATCGGTGCCCGCCCGGCCTCCTCACGTGCATCCATCATCGCAACTTACTACGCGAGCCGACATTGGCTCTGTGGCATCTCGCCACGGCAACTCGGCGAAGCCCTTCCAGTGCGGTCCCTGATCGCAATCAGCGGTTTCCTCTGCCCGGCCCACGCCTTCGGCAGCGCGTGCTGCCCGCTGCCTGTGGGGCACGCCCCAGCCGAGCGGACCGCAAAGGGCCCACCGCTCTTGGGCCCACGGTCCCGGGGTAAGGTCATTCGTGCCCCTCATCACGCGAATTCAGGAAGCACGCGAATCGCTTTCTCGATCGACCTTTCTCGAGCGCAAAACAGCGTTCGAATTCGAACCCTATTTTGCCCCATGGGAGTGCCGCAGATTGGCAATCTGAATCGGCAGACGGGTCGCCGAAAGCCCGAGTGCAGAGCAAGCGACTCCAACGAGGGAACGACGCAGACTCAGGGGTGCGTTGCTGGTTAGCGAGCGCCCAATCAATCTTCGGCTCGGTCCCGCGGCTCTCGTGACGTGCGTTGGTTACGGACTAGTTCGCGATCGCGGCCGCGCGGACTGCTTTGATTTTTTGGCCGGTGGGCGTGGGGCCTGCGAACCGGTCGCCGATTTCGGCGCGCGCTTCACGCGCACGGGTTTCGCGCCGCTCGCTTTCGCGCGCTCGGCTACTTGCGGTTGACCCGAGAGGGCGCCCATATTCATGGCGTCGCGCAAGCGCTCGGCATCCAGGCTGCAAACGCGCAGCTGCCCCTGGCGCTCCTTTCTCAAGATCCCCGCGTCGACCAGCACTTCCCAGTGATGACAAAGTAACGCAACGCTGATGCCCAGGGACTCGGCGATGACGGTCCCACACTGCGAGCCTCGCGCGAGCAGCTCGACGATTTCCAGGCGCCGCGGGTCGGCGAGTGCCTTGAAGACTTTGGCGCGTTCTTCCGGGCTCATGGGTTTCGAAACCATCACGTTGCAGAGTAACACGGCTCGTTCGTTACTGTTTGTATACTCAAATAGTTGATTGACTATCGAAGTGTACGGCTCCAGGTACCCGCCCATGGACACAAAGCTTCACAGTCACGTCGCGCGATTCGCGCGCACCGCAGCCACGGTCCTGTTCTTCACCTGGGGCGTGTCGCTCGGCGCGGGTTGTTCCAAGCAGCTCGAAAACGAAGCTCACGCGGGTCCGGCGGACGCGCGCGCGCAAGTGACAGTCGCGCAGGTCACCCAGGCCACGGTCACCGAGTTCAGCGAGCACACCGGGCACACCGAATCACCCAGCACGGTCGAGATCCGCGCTCGCGCCACGGGCTATTTGACGCGCGCCGCATTTCACGAGGGCGATCTGGTCAAGCAGGGTGAGCTGCTGTTCGAGGTGGATCCGAAGCCGTATCGGGCGTCGCTCAATCGAGCTCGAGCGGAGCTGGTCAGTGCCCGGGTCGACGCGGAGCTCGCGCGCAAGAACGCCGCGCGCGGCGAGCAACTGTTTCAAGCCAATGTGATCTCCGAGCAAGAGTGGGACACGCGCAGCGCGACTTTCCATCAGCTCGAAGCGCGCACCGAGGTCGCTAGCGCGGCCGTCAATTCGGCCGAGCTGGATCTGGATTACGCCTACGTGCGCTCGCCGATCGCCGGCCGCATCGGGCGCTTCTTGGTCACCCCAGGCAACCTGGTCGGGCCGAGCTTGCCGAGCCCACTCACCACGGTGGTCTCGGTCGATCCCTTGTACGTGTACCTAGACGTAGACGAAACGCGCGCGCTGCGGCTCGGCCGGGCTCCGGGCGCAGTTGCGCGCGTCGGTTTCTCCGGCGAGGACGGCTTTCCACACGAGGCCACGCTCGATTTCGTCGACAACCGCGTGGACCCGCAAACCGGCACGCTGAAAGTGCGCGCGGTGCTCAAGAACCCGAACGGGCGCTGGGTGCATGGCTTGTTCGCTCGCGTCCAGCTGCCCGAACAGAGCGCGCATGAGGCGCTCCTGATCGCTGATTTGGCCGTAGCCACCGATCAAGATCGGCGCTTCGTGTGGGTGGTCGGCGCAGACGGCAAGGTCGAGCATCGCACGCTCAAGCTCGGGCCGCTCAACGGTGGGCTGCGCGTCGTGCGTGAGGGACTGACCCCGGCGGACCGCATCGTCGTGCGCGGTCTGCAGCGGGTACGGCCGGGCGCGACGGTGGCAGCGCAAGAAATCTCGATGCGCGACGCAGCGCAGCTCGAGAAGCTGGCCGAGGTGAAGCCGTGAATTTCGCGCGCTTCTTCGTGGACCGCCCAATTTTTGCGGGCGTATTGTCGATGGTGATCTTCGTGCTCGGCCTGATCTCGGCCTTCTTTCTGCCGATTTCCGAGTACCCGGAGGTGGTGCCGCCCACGGTCGTGGTGCGCGCGCAGTACCCGGGTGCCAGCCCGAAGACGATCGCCGAAACCGTGGCCGCGCCGCTGGAACAAGAGATCAACGGCGTCGAGGACATGCTGTACATGAATTCGTCCTCCAACGCGGACGGCACGATGACGCTGACCGCGACGTTCCGCATCGGCGCCAACCTCGACTTGGCGCAGGTGCAGGTGCAAAACCGCGTGGCACAGGCGCTGCCGCGCTTGCCGGAAGACGTGCGCCGCTTCGGCGTGGTCACGCGCAAGAGCTCGCCCGACTTGACCATGGTCGTGCACTTGTTTTCGCCCGACAACCGCTACGACGAGACCTACATTCGCAATTTTGCCGTGCTGCAGGTCAAAGACACTCTGGCCCGCATCCCCGGCATGGGTGACGTGCAGCTGTTCGGCTCCGGCGACTACAGCATGCGCGTGTGGCTCGATCCGGACAAGGTCGCGGCGCGTAACCTCACTGCCAGCGACATCGTGCGCGCCCTGCGCGAGCAAAACGTGCAGGTCGCCGCCGGTACCCTCGGCCAACAGCCGTCACCGCGGGACGCCAGCTTTCAACTCAGCATCAACGCCCGCGGCCGCCTGGTGGATGAGGCGGATTTCGGGCAAGTGATCGTGAAAACATCAGCAGACGGCGCCAACGTGCGGCTTTCGGACGTGGCGCGCATCGAGCTCGGGGCCAATCAATATGCCCTGCGCAGCTTGCTCGACAACAAGGCCGCCGTCGCCATCCCGGTCTTTCAGGCGCCCGGGTCCAACGCGCTCGCGCTGTCCGACGCCGTGCGCAAGAACATGGCCGAGCTGTCCAAGAACTTCCCGGAAGGCATCGCCTACGACATCGTGTACGACCCGACGCGATTCGTACGCTCTTCGATCGAGGAAGTGGTGCGCACGCTGTTCGAGGCTTTGGGCCTGGTCGTGCTGGTGGTGATTCTCTTCCTCCAGACCTGGCGCGCGTCCATCATTCCGATCGTGGCGGTGCCAGTATCGTTGGTCGGCACCTTCGCGGTGATGAAGCTGCTCGGGTTCTCGATCAATGCCCTGTCCCTGTTCGGCCTGGTGCTGGCAATCGGCATCGTGGTCGACGACGCGATCGTGGTGGTCGAGAACGTGGAGCGCAACATCGAGCTCGGCCTCTCGCCGCGCGATGCCACGCGGCGAGCGATGGAAGAAGTGAGCGGGCCGATCATCGCCATCGCGCTCGTGCTGTGCGCCGTGTTCGTCCCGATCGGTTTCATCCCCGGTCTGACCGGCCAATTTTATCGGCAATTTGCGCTGACAATCGCCATCTCCACCGTCATTTCGGCGTTCAATTCGCTGACCTTGAGTCCGGCGCTGGCAGCAGTGCTGCTGCGCGCTCACGACGCGCCCAAGGACTTGCCCACGCGCTTCCTCAACCGCAGCTTGGGCTGGCTGTTCCGTCCCTTCAACCGCTTCTTCGACGCCGCGGCCAGCGGCTATGTCGGGCTGGTACGCAAGCTGCTGCGTCGTTCCGGGCTGGCGCTCGTGGCCTATGCCGGTCTGCTCGCGCTCACCTACTTCGGCTTCGCCAAGGTGCCGACGGGCTTCGTGCCCACCCAAGACAAGCAGTACTTGGTGTCGTTCGCGCAGCTCCCGGACGCGGCCTCACTCGATCGCTCCGACGACGTGATCCGTCGCATGTCGAAGATCGCGCTGGAAACCGAAGGCGTGGAGCACGCGATCGCATTTCCTGGGCTGTCGATCGCAGGCTTGAATAACACGCCCAACGCCGGCATCGTGTTCGTGGGCCTGAAACCGTTCGAGGAACGCAAAGCCAAGAACCTGTACGGGCCGGCCATCGCCGCCACCCTGAATCAAAAGTTCTCCCACATCCAAGACGCCTTCGTGGCCGTTTTCCCGCCCCCGCCGGTGCAAGGCCTGGGCACGATCGGCGGCTTCAAGCTATACGTCGAAGACCGCGGCGACCTCGGCCTGGACGCACTTTACGAAAACACGCAGAAATTGCTGTCCGCCGGCCATCAGACGCCGGAGCTGGCGGGCCTGTTCTCCGGCTACCAAGTGAACGTGCCCCAGCTGTTCGCGGATCTTGACCGCAGCAAGGCCAAGTCGCGAGGCATCGCCGTGACGGACGTGTTCGAGACCATGCAGGCCTACCTCGGCTCGTTGTACGTGAACGACTTCAATCGCTTCGGTCGCACCTTTCAGGTCACGGTACAGGCCGACGCCAAGCACCGGCTGACCGCGCAAGACGTCGGCACCTTGCAAACCCGCAATGTCC
>Ga0247774_1001322_pt1 | contig 12547 bp, 8 predicted proteins | sample UWRJL001104B6_FD_179933 | JGI IMG/M metagenome (GOLD analysis project Ga0247774, IMG submission 179933) | Plant litter microbial communities from Arlington Agricultural Research Station in Wisconsin, United States - UWRJ-L001-104B-6 | ecosystem: Environmental > Terrestrial > Plant litter >... | reverse complement strand
CTAAATCTTTCCTGTTGTTGCCTGTGTGAATGCGATGGCATGCAGATCAGCCCACCGAGACAGAGGTCTGAACCGGCCGCGGCTACCAACAGCAAAGTCGGTACAGCTTTGTAGGACTGTCGTCGAAGGAAGGTGGAGAGGCTATTTGCGGTTCTGGTCTCACGGCCCCTCTCATCACAGGCAGCGAAAACCCACTGACGCAGGACTGGCGGCTTGCCACTGGGGTAGGAAACACCCAGCGACTTCTGTCCTCCAAGGTGAGCAAATCTCACAAATGGAAGCACGATCGCCCCGACACCTTTGCAGCCGCAACGGCGCTGGTGCGACAAGCGAAGCTGAAGCCTCTCCGCCCGTACGAGTGGGTGTACCTACGGCGACACGGCAGCTTGCAGCCTCAGGGCCTTGCGCGCCTGCTGCGCCTGGTGGAGCGAGCCCGAAAAGTCAGAGAGAGTCAAAACACCGCCAACAGCAGCGTGTTCGTGCTGACTGGTGCACAAAGGAAGCTGACGTCAGAGTCAATGGTTACAACAAGGACTCGTCCGAGTTCAGCTCCTCTCTGCCCCTTTGTCACGTTGCTCTATGTGAGTCTTGTGGGCTGCCAGAGGGCTGTCAATACGCAAAACAGCTTTTGGACTTGTCGTCAAATGGCCCCAGGCCGTGGAAGGGACGCTTGGTAGGGCTGAAGATGGAAGATGGACAAGCTTGAACCGGTCTTTCTAGAGGCGGCCAAAGGGTTGGCTACAGGGACCTCCCCGTGTCGTGCCGAAGGAAGAGGAGTGGATTGTGTCAGGGAGGAGGAGTATTAAGGGTTTGTTATGAATATTGTGTCGGGATGCTGAGGGCGCTAACAGTGGCTAGCAAGCCAGAAAAATTCAACCATCAAACAAGGCCTGATCGGTGCGGGAATGCTGGGCGTTTATATGCGCGACGCGGTCGCCCCTCATCAGGACATGGGTCAAGGGGGTGTGATAACCGCTTCCCAATTCGGCTAAGCGCGCTTCGAACGACAGCCGGCAATTTTCCTCGTTGGTGTGTTGATGCAATACCTACCTCTGTACTTGGAAGGAAGTCTCTGAAGTCGAATGGGTAAAGGATTAAAGACGTGCTATTGCGCTTGCCTCTGGGGCCTCGCATCTCGTCTAGTCTTTGGCTTTATTATTCATTCAGTCGTCCGGACTGCTCTCAAGACCTTCAAATACCGTGTTTGATGGGAAGTACCAAGGCAGCACCCAAATTTTTCCGTGCGGCAGAGTGATCGCAATCTTTCAGGCAACCACCCATAATGGCTTCGTCTTCAGGAAGAATGCATCGCGCCGAAAGACAACACGGACTCCGACAAGAGCAGCTCTCAGAGTCCGGAATATGGGCAACTTAAAAAGTTTAGAGATGCCCACAATCCCGCGCGGAGAGTTCCGCTTCCCAAACTCAAGCCATTTAGGAATAGCTTCATTTCACCAAATGCCTGAGTACATCAATGGTCATCGAGTATTATCGTCTCCTGTTACCCCGGCAGCCTCAAGTCATGTATGATGATGAAAGACAGAGCTTAAACTTCCTGAGACTTCTTAGAATGGGACAAGAAACCGGGCCTTGCGCTCTGGGTCCTAGCCCACGCTCCAAGTCTGTGACGGTAGTAACTTGATCTAATCTGACATGGTTTGGTACCTGGCGGCTTTTATTAAATTCCCAACCTCTTCCTAAGTTCTTGTGGTCTTGTCTATCACTTGCCTAGATATATAGAATGGCAAATAGAGATTAATATTAACTACCCGCCGTTGAATCGTTCGTATCCTCGGCAATAGCTCCTTCGCCGATTCATTTTCGTTCCGACTTTTCCGATCTCCATGGACATATCTCGGAGTCAACGAAATACAGGCATCTCCGCCAACTACTGTTATAAACCTCAGATGGAAGCGATGTGATTTTCTTCATGTTTCCTCTGTGAGTGCGGCGTCGTACTTGATTGCCCTCGGGCGGTGAAAGATTGTACCACAATGAGCCATTGGCAAGTGGCTTCTAAGAGAATACAATGTCGATCAGGCTCTTTTCGCTGACAGAACCGTCGTCTCTATGTTCGGGCGAAGCAGCTAGAAATCCCTCTGCTTCAGTGTCAATGTTTACTTAAGCGCAACCAGAGAACATCGGTCAACCACATCCTACATCGTCTGCCTGGTGTGGTACAGAGGACTTTCCCGATATAAGTCCACTATCGTTTTCATCTTGAAGTTAAGCGTTCATCAACTCTAGCCTTCTACCAACATTATCTACCAATGAGAACCGTCTAATGCTAGCTATTATATAGCTGTCCTATACTCCCGTTCCGGGTTTAGATACTGCCGTCCTCGCCGCTACCACAGCCATCCCTACTCTCCTGAGCAGGAAGATCATTGTAGCCCCTGTAGAGGAGGCTGGAGAGCATTCTGACGCTTTCCAGTCGACGACCCTGCTTTCGACTCAAGTAAAAAGCCGCAACAGGCCAAACATGAATAGCTTTGTCGGGAGCTCCCTCCACGATGGTCTGGACCGTCCATCCTTTCTGCCTCAAGGCTTTGCACGCCGCGGCGATTTCATTATGAAGCGTTTCGTTCGTTCCGTACCAAATATGAAAGACTGGTCTTGACGCTGGACCTGAAACTGGACTCTGTTGTTGCGGTTGTTCTCCAAGTACATCGAAACGGTCTGGCCAATCGTGAGAAAGCTTTCTCATGACGGATGCATCCTCATTTATAGAATGCCCATCAGAACTTGGGGCATAGGCTTTCGCGCACGCTCGGAGCCCAGTCATGGTCACGAAGTCGCTGTCTGTAACAGCAGCGAGGGACGGGTTCAGCGATAGCCACGGTGAGATGAGGAGAACCTGGCTCGGGAGATTCTGGGGAGCAAAGTTAGAGGCTTTGGTCCGAAGCAGTCCGTGGACAACCATCATGGCGAGGGCGGCACCGGCCGAGTCTCCGGCAATACATATGTTGATCCCGTGGCTGCCGAAGGGCAAAAATTTTCGGATATAGGCGTATCCATTGTTGGCTTCGTTGATTTGGGCCGGGTAGGTCGAGTGTGGTGCCGCAGAATAGCTGAGTGCGAAGATGGCCGGGTTCCCGAAGTCTAGGCAGAGACTGGTGTGGAAGGCATGAAGCCACTCGAGGTAGAACCACACTGAACCGTAGACATAACCGCCGCCTAGCATTACACATTAGCCCACACAAAATTCAAGTTCTACTAAGCGGGAGAAGGTAAAATACCCGAGAGAAGAGAGTCAACAAAGGAGATGGAGCCCTACCGTGTATATAGTACAAGACAAAGTCCGGCTCTCGATCCGGGTCTCTCTTGAACCAGACACCCCTGACCCCAGCTTCGTCGACCTCTTCCCATATCTTCCCTTCTAGCTGCCCGGCAGAGGCGCGATGGACGCGGTAGCGGTGCCGCATGAACGCCAGGGCGACATCCTTGTGGAAGAAGGTCTTGATGACCTGGTTGGGAAGCTGGGCAAAGGCATAGCGCATGCACCGCACCACCAACACCTCGAACAGGGATGCTGTCCGGGAGAAATGGTCGACACCTCCCTCGCTGCCGAAGCCGTTTCTGACCTTGTAGACTCGGTATAGGTGGATTGGGAGCTCAAAAACTACGGATCCGTGTCAACTAACCAGTCCGCATGATCTGGACGGCACATGCATAGGGTTGGAAACTCTCATACAGAAGAACGAGGTCGCATCGAAGAGCGTCAGCAAAATCAGAAACAGGCCGACATCTTGGAAGAGGCGCCGAGCAACAAGAACGCAAAATACAAGACAGTCGATAAAAGTGATAGGCCCCGGTAGGTGATTAGAGGGTATGAGTTCCATCGCGTGCTTGGGCGTTCGTCGACTGTGACGATGATTTTAGACGGAGCTCGGGATCCGTTGGAAGGCTTGTCGCATTGGGCCTGAAAGGAACCCAGAGCCTGTCAGAAAGCCCCAAATACCCTTCCGCCTTGAACGCATTGGTCATATCCAGGTGTTTCTGTCGCGATGCACCTCTCTCTCCTCCGTTGAGTTTGTTGAGAGGGCCAGTCTGCTCCCCCAATCGCGTGACGGCTGAGATGACGATTCTGGAATCTCGGAGCCCAAAAGTATTGACCCATATCACAGGCGTCAGACATGATCTATGGAACCGCCCCCTCTCCCCGCCCAAAAAAAAACCCCTCCAAGAAAGAGCGAATGTTACAAAAAACACAAAAAAATAGTTAGAGAGAACTGAAAACCTCTATTTACTCGTTTGAATTTTTCGTGGCGGGGGCTGTCTCGGAGCCGAGTCTGGAGAGAAGAAAAACGCCTGCAATGCTGTACACAAGTTTCCTTCTTGGTGGTTTGATGTGGTTTATAGGATTGATTCATTGTCCCTCCCATGGATAAATACAGCCATCACCTTGGGTTACCTTTCAATCGAGCATTTAGATCGTTCCTATCTATCCAATATCTATCTACCCGTAGAAACAAGATAGGCATAAGCCTTGTCCGTGATACCCTTCATGTAAATGTATCTTTCCCTTGTTTCGAAACTTAATCGCCATAGATATCCAGCCGAGTTATGAAATACGCACCCGAGGGTTGAGATTCATACCCGGCTAGGTGCTCTCTTTCGAGCTAAGAAGGGAGTTGCCAACGCCTTGTACGTGAGTACTAGGGCGATATTCAAACCCCTTTTCCATATCGCTTTGTGTAGGGATGGACGCAATAAAGCTCATCCATCAAGATCGGATGAAGGTTACTAACGTCCCAGCAACACCTGGCTGCCACTCCATCATCCAGATGAAAGGGCTGGTAGGTAGAGCTCGGAACAGGAGAGACATACACTCATGGTTTCGAAAGCAGGGTTGCAATAACGAACCATCTTGCTGATCTCTACTTTTCCTGCTTAAAGTACGTGGAAAGTGCTTGCTTACAACCTCCTTCGTATCTAGAAATCAAAACCGGCCTGAACAGACTCTCTACGCAAGCTGATTGGCAAAACCACGAAAGAAGGTGGATAGCCAGCCGTATCGAGCCCTTCTGACCGGCTGCATGTAGCGGCTCACGGACGGGTTCTTACTCAAGGAAACCTGGATGTTGAGGCTGATGCCAAGACGTTTTACCTAGTTTGCTGGGCAGACATACTCATGGGAAACTGTCTATCTGAGACATGGTATTTCTTTCCCGCAGCTGCTGGAACCTATTTACGGCTATTCGTCGTTTGCGGGGAAGGTCAGTTTCCTCGGCTTGGTGAGATTCATTGGTAACAGGGAGACGTCAATGGAAACGACACTATAACGTGATGTTATTTGTGCCCTAGATGGCGGTGCACCAACCGATGACGCGGCACGAATGGGGGCATTCGGAAAGCGCAGCCGCTGAAAACGTGCGGCCTTGACTCAGCCTCCTCTGCCGGGTTGCCGGATCGGACAACTCCACATTTACGGGGTGGTCATCATATCATGAGGTCGGCTGTATCTAAACTAGACCGCGTACGAAGACTGCAGGGCCAGCTGGACATGCAGCATATGGCTGACAATCTGTGGTCGGTGTGTGAAACAAAGGTTCTCGATGTTTCAGCTTCTAGCGTTCTGCATCCGCAGGTGCAAACGGGCTTAGCAAAGCCCACATAGTTTCGTCAATCCATAGAGTAGAAAAGCTGCAAGCTCGTCGTCCTGGATTAACCAAGGAGAATTGTGCCTTACGAATCAAACCAGGCCGGGACAGAAGTGGTTAAACCGTGTTGGATTGGGCATTCTTTCTTTGCCAACCGGACCCCTGGACATCAGGTCGTGGCCCATGCGATGGGGACACGTTGTGCAACAACAGACAGCCTTGAGAAGGGCAGTTTTTGCTTTGTCTCGACTTGCTACAGCTTGCAGGGAGATTTGCTGCTTGATGAAGGGATGAAGCGTGCGTGTCCCAAACCACGAGGCTTCGAACATTCTATCCATGAACTGTCCTTGCAGCTGTCGGCACTCGCACCTGGCCGGGCATTTTCGGTGAGACAACTCGTGGTCAGTCAGAAATGGCGTGCACTTTGCCGCCGCCATTACCTCCGTAGTGGGCCTGAAAGCCTAGTCCCTCTCCACTTGCTCGTCACATCTCGGCCATGTCGTCATCAGTCCCTATCCAAGCGGCTAACAATCTGAAGAGAAATGATAAGGCCCCGCTATCAGGCTGAAGAGCGGGAGAACGACACGTTTGGCAGATCTTGACACACTGCCCTTGATCCTCAAAAGCCACATCATCTTCTTGAGAAAATACGCCGCCTCGAACCTCGAACCGTCGGACGACCAGGAGCTTACGACCAACGGGAGGAAGGCTTGCCCGAAGGACAAATCTGCAGCATGCTCGAAAATAAGATCGTGGCTGGCTTCTTGCAGGGGCCTGGCCCAACCAACGGCAACCCGAAGCGACCTGAATGTTTCAGATGTCCTAGCGGATCCTCCCCGAGCTGGTGTCTCGAGGCTTCTGATTGGCTCATTGACAGCATGAAATCATGTTCCTTTAGGCTTTGGCGCAGGTTCGCCCAGCTCCTCTTCAAAATGTGCCTCTGGGGCAGTGGTACGTGTGCTTGACCCCACCCTGACGACCCCCTTTTTTATTTTATTCCACAGCTTGAGGCTCAGCATTCTGCATGCGCAGGTGTATCGTAGAGACTGCCTTTAACATGAAGTTTTTTTTTTCGGACATCGGAGCTATGTTGGTGAGAACAAAGGACTTGTTCAATATGTCAGGATTTTCTGCTTCCGTGATCTCCGGTGGTCATGCTGGGCTTGGAGCCGATCGGTCTTGGCTAGATTAATCGGCACCTCGCCAATCTTCAAGATTTGCTTCCCATGCGTTTGAGGAACCTTCTGCTTTTCCAGGTTTCCATCCTCACGGTCTTTGCCTAGCATTACATCGTCAACGGCCGCAGGAAGATGACCGTGGAGGGTCACCTTCTCGAATCTTTTCCAGACTCGGGCCGATTCTTCATGGGCAATTAAGTAAAGTCAAGTGTCGGGACTCGGTAGCCTTTTCGATAATAGATCGGAACACCACAGATCAGCAGATGCGATGGTTAAACGTCGCCAGTTCTCGTCGGATGAGTGTGTGATGTAATTTAGTGGATTGAGAATCCACATAATACCTTGCAGCACCACCACACATATCTCACCGGTTGTTGGAGGGGGCATAATTCGATCATCGCCGGGCGCTGTGCCCTGACCCCGGGAACCACTTAAGATACCATTTTCCCGTTCATCCACCGGGTAGGAAAGTTTTCGAGAAGCCATTTGCCGTCCTTCTTTGATGCTGCCGCATTCGACAAGCTTCTGCCGGGGTTCATTGCTTGATTGCCTAACCAGACAATTCCATGGCGGCGAGTTGGACGGAGGCTGACATGTGGCGATAGATGCCACGTTGTGCCGTCAAGCCGGGGATCGTTTGCAATGCGAACGTCAAGCTCTACGTGTCTATGCCATTGCTGAGATAGTTGTCGCAAGTTTCACAACCTCTAATACTATTCTTACCGTATTCTTTCGCGGAGGACGTTGCAACGCCAATACAGGACAAGCAACAGAGTAGCAACTCGGGCCCCGCGTAGAAAAGGGATGATGCGTTGCACGTTGGAGTTTATCTGCGCATATCAGTCCGATTGTGCGACAGCATTTGCTTCTTCAGCAAGGAGAAACCCATCGCGAGGCATCGCTATCCTCAATTCCCCGAGCCTACCCTCTGTAGACAGAAGTCGCCGCATTTAATGGGAAGAGGCTCAGTGCTCGTCAAGAATAACCCACTACCAATATGCAGCAGCTGCGCCGTTTGCAATTGCGCGTCTGGCGATAGCTACTCCTTCACTGCAGCCCTGCCACACTCACAGCTGGGTGGTGCAGCGGTCCTGTGGCAGGGATGCTCGGCTGAGGCACCGTGCAATGCAAACGGCCCATCTCGTGCTACTTTGCGCCCTTGGGCTGGCCCATTAGAGGCAGTAGATCCAAGGGTTCTATCTGATATTCTCGACTGGGCATGTTGGCGAGCCTCTGCTTGTGTCCACACCTGCCTGAACTTGGCGGCGATCGTGGATCTCCATTATTGTCCACGAGATGCGAGCTTGGTTATTGTCTCCGGGTTCCACAGGGGAGCAGAATTGATAACACTGGAAGGCAGGAGAACTTCATAGAGGTTGGGTCTCTTTTGTCAGGCTTGGTATCCTGTCCCGGGTTGTATCCTGTTGCAGTTCTGCTGTGGGGAGGCAACGAAGCTCTTCGATTGGTGACTCGATAACCCATGTCCTCCCGCGACTGCGGAAGAGAAAGACCTTCTTGGGTATTATTACCCCCTACTTTGTGGAGTCGCTGAAGCGGTCGATCGTCTGCCGTTTCACACCTCTCGACCTGTCCTCTCGGGCCCCGTCGCGGCCCCTCGACTTTACTCCTTAGCACAAGTCCCCACTAACGGTGCGGCGCCTCAACATCAACTACCACTTCCGTACACTTTTCTTAGGTGTCGTGCACCCGCTTCACTCCTTTCCACGAAGCCTTCCACCCTGTCCTTTTTTTTCTCCCTCCGTCCCCCGCTGGTCTTGTCCTCTTCTCCAGGCTCATCAAGACCCTGTTCTAATGACGCCTGTATATTCAACCTAGATCTTTTCTCTCCTGTTGTCCTTTCTTTTCTTCTCTTTTTTTTTTCCTCTGGGAGGGGGAAAAAACCGAGACTCAGGAGAACGACAAATTCCGCAAAAGACCAGAGAGGTGGAAAGAAAGAGGGCTCTGATTTAACCAAGAGGAGGCGGGAGATATTCTTCCACCCATCGCCGCCGATTTCCACGCACGCAAGTCGAAGGAGACGTAATCACTCGACGATAACGACCGAAACGGTGCGAGCTTGGCCCCGATCCTGTTGACGCCTTTACTTCTAGGAAAGCAGAGTCCGCTGCCATCCTATTTTCCTCCCGACGCTCCTTGTATCACCGACCGATTGTCGATTCCTTACCGAGATTTCGCACGGCGCGCCTAGAAGGGGTTCCATACGGCGAAGGAACATCGTCATCACCCTTGTAATACGAAAAAATTGGATTTCCGTCGCCTTCGAAACCCACTCCTTGCAACAATCAATTCTCCCCGTCCATCGTCGGAACTCTTTTACTCTACGCACCCGGTCAAATTATAGAATTCATTACAACTGTACTCCTACACTGGCACTTCATTTGGGCTGTGTTGCGATTTTCTCCTCTCGCTCTCTCACTATTGCGCTGCGCTCGAGCGCTCCTTCCTATTTCCACCGAGGCAGGCCTGGAAGCTACAGGACTCGGGGGGCGTTCGGTCTCAGCTCCGCAGTAGAGGGAACAGGAGCAAAAAACTGCACTGTCACAACCAGGACCATTTTGTCGCACTTGGCCTAATTATTAGCAACTGGCGCAACCGAAACGAGATCCCGAATTGAAATTTCGAGTCAAAATCTCATATGCGGTCGGCTAGATAATTGATAATGTCAACTAGTAGATCCGAACACCTGACAATCGGCTATCCGTCCCAGTCTGCCAGCCAGGCTCGCTCGACGTCCCCGACCACCGCGAGCGGCTCGCCAAACGATCCATCTCCTGCCTCCACATTACGTTCGCCATTTGGACTTTCTCCAGGCCTCAATTCTGGCAAGATGGCGAGTGCTACACGATCCGGGGCAGGTTCTCCGTCACACGAGATGGCGGGCTCCAGCAGGCTCTTTTCCAAAAGGTTTGCCACCACTGCATTCCCTGCCAGGAAAGCTGGGACTGGCGTTGACCAGAGGCTAACTATTGTCCATATATAGAGCTAGGGAAATCCAGGCCCAAGAAGGGTTGCCAGTGAATCCTTGGGGAGGCCCACCAACCAGCGGCAACTCGACACCGCTCCGCGAGAACATTCCCGAATCTCCCACCGACGGATTCCCCGACTTCGCCCAACTTCAATCCGCACAAGATGGCTCTGGACTTCCCCAGGGCCGCCGGGCACGAGCGGGAACACTGCCTTCCAGGTTTTCTCCGGGAGGGCTCGGCACAGTTGGAAGCGGCCTTCTGGGCATTCCCGGCCTGGTTGCTCCCAAGTCTTCGAGGCCCACTCCTTCGCCGAGTCCATTCAAGTCCCCGTCTCCGGGATTGGAGCCGCCGAATGAGACTACCTCTACCGGTGGTTCTACACTTTTGTCCAGATTGAGGGCCGGGTCTATGCCTCAGCGGAGTCCCTTTGGCCCATTGCCGGGCCAAGCATCTCCGTTTGGCCCAACTCTCTTCAGCAGTGCATGGAACCCTAGCGGCATCACACGAGAACGAGGTGCAACGCTCGCAAGCATTGCAAGCGTTGGATCGAATGGGCCGAGCTCGCCAGCTCAGTCTGCCTTCTCCCGCGACGGTCAAGGGGAAAATGACGTCCATATGAGGACTCTGGACTACCTTGGCCTTGCTGAGACGCCGCAACCACCACGAGCGACACTCGCCACACCATACATGGCGAACATTAACGAGTTCAACAAGGCAAACCGGTTTCGGTCCTATTCGGTGAACAACAAGGACAAGTACGACGACGAAGATGACGACGAAGACTACGAGAGCATTGCCTTTGAGTATGCGGCCCATCTTCAGGATCAGCTTGCGGCCACCAACGCTGCCATCCGGAGCCACAACATGGCTGTGCAGGCTTTTGCTTCACAAGCCCTTACCCGACCCCGCGCGAGGACGGCCGGCGTGCTTGACACCCCCGGCAGTCGCCTCCTCGGCACGTATCTGTCTTCCACACAGGCCATGCCAGCACCCATGGTACCTGCCGAGATTAGGCTAGCCGAAGAGAAAGACTACGATGATCTGCCCCAAGCCGTCGCAGCCATGTCTATTGGTAGGTCCAGTAGTCGAAATGCGGGCCTCCTGAGCGCGGATGAACAGGGACTCGAGGGCCCTACGAGCGCCCTGTGGTTGGGTAGCATTCCCACGTCGACGACGACTTCGACTTTGACTGAGATGTTCAAGTCGTACGGACCGATTATATCAGCCAGAGTACTCACTCACAAAAACTGCGGCTTTGTAAACTTTGAGCGTGTCGAGAGCGCCGTGTCGGCTCGCAATGCCTTGAACGGCAAAGAAATCTTCCCTGGCGCTGGCTCTATCCGCATCAACTTTGCCAAGCCGCCATCGGCATCCAACACTCCCGGCCACGATGGCGTGTTCCCGTCTCCCAGCCCCGACCCATTCGCGAAGGGACAGGACAACGCCGGCCAGGGGGCATCTGGGTCGGCGGCAACTGGGGCTGTCTCGGCAGCAACTCAAGCCGCCACTGCTGCGCCAACAATTCCTCCTCTGCGTGATATGGTCAACGACATTCTGGATATTGTCAAGCAGTTCGGGGCCGCTGAAGAGGACCGTTTCAAGATCTCGCACAGCCTTAGCTCCGCCATCCAGTACAACACGTTTGTGGACGAGATTCCTCCCGTACGCGAGCCAAGCCATACACGAGTCCACGATGCGCCGAAGCTGAGGGATATTCGAAAGAAGATCGACAACCAGAGTCTCTCGCAGGGGGAGATTGAGGCAATTGCAATTGACATGTTGCCGGAGATTGCCGAACTCGCGTCCGACTACCTGGGGAACACGGTGGTGCAGAAGCTCTTTGAGCACTGCAGCGACAACCTTCGCGACGCCATGCTGGCTAAGATTGCTCCACACATGGCCGAGATTGGTGTGCACAAGAATGGTACCTGGGCGGCGCAGAAGATCATCGACGTCTGCAAGACGCCGAGCCAGAAGAGCATCATTATCCAGCATCTGCGACCTTACACGGTCCCTCTCTTCCTAGACCAGTACGGAAATTACGTGCTGCAGGGATGCTTGAAGTTCGGGGCTCCGTTCAACGACTTTATCTTCGAGTCGATGCTGAGCAGGATGTGGGAGGTTGCACAGGGCCGTTACGGAGCTCGTGCGATGCGGGCCTGCTTGGAGAGCCACCATTCGACGAAGGAGCAGCAGCGCATGCTTGCGGCTGCCATTGCCCTGCACAGCGTGCAGTTGGCTACCAATGCAAATGGTGCCTTGCTGCTGACTTGGTTCCTGGACACGTGCACATTCCCTCAGCGACGGACAGTCCTTTCGCCTCAGCTCGTACCTTGCCTGATCCACCTCTGTACCCACAAGGTCGCTTACCTCACCGTTCTCAAAGTCATCAACCAGAAGGCGGAACCCGACGCCCGCGATACTATTCTTCAGGCGCTGTTCTTCACTGCTAACGATCAAGTTCTCGACGCCATCTTGAGCGACCAGGCTTGCGGATCTACCCTCATCTTCAAGGTCTTGACGACCCCCTTCTTCGACGAGACCATTCGAAGCCAAGTCGTGGAGAACGTCAAGAATGTCTTGATTCGGATCAAGGCTCAGCCGAATCAGGGCTACAAGCGACTGATGGACGAGGTTGGTCTCTCAACGAGGAATGCGGGCAATGGCGCAAATCGCGATCACGGCTCCGGCAGCAATGCGAACGAGCAGCGACAACGACCAGCGTCTCGACAGGCAAACCATCACCAACAGACGGGCGGCAACGCTGGGGGAAAGCAGT
>Ga0247774_1001321_pt1 | contig 12549 bp, 9 predicted proteins | sample UWRJL001104B6_FD_179933 | JGI IMG/M metagenome (GOLD analysis project Ga0247774, IMG submission 179933) | Plant litter microbial communities from Arlington Agricultural Research Station in Wisconsin, United States - UWRJ-L001-104B-6 | ecosystem: Environmental > Terrestrial > Plant litter >... | reverse complement strand
CGCGACGCAGCCGAGGGGTCGCACCCGCGCCTTCCGCGCCTTCTGAAGCCGAGCTCTCCGCACCCGATCGTGCGAAGCCTGAGCGCTCGGCGCCCGGTCCATCCACCCTCGATACTCAGTCAGCGCCGAACCCCAACCGCGAGCCCACTCCCAACCGCGAGCCCACTCCCAACCGCGAGCCCACTCCCAACCGCGAGCCCACTCCCAACCGCGAGCCCACTCCCAAGCGCCACGTCCCAGCAGCGGTTGCGCGCGCGGTGTTCCTGCGAGATGGTCAGCAGTGTAGCTATGTCTCGCCGGATGGGCGGCGCTGTAGCGCGCGTCGCTGTCTCGAGCTCGACCACGTGGATCCTTGGGCGGAGGGTGGCGAGAGCACGATTGAGAATCTTCGCTTGCGCTGCCGCGCTCACAATCAGCGCTACGCACGGCTATACTTCGGTAGATCTCGTGTGGAAGCCGTCGTGCAGCGCGCACGGCGGCGGCGTGCTGGCGCTGACGGGGGCAATCGCTGACCAGTCCTGAGCTGAGTCCCGACATGGGTCGAAGGTCGGGTCGGGGCTTGGGCGGCGATGCCGCGCGCTTGCCCTCCGCCCGAAATTGCTTAAATGAACGACATTGGTGTGAACACAGGATGATTTCCATCAGCGAGGGGTGCCTCTGGAGCGCGGCTGGGTCCTTTGCCGTTTCGTAAGCATCTTTACCTGGTCGCTGTTGGAGTTTGCTTCGAACGCGACGCCGAAGGCTGGGTCGAGGTGTGACGTGGTCCTTGACCATCGAACAAAATCCCAGCAGCAAATGCGCAGAAAGTACCGCATACTGCGCGCCCCGATGACCTACCGAGCTGCCGATAGTCGTTACCAAAACATGCGCTACAATCGCACCGGTTTCAGCGGTCTCAAGTTGCCTGCGGTGTCACTCGGCTTGTGGCACAACTTTGGCGGCGTGGACTCGTTCGAGAACGGGCGGGCGATGCTGCTGCGCGCGTTCGACCTGGGCATTACCCATTTCGATTTGGCCAACAATTACGGGCCGCCCGCGGGCTCGGCCGAGCAGACCTGCGGGCGCGTGCTTCAGCAAGATCTGCGCGCGCATCGCGATGAGCTCGTGATCTCGAGCAAGGCCGGCTACGACATGTGGCCGGGGCCGTACGGCGAGTGGGGCTCGCGAAAGTACCTGATCGCCAGTGCCGATCAGAGCCTTGCCCGGCTCGGCCTCGAATACGTGGACATCTTTTATAGCCACCGCTTCGATCCCGAGACACCGCTCGAAGAAACCATGGGCGCGCTCGATCAGCTGGTGAAGGCTGGCAAGGCTCTGTACGTCGGCATCTCCAACTATCCCGCCGAGGCCACGCGCCGCGCGGCTCGCATCTTGCGCAGCCTGGGCACCCCGTGTTTGATCCATCAGCCGTCGTACAGCCTGTTCAATCGCTGGATCGAGCCCGAGCTTTCGCACGTGCTGCTGGACGAGGGCATGGGCTGTATCTGTTTCTCGCCGCTCGCGCAGGGCCTGTTGACCGACAAATACCTGCACGGTATCCCCGAGGATTCACGCGCCGGCAAAGCACATGGCTTCCTGCGCCCCGAGCAGATCACGGCCGAGAAGCTGGACAAGATTCGGAGCCTGGATCGGATCGCGCGCGCGCGCGGACAGAAGCTCGCGCAAATGGCGATCGCCTGGGTGCTGCGCCATCCTTCCATGACCTCGGCGCTGATCGGCGCAAGCAAGATTTCTCAAATCGAGGACGCGGTGGCGGCGCTCGGACACGCCGAGTTCTCGTCCGCGGAGCTGGCCGAAATCGACGCTATCGCGCCGCTTTGAGCGCGCCTAACCGCTGACGCTCGCGCGTTGCTCGATCGCGCGCGCGAACTGGTCCGGGGACTTCAGGAGCTCGGCCGCGCGCTCGGCGGCGAGCTCCGCGAGCTTGCCCCTTTGCCGGCCGAGCGCGCATTGTAGATACAGCGCCTCGCACAGCAGCGGCGCGAGGTCGATGGCACAGCGCTTTTGCCAGGCCTCGTCGCTCAGCGTTTGGCGATCGACCGAGCCTTCGAAGTCGATCAGCACCAGCTCGAGTGGCGTGGGGCAGACGATGAAATTGTGCAGCTCGGCATCGCCGTGGGCGAGCCCGCCTGCCTGCAGCAAGAGGTGCTTGTCGAGGCCCTCTTCACACAGCTTCCACAGACCCGCCGCCGAGGCCAGCGGTAGCTTTTCGGCCAGCGCAATGTTGGCGGTTTGCGGCTCTGCCCCGAAGGGGGACAAGCGCGAATATGGAAGGCCCGGCAGCAAGCAGCTGCGGAAGGTGTTGGGCGTGTGCCCGATGGGCGGCGGGATGTCGATTAGCGTGGCTGCGCGGGTGTGATTGTCGAACTCGTCTTTCGTGTCCCCGTGCATCTGACCCGGAAAGTACGATTTGCGAAAGTGCAGTGGATACTGAGCCGCCAGCGGAAAGGTGGCGCGTGTCTCGACACTGGCGATCACCAGATCTCCGGACATCAACATCATCTCGCCGACCTGCCGTTTGGCGACGGTCCTCACCACGTAGTCGCGTTGAGGTGGCGTATCGATGAACGTCAAGTACTCCCGGGACAGCAGCACGGTGTGCCGCGGAGAAACCGGAATCAGGCGCTCTTCTTCCATCGCTCGCGGACCCTTCCAGATGCGTCGGCGCGCGGCAAGCAGCAGCACTCTTCTGCCCAATCGGCGCGGCTTCCTGCGGTGCTCGAGCGGACTTGACGAACCGCGCTGGCCAGCGTCCTGAGCTCGCCGGCGAGTAGTAATTGGTGCGACGGAGTGAGCGTATCGCTACCAGCGGCGGACACTGGCACACACTACATTTCCGGATCCTCAATCACGTTCGGATCTTCACGACTGGCCAATTCATGTCAACCTTGGGAGTATGCGGTCCTTTACCTTGGAGGCGCGTTTGCGCTTCGCAGCGTTTGCTCTACTGACGTGCCCTATCTGGGCGTGTGCCGTTGGCGTCGACAACGCTCCAGCCGGCAGCAGCCCACTCGATGCGGGCGGTGCCGATGGAGAGCCGAGCGATGGCGGTAGCGCGAACGCCGGCAGCGGCAGCACGAGCGCCGGCAGCGCGAATGCCGGCAGCCCGAGCGCGGGCAAGGCCGGCGCGATCGGCGTGGCAGGCAGTGGCGCAGCCGGAGCCCCGAGCGGCAGTGCGGGCAAAGGCGGCGCAGGTTCAGGAAGCGCTGGCGCGGGCAGTGCCGGCAAAGGCGGCATGGGTAGTGCTGGCTCAGGCAGCGGCGGCGCGAACGCTGGTACGGGTGCTGGCGGAGCGGGTGCAAGCGCGAGCGGTGGCGCGAGTGCCGGCGACACGGGCAGCGCCGGAACGGGCGCGGGCGGCCTGCCCAACAGCACGAGCTGTGACGCGACGAACGCCAAGGCGACCGTTGCGACCAGTGGCATCTACGAAGGAAAAGCCAACGACTGCGTGCGGCTGCACATCGAGCCCAGCTGGGGGGCGATCAATTTGAAGTTCATCGCTCAGCCGGGGACCGGGCCGTATCCCGTGCCATTCTCATTCTTCAGCTGCGGCGGCAACGGTACCGGCTCGCTCACTGCTGACTATGCGGAGAGCCCATTCAAGGCCGGGCCCAACCCCGGTTGCGACTTTTTCGTGCAATTCGGCGGCGGCGCGACGACGATTAAGGTGACTTACTATGACTGATCGACCATCGTCGTGGCTTCTGATATGCCTCACTTCGTCTTGAATTCGCGCTCGATCTTGCTGGCGGCCGTGAGTGCCGCAAGTCTTCTGCTGGGTTGCTCGAGCGATCCCGACCGCTCCTATGGCGGCGGGGCTGGAGCGAGGGCTGCTGCGGGCTCCAGCGCAGCGGGTGCCGGAACAGCGGGTGCGCCCACGACCGGGCTCGGCGGCGGGGGCCAATCTTCCGCGGGCGCGAGCGGCGCGGGCGCAGGTAGCGGCGGTATTTCCGCAGCAGGCGCGGCCGCAGGCGGTGCGCCCAACGGTGCGGCAGGCGCGAGCGCAGGCACGGGCGGCTCGGCCGTCGGCGGCGCGGGAGCTCCCGCGGGCGGTGCGCCGAGCGCGTGTCCGGCGAACGCCACATTTTGCTCCGGCTTCGAAGTGACCACCTTGCCGTCCGGCGCAGTCTACAAGGCGAATGCCGCACCCGGCGATTGGAGCCGAGATTTCGAAGTCGACAGCACGCAGTTTCACGGCGGCAAATCCTCGCTGCGCGTGAAATCCGGCTCGGAAGCGGGCGGCTCGGGCGCGTACCGCATGTTGGCCGTGCCCGCGCCCTCGGGCGCGTTCTGGGTGCGCTTCTACATTCAGCAGACCGAGCTCGATCTCGGCGGCGCCGAGCACAACGTATTTGCCAGCGCCGCGGTGAGCGACGAGCCCAATGCGGCGTCGATCGAGTTCGCAGAAGACGTGGGCATCGCCTTCAACACGAGTGACGCCGTGCGTTGGCCGACGGACTACGGCCGCCTGACTTCGGGCGGCACCAAGCCGTTCAGTTTGCCCAAGGGCATGTGGCACTGCATCGAGATCTCATTCGATGGTCAGGGGCGTGAACAGCAGCTGTTCATCAACGGCATGCAGCAAATTGACGCCAAGGACTATCCGGCCAGCGTCAGCGCGATCAAAAACTTCAAGTTTGGCTTCAATCAGTTGCACGGACCAGCGCGCAAGGTTTTCTACGACGACGTCGTGGTCGCCCCGACGCGCATTCAGTGTCTATAACGAGGGTGTGAAGCCGGCTCACCTCTTCGCTGCGCTTGCGCTTGGAGTGCTGGGCGCGCTGAGCGCCTGCGGGAGCCCAGCATCGAGCCCGTCGCCCGCCGCTCAGGCCGGAAGCGCGAACGAGCCCGGCGGAGCGTCCGGCGCTTCAGCGTCTGAGCGCGGCGGATCGCCCGCAGGCGGCGTCGCGGCGACGGAAGCCGGCGCTGTCGGAATCGGCGCGGGGGCGGGTGCGCGGAACACCGGGGCCGCGGGTGAAAGCGCAGCGGGCGCAGGTGGGGTCAGCGCTGCGGCGGGCGCGGGCGCGAGCGCTGGCGTCGCCCCAGTCGCCGGCACTGGCGGCGCGGCCGAGCTCGCCCTCAGCAAGCAAGCCGAGACTTTGCTCTCCAAAGCCGGCGTGACCATCGTCTCCTACGGCGGCTATCTGAACGGTGAGTCCTTTCAACAGGACGGCCTCGTCAGCTACGGGAATTATCAGTACGCGGCCTTCTGGAACAGCGCGCGGCACGTGGTCCTGGCTCGCCGTGAGTGGCCGAGCGGCGCCTGGTCCGCGCTCGAATTCAGCGACTACACCAACAGTGAGGGCGACGCGCACAACACCATCTCGATCGGCATCTGCCCCGGTGATGGCACGCTGCACCTCGCCTTCGATCACCACGGCAGCACGCTGCACTACCGCAAATCGGCGGCTGGCTTGCTCGCGAGCCCGAGCACGACGCCTTGGGAGACCGCGAGCTTCTCGGCCGTGAGCGATCGCTTGCTCGGCTCGAGCGCACTCGAGCTAGTCACCTATCCGCGCTTCGTGACCGAGCCCGGCGGCAAGAAGCTCTTGTTCGAAGCGCGCATCGGCGAAAGTGGCAGCGGCGACGAGCTGCTCTGGGAATACGACGCGGACAGCCACGGCTGGGCGTCGATCGGCAATTTCATCAACGGTACCGGCGCGAGCATCAACGCTTACCCGCACGGCTTGTCGTATGCGCGCGGCGGCACGCGTTTACACGTGTCTTGGTGCTGGCGCGAAACCAGCAACGCCGCCACGAATCACGATCTGCTCTACGTCTACAGCGACGATCACGGGCGAACCTGGAAAAACAACGCGGGCGCGAGCGTGGCCAAGACGGGCTCGACTCCGGTGACCCGCGATTCAGCGGGCATCAAGGTTTGGTCGATCGGACAGAACCGTGGCCTGATCAATCAAGAGCACATGGCCGTGGATGCCACGGGCAGGGTGCACGTCTTGCTCTCGCATTTGCCCGATGCCCAAGCCGATGACTCGAACTTCGACAACGCGCGCACGAAGAGCCAATACTTCCACTATTTTCGGGATGCAGCGGGTACCTGGAGCCGCACCGCTCTGACCTACCCCGCGCAGGCCGCGTTCCGCGGCAAGTTGGCGATTGCTGCGAGCGGCAACTTGTACGCCGTGCTGCCGGACATGCGCATCGCCGCGGCCTCCGCGGCGCAGGGCTACAAGCCGTGGTCGCTACTCTCGAGCAACGACGCCGGCAAATACTTCTCCGATCCTTTGATCGATACGGCTCGGCTCGAAAGCGAGGACACGCTGTCGATCTTCTACCCTCGAAAGAGCTCGTCCGACATCTACGTGCTCGACTACCGAATCAAATAGCCGTTGCGCTTTGGGTCGCTCCTGCGAGCCGCGGGCCTCGTCGTTGACAGCGCTCTCGATCTGCGAGAAGTACGCCCAGTCGAATTCAGATCGACGGGAGTTCAGCATGAAGAGCGTTCTCAATCGTTTCAGTAGCTTGGTGGGTGGTGCGGCGCTGAGCGTCGCATTGTGTTTGGCCTGTTCCTCGACGCCCACCTCGGACATCAAAGTGCACTCGGCCATGGACGCCAAGTCGAACATCTCGGCCTACAAGTCCTACGCCTGGGACACGAACGCCGGCGTGCTCAGGGATCGCACCGGCATGTGGATCCCCAAGGACGTGGACACCCAGTCCGAAGTGCAGTTTCTGATCGACAAGAAGTTGCGCGAGCGCGGCCTGACCGTGGCGCAAGAATCCCCCGACCTGCTGGTGTCCATCTTGATCGCCGCCGACGTGAAGGAGGTCGAAGAGATCAAGACCAAGCACGGAGACGCGGTGGCGGGCTTGGATCCCGTCGGCAAGGGCGCTCTCCTGGTCGAGCTCGTCGACTTCCGCACGGGTAAGACGGTCTGGCTCGGAGCCGCCGAAGGCGACGTGCGCGGCAGCAACTCACTCGAGGTGAGCAAGCAGCGCTTGGCTTACGCCGTCGACAAGCTGTTCGAGCGGCTGCCCAAGTGAACCGCTATTGGGCGCTTTTGCACAGCGCCAGATAGGCCGCTTCGTGCAGCCCGGCGATCACGATCGCCTGCTCGGTCAAGCGAGGCTGTTCGCTTGCGCTCCAGATCGCCGGCGGCGCGCTGATCGCGCCGCGTCGGTGCACCGAGCCCAGCAAGGCACCCAGGTAGCGCGCGAGCTCCGGCAGTTCCTCGGGCCGCAAGCGAGTCAGGTCGAGCTTGTCTTCCTGCGGCAATAGCCGCCGGACGAACAAGCTAAAACCATCCAGCTCGGTCGTGCCCGCCATGCGCGGCGGATGCACCAGGCAAGCGCGAGTCGCACGCAGGACGCGCTCGGCCGGCGCTTCGGGCTCGCGCTCCGACCTCGGTCCCGACCTCGGCCCCGACAGAGCGTCGAGCAGCGCTTGCCCGGCAGGGATGCCCTCGGCCTTCATGTCGAAAATCCAGCGGCTATCGAGCTCACCCTTGCCGCGCGTCAGCACCGCAATACGCAGCACACCCAGGCTGCCCGTGCCGGCGATCCGAAACGCGACATCTTCGACCATGAAATGCTCGCGAGCTAGCCGATGCTCCGGGTCGAGCCGTTCGACATAGCGCTCGAACGCGGTGCGCGCCTTTTCGACCAGCTCGGGCGTCAGATCTCGATAGCGATCACCACGCAAAAAGCGCCGCCCCGTCGCCGTGCGCTCGGTGCGATGATCGAGCAGATCCTTGTGCGTGCGGCGTTCGACCTTGTCCAACAAACGGCGCACTGAAAGCGGCAGCGGCGCATCCGTCGCGCCATGACCCAGACCGAGCGCCGGCGCATAGCCTTCCAGGATCGCCGAGCACAGCGCCACGCTCTGTTTGCCGTTGGACCCGAGCTCACGCCCGCCCAGGATGACACTCGTCAGCAAGCGCACGACGTCCCAGCGAAACGGGCCCACGATCGCCTCGTCGAAATCGTTCACGTCGAACACCACCGCTTCTGCGCCGCGTGCATCCGCGCTGCGAAATGCGCCGAAGTTCTCGAGGTGGGCGTCGCCCACGAGCCAACCCTCACCGCCCGGCCCCTCCGCAAGCTCCGGATGCTCGGCGAGCAGCTCATAAAAGAGCCCCGTCGAGCCGCGCAGGTAGCCGAGCGGCGACGCCGTCATGCGCAGCAGCTTTCGCGGCCAAAGCCACGGAAACGCTTGCGTTGCTGCCCGATCGCGCGCGAGCTGTCGTTCTGCGCCAAGCAGCGGGTCAGGGGAGTACATGGACCGATACGCTAGCGGATCGCAGCGCCCGCGTGGTACGCCGCGTCAAGGCTGGTCCTCGAGCTTTCTGTCGTAGTCATTGTTTGTCATTTATCCGCCTGGAAGCCGTGGTTGGCCCCTTCCAAGTAACCCTCGAACTGTCACAATGGGGGTTGCGTGATGGTGAATCAACAGTCCGCAACGAATCAACGGTCGGCGTGCCGAATGCGCCAGGCCTTTGCCTTGTTGGCATTCGTCGGACTGGTTGGCTGCCAGGGGCTGGGTCCGGATTCGGGGGCAGCGCCTGGCGAAGCGGTGGGTGTTACCACGCTGGCCCTGCCGGACGATGCTCTCCCCTCTCCGTGGACACCGTTCGATACCGAAGCACGTGCGATCTATGCGGGGGTCGAGCTCGGCAACCGCAAGGTACTGGTTTGCGGCGGGACGAGCACCTCGCAATATGTCACAACCTGCAATCAGTTGAGCTTGGACTCCGACGGCCAGCTGCGCACTCAATCATTTCCGCTTCCAAAAGGGCGCGTCGCCGGCACGCTCAGCCTGCTGCCATCGAACCGCGTGCTACTCGCCGGCGGATCCGACTCGACCAACGTGCGGATGACGGCCCGCGTCTCTCTGCCGGTTGCGTCGTGGGCCGACGGTCAGAACATCTGGGGAGTGGAGGAGGGACCTGTCCGCATCGCTCACACGGCCACGGTTCTCGACTCGAGCGTCGTCCTGATCGGTGGGCAAGCGGAAGGGGAGCAGGTGAGCAGCATCGCCGTGCGCCGGGAGGACGGCGACTGGACCAACCTAGATGTGAGCGGCGATCTTGCCGCGCGCGGCGCTCACACCGCCACAGTCCTGAAGCGTCAGCCGGGCGGTCCTGCGCAAGTCCTGATTTTGGGTGGCTACAACCAGCTGCAGCGCAAATATTTGAGCTCTGGATTCATTTTCTCCCTCCCCAACACAATCAAGCGGATAGCCGACATGCCGGACGCGCGCAAATTGCACACGGCCACGTTGCTCGACGACGGCTCGGTTCTCGTGGTGGGCGGAGAAGGCCCCGGGACCCCCGCGGAGAGCCCCGCGGGAACCATCCTAGGCGCGGCTTGGCGTTATTATCCCGATCGCGATAGCTGGGTGAGCGCCGGCTCGACAATTCCGCGCAGGCTCCACGCCGCAGCGCGATTCGGCTCGCATGTGATTGTTGCCGGCGGGGAGACTGTAAGCGCGGTGAGTAACGCCGGCGTTATCTTGGCTGGCTCGCAGGACGCGCCGAGCCAGGATAATACCGTAGAGAGGTACGATCCGGCTGGGGGTACGTGGTCGGCCGGGCCCAATTTGCTTCACGGCCGGGAGAAGTTTCAGCTCTTCACGCTCGATGAGACCCACTTACTGGCTGTGGGCGGCATCTCGTACGAATATTACGCGCTCGCTACCTCGGAGCTGCTTACCGCGGGCGCTCTCGGTCAAGCCTGGAAGGAGCCCAACTCGTGTCTGTCAGGCCACGTCGCGGACGGTGTTTGCTGCAACACGGACTGTGGGGTGTGTCATTGGTGCAACGACCCAACCGACCCTGGCACTTGTCGTCAGCTGCCTAGCGGGGTCACGCCCATCCAAAACGGCTGCCCGGGTCATCTGCAATGCTCCTTGGAGGCCACTTGCGCCACGACATGCGGCGCGAGCAGCCCGTGTGAGGCGGGATACTTTTGCGACGCGAGCAGCGGGAAGTGCTCCGCGGTCGTAGCAATCGGCATCAAGTGCGGTGCGAGCGCCGAGTGCGCGGGCGGTGCGCCTTGTGTCGATGGTGTGTGCTGTGACTCTGCCTGCGAGGGTTCCTGTGAATCGTGCAATCAGCCGGCACATCCGGGTAGCTGTCTGCCGCTCCCCGCGGGAACGTTGCCGACCGAGAACCACCCCAAGTGCCCCGCGGCGACCGACCCCACGTGCGCTGCCAGCTGCGACGGCAACACCCGCGATCGATGCGTTTTCCCTGGGACGAAGACGCATTGCGCAGATGCGTCGTGTACGCGCGAGCGCTTCCAGCCTGCGGGCCAATGTGATGGCAGTGGCGCCTGTGATGCCGAGCCCGCCAGGGAATGTGCCTACGGTTGTGACGACAGCGGCTGCGTCGATGAGTGCCTGAACAGTTCGGATTGCGCGGCGGGCAAGTGCATAGACAGACACTGCGTTCGGTGCAACGAGAAGGCATGCAACGACCTCGGGTACCAATGCGATGAGCAGGGCGCTGAGTGTCGAAACACCTGTCAGCGGAGCGAGACGGACTGCGCGGGCTCGTACTATTGCCACCCGTTGCAACATCGTTGCGTGAAGGGCATTGCCCTCCCAGCCGAGCAACTGCCATCGTGCGCCATCGGGCGCGAGCCCTTGCGCTCGCGCCATTCGATGCTGGCCCTGGGGTCACTCTTGTGCGTCGCCCTGGCTTGGCGCAAGCGGCGCGTGAGTCGCCGGCGTAAAGTTCACCCGTCCGAGTTAGCGGTAGCGTAGGACGCTTCTGGCGGGCAGCAGTCTCTCGGGGGAAATACAGCGACCGTTCGCAGGCACTCGCGCCGGAATGCGCGCTGATGCCGCAAGGACTTGCCCGTTGCGATGAAGTGCGCGGTGTAAGCGCCAGCTCGGAAGCTGCGCAGGCTCGTCTGGTAGCGTCCCGGCGCAGTCTTGTCGAGATGAAGCGTTTGCACTCCACCGTCGGGGTGGAACAACTCAACGCGCACGCTTACACCTGGACTATCCCAGGTTTGCCCGTACTCGCTCAGCACTGCCGAGAATAGTAGGTCGGATCCGACCGTGAAGCCCGAGGCCGTGACCTCGGCGTCGAGCATCAGATCGGTCTTGGCGACTACGGTCAGATTGAAGCGAACCGGATCAGTGGGGTCGCACGAGTCGGATTGACCGAGACGGGTTACGACGACACTAGGACTATCGTCACGGTCGTTAGCGCGCAGAGCTTGCAGCCTCAAACGCCTGATCACGTAGCCCGGGCCACGGATAGGTTTGTCTTGTGGTGCGCATTGTTCCCCAGAGGAAGGGGGCGGTGCGACGCGTACGCCCGGCAGCTGTACGTCAAGGGCATCAGCTTTGTCCGAGAAAATGATCGCCTCGAGCTCATGATCCGCTTCGGTGAGGTGAATCGGGAACCTTTGGGTCCCCCCCTGTTGGATCGACCCTTCGGGATCACTGATGCACACCTTCCCTCCCAGGCCGACCAATACCCCAGTGAGCAATTTTTCGATCCCGAATGCGCCGAGTGCTGGCGTGGGGAGCGCGTAGTGACTGCCCAGAGGTACCATCGCATTGACGGCGTTGAGAACGGTGGTCGGCGGTGGCGGCTCGTTGATGAGCAAGACTGATGTTGGCCCGCTGGGCGGGGCGATCGTGGTGCTCGGATTGCCGCTGTTCTGGCCATCGGTCACGAGCACGAGCGTTGCGGTCGGGCTCAGCGTGTGAGCGGCAGTGATCCCTGCTTGGATCAGCTTTATCGGAGAGCTCTCATCCTTGGCGAGACTGTTGGCGAGGCCGATTGCCAAGTCCCGTTGCGTCAAGCCTCCCCCGGCCGCGGGTATCGAGCCTGCCGCAGCGGGCGGGAGCTCAGGATTGGGCCCGGGACCAACGACGTTCCTATTGGCAAAGCTGGAGACGCTGAGGATATCGGTGTCCCGAAGAAGCCCGACTCCAACGGGAAATGCTGCCTTGAGTCGGGCGAGGCGAGTCGTGCCGCTCGAGTCGGTGTTGCTCATGGAAGACCCGTGGTCCAGGGCGAACACGACATTGAGAGGTTGCCCCGCGGCCGCGGTGCCGGAGATCGTGACCGGGATCGACCCGTGCAGGAATGGCGCGCCTAGCGTGTCGAACACCTCGACCTGGTAGTGCGCGGTGTAGCTACCGTTCGTGCCATCATCCAGATCGAAGAACGCCGGAAAGGCGGTGAAAATGGGAAGCGTACCAACGGGGCTGAAAAAATTGGACGATTCGACGGTAGCAACCGCGCCAAAAGAAGTGGGCGCCGTGTTCCAGAGGAAGGGAACAGTTGGAATCGAAAAAACACCCGCCGCCACGTTGCTGTTGAGGAACGACACGCGCACGCGGAGCTGGGCAGTCGACGAAATGTCGAACGGCGCGAACACGGTGATTTCTAGCGGGAGCAATAGCCTGCGTCCCTTTTGCGCGTTGAGCGTGAGGGCTGAGCAACTTATCGAAATCGTCATAGTGACTCCTGTTACGCGGGCGAAGGTGCACGCTCCCAGCTCCGCTCTTGGTCGTCAATCGGCACCAGGGCGGCCCGCTGAAATGACTAGCGCATCCGTTCGAAC
>Ga0247774_1001320_pt1 | contig 12556 bp, 6 predicted proteins | sample UWRJL001104B6_FD_179933 | JGI IMG/M metagenome (GOLD analysis project Ga0247774, IMG submission 179933) | Plant litter microbial communities from Arlington Agricultural Research Station in Wisconsin, United States - UWRJ-L001-104B-6 | ecosystem: Environmental > Terrestrial > Plant litter >... | reverse complement strand
ACTTTGGGGTTTGCTCACAGCCTATCAACATTCTGGACCCCGCTGTTGGGAAAGTTCAGAAGTTAACTTTTTAGCTCAGATTGGCAATCAGTTAGGCGTAGCTATCCAACAAGCCGATTTGCTAGCACAAACTAGACGCCAAGCAGAACAAATTGCTCAAAGTTTAAAAGATTTGCAGCACACTCAAGCTCAATTGATTCAAACTGAAAAAATGTCTGGTTTGGGGCAACTGGTAGCCGGGATTGCTCACGAAATTAACAATCCGGTTAATTTTATTTACGGCAATCTCAATCACGCTAGTGAATATACTGCTAGCTTAATGAGTTTGCTGGAAGTTTACCAGCAGCAACATCCCGATTATAGTCCTGAAATAGACAAATTGAGTGAAGATATTGACGTGGAGTTTCTGCTAGAAGATTTGCCAAAATTGCTATCGTCAATGAAGGTGGGAGCCGATCGCATCCGTCAAATAGTTCTGTCGTTAAGGAATTTCTCTCGTCTTGACGAAAGTCAAATGAAGGCGGTTGATATTCACGAGGGCATTGACAGCACGCTGTTAATTTTACAGCACAGGCTGAAATCTAATGCGGACAGTGCAAACATTGTGCTAGTGAAAGAATACGCCACTTTGCCTCTAGTCGAGTGTTATGCTGGACAGTTGAATCAGGTGTTTATGAATGTAATTGGGAATGCGATCGATGCTTTAGATTCGCACAAGTTGCTCGCTGACCAATCGGTGGCTCCTCAAATTAAAATCTCTACTTGTGTCGGGAAACTTAATGGCACTATTCCTAGCGCGGTGATTCGGATTTCTGACAACGGCACGGGAATTTCGGAATCAATGAGAAAACGCATATTTGACCCTTTTTTCACCACTAAGTCGGTGGGGAAAGGTACAGGATTGGGACTGTCAATTAGTTACCAAATTGTGGTAGAAAAACACGGTGGCGTTTTAAAATGCAATTCGGAATTGGGGAAAGGTACTGAGTTTGCAATCGAGATTCCGCTTCGACAGCAGCCAGCAGTCATTACTGATTAGTCATTATGGTAAAATCCAGCCAAGAGTCAACAGTCAACAATTACGGACGCTGCAACCAGAATTGATATAACTAATCTGCGTTAATCTGTATTAGTCTGCCCTTATCTGCGGTAAAAAAAAGAGAATGTATTAACCGCAGATGACAAGGGATTGACGCTGATTCACGCAGATGAAAAGAAGAGAAATATGAAAAATTCGGATGCTAACAGATTTGGAATCAGGCTCGATCGTGCGTATGCGATCGCATAGCCGCTTTGTGGCATCGCGTGTGACAGTGGCCTAAGTTATGATGCCAAAAGATGCCTATTGAATTGACTTTCATAGATTAGTTTCGCTCTTTTGTAGTTCTTGTTGGAGAGTATTCTTGACACGATCGTACTCAACCTCGATTTGAGCCAAAAGGGTTGACGCTCGATCGAGTTCACCCGAGGTACTCATAACTTCTAGCGCGGCACAAAGCTGGGCCAGAGGAGCCGCGCTTAGGTTCGCACTGCTGCCTTTGAGGGTATGAGCGGCCCGGTTTAGGCTTTGAGTATCCGCTTGGGCGATCGCTAATTTCATAGCTTGTAGCAACTTGAGAGATTCCTCAAAGTAGCAGTTCGCCAGCAAGCTCAAAATCTGGGTTGAATCTTCATCGATGCTGCTACAGAAGGCTTGCAGTTCTGTAAGGTTAACCGCTGGCACATCAATTTCTGGCTTGTTGCTATCTGATTCCTGCTTTTGGGCTTGCTGCGGTTCCTGGTTGGGTGGACACTGACTCAGCGCTTGGATGAGAGCCTCTACTCGAATCGGTTTACTGATATAGTCATTCATGCCAGCATCAAGACAAACCTGGCGATCGCCCTGCATAGCATTTGCCGTCATTGCAATAATCCAGGGACGAGCAGGAGCAGACCAGTCCTCACAAATACGACGGCTGACTTCTAGCCCATCCATCTCTGGCATTTGTACATCCATCAGCACTACATCATAAGGCTGGCGGTGCAGGGCTTCCAAGACTTCTAATCCGTTGGCAGCAATATCGGCCCGGTATCCCAAACGCTCTAACAGCAGCAGTGCCACCTTCTGATTCACCAGATGATCCTCTGCTAACAGAATTCGCAGCGGGAGTCTCTCGGCCAGTTTCATATCATCCTGAACAGATATAGGGAGCTGTTGTTGAACTTTTTTCGGTTGAGCTTGTAGCACATGGATCAGTATTTGATAGAGCTGGGATTGTTTGATGGGTTTGCTTAAAAAAGCCGCAAAGTGGGTCGAGAGCTCTGAAGAACTAGCTTCTGGGTAGCCCATTGAAGTCAGCAACACTAAGGGTAAACGGCGGCACTTAGGATGCTGGTGGATGGCTGAGGCGAGTGTGAGGCCGTCAATTTGTGGCATTTGCATATCTAAAATAGCCACATCAAACGTTTCTCCACTCTCAAGCCAGTTGAGCGCTTCCACAGCCGATGGGGCAGCCAGACTCTGCATCCCCCAACTCTCTGCTTGCAACGTCAGAATTTGTCGGTTAGTGGGCTGGTCATCCACGATTAATAAACGCTTGCCAGATAGTTCTGGTACCATTTCCATCGGTTCCGCTAACTCAGTAGCAACAGCGGATGCCACAATGGTGAAGTAGAAGGTAGAACCCATTGTGACTCGATTAAGCTTAGCGGCTTGCCATTTTGGTGAAGGGGTTCCTCCGACGTGACCTCGGGTCTCAACCCACATCATGCCGTTCATCATTTCACTAAGTCGCTTACTAATCGCCAGACCTAAACCAGTCCCTCCATACTGCCGAGTCGTCGAAGCATCTACTTGACTAAAAGACTTGAACAGTCGATCGAGCCGGTCTGCTGGAATGCCAATCCCTGTGTCTTGAATGGCAAACTGGATTTCATACCAGCTTTCTGGCAAATTCCCGGGATCAGAAATCGTTTTGTCAGAATCAACTAGAGAGGCTTCCACGGAAATGGTAACTTCCCCAGTTTCAGTAAACTTAATCGCATTGTTGAGCAAGTTAACTAGAATCTGACGCAGACGGGTGACATCACCCAAAATCAACTTAGGAGTCTGAGGCTGGATCAGGTAGCCCAACTCAATATCCTTCTCATCTGCTTTGACTGCAAGTTGGTCGATCGCACTTTCTATGCAATCTCTCAAGCTCAAGGGATACATTTCTAGCTCCAGCTTGCCCGACTCAATTTTGGAGAAGTCCAGGATGTCGTTGATGATACTCAGAAGGGTATCCCCACTATTGCGAATCGTCTCGATAAAGTCTCGCTGTTGAGCCTTGAGTTCTGTATCGAGCAGTAGTCCCGTCATGCCAATAACCGCATTCATAGGAGTGCGAATTTCATGGCTCATCATCGCCAGAAACTCACTTTTCGCTCGGTTCGCAGCTTCTGCTTCTCGTCTAGTTTGCTCCAGGGCAAAGTTTTTCAGAGTTAATTCTTCTCGTTGTCGAGTTTCTTGCTCTAGTAATTTGGCTTGAGCAAGGGCAATTCCTACTTGAGTTGCGACTGATTCTAGCAACTCGATTTGCTCGGCAGTCCAAAGACGGTAGCGATCGCACTGGTGCAAACAAATGGCACCATTCGGTTCTCCTTGGTAAGAGGTCCGCACTGCTAATGTCGATCTCAATTTGAGACTGGTACAAATAGAATGAGCACAGGTGAGCAATGAATCGCAATAAACATCCGGGGAGGCGATCGCTTTATCTTGAGCCATCAACTGTTTTGTATAAGCAGGACTCGCCGCCAGAATGTCATGCTCCCCGCTGGGTGCATATCCCACTGCTAGATACTCTGCAACGACAGGAAACTGAGGCTGTGGATTGTCCAGGTATGTGCGAATTAAGCAGCGACTGACCCCAAAAGCTTGCCCAATCTGAATAGCAGCAGTTTCAAATATCTGCTGAGCATTGAGGCTTTGACGAATTTCTTGGGTAATTTGCTTGAGCAGTAGGGCTTTTTGCAACTGTCGTTGTAGTGCTTCTTCTGCCTGCTTGCGATCGGTAATATCTTTAATGAAGCAGTGATGCCCTACAAAGACATTTTGCTCATCATAAGCAGAGACCATCACCACTTGTTTATAGAAGCTAGAGCCATTTTTTCGCATCCCCCTAGCTTCCACTTCGACTCTGCCATCTCTCAACATCTCTTGATAAGCAGCCACCATCCTGCCTACATCTTCACGATGAACGGTTCTTTGCCAGTCCATCCCTAACATTTCCTCTGGCGGATATCCGCAGATGGCGGCATAAGTTTCGTTAATAGAGACATAGCGCCCTTGAGGGTCAAGCCGAGAGATCCCTGCCACCGCATTTGCTAGCGCCGCACTCATTTGTTGCAGTTCCGCTTCGGCTCGTTTGCGATCGCTAATTTCAATTAGAATGCAACCCACTGCTATAGGCTGCTCTGCATTTTTGAAAATGGGAAAGTGAGAAACGAGCCAGTAGCGCTTGGCATCCGTTTGGCTGGATACTTCTGAGCTCATTTCCAAGCTGATGGAAGGTTGTCCTGTCGTTAAAACCTGTTGTAACAGTGCATTTATACCAGGAGCAAATTCCCCCAACATCTCATCAGTTGTCTGACCTAAGTGAGCCTCCACAGAGTGGCAATTAATTTCAGCTAGTGCCTCATTGATTTGTAAAAATCGGAACTGCCGATCGTGGATACATAGCCCCACTCCTGCCAGAGAAGCTCCTTTAAAGAAAGCATTCAATAATTGCTCTCTGGCTTGAATTTCCTGCTCTAACTTTTTGCGCTCGGTAATATCGCTGTGAGAACCAGTCATACGGACAACTCTGCCCGCTTCATCCGAAAGCGCTTGCCCTCGAGTCAGAATCCACTTGTAGCTCCCATCCTTACAAAGAACTCGATGTTCTGTAATATAAAAGGAAGTTTTGCCCTCAAAGTGATCTTGAATTACTTGCATCACCCAACCGAGATCGTCGGGATGCACTCGCTTGCTCCATTCATCCAGGCAATTGGGAATTTCATGGTCTTCGTACCCCAACATTTCTTTCCAGCGAGCCGAGAAGAATACTTCATTGGTGTTGACGTTCCAATCCCATACCCCATCATTACTACCGCGTAGGGCGAGTTCCCACCGCTCTTCACTCGCTTGCAGAGCGACTTCTGACTCATGCCGTTCAATTTCACTACCAATCCATTGAGCCATCAGCTTCAGTAATTCCACATGGGCAGATTTAAAGCTGCCTGCACGGGGAAATTTGCTAGAAAAGCTGAGGGTACTGTAGACTTTGCCTGCAACTAAAACTCGTGTTCCAATATAAGCTTCTATGCCAAAGGCAAGATAGGCAGGATGGTAACGCCATTTTGAGGTGCCTGTATGTTCGATGGTTAGGGGTTCATTTGTGTCTAAAGCTTCACAGCACAAAGTTTGCCTAATATCAAGGGCATCACCTGGTTTCAGGACTCCATCCGGCGATCGCGCCACCATCACCTCATAACGATTATCTTGCACGCGAGCCAAGATGCCACATTCAAGCCCAAAATTCTGACATCCCATCTCAATCAACGCTTGGATGCGCTGCTCAAAGTTGAGATTTTGGCTAGCAGTGACTTGATATAAAGCTCGTATTGCCGCCTCTCTTGTTCTTAGTTCAGCTTCGGCTTGTTTACGTCTCTTAATTTCAGCTTTCAGAGATCGATTGATTTTGGATAATCTTTGCGTTCGTTCTTGAACCCGCTGTTCTAATGTAGCGTTGACTTGTTTAATCTCGCTAAATTTTTGATAGAGTGCGATCGCCATCAATTGAAAATTGCTAGCAAGCTCGTTGATTTCCGTAACAGAGCTATGTTTCCATTCAAATGTTTCTTCTGAAAGCTTGTTGGGTAAGTCAGTAGTCGCAAGAGCTAAAAAGGATAACGGCTTGACCAGTCGTTCGCTAACCACCGTTGCAAACAAAAATGCCAACATTGTGATGACGAGAAGAATAATCAGATCTATCCTGTAGCGGTTTTGTAAATTTTCTACATAGGGAGCTGCTGGAATTTCTAAGCGTAATCTCCAGTTCAGCTCAGGGGTAATCGTAAATTCCTGTATATATAGAGAGTTTTTCCAACGGATCATCGGATAGTTGCCCTTGCTAGCAACCCACTGCTGCAAGGTTCCCTCTAAGGTGCGAGTGCTACCATCTTTTGACTCATGAACACCAGTCAAAAGCTTTGGGTCGGAGTGATTACTCCCAATGACTAGGTTATTTTGATCGAGCAATGTTACGCGTAGTTGCTGATTGTTTTGCTGAAAAATGTATAGAGATTGGATCTGGCTCAATGCTAATGAAGCGTGGATCAGACCAAGGAACTTACCTTGAACTTGCAAGGGGACATTCAATCCTACATGAGGTTCGTCAATTAATAAGTCGTTGTGGATAGGAGTCATCCAAGGTTTCAACCGCTGTTGAGCCAGGGTAATTAGAGATTTATGTTCGGTGCTTTGTTCAATCAACTGGCGACTGGTTTGATTTAAAGGAGGAGAAGCAGCTAAAACTGTTCCAGAGGAATCGGTCACATAAATGTTGTCGAAATCTGGAAACCACTGATCGAGCAGGCTAATGTCTTGTTGCAGTTGATCGGATGATTGAATCGCTTGATTAGCAGCAGTGGTGGCTTCAGGAATGAGCGATTTTTCCGCTAATGTATTCAACGCTAAGAGATGTCGCTGATACCATCTAGATACACCGCTACTGAGATTTGTCCCGTTTGTTTGTAACTCAGTATGCACAGTCGTCTGAATTTGACCGACTAAGTATCTACCATCAATAACTAATAAAAGCAGTCCTGGAATAAAGACAAAAGCAACCAACAGATGAAAAATAGTTTGTTTTAATGAAAGGGCATGGACTTTCTTGGAACGACCAACCTGTTTATCAACGGGTGCATAAACAATGATAAAGCTGGCAACTAAGGCATTAAAAATGCCGTTGACTGCTTGTTTGCACATAACTAGCAGGACTTGAGCAGCCTCCAGGTGGATCATTTGACCGTAGAAAAGCCAAACGAGAGGCATTCCAATTAAGAACCAGTAAAGCCCATCAAATAAAAGGAGGTTCGGACGTTTACGCTTGCAAAAAAAACCTACAAACAGAGCCTCAATGACCAAAATAATTGTGGCGTATGGATGATGCCAAAGTAGATAAGTATAGCTGCCTGCTATTAGACTGGCAAAACCTCCCCAGCCCCAGCCGAAATAGTAAGTAATAATCAGTATTGCAATACTGCCAAAGAGAAAATCAAGCCCAAAGAAAAGAGATAAACTGAAATAGTTGCCCAGAAAACCCGCACCAGTGAGAAGGGCGATCGCACCAAACCATTTTTTATCACGCACTGAGCTAGGCCCTCCCATAAAGTTTGATAATCGCTAGTTGCTGAATATGACCTGATTCCGATAAAAAAAGCGCTATAGAGCCGATCTGTTATTTACCTGACAGTTTCCCTGAAGATCGCACCACCGATTATTTAAGCTTTAATACTAAAACCCAGGCTTACTGATGCAGGACTTGATATTTCGCTCAACTTTTAAGAAAAAATATTCCCAATTACGGGAGGCATAGTTTTTACTCTTATGATTTAATGAGTTCACTCATTAACTGTATGAGTCTTGGTACAAAAAGTATTACGACCTTGGTCTTTGGCTAGATAAAGTGCTGCATCGGCAGCAGTAATTAAAGTTTCTGGCAGGCTCTCTTGGGTGGGAATCACAGTGGTAACACCGAAGCTGAGCGTAATGCAATGATTCGGAGAACTCTTATGGACTATTGCTAAATCTTGAATGCGAGCCTGCATTTTTTTAACAATGTGTACGGCTCCCTCAAGCTCTGTGTCGGGCAAAATCACTACAAATTCTTCACCTCCATAACGTGCGACTAAATCTCCAGCTCGATTGATACTGCAATTGAGAGCTGCGGCAACTTGCTGTAAACATACATCCCCTGCTTGGTGTCCATAAGTATCGTTGTAAGGCTTGAAGAAATCGATATCACACAAAATTAGTGACAAAGGAGTTTGCTGCCTCGTCATGCGTCGCCACTCGTGATCTAGGTGTTCGTCAAACTGACGGCGATTGGCAATCTGAGTCAAACCGTCTATTGAGGCTAGGTATTTTAATTGTCGATTGGCGGCCTCTAGCTGCTTGTAAATTAGGGTTTGTTGCTGTTGTAAGTGGAATTGCTGAATCAACCGCCGCACTCTCTGTCCCAGAACAGCCCAGTGAATCGGCTTAGTGATATAGTCAGCCGCTCCTGCTGCAAACGCTCGATCGACAGATTCTTTGTCTTCCAAGCTAGTAATCATCAAAATAGGTGGGCGATCGCTCTCAGGCTCTTCAGATAATTTTTGACAACAAGCAAAACCATCCATAGTAGGCATCACTGCATCTAGCAGGATCAGGTCTGGATGTACTTCCTTATAAGCTGCTAGCCCTGTCAATCCATCACTAGCTTCCACCACTCGGTATTTTTCCTTCTGTAAATACAGTCGAAGTTGCAAACGAATCAAGGCATCGTCATCCACTATGAGAATTAGAGAGGACGGTTCCGTAGATGGGCTAGTCGAAATGGCTGACTCTTCTAATGATTGATACATACGTCATGGTGTATCTTAAGCTGTGGAAACATTCTAGCCTAGCATATTTTGATCTTGGGAGGGAAAGTTAAATTGTGGCAAATATATCAGAAATAATACGCCAGCTAAGCTTCCGCAACAACATCCTACGCAGCGTCGGGTTTGTTAAACCAACAGCCACAGTCTACTTAAAATTTCTCGCTTTTTTTCAGAGATATAAAGTCTGGTAAGCCGCGCTAATTTGTGTAGATATGTAATTATTTTTGGGGGCGTTAAACAGTTTTTACAACGCCGAGCGAGCTTTAACGGACGATCGCCCGTTAAAGCTCGAACAATCGCCCGTTCTCCCGCGATCGCCGAGCGGATAATATGCTATATTTCTCAACTTAATTCAGGCTTTTTCAGGTGCATCAAATTCCTACACCATCTTTGAGCGATCGCCCGCTTTATTTTTGAGGAATACATCTGATGGTCACACGATCCCGTATAGCTTCGCCCTTGGTTGAGCGTTTGTTCGCACTAGGAAGCTCTGACTGCAAAATGGCGTAAGCTTTGTTAAGAAATATCTACAGCGTTCTGCGCGAGCTGGGATAGGTTTTTTCTCTCCTTTCTCCCAATAATCCCTCTAGATAGTGTCTAAACTCCTGTCTTTGGGCTTCAGTCGGGAACATATCGTCAAAGCGTTGGCACCATCTTTCAAAGCATGGGGGCATGGAAGCTATACCATAGCAATTCTCGCATCATTTGTGAATTTCTTACTCCCTCCCCTTAGTAAGGGGAGGGTTGGGGCGGGGTAAAAAATTTATGACTCCTGCAAGCATTGCTATATACTATAATCACTGGGAAACAGTAAATTAACTTGATGGAGATCACTTACTATGGCAGTAGCACTCCCTGATTTTTCTCAAAATTTTTCTCAAAGCTTTCAAAAAACGAAAGAAGTTTGGACGGAACAAGTCGGAAAAGCAGTGAATTCTGTTTCAGAAGCAACAGCAGAAGCTAAATCTTCTCTCTCCGAAACTGCGTCTCAGGCAAAAGAAGCTCTCACTCAAACTACGAATTCTGCCGTTAATACTGTTAATCAAGCTACGAACAATGCTTTAGGTACTGTAGCGGAGAAAACAGAAAAAGCGAGACTTTCTATATCTGAAGTGGCGAATCAAGCAGTTAGTCGCGTCAGTGAAAGTACCAACAAAGCTGTTGATGCTGTTTCTCACTCTGCGACAACTGCTAAAGAAACTATTAATCAAACTACTAACTCTGCGGTCAATACTCTGAATCAAAGCACTAGCCAAGCTGTAGAGAGTGTAAATCAAGCTACAGAAAAGGCTAAGGCTTCATTAGAAGATAGCATTAACAAGGCGGGAAATATGAGCGGTGCCGTTTCAGATGCCATCAAAAGTGCTATCAATGGTACTGTCAAAGATTGGATTGATGCTCACCCTGTAGTCTTCTGGTTGGTGAGTCATCCGCTGATATCTTTAGCAATCTTGCTGATATTTATATTCATTATAGTGGGTTTATTACAGGCTTTAGGTAGCTTTTTTGCAGAAGGGTGGTTATTTATTCTGCAAAGCCCTGTAAAATTTATGCAAGCGGTTTTGAGTATCGGCTCTAAATTTGTAAGTAATGTCGGTGGAGTGGCTGTAAACTCATTGGTTTTAAATAATCCCAAAGAGAAAAATAATTCAGCTTTACAAGTGAGGGGAGTTGAATCAAACAGTTTGGAGTCTCAGGAACGACTTGCTAATATTTTGATAAGGTTGGAGGCAATTCGACAAGAGCAGAATCAGCTTTTACAAGAAGCCTCGGCTATTTTAAGCAACAAAATTAAGGCAGAGTGAGAAGGTGTGACCCGATCGCAATTCGTGGTAAATTTAATACATCCAGGCTTTCCATCAAAGCCAGATCCATGAAGGCTTGTAGTCGATCGCTCAATACGCCATGCCCGATTCCGAATTTTCCGACGATTTAAAATGGACGCCAGAAGCCAAGGCGAAGCTAAAAAATATTCCCTATTTTGTGCGGGGACAAGCCCGCGTCCGCATTGAGCAGTTGGCCCGCGAAGCCGACACCGAAGTCGTCACCGTTGACTTAGTTGAGCAAGCTCGCATTGAGTTTGGGCAATAACGGCTCGAAATGTACGCTAAAGCTTTAAACTATAAGTTGCCTGATTTTGATGTTCACAGAGCTACTGAGTCACCCGTGCGGAAAATAGTTATTGCTGGCAACTGGAAAATGTACAAAACTAGGGCTGAATCCCTAGAGTTTCTTCAAGGATTTATGTCCTGCCTGACCGAAACCCCAGAGGAACGGGAAGTCGTGCTTTGCGTTCCCTTTACCTCCTTGGCTGTCCTCTCGAAAAATTTGCACGGCAGCCGGATCAGACTCGGTGCTCAAAACGTCCACTGGCAAGAGTCAGGAGCTTTTACTGGGGAAATTTCCGGGCCAATGCTCAGTGAACTTGGTGTGCGTTATGTCATCATCGGCCACAGTGAGCGGCGCCAATATTTTGGGGAAACTGACGAAACGGTGAATTTGCGGCTGAAAGCTGCTCAGAAATACGATTTAATTCCGATTCTGTGCGTTGGGGAAACCAAGCAGCAGCGAGATGCAGGCGAAACAGAAGCTCACATTTTTTCTCAATTGGAAAAAGATTTGGTTGGTGTTGACCAAAATAAGTTGGTAATTGCTTACGAGCCGATTTGGGCGATCGGCACTGGCGATACTTGCGAAACAAAGGAAGCTAACCGAGTTATTGGTTTGATTCGCAGTAAATTGACTAATCCTGACGTACCAATTCAGTACGGCGGCTCCGTCAAACCGGAGAATATTGATGAAGTCATGGCTCAGCCGGAGATTGACGGGGTTTTGGTTGGTGGTGCTAGTTTGGAAGCTGCGAGTTTTGCTCGAATTGTCAATTATCAGTAATAGGTAATTGCTAATAGGTAATTGCTAAGTGGTAAGTGGAACAAGGGCAGCGGGAATTAAACAGCTATCGCCTACAATTGTGATGTGCCGTTCAGTGTTTCTCGGATCGGGAGAATTAACCTATGACTGCGATCGTTAAACCCAAACCCGCCTTAGACGAGTTCCTCAAACTTCCTGAAACTGAACCGGCATCAGAATTTCTTGAGGGAGAAATCATTCAGAAGCCCATGCCTCAAGGTGAACACAGCGTACTTCAAGGTGAGCTCTGCAAGACTATCAATCAAGTAGCGAAAACTCGGAAAATTGCCAATGCTTTTCCCGAGTTGCGCTGCACTTTTGGCGGCGCATCAATCGTGCCAGATGTAGCAGTATTCCGATGGGAAAGAATTCCTTTTTTGCCGTCTGGTAGAATTGCTAACCGCTTTGACATGAATCCCGACTGGTCGATAGAAATTCTCTCTCCAAACCAAAGCCAAACAAAAGTGCTGAGTAACTTACTCCACTGTTCGCGAAACGGCACTGAGTTGGGGTGGTTACTAGATCCAGAAGAAGAGAGTATTTTGGCAGTATTTCCCGGACAAAAAGTAGAACTGTACAAAGGTGCAGCTCGGTTGCCAATAATTGAAGAAATTGAATTAGAATTGACAGTTGATACTGTTTTTAGCTGGTTGAGTTTTGGTTGAATTAAAAGTTGATAGTGTAGGTTGGGTTGAGGAAAGAAACCCAACACTCTCAAGATGAAATTCTTGTGAGACGGTTGTCCCGCCTGCCCAAAAATATAATTTATGACAAATAACAAAGAAAAAATTACAATTAGAAATAAAGTTTTTGAGTGGGGAAAACGCACTTATTTAATGGGCGTTTTGAACGTAACCCCTGATAGTTTTAGCGACGGCGGAGATTTCGCTACCATAGAATCGGCTTTAGCGCAAGCGGAAAATATGGTAAAATCGGGGGTAGATATTATTGATATTGGCGGTCAATCTACTCGGCCTGGTGCAGTGGAAATATCCTCTTC
>Ga0247774_1001319_pt1 | contig 12557 bp, 8 predicted proteins | sample UWRJL001104B6_FD_179933 | JGI IMG/M metagenome (GOLD analysis project Ga0247774, IMG submission 179933) | Plant litter microbial communities from Arlington Agricultural Research Station in Wisconsin, United States - UWRJ-L001-104B-6 | ecosystem: Environmental > Terrestrial > Plant litter >... | reverse complement strand
CTGGGTATGGGGTCATGTCATGACAAACCTCTCCTCGTTCGCCATGTCGGCGAATTAAATCTGTTGTATTATGGACACTGCAGTGCTTCGGGAGGCCGTGGCAAATCCAGGCAATATTCACACAAAACTCAAATCGGAGAACCACCGGAATTCTCTCAAATACTACCCTAACCCTACTTTTCCTGCCAATGTCTAGCTCGCTTGGTTCGGATGGTCAAGGTTTGACCGAAATGAATTGGTGGCGACGCTCGTCCCCTTTTGGCAGCTCGACTTTCCAGACGTAATCTTTTCTTCTGCGGCCACGTTTGCGATTTCAACGCAGCCTTCTAGCGCCATCCGTGGGTTTCGACATTTGTCAAAATATTTTTCCCCAATGACTCGATAATTCCTCTCTTCTCTTCTTCTACTGCTGCATACTCTGGATCGATCGCCTCGGGTTCGCACATTGCTGCCCGCCATGGCGCTTGTCGAGAACCCCCAAATCAAGTCGGCTGAGCTTCTGAAGCCTCTCCCGCGACATTTCCACGCTTACATCTGGCCCTTCACCTTCGTTTGGCCCGTATTCTTGCGATACTACTTGTCAAGCGATCTGTACGAAAAGCACATTGGATCGTCGGAATGGACATACGTCTGGTGCGGCTCCATCGTCACCGTCCAGGCTCTCGTCTGGCTTAGCACCAACTGGAGCGTCAATCTCAAGGCGCGCTTCACGGCGTCCAAGGCGAGCTCGGTAAACGACGCACAGCTTATCAAGGTCATCCCCGTCGCAAATGCCGGTTCGGCCGACATTTGCAAGCTCATCCGCGACAAAGAGGTAGGTGCATGCTCTCGACGCTACAGGTTCTGCTGCTGACGTCTATGGCTAGGCCGGAAACAAGACCAACCTCTCGTTCCTCTTCCAAAAGCGCCGATTCCTGTACGACGAAGAAACCAAGTCTTTCCGAACGCTCGAGTATGCCCTCGACGCCGAACCTAAACCCCTCATCGAGACGTTTCAAAGGTCGCGTGGCCTTGCTTCGGAAGCCGACATCGCCGCCCACCTACAGCACTATGGCAGCAATACTTTCGATATCCCCGTACCGACCTTCACCGAGCTCTTCCGCGAGCACGCCGTTGCGCCCTTCTTCGTCTTCCAGATCTTCTGCGTAGGGTTGTGGATGCTGGATGAATACTGGTACTACTCGCTCTTCACCCTCTTCATGCTCGTCACCTTCGAGAGCACCGTCGTCTGGCAACGTCAGCGCACCCTCAACGAGTTCCGCAGCATGAGCATCAAGCCATACAATATCTGGGTTTTCCGGTGCAACAAGTGGGTCGAGGTTCTAAGCGATCAGCTCCTCCCCGGCGATCTCGTGTCGGCGGCGCGAACAAAGGAGGATGGTGGCGTGGCTTGCGATATGCTTCTGGTGGAGGGAACTGCCATCGTCAACGAGGCGATGCTGTCGGGCGAGAGCACGCCCCTTCTCAAGGATTCTATTCAGCTTCGGCCGGGCGATGCCCGCATCGAACCCGAGGGACTGGACAAGAACGCGTTCTTGTGGGGTGGCACCAAGGTGCTCCAGGTCACGCACGGAAATCCCGACGAGGAGAAGCCCAAGCTCGTTTCGGGGGTGCCTACGCCGCCCGACCACGGCGCCATGGCCATTGTCATGAAGACCGGCTTCGAAACGTCGCAGGGCAGCCTAGTACGAACCATGATCTACTCGACGGAACGCGTTTCTGCCAACAACATGGAGGCCCTCCTCTTCATCTTGTTCTTGCTGGTCTTTGCCGTCGCCGCGTCGTGGTACGTTTGGGACGAGGGTGTCAAAAAGGACCGGAAACGATCAAAGCTTCTCCTCGATTGCATACTCATCGTCACGAGCGTTGTCCCCCCTGAGCTGCCTATGGAGCTAAGCCTGGCGGTCAACACTAGTCTGGCCGCTCTCGCGAAACTTGCCATCTTCTGTACCGAGCCGTTCCGAATTCCGTTCGCCGGACGAGTTGACGTAGCCTGCTTCGACAAGACAGGGACACTTACCGGCGAAGATCTGGTGGTGGAGGGCATTGCAGGCCTCGGCCTCGGCCATTCCGGCACCAGCACGCCCCAGGAATCCGATGGCGCGCACAGCCGCATGACGGCCGTCCAAGATGCCGCGCTCGAGACGACGCTCGTGCTGGCCACGGCGCACGCCCTAGTTCGACTCGACGAGGGCGATATTGTCGGTGATCCAATGGAAAAGGCCACCCTCAGTTCGCTCGGCTGGGTCCTGGGCAAGAACGACGTGCTCGCGAGCAAGCCGAGCAAGCCCGGCGTGACCGCCCTTCCCGTCTCCGGCAACGTCCACGTCAAGCGACGATTCCAGTTCTCGTCGGCATTGAAGCGACAGAGCTCCGTGGCCATGGTGCACGGCGTCGATGCTCGGACCGGCAAGAAGATTCGAGGCACGTTTGTCGCCGTCAAGGGCGCTCCCGAGACCATCATGAAGAGGCTTGTTTCCGTGCCGGCCGATTACGAGGAAACATTCAAGTACTTCACTCGCAAGGGTTCTCGTGTCTTGGCCCTCGCCTACAAGCAGCTCACGACCGAGGGCGAGATGGGCGCCAGCAAGATCAACGAACTGAAGCGCGAGAATGTCGAATCCGGTCTCACCTTTGCTGGATTTCTCGTCCTTCACTGCCCGCTCAAGGAAGATGCCCTAGAGGCGGTGCGTATGCTCAACGAGAGCAGCCACCGTGTGGTCATGATCACGGGTGACAATCCCCTCACCGCCGTGCACGTTGCCCGCGAGGTCGAGATTGTCGACCGCGATGTGCTTATCCTCGACGCCCCCGAAGACCAACATCATGGCGGGAAGAAACTGGTTTGGCGCAGCGTCGACGACAAGATCAACATTGATGCCGACCCGTCGAAGCCCATCGATGCCAAGATTCTCGGATCCAACGACATTTGCGTCACGGGTTATGCTCTTAGCATGTTCAAGGGCCAGCCGGGCTGGAACTCTCTCCTCCGTCACACGTGGGTATACGCTCGGGTATCTCCCAAGCAAAAGGAGGATATTCTGCTCGGCCTCAAGGACATGGGTTACTACACTCTTATGGCCGGCGACGGCACCAACGACGTGGGAGCACTCAAGCAGGCCCACATCGGCATCGCTCTTCTGAACGGAACCCAGGAGGATCTCCAGAAGATTGCCGAGCACGCCCGCAATACTCGGATGAAGGACGTTTACCAGAAGCAGGTTGAGCTTATGAAGCGATTCAACCAAGCCGCACCTCCTGTCCCGGCCATAATCGCCCACCTCTACCCGCCTGGCCCGTCCAACCCCCACTACCTCACCGCCATGGATCGCGAAGCCAAGAGGAAGGGTGTCACTATTCAGGAGCTCGCCAGGGCGAGCGGCCATCCCGTCGACGCCGTCACCGGCGGTCCCCAACAAATCCAGGATCCCCGGCAACGGCGACAGGCCGAGGCGGCGCAAAAGGCTGCCGCACTCACCGACAAGCTGACGTCGGGCCTGCTGGAAGGAGAGAACGACGACGAACCTCCAGCATTGAAACTCGGCGACGCGTCCGTCGCCGCCCCCTTCACGAGCAAGCTGCGAAACGTCATTGCCGTGCCCAACATCATCCGCCAAGGCCGCTGCACTCTGGTTGCCACGATTCAGATGTACAAGATTCTGGCTTTGAACTGTCTCATCAGTGCCTACAGTTTGAGCGTCCTTTACCTCGAAGGAATCAAGTTTGGCGACGGCCAGTATACCATCAGCGGTATTCTCATGAGCGTTTGTTTCCTGTCCATCTCGCGAGCTCGCACTGTGGAAGGCTTGTCCAAAGAGCGTCCCCAACCCAACATTTTCAACTGGTACATTATTGGCTCCATCCTCGGTCAATTCGCCGTTCATATTGTCACTCTAATCTACGTTGCACGGCTGTGCGACCGCCTGGAACCGTAAGTACTCTCTGATCTCGATCCTTTTCAGGCTGGCTCTTGCTAATAGCTCCACAGCCGCTCCGAAGAGGTTGACCTCGAGGCCGAATTCAAACCCAGCCTCCTCAACAGCGCCGTCTACCTCCTCCAACTCATCCAGCAAATCAGCACCTTCGCCGTCAACTACCAGGGCCGGCCCTTCCGCGAATCCCTTTCCGAAAACAAGGGCATGTTCTACGGCATCGTCGGCGTCACCGGCCTCGCCTTTGTCTGCTCCATGGAGCTCATCCCTGAAATCAACGAGCAGATGAAGCTCGTACCCTTCACCGACTACTTCAAGCAGCGCATGACGGCCGTCATGCTGCTCGACTACGCTACTTGCTGGGCCATCGAGGTCATTCTCAAAAGGCTTTTCTCCGACTTCCGGCCGAGGGATATTGCCGAGCGGCGACCCGAGCAGCTTGCGCGGGAGAACAAGCGCAAGGACGAGGAACGGGCCAAGAAGGAGGCCGAGGAGGAGGCGAAGAGGATGGAGCTGGTTCACGATGTGGAGCGCAAGATTGAGCAGAGGAGACAACAGCTTGAGGCGTGGAGGGGTTCGAGGCAAACCAACCAGGCTCGGTAGGCTTCAGCATGTGCAACGAAGGTTGTTGTGTTGTTTGGCCCAGAAAGGTAGACCGTCGGATTTTATAGACCATGAGGCGCAGGGCAGGTAGAGTGCCGAAATTCATATCTCTGTAATGCAACATGTATCACCCCTACACTCTCAATTTGGCTACTGGCTCGTCACGCAACCAACCTCGTCGCTAATCAAATGACGGATAAGCTTGGAAACGATTTATTTGATGTATGATACACCGGGAGCATGCTGGGAAAACAGCTCTCTAACGCAAGTTCACCGAAACACCGCCCTCATGTATGTAGAGAAGTGTCAGATCGGTCCATCCAAGCCACGAAAGCAAGTCACCTCGCCTTCCGCCCGTTTTGTTAATTGAACATGTCTGCCCTCGCAGAGGCCCCACGTTCCACTTCTGCTCCGTCCTCCCCGCCTTAAGCCTTGCTGGCGAAAGCAACACCCTTCTCAATGTTCTTCTTGAGGTCGGTGAAGCACGCCTCGAGCAGCTTTTCCTCGGCAGCGTCGATCTGGCCAACAGGGTAAATCTTCTCAACACCGTCGGGGCCGAGCTCAACCTTGGACGAGAAAAACTCGATGCCCTTGTCCTTGTAGAGAGGCGAGTCTACGAAGCTGGGTTCAACCACACACTTCTCGCCCTGGGCGGCGCGGAGAACCGAATCGGCCATGCGGGCTCCCGCCATAGCCATGGAGAGAGTAGCGCTGCCGGCACCGTCCTTGGCCTTGACAACCTCGTCGCCGCCAAACTGAACGCGGTGGACAAGCTCGCCGTTGGACGACAGGTCGGGATGGTTGCTCTGCGAGAAGAGAGGAACAATAGTCACACCACTGTGGCCGCCAACAACCGTGATGCTCTCATCCTTGGGGTTGGTTGCCTTGATCTCGGAGACGAAGCGGCTGGCCCGGACGACGTCGAGCGTGGTCACGCCGAACAGCTTCTTGGGGTTGTAAACACCCTTGGCCTTGAAGATCTCGGCGCAGATGGGGACGGTGCTGTTGACGGGGTTGCTGATAATCAGAAGCTTGGCCTCGGGGCAGTTGTCTGCGCAGGCTTTGGCGAGATCGCGGACGATGGAGGCATTGGTGTTGAAGAGGTCATCGCGCGTCATGCCGGGCTTGCGGGGGACGCCGGCGGGGATGAGGACGACCTCGGCGCCTTTGAGCGCGGAGGCGAGGCCCGAGGGAGTCGGATCGTAGCCCGTCACGGAGCTCTTGGTGTTGACGTGCGAGACGTCAGCAGCAACACCTATAGGCGAGAAACATCGCACTGTTAGAGCACGAAACAAAATGGCCGACAAAACAAGCGCCCATGGAACAAGACGTACCGGGTCCTCCCCGGATATCGTACAGGGCAAGCTCCGAGACACGGGGGTTGAGCTTCAAGAGAAGAGACAAAGGCTGGCCAATGCCGCCAGCGGCACCGAGAACGGTGACCTTGGAGAGCTATTCGAGATATTCTCGTTAGAAAAGGATCCAGGCTGACGGCAGGAGCACGCAGTTTGGGTCAGGGAACGGGGATAGGGCGACGGGGAAACTTGCATTCCTAGCCGATGCCGAGAAGCCCCGGCGCTGCATCAGACCGGCGGCGAACATTTTGACGAATTGGCTTGACTTGACGATGATGGTAGGAGGGAAAACAATACGGAAAGAAAAGAACAATGCAGCAGGAAAATGCTGGTATGTGGATATATCTCTCGAGGACCGCGATGAGGGAATTGACCCAGTTGAAGGTTTCCGGTCCGATATAGAAACAAGCGGGAAAATTGCGGCATTGAATATGCATCATGCTCTAACCTGACAGCTCCGCCCATCCAATGGGTTTTTTTTTGCACCTGACCTGGCCTAGACCCACTAAAATTTGCGGTTGTCGGGGATGTATTGTTGCTGTGGAGAAATGACCCGGGCTTTCGCTTGAGAACCTGGATGCCTGATTGGGATTAGTGCTGCAGAAACTTCCTTTGCCAGCACGGATTCACCGAGCTCGATCCAGGCTCGTCACAATGCTCCAAACATGCATTATGAGGTTTAATCACCGCTCTAATCTCAATTCTTTGTGCTTCAAGCTTTGGGCTGACTCCTGGTGCAAAATTCCGTGCTAAGCAACCAAGTCACATTGACAATGAAGCTATTCGGCTCAAACATGGTAATCAAGTCAATAAACCCTAACCCCGATAATTAATCGGATTGTAGTGTAGGGTTCTGTTTGCCTTAGGGTTGCTATCTGGACTCCAGTGGCTGTTAATACCTACCTCCGTGGGTTGTATGTAGGGAACGTAAGCTTGAATTCGAGGCAACTAGGTCGCCAGACGACACAAAATCGACGCCGTTGGACAAACTCGCCGCATCCCTTCACAGTTGCACATATTCCTAGCACCTCAGCTTCTAACTTTGGAAGGCAACCTGGATTCTTCGCTTGCTGTCTCAATAGCTACAAGCTTAACTCATTTCTTGCACCATCGCATCCAGGTCCAAGTCTACGTCACAATATCACGAGCTTAAACCTTAGCATCAAGTCTGATGTCTCTCTCACAACTATCGCGCCTACTTCCGCTTCCAGAGGACGAGCTGCAGCAAATTCTCGACTACGCCTCAACTCTCTCAAAACTGGAAGCGGCAGATCATTTCGCGAACCTGCTCGGCGATTCTGCTCAGGCCGTCAGCTTTATCTCCTCGTTCAACAGCAAACGCAACGATGGACGGGGGGATGCAAAGCAACCGCAGACCACCACAGACCAGGCCTCAAGCAGCCAGGAGCAGTCTAGCTCAGTCATGGAACCTGTGCCAAAAGCGACGAAGGGACCAAAAAAGAAGAAAGCACCCCTTCACATGCCGCAGCCTCGAAGGGTCGAGAACTCCTACGTCGGACCAGGGATTGTGTACAATAAAAAGGAACAAGAATCCGACTACGTAGCCGCCGCAAAACGCCCGAGTCCGAAGCCGAGCCCACGACCGCCGGCCGAAGCAAAGATACAGACACCGCCTCAGGCTACCAGCAATACGCAGAGCAAGCCTCAGCAGGGGTTCCTCATCTCAGACATACCGCCCAAGAAGAGCAAGTCCAATGTGAGCTCACGAGCAGCTACACCAAAGCCTAGCAACAGCGGATCTAAATTCTCGGCACCTCCTGGCAAGGTTCCTCTCGGGGGGACCTCGGCTGCCATTGCCGATCTAGATGCCGCAATTCGGGAGGTAGAGATGACGACGAACCCAGCCTTGAAAACCGATGTAAGCGCAAGAAAGTGCGACTGCGGCGGTATCCGTCATCCGTACCAGACAGCCGCCCCAAACTGTTTGGCATGCGGCAAGGTCATCTGCATCAAGGAGGGATTGGGCCCGTGCACCAACTGCGGAACACGCCTGCTCGGTTCCGACGAGACCCAGGCCATTATCTCGGAACTCAAGGCCGAGAGGGGCCGGGAACGCATGGCATTGGACCGGGAGGCTAATCGCCGCCCGGTTATGAACGTAGAGCCGGAGCCGATGCCGGTGCAAGGGCAGGGTAGCTCGGGTGGGGCGTCATCCTCAGATGCGGAAGCCAGGGCCCGTGACCTTCGAGACAGGCTGCTCGGGTACCAAGACCAAAACGCGCGGAGAACAACCATCAACGATGAAGAGGCATCATATGACTTTTCGGCCGCCATGGGTGGCCCATCAAACATGTGGTCAAGCACAGAAGAGAGGGCCATGGAGCTCAAGAGGCAGCAAAAGCTCCGTCGAGAAATGGAGTGGAATTCCCGCCCCGAGTATGAGAAACGCCAGCAAGTTGTCAGCATCGACCTAGTAGGAGGCAAGGTGGTTAAGAAGATGGCGGCGAAGGAGCGGCCAGCAACGCCAGACAATGACAACGGCTCAAGCAACGACGTGTTGGTGGAATCAAGTGGAAACCAAGGCGGTGGCCCGTACAGCAGGAATCCCATGGGGCGAGGGGTGATGAAGCCCGGGTTTGCATTCGAATTGAAACGCGACGACGGCGTAGAATCTCGGGTACTACCGAAATGGAACTCAACTCGTGTACAAGATCTCGAGGGTTTGGCCCTGCAGAAAGCTGTTGACATTGGCGCAGAATCTTCCAGATCGGAGCTCGTGGCAGAGACGGTGGTTGGTGATGAGCCAGAATGTGGATAAGCAGTCTCATGGAGCGCATGGCAAGCCTACGATGATGTCGGCGCCGGGGGTTCTCCATACTACACACGGTACCTAGATAGTGTCTAACTACTGGCACCGGCCCTCAATCTGAAAAAAATTCGGGACACTTTGATCTTTCGAGTGGAGCTTGCTGGATTGTCCAATAGCCTCAGAGACGTCCTGAACCAGATGCCTGGGCTACGAGGATGCATCCCCCGTGCTTGATAGGCAATTGGTTCAGGCGCCTATGATGTCATGTTGCCTGCTCTCCCAGATTCTCGTTACAAAAATACCCCGCTCTTCTTTGAGGCTTCCAAAGCACAATTTACCCTGATGGGCAAGTGCCTGAAGAGTCAATATCAAAGTCCGTGCACCGAATAGTAATGCCTGATCGACCTTGGTTTTTACCGGCACCCGCAAGCTCATTGCCCGGTGGTTGTACCTCCACCTCCACGCAACCTCGTCACATGTCTGCTTGTTGATCATTCCGCCAACGCGACCGATAAATCACGTCCTTTCCTCGGCAGACCAGTGATATACGACGAGCCTCTTGCTTTTGCAAAGTCGCGCCGCATCATCTCGCACCATCTTCAAGTTTCACCGTCGCAAGTCTAATCAGTAAGGCAATCCAAGCTTCTCGCACACCTCGGAACTACCTCCTCGTCTCAGGGCAGTCTGCTAACACCGTCTAGTGTCCTACGCCGACGCCGCCGCCAAAGGCCCCAAGCAAACTCCCGAGGAGGCTGCAGCCCCTCCCCAACCGGAAGTCATACCCGTCGAGACGGCCAGCACCTCTTCGCTGGTCGACGTCGACATGCCCTCGGTGCGCACGGTGCCGTCCGACTTCCGGGAACAAGACATCCAGACCGAGACGCAAGCCGCACGGATCGAGCGCGAGGAGGACGCGGCCGCCGCAGCAGCCCCCAAGAGCAAGGGCAGGAAGGAGAAGGCCAAGGCCAAGGCTGATAACGCAGATTCGTGGATCCTGAGCAAGTTCTCGGCCTTGACGAATAATGAAGCGAAGGGCCTTGCCCTCACCAACATGGTGGGATTCCTTAGCGTCAGCGCATTTTTGGGGTACAAGGCTTGGGGGCTGTACGAGAAGGGCCGGCTTGGATGGAAGGAGGTTGGCATTGGCATGGGCATCATGAGTGTGGTTGGTGTTGGGGAGGCCTTGTTTGGAGGGTAAGTTCGATCCTCCCCTTATTTCTGCCCTGGTCGCAGTTCCCATACTAATATGCAACGCCAGATACCTTATTAGGGCCAAGGGGAAGAAGAACTAGAGGTAACCCACGCCTCAGTTCTCTCGAATCTGCAGATTTTGTCCATCTCCGTGTCTCCGCTTCGCACGATGCTCTCGACCCTCTCTTCTACTCAGTAGTGTCGTTTTGGTTTCATTTTCGGATCGTATCAATGGGCGGGGCGTGGTGCGATTGCTTTGATACCTTTCTATCATAGAGATAACAATGTTACTGTATCCTTATTGTCGTCATTTGCTGACCGCTTGGACGTGTGCATGTCACCTATTCCTCACGGGGCGGTTTGCCGGTGCCTAGACACCTCTACGCAGCACGAAAATGTACAGAGGTAGTAACCGCGTCATCTGAACTCGCGAAAAGGCAGTGGTAGCCATGGTCATGACATTCGCTAATCGCTAAAGAAACCTACTGGCCTTGCTTCTGGTGCAAGATCGCAATATGTCCGTCCGGTTCATCAAGCCTGTGTGCATCGCCGTTCCCGAAATTCCATGTCCGTGGTGTAAAGAGCCATAAAAAAACCCGAATTAATGGCCTCTGTTTCCTGTTCCTGCTCCCTGCTCCCCTGCTCCCTGCTCCTGTGCTACCCTTTCCATGTCTTCCTGGCTAAGCAAAACTTCTCACAATCACACTCATCCATGGCAACTTTATAGGCTGCCGCTTGCTAAATCGTGCCTACCCGGAACGCCCTCCCATCCCGACAATGCCGCGAAAAATAGCAGCTTTGAGCTACCGTGACACTAGAAAAATGCAACAACCGTCGCGTGGGTCCGGAGTATACCTGACTCGCCAAGCACTCGCGGTAACCCTGTTGCCCTGCTGGCACCGCTAAAGCACCAGCCTGAAAAGGGGAGAATGCCGCGACCCTTAAACCGCTACCGGTTGCCGATTGTGCATCTCCCTTAGCCTCCTCACCCAATGTTTGCGGAGATTGGACGGCATCTTGCAGAATATCATGGCCTTGTTCTCGTCCGTCACCAAGATCTTCTCCACAATCTTGAGCTGGAGATCCATGTCCTCGTCGGCAAACTCGCTGAAAAAGATTTCGCATGCTTGCTCGTTCCAGCGAGGGGGGTTCTTTGCCTTGAGCGCCTCGGCCAACCCGAGCAGCCCAGCCTCGACGACGGAGCCGATGGAATTTGCGGCGGCATCATCAGGCAGAGGCGGTGCCAGCGGTTGCGTTGTTATCCGTCTCCTCTTGTTCACATGGTTCGATGGTGTCTGGTTGGTCGCGGCGGGGGCGGGGCCGTTCGTCTTCGATGCGGCTGCTTGGGCACCTTGGTTCGCAAAGGACCGTTTGTTGCGGTTGGCCGTGGCCGTTTCCTCGGGAGGTGTGAGCGCGCTGGTGTTGTTGAGATTGGTTCGGGGCGGTATCGCCGTCGACGTGGGCCGTGCTTGTGTCATGTTCCTAGCATTGGGCGGATGCGCACTAGGGCCCCTCATCCCGGCCGTGACGGAGGATGCGGCTTGGTGTTGAGGGTATCCCGACTGGTCGACTTGAACGAGATTTAGGATGTTCGTTCCAGGCATATCGGCATCATCGACACCAGGAATCGCATCGGGGCCCTTACGTTTAGGCTTCATGATTCTCTTGGGTGCGCCGCCCGACCCAACAACATCGGGATACAGAATCTCCATGTACTCTTCGTGCTCGAAGGGGCGACCGCGAAGCGCTCGGGATAGGGGCTCTTTCTGCTCGGTAAGGTCAATTAGCATCGAGGTGCTGCCGTGGCAATCGCATGCGCACGCGCATTTGCATTCGAAATTTGCTAGATATCAGAATGTTCGCCTACCTCAATATGGGCCTTCCAGACGTCGTCGCTCGCCGAGACTGTTCGCGTCGCGGGGTTGTACAGGAAGTCGGGGTGTTCCCTCAATCCCCTCCACAGGCGAAACTTTTTGCGGGCATTGTCTGACTTGTTGACGAGATGGCTCTTTGTTGGGTAGGCGCGATGCTGGTCGCGGAGGGCGCCAGCAGCCCGATCCCACGCCTCGGCCTTGAAGCTGTGGTTCTCGCGCAGTCCCAGCTGGACCGACTCGCAAAGAGATCGGAAAAAGGTCGCTTCGTAGGCGGGAGTCCAGCTGAATCGCGGCGGTCGCTTGTCCCTCTCGGCACCGGCGCCGCGGACGTCGGCAGCCCCGTACTCGTCCTCCGACATTGGGGGGTAGTAGAAGTTCAGGTTGTCGTCGGCATCAGCCGGCCTCGAGTGGTGGTCCAGGATTGTCGCGTCGGGAGGTGGTGGCGAGGAAAGTTGAGGTTAATAGCTGGGTCGCGCCGCGCAGCCGTCCGGGCAGAGCGCCGCGATGATGGCTCTATCAAGAATTCCTCGATAGGAGAGTCCGGTTAGTATCGAGGGAGGCCGCGAACGCGTTGGGATGGCTGTTGGTCCGTTAGTCGATAGGTTGAAGAAAGAGCGAGGCTGGAGGCGAATGTCAGCGGAACGAGATGGTCGGGAGGGGTTTCAGCTACATCACGTGATCCTTGGCTGCGCATTGCAAAGTCGCCACTTCCATCCATGTCCTCACATCTATCAGTCTGCGAGCCCAATAATACTTTGATGGCCACGCGACTTCGTCAACATGCACACAGGCTCCTAATCTGCAGATCCAGAGGCCAATTGACAGGATAACT
>Ga0247774_1001318_pt1 | contig 12561 bp, 7 predicted proteins | sample UWRJL001104B6_FD_179933 | JGI IMG/M metagenome (GOLD analysis project Ga0247774, IMG submission 179933) | Plant litter microbial communities from Arlington Agricultural Research Station in Wisconsin, United States - UWRJ-L001-104B-6 | ecosystem: Environmental > Terrestrial > Plant litter >... | reverse complement strand
TATTCCCCGCCGTCAATTCTCGCAGTCTGATGACACCTGGATAGTAGTACGGAGCTGAGAGTTTTGCGCGGATATGGCTAGATATGCTCTGATGGCCCTTCATTAGCAGCTTGCCACTGTAACACACAAATCTGCGGCGCGTTTCGAGCCTGACCAGGCTTCTAGAATTAGTTACCACCAGTGGCAAGCAGGCACCGCCTCTACTTACCGCAAATGCCCGCTCAAGCGCACAGGGCCGCACAACATGCAAAGTAAAGGACAGAAAGATTTCTCGACTAATCTGTATCAAATTGTGGTTGTGCGTTCCCCACAAGCATCTCAAAGTATTCCTGGCTCCATTCGCCTTTCTCTGGCATGGGCTTATAGCTGTCGTCCGATCCACAGGGTGACTCATACTCCCACGCAGTGGAGTTACTTGTGCCATCTGAATCCCCTCCATTCTTGGCCCACACAAAGGCATCCGCCAATTCATCGCCAGTTTCGTTCGTGGGGCGAATTCCGAAGCCTGCGCCGTTGATGTTACACCACGATAACCACTCGGACCGAAGCCCTATGATGCCGTTGCGAGAAGTGTCAATGATGGCGTGGTTTGGTACGGAGAGGGAAGCGAGGAGTTCGGCGAACAAGCGTACGTAGCGCTGTTCGTTCTGTGCCTTGTTCCATTGGCTGTCGCTCGCCGCCTCGAATTCGCCAGGTGCGGCATCCCTTGAAGGTAACCATCAGAAGCCAATTCTTAAATGTGGCTAGGCCTTTGTGCCTTACCAGGAGTTATAGCCCGCCACATTTGTAGCGAATCCCCGAAGCTGACTCGGTTTCCCAGCTCTTTTGTACAAGTTCTGAATCTCCCTTGCCGCTGGTTGACGATTATCGTTCCAGCCGAATATGCCTCCATGACCAGCGTCAATGTAGATGACCACATTCGGGAGGCTACCTAGCGCTTGGATAGCGTAAGATACTCTCTCCCGGTTGAGGGAGCCAGGCGTCCTGCACAGCTGGAAATCAGCGTTCGCGACTAATTCCCCGAGAAATCCGGGCTCAACGATTACCGAGAATGCCGTTCTAGGACGGTTTCGGATAGCTTCAACGACAGCTGTAATAAGCGATCAGAATGGCCACGCAATGTCTGGCAGACGAGCGTCAACTTACCATCGACAAAACGAACCTTGTAGGCGTCTGGCGGGGGTGTTGGCCCGGGCTCAAATTCAACTCCATTTGGATGGCATTTCCTTGCCGCAAATCCACTCAATACTATTCCTAAAATTTCATCACACGGCACGTCCTCCGCTGAAACGTCAATTTTTCCAACATCTTCTTCTTCCCGGCTGGTGACGGGGCCTTGGTTAGCATGCTGATAGCGGCATTCTCATCTTCAAATGGACAGAAACCCTCACATCCACAAGAAGGCTCCCGCATCAGCGACTTGGAGAGCTTGCTTTCTAACTTCCGTATCACTAATTACCTCGGCAGCTGCGATGACCTGTTCCCGGTAATATTTATTCGTATTCAGCTTAAACTCTGACCAGACATTCGTGCTGGCATTGAGATGAACCGGCGAGGCACAGCCGCCATGGTTTAATTGAGTCTGAAGGATAGGCGGAGACCAGTGGCTCGACAGCACTGGGCTGGCAACAAGCAAAGGGAAAAGGATATATGCCCTCTTCATTTCTGTGTGTTTTTAAGACAATTCTTCTTGAATAATCATGCCAGGCAAGCAACGTCGATGCCGCAGTTAAGCTCCTCTTTAGGGACGCGTCTCTAGATAAGAATGTCAGTATATATATAGCTGAAAAGGACCAGGTCGACCGCCTTGGCGGAATAATGTGCTTCGTATGCCGGGTAAATGAAGGTTTAGTTACGTGATGAATTCCTGTCTGCCGCAAGCGAAATTGCAGACAAGGTTTTGGGTACGCTTGTAATTTGTTAATGGTTAAATATGGTCAGCTGCACGCCTTAGTGTGTCCACTTTTGCATCGGTCGAGGATTCACCTTGTAAGGAATCGGGAAACCAGCCCGAGTTATGATTGTTGCATTACGCATCGATTGCCCTCTTTGGCCCCCACCCAGCCTCAGCCGAGCTCACTCTCTCTCGCTGCCATGGCTCAGGCTGGCTCAGGACATGTTCAGAGAAGCATTCGAAAAGGCTTAGGCAGAAAAGCAATGCTGTACACCTCCAGGGAGTGAAAATAAAACATATCAATTTTGCTGGGCTTCTGAACAGGACCAAATCTTAGTTATACGTATCCCAGAACTAGACCCCCTTTTTCTATATTATTTAGTGATATTAAATCCTATAAATCCTATCTTCTATTCTTACGGCCTCTTTTTCGAGTTTAAGTTTCAAAGTTCTTGATTTTACTCTCTATTAGTCTTTATACGTTGGTTTTTTATCGAAACTGTAGGCGGAAATACGGAGCCACAATGGTGCAGTCAGAACCCGATCCTGAACGTAACGTCCATTTCCTTGACCAAGCACAAGCAGCCATAGCCTTTAGCCTCAGCTGGTCTGAGCGAGGGGGGTACCTGCTTCCTGTGCCTACCTCGGCAAAAGTGGTATGGCCCAAACACGGCCTTCGCGTTGCTGTATGCCAACGCCTTTCTCGTCTCTCTCTTCCCAGCCCAACTTCAAATCACAGAGCTGTTTTGGGCGTGACTGCTACCTACTGGGGAATATTGAGTTGCAGTCAAAAAGAAATTGAACCACTGGGTCTTGGCTCAGTATGAATTGCACCTTCATTCAGAGGGCCCAAAAACGCTCAGTATGAATTGCACCTTCATTCAGAGGGCCCAAAAACGTCGCAGCTGAGAAGACCAGAAGAAAAACAGATAGAAGACGCAGTGCTATCCCCGAATCAACTGGTAGGTACATGTTGCCAAGAGGAGGCGGAGGAGGTCTTGGCGAGTACAGGCATCTACGGGCTGACTAGAGCCTACAAGTAGTGGTTGGCGGTCGCATGATGCTCCGAACGGGGTCGCGTTGCTATACATGTAATCCCACTCACGTTACAATCTTTCCCCAACCGTGGATTTGCCAAACTGGCCCCTCGTCGTAATACCCCTTCGGCTCTTAAGACTCCGAATAAGCAGTGCCATTCAAACCCATTCGGCTAGGGAATCGGCAACTCCTCAAACCTGAATCGGTCCCCCATGTTAGCAATAATGCACACCTCTACAGCCGCTAACGGTCGTTTGATAGGAGCTTCCAGCCTTACTTAGTAACCACGTCCATCGGAATAAGCGGCATCGACTCCTGCGTGGCAGCGCAACGAATAACGAGGGACTTGCCACCTTCGTCACTCTCAGACGGGATGGGCCAGACTTCCGGGTCGCACTCAAGGCTGAGAACGTACGGCAGGGTGCACCCGGTCGCAGTGTTACGAAATCTTTGCAATTGAACCGTAAGCGATATATCCGGCGACAGACATGTTGTCCTCACCGCTTAGGTCTGTTTGAACCAACGCTAGAGTAGCATCTCAAAATAAAACGTATAAAATAAGACGGAGTGAAGTGGGGCTTCAGGCGGAAATCTTACCCCGTGTAGTAACGATCCGGGTCAGGATAACAATACCACTCGCTCTCGAGATACAAAGCCCGATTTTGAACATCAAACGCAAAATTTAACTCCGCGACGTCGGTTAACCGTGCGTTGTCCCACACGTTCCCGCACGAGACAAGGGGCGCAATTCGAGTCCCGCACGTCGTCGGCGACACAGGCACGGCGTTCCCCTCTTGGAGAACCAAGTCGAGTGCAAAGCCCGGCTCGTACACGTGCTCGCATGTTAGCTCGAGGCCCGTTATCTCGTTACGGACTCGGAAGCGGATGGTCGTTCGAGAGGAGGTCGATGCGGGAGGGAGAGGCGGTAAGGCCACGTCCCACCTATCGTTCATCCTAGCGTCAATGACGGTCTCCTGGGGGTCTTCTTCGGGGGTTGTATCTGGATTGACATTGTTTTCAACTAGTAGCAGTAGTGGGTCTACGCTGTGGCGGGCCGAGTTGGGGGGATCAACGAGGGCTTCGAGCATGAAGTGCGTAACGGTCCAGTGCTGAGTGGGATGGGTGCCGTTTTGAGCGCATGTTTCGTTTTGGAGGGGTTTGGGCGGCGCGTGACGCGAGACGAAGCATAGAGAGGTGCCGTCGGGGATGAGGAAGTTGTCAGATTTTAGGCTGGTGTCGTTGGCAATGAAGCCGCCCCCGTACCTAATTCATTGACCTCATCAGCGCACTCTCCGTTTTATACCCCAAACTCAAATCTTGCCTTCTAGGTTTCGTCGCAGTTCGTGGAGCAACGAAACATGCCTCACTTCCAACAGTTGCACACAGAAATCCTTGTACTCACGGAGGGTTCGTCCCCGGACAGTTGAAACCCATTGCCATCTCCATCCACGCCGTTCCCTCTTTCGGGTCCCGACGGTATTGGAACTCCATAGTAAATTCCTCCTCGTCCGGCGCATCATTATCCATTGGCGAGCAGTTACCAACGCCACATGTGTGCACGGGGGGACAGAAGCTGAACTTACAGCTTACATTGTAGGGTGCGTTGGCGTCGACCGAGAAGTTAAAGTAGAAAGGGACGTTCAGGTCGATTTCGTAGTTGCCTTTGGTAGGGTAATCATGGATTTGGCCACAGATAGGGATGGGATTCGCGGTGAATGAGGTGTCGCACCAGCCTGATGAGCGGCTTGGTTGCGAGGCTGAGAGGCTGAGAGGCAGCAAGCTTGCTACCAGGGTGATGGAAACGAGGGAGAACATTTCGATTCTTGCACTGTTGGCTTCCTCGTTCTTTTCTTCTATTTTATTTTTCGCTGCGATAATCTCAACTCCTGGATTCAAGGGATTAGGAATCCACAGACAACATGGCGGCATGCCTAAAGATAATACACAGCCCCTTTCCCTCCAATTACTGGTCAACTACAGGCACCCGCATTTCTTTAAGTCTTCGATTTTATTTCAAGAAATACATTATACAAAGTGGGGTAAATGTAGGCAACTAGTGATGCCACACGGTAATGTACGGCCGAATTCGGTTACGATTGCGACCGCGACCTGGTTCTCGTTCGGCTAAATCTTAGCGATTCCCCGCTCCCTTGCCCGATCTCCATATTCCGTCTCTCTAATAACATACTTTCACGGACTCAGGCGTCATCCACGCTATCTAAAGAACCATGGATACCTTCCTCCGAAGCTGTTGCTGGATATGTCAAACAGCTCGTCGAACTCCAAATCATCCAGCATAGCTGCAAGTACCTCCTCGCCCTTGCTGTCATCCAGGAGGGGAATCTAAATTGCTAAGGAAAGCTAGAGATAAGTCTCGAAATTCGTTTGTAGCACCTTGATTGCGTAAGTAATATCTAGGATTAGTTCATATTAATAAGTAGCGAGGAATAGACACATAGAGCCACGGAGTGCATCCGCTCCTATTCTGATCCCTAGCAAGACTCACCCCTCACTCAATCACATCGCCGGTTCGGCCGAGACTAAGACTGAAGCCGGAGTTAACCCGCCTTCGCCTCAGCTAGCTCATGCCGGCAGCCGATATATGTGAGCACTAATGGATCGCCATCACGTGAGCTTGAATAGACTGCGAGTACCAGTTTTGGAATGGCAGGAGGCTAAGATGTTATAAGGGGAGAAAGCTTTTGCTGATAGCTATAATGGTGATACTAGTCGGTCCGAGGATCTTCTCGGTGCTAAAGAAGATTGGGATCGTCCTTGAAAGAATGCCAGAGCTTTATATTAGCCATAATAATCAGTCTATTAGGCCCCGGCTCAAGGGACTCGAGAAACTCAGGGAACTCGACACCATCAGCCGTTCGTTTAAGTAGAAATAGACCAGGGCTACCTCCTAAGAGAGGTTCCGGGTCCTCTTATCCGGAATGTTCTAAATTTGCCGTAATTTATCTTGCGGCTATCCGCCACAATATTAACATGCTCTGAGCCAAGAGTCGCCTTCGTGACTAATCACTAGTGATAATATTGAGATGGGGCAGGGTGAACTGGTAGGGTTAAGGTAGCATTAAGTCAGCGAGTACAGTATTTTAGCCCACTGGGCAGTCCTATCTTAGAAATCACAACCCACTACCTATGTTTCGTCATTTTGCGACCGTCATCTTGAAATTCGACCTTTGTGAAATCTAAATTTGCGATAACACTGATAATGAGGTCTTAGTTGGCTTACATATACAGTGATCTGTCCATCTGCGAAGTATGAAGTTTCCAATACGGGGCGTCCGTCCCTTTCACTTTGCCCCTTTTCCGTAGAGCCCCTACGGCACCTACGAACCGCGAAGGGATCCTTCTCTACGAATCCACAGGCGGCTATGTGAGGCATACCGGTTTTGCCCCGCGGTTTTTCAACATAGTCTATCCTGAAATTCTTCAGAGCCGATTTGAGCTCCGACACTAAGCTACCAATCTCCCTATGATAGCACCCAACCTAAGCGCTCTACTGCTTCAGCAGAAGATCTACGCGTCACGCAAGTAGTCGCTAAAACTGTAGCTGCGCGACCAGAATTGAGGAGCCAAATTAGGTAATCTATATTGTCTGATTCTCTAATTAGCTCTTGCGCCAGCCAAGTTGATGTTACTACAAAGAGTCGTATTATAGAGTTGATCTTGTCTCTTGGCGCAGATGCGAATGGGCATTCCGGTTTGACAACACCGCTAGAAGTCGTTGCGAAATCGGGTTGCACAGGGTCGCTCGCCGTCTTACTGGAGTGGGGCGCACACCTGAATCGGGGAAGAAAGTTCGGGAAATAGAGATGGACAAGAACTGGACGTTGCTGCTAGTCTTGGCCGACTCGACATGGTGGAGGCGCTGATAGCGTTTGGCGCGCGAGCTAGATATCCCGAGCAAACGAGGTTTGATCCAGCCATCCAGGCGGCCAAGAGATCATGCCAGCATGCGGTGATCGATCTGCTCCGTCACCACTCCGGAATGAAGAATAATTTCCTATCCGCATAGCTCAGGAGTTAAGCCTAGAGTGCCAAGAGCTGATCTAACTATGGTGATTAAGCCCATTGAGCTCCATTTTTTCTTTTGTGCATTTTGAAGAAGGATAGAGATTCATGGCCTAGAATAGCCATCACACATAATCATCGATTGTTGGTGTTTTCTGTCTTCATGCAAAGTCTCCATACTGTGGTCGCACCGTCTGCCTTTCTGAAGTAGAAGCTAGGGTCCTTGCGCGCTGTTCGGCTTAAATACACGTTTGTATTAGCACAATATATCCCATAATTCCATATCCGGCGGTCTCTTTCAAAGTGGGATATATCTGGGAACAGATAATACGGTAGATATATGAACCTAGAGCGTTAAATTTCGGGCGATGAGATCACTGCATACGAAAGCGACTTGTCTATGGCCATCGCATAGATACCTGTAACCAGTGGAGCAACTGATCAGGAAGACCAGTTATGGTCCTCCTTTGAATTGAATAGAAGTGGGAACGCCCATATTTTCATCCATGAGGTTCGAAGTTCTTTTCGGGTGTCGTAATGAACTCATACAAGCTGGATACGGAGTACGGCTCCTATAGGGGCATGGATAAGAGATATTTTAACTGGGAGGGGGAATATGGGGGTCGCCGTCTTAGAAAGGATATCACCAATACCTCAAAACGTTAAAGTTGCTCTTGTGTCTTAAGTTTCCGGAAAGTCTATACATGTCTATACCAAGATCGCCAGGTATTAGAACCCTTTTTGATGCGTATAGAACTAACATGATCAGTTATGACATCAAAGGGAGATACAAGACAACACAAAGATGAAGAGAACAAGATAGACTGTGCGAGACTCATTTGTTTTTATTGGTACATCGATTCACACATACTTAAGGATGGTCTTTTCGTCACTATGACGCAGGATGGATTTTCTTGGTTATTGCAATTCATCGAAACTCAACCATATTCACTTTTACTACCCCTGACTACTACATGTTCTGAAACAGAGATCGAGGTGTGCCGCGAGTCGACGGGACAGGCGAGTGGCTCACGAGCCATCTGATTTTCCGAAATTGGCCGCAAAGTAATACAGCGAGTTTGCTCTGGGTGTCTGCCGATCTGGGCTGCGGAAGGTCGGTGTTGTCTGAGTATCTAGTGGACGACGTACTGCCTAGCACGAATACTAAAACGACCTGCTGGTTTTTCTTTACGGATACCGTGGAAGGCCAAAGATCATCAATAGTCGCTCTGTTCAGTATTCGCATTGAGTATATATATAGCCTTCTGCCTCATATTCAGGCTAGGCTCTTGGGAGGTTCGAAGAGTACGTTGAAAAGCTTCTAACATCCTTCCGTGACCTCTGAGACCTGCTTATCTCCGCCGCGGATGGCTATAAGACGGGTGAAATTGTCTATGCCCTTGACACCCTAGATGAACGTGAGGTTTCAGAGAGGAATCATCTCATAGGTTCTATCAGAAAGCCCTACTTGGGTTACGACGACCCAACCTCTTCTTTGAAGCTTTTCAGTCTCTTCTCAACGAGCCGGCCTTATATAATATCCAGGGATGATTTCAGCATTTGGAACACACACTGCCCACAATCCACCCCAGCGGAGAAATGAGGAGGAGATGGATAAGATATCTCAAGAGATTGACGTGATTATTAGAAACAGAGTGGCAGACATTAGAAAACAGAACGCTCTCGAGGTGGAATGACAGAGACCGAGGTTGTGGATCCCGAGACTGTTGCTCTAAGAACGATTGCTTTGGTGTTTGACATCTTCACACCTCAATCAGTTCAAGCTACTCAAGTCAAGTACTTATACTTAGAACCTGTCCAGCCACCGCCATATATCTCCCCTCATTCTCATAGGTATGTTAGCCAAAGCTACAGGGAACTTGTTAACAGTCCACATTCTTCTCAACAAATTAGTCACCCCAAGCAACACCACAAGCCCCCCCACGAAGTTTCATACAAGCGTTCGGTTGCGGTCAGAGGTTCAGCACCGAGGTACATTTAGACAGGTATGTCACGGATAGGCGAGAGCCGACGAGGCGACATCACTGTAAGGGGGCGGGAGGTCGGTACTGGGCGAGCGGAGGAAAATCGCTTCTGAAAAATTATTTTGAGAACCAATCCTGCTACTGGATAGCTGCAAGTAAAGCTGACGCGGAAGGAAAAGACTATTGATTAATTGGAGCGGTCGCGCGAGGGACTGTAGTAAACGGCCCTCACTCGTCATCATATTCAATTTGTAAGGGTTAGGGTCTGCAATGTATTTGCATTTATCGGGGCGTATGCACAAAACGCCTTCTCGGCCCCGCTCTCCACTCTTCATTTTTTCCAAGGTTCGGCAGCTTGAAGCTCAGCAAAGCTCTATTCGCGCCTGTTAAAATCTCGAGAAATCAGTCTGCCTGCATTTTGAATTCCAAGGCTGGATGCAAAGCAATATTTTCCCACCACATTTGTCACCCGCCATCACACGAATCACTCTTCGCGAACCGAACGTTTCTCAAACGTCACATACGCCTTGCCAACATGGCGACGGCGGCGTCGCAGCAGCAGCAGCCGCAGCCGCAGCAGGCTCAAGACGGCCACCACGGCGGCAATGTCCGACTGCTATGGAACCAAGACAACATCCGGGACGTGGCCGAGTCGGTCGGCATATCCAACATGTCGGATGAGGCACAGCGGACGCTGACGCAGGAGGTCGAGTACCGCGTCGGGCAGGTCATTATCGAATCGCTGCGGTTCATGAAGGGGGCGGAGCGGACGACACTGACGGTGCAGGACGTGAACGCGGCGATGCGGACGCTCGACGTGGAGCCCCTGTACGGGTACGACTCGACGCGGCCGCTGCGGTACGGGGAGGCGAGCCTGGGACCCGGGCAGCCGATTTTCTACGTAGAGGATGAGGAGGTGGATTTTGAGAAGATCATCAATGCGCCTCTGCCAAAGATCCCGAGGGATATGGCCATGACCGGTATGTGATGCTGTGAACACTAGCTCTGCTTGATTGGGTTGATATATGGCTCCTTGACCGAAGCGCTTATTTGACTAACTTTATTTCGAAACTTCGACAGCACATTGGCTTTCCGTCGAAGGCGTCCAGCCCTCGATTCCCCAGAACCCGATCCAATCCGACTCCCGCACGAACGACCTCCTCCCCAAGGGACCCGGCGCCAACCCTGCTCTTGCGGCTCTCGCGGGCAACGACCACGTCGCACACCGACCAGCAGTTAAGCACGTGCTGTCCAAGGAAATGACGCTTTACTTTGACAAGATCCAGACGGCCATCCTGGATGACAATCCGGACGAGGAGGTGGAACGGCTGCGGCGCGCGGCTCTGGCGTCCGTCCGAGACGACCCGGGCATCCACCAGCTGGTGCCGTACTTTGTCAACTTCATCAGCAACCAGGTCACGCACCACATGGAGGACGTGTTTGTGCTGAAGCAGATGATGGAGCTGACGGCTGCGCTGATTGCGAACAAGACGCTCTTCCTGGACAGCTACGCACCCGCCCTCAGCGCGCCGGCCCTGACGTGTCTGCTGAGCCGCCGGCTCGGGTCGGACGACGGGGAGGGCGACCCCGAGAGGGCGCGGCGGGAGCAGTACGGGCTGAGGGAGTTCAGCGCCTCCATCATCGGGGAGCTGGCCCGGCGGTTCAGCGCGAGCAACGAGCTGCTGCGGTCCAAGCTGACGCGGTCGTGCCTCAAGTACTTTCTCGACAAGGACAAGCCGCCCGCCATCACGTACGGCGCCATCAAGGGGCTGCTGGCGGCGGGCGGGCCGGAGACCATCAGGCACATTGTGCTGGACACGCTCAGGTCGGTGGACGAGGCGATTCTGGAGCCGTTGCGGCAGGCGGCCCTGAGCAACCCTGCCAGCCGGGTGGAGTACGACATGGTGGTGGGGGCCATTGTCGAGGCGGTCGCGAGCATTTCGTCGACGACGAGCACGGTGGCCTTGACGGGCGGGCAGGCCGGGAATCCGCCCTCGGATGCGGACATGAATGCGCTGATCGAGTACATTGGCCCATCGGTCGCGCATAGGGTGGCGGCGCTCAGAGATCCGGGGCTTGTGAAGAGGATTCTAGAGCGGAGAAGCGCCGACTAGGGATCGGGTTTGCACAGCCGCCGCCGATACTATCGCGAGGAGAGTGGGGACGAGGACGAGGAGATGGAGGATGACTTTGATGAGGATGGGGATGAGGAGGCGGGCCATGCGGCAGGCCAGAGCCGTGGGGCTCGGCTTTTCTGGATGAGAGAGACGGAGAGAGGATACTGGGTCGAGTATCAAGCCATGGTTGCTGAGTTTAACCACCGAGTTGCGACCCGAGGGATGGTGGGGTATCCGGATTAAGCGGGAGGTTGACCAGATGTGAAAGGGCACGGAGGGTTCTTACTTTTATTCAGCATGGAAGCCCTAGGTTTTGGTATTGGTGGCGCTATGGTGTTAAGGAAGAGAGGGGAGAAGCAGACGGTTATGATTTTGAATTGCATCAATAACCCCCGTCGAAAAGCACCGTTGTGCATGGCTTGTATAATATATACCACGGCGAGGATGAAGTCTCGTCTGGGGCGGAAGATACGTGCACCGGAGTGGCTCTCCGTTAAACCAGCTCGGTAGTAAATACAATACAAAAACTTGAACGCCCTTTCCTATCCCACGGTGTGAAGGCTGATGCAACTAGCACTTGTGATCGACGACCAAGTTCAGGAGAACACCAGGAATGTCGAGACAAGGTCTGATGGAGTCAATTCCGCTGATGACATCGGAGGCAGATCAAGAACATAAAGCTTGACTCTCTCAATTTTCTGAAAGTACTAAAAGTAGATTGCACATCCCGTCCCTGTCGACGGTTCTTGTTTGCATTTCTCCTCTGGTATCCTCGTCGTACCACCTTATTCTCACAAGACTCTCCTTCAGCCGATCACCTCCAATGACATCAAGCAACACCATTCCAATGCTTTCCAATGCTTTCCACTCGTCTCCTTCCCACGGTTTTCCCATCCACCAACCGTCTTCTTAAACTAAAAACGCCAGCCCCAGCGCACTCACAAGACTGCTCCCCCAAATCACCCATCCCCACCGGTTGATCTGTGCCCGGCTGAACCCCATGAGGAGGTCGTACGTCAGGTGGCGCACGCCGTTGAGGAGGTGGTACACAAAGGGCCAGGCGTACAGGAACTTGACGCCGCCCTTGACGAGGACCGGCAGGGCTGCAAAGGCCGCGGCGATGGAGGCGGTCTCGAGGTGCCAGCCCAGGAGGGGTGCGAAGGCGTAGGCGGAGGCGTAGACGTAGATGGAGCCCGACAGGAGCACGCCCGTGAAGCGGTGCCACACAGAGGCCGTCAGCCAGGTCTGGGAGAGCTTGTAGGCGGACAGATGGGGGGAGAGAGGGCGTTTGAGGCGTTGTTGGGAGAGGAGGGTTGTGGAGTCTTCGGCAGTAAGGTTTTCGGTCGTAATGGGTCTGTTTGAAGAGAGGGGGTTTTTGTGGGTTAGAGGTGCCTGTTTCTCTTCATAAGACCAAGGAGAAAAGGGAGGAGGAGAAGCATACCGAGAGGTGTTGAGGGCGGTGATTTGAGGGACTCGTTGGATGAAGAATGTGGACCGGAGGGCG
>Ga0247774_1001317_pt1 | contig 12562 bp, 11 predicted proteins | sample UWRJL001104B6_FD_179933 | JGI IMG/M metagenome (GOLD analysis project Ga0247774, IMG submission 179933) | Plant litter microbial communities from Arlington Agricultural Research Station in Wisconsin, United States - UWRJ-L001-104B-6 | ecosystem: Environmental > Terrestrial > Plant litter >... | reverse complement strand
GGTGGCCAAAATCCCGGGCGCAGTGGACGTCGGCATCACCAAATCAGGCAGCACACCGCAGATCGCGGTGCACCTCGACCGTCAGGCCTTGGCGCGCTTCGATCTCGATCTGGGCGACGTGCAGGATTACATCGAAACGGCCATGGGCGGGCACACCGCCAGCGAGTTCTGGGACGGCGAAAAGCGCTTCGACGTCACGGTACGCCTGCCCACTTCGACGCGCGAGGACATCGGCGCCATCCGCAAGATCATGCTGCCGCTGAAGGACGGCACCTTGCTGCCGCTGTCGGCGATTGCGGACGTCTCGATGGCCACCGGGCGAGCCGCCATCACCCGCGAAAACGGCCAGCGCTACATCGGGGTGCGCATGAACGTGCGCGGTCGCGATCTGGGCTCTTTCGTCGCCGAGGCGCAGCAAAAAGTCACGGGCGAAGTCCCGGTCCCTCCGGGCTACGAGGTCACCTGGGGCGGTGAGTTCGAAAACCAGCAGCGTGCCATGGCGCGCCTCCGGATCGTGATCCCCTTGGCGCTGACGATCACGTTCTTGCTCTTGTTCTCGGCCTTCAACTCGATCTTCGATGCCACGTTGATCTTACTCAACGTGCCCTTTGCGTTGGTGGGCGGGATCTTCGCGTTGGGCGCCGCGGACATGCCGCTCAGCGTGTCCGCAGCGGTCGGGTTCATCGCCCTGCTCGGGCAAGCGGTGCTCAACGGCGTGTTGGTCGTGGCCGCGATTCGCAGCCGGCTCGCCAATGGTGAGCCGTTGCAGGAGGCCGTCGTTCAGGGCACCCGTGATCGACTGCGCGCGGTGCTGATGACGGCGCTCTTGGCCTCACTCGGCCTACTACCTGCCGCCATGTCGCATGCCATCGGCAGCGAAACACAACGGCCGATCGCCGTCGTGGTCGTCGGAGGCACGATCACCGCCGCCGCGCTGGCGCTGATCGTGCTCCCCGTCACGTTCTACCTGGCCACCCTGGCGCAGGAGCGATTTCGACGGCGGGCACTGACCGAGCTCCCCGCCGAGTGAGCGCGCCCCGGTATTTCCCGAGTTTTTTCTGGTAACTGCGGCGTCCGGGGCTAGCCCGGTCTAACCTGACACCGGCAGCGCGGACCATCACGCTGCCCGCTCGGTATGGATCCAAACACCATCGCCCTCTGGTTCGCGGGGTTTCACGCCCTGCGCTTGTTCTCACGCAGCGCACGCTCGACACGGCACGGCCTGGGCTGGACGGTGGTCAGCGCCTTGGTGCTGCTCACCGGGGCCGTCGGTTGGCTGCGCTTCCGGGAGCTGGTGGGCTATGTGACGTTCGCGCTGACCGCGCTGCTGATCATGCTGCCCTGGTGGGCGCACGGTGTTGCGGCGCGCGCGGTCAAACGCTCGCAGTATCGGCGCGCGTACCGCTTCTCGAGCATCGCCGCAGTGCTCCATCCCTTCGATGGTTGGCGCAGGATGCCGCGGCTGTTTCAGGCATTCGAGCTGGCCCAAACGGGCCAGACTGCGCGCGCGGAGGCGATGCTCTCGGAGCTCGCCCGCGGCGACGACAGCGTGGCGGCGACTGCGCGCGCGCACCGGCTCAGGATCTTGGAGCGTTGGGACGAGATCAAGGCCCTCGCCGAGCGCGGGGGACTGCATGCACTGGGTCGCGATCCGAGCCTACTGATCGTCTACCTGCGCGCCTTGGGTGAGCTCGACGAGAGTCAGCATTTGGCGGAATTCATGCTCGCGCAGGAATCGAGCTTGCTCGACGGAGAGGCCCTGGAGCCCGCCTTCCTGTACTTGTTCGTGTATACCGGACACGTGGAGTTGGCCCGCCAAGTGCTGGCATCTGCCAGCCTTGGCTACGATGAAGACACGCGCGAAGCTTGGCTCTCACTGGCCAGCTTTCGCGCGGGTAATTTCGAGCAGGCTCGGCATGGTTTCTTTCGTCTGCTGCGAAGCAACAGCGCGTCGATCCGCGAGCGCGCCCAGCACTACCTCGGTATCCTGGCTCAGGCGAGCCCGTACCAGCCACCAAGCACCCGCACCGCGCACATCGTCACGCACTTTGCGCGGATCTTCGCGGATCGCCAAAACCTGATCACGAATCGCCCCGGCAAGCACAGCGAGCGCAGGGTGACCTCGGCGCTCGTGCTGATCAATGCGCTGATCTATGCCTGGGGTAGCTACCCCCTGCTGCTGGCCGCTACCAGCGATGAGTTCGGCGAACGCTGGGCGTTCTTCGCGCCCGACATTCTATCGGGCGAGTGGTGGCGCATGTTCAGCTACATGTTCGTGCACGCCAATTGGCTGCACTTGGTGATGAATCTGCTGGCGCTCTGGGCGCTTGGGCCATTCGTGGAGCGGGCCTTCGGGCGCTGGCGATTCAGTCTGATCTATCTCCTTTCGGGTCTCGCCGGCAGCGTGGTTTATCTGTGCCTCGCTTGGTACCAGCTCGGCGAGCCACACGCCTTGGTCGGAGCTTCGGGCTGCGTCATGGGGCTCTTGGGTGCAACGGGTGCGGTCATGCTGCGGGCATGGCTCAAGCAGCGAGCGCCCATGGCCAAACAGATCTTGCTCCGGCTGTTGGTGGTGGTCGCCTTGCAGGTGACGTTCGACTACAACACCCCGCAAGTGGCCGGCCTGGCGCATGCCCTGGGTTTGCTCGGGGGCTTCCTGGCTGGCTTGCTGTTGCACGAAAGTGTCAGCGGGCGGCGCTCGGTGCAGGCGTTGGCCTGAAGATTGCGGCCATTGAAAAATGGCGGGCTTTTTTTCTCGAGTCGGGAGTCAGCTGAAAGTCGACCTGGCCCGGGGTACATTAGTAGGAATGCCCGAAGCCAAAGACAAGCGGCTCGTCCCACGCGAGCCCGTACACTTAGTGGCGGAGATCGAGCTCGAAGGTCGGCAGATTGGCTGCGCAGTCTCCCGTGACGCGAGCGGCTCTGGGCTGCTCTTGTTGACGCAGCTGAACCTCGCTCCCGGTAGCGAGGTCGCGCTGAAATTGTATGTGCCAAGCGAGGCTGACGCTCGTCCATTGCGAGCTTCCGTGGTCCGCTGCGAGCGCATGCCCGCCGGCGAGAGCGTCGTTTGGGACTACCGGGTCGCCGTCGCTTTCTACGATCCGCCCGCTGATCTTCAGCAGCTCGTGCACAGCCTGAATAAGTCGACCGTGCCGCCTGCCAGTTAATCGCTCGCGCCCGATCGAATGGGGCGCGGCGGAGCTTCTCGAAGCATGCCCTACGGCGCGGGTAGCTCTCGCCAACCATCCTTGCTCCAGGTCAGGAGCGAGGGTGAAACGGGGCGCGGCGAGTGCGGGTAGGTGTTTTGCACGAGCACCGAAAGCTTGCGCAGAATTTCCGGGGTCGGGTTGCAGGCCACGAACAGCGTGTCGTTGCTGGGGACCGCCACGACTACCGTACCGGCCGCGGCCAGATCGGCCCATTGCTTGTCGAGCAGCAGGCGACTCGATTCGTAGTAGCCGTGGTGTGCGGGCTCGCCGATCGCGTGGCTCGCGCAGCTGACCGGATCGCGCAGCTGACTCGCGAGGTTCCATTCCACGACGGCGCGCAGCGCCTCACGCGTCACGCCGGCCTCGGCCAAATCCGCAGCCTGCGCGCCGCGCGCCGCACCTCGGTCGTCGACCATGTACAGCACCAGCATGCGACCCGAAAACGGCTCCGTAATCGTGGTCGTGCGCACCGATTCCGGCAAATGCTCGAGGAACGACTGATCGCGAATCACCGCCCGGAGCCGTGCGCGGGCTGCCTCTCGCTCCGCATCCGAGCTTCCCGGTGCTTCAGGTTGCCTCAAAGGCTCTGCTGACGAGGGCTGCTGCCCAGCGCAGGCGCCCAGCGCGAGCGTCAAACACAACCCCGAAACGATCTTGGCCCATGACATGACAGCGTCTCCTGATCTTGGTTCCGGCACTATTTAGAGCTGTTGGAACGAGTCGTCGACGTTCACTGGCTTGTCCAGGAATTTCAGATCCAACAGCTGGTCCGACAGGGTCTGCCAGCGAGCTTTCTGCATACTGCCGAGTCCGTGTTGCTTGCTGTCATCGTTCTCGATCAGTGGCCGCTGCGCCTCGGACGCTGCGCTCAGCGTGGCTGCATCGAGCGCAGAGCTCAGCTGGGCGAGCAAGGCATTGGTGGCTTCCGGGTGGTCGAGGTAGTCGCGCCACCCCTCACGCGTAGCCAGCACGAATTCCTTGACCAGCTCCGGCTTTTTTTGCAGCAGCTCGCGGCGCGTGACGACCACGGTCGCGTACGGATTGAAGCCCGAGTCAGCGATCAGAAACACGGTCGGCTCCACGCCTTTTTTCCGCGCCGCGATCGGTTCGGAGGTCACGTAGCATTGCTGACCGAAGCTCGGGTCCGCCAGGAAATGCGCCACACCGCCGTCGTAAGGCACGATTTTGACGCCGTCCCAGGCGAACTTCTTCTTCAGGTACGCGGCGTAGGCCTTGCCGGTCTCGAGCGCCAGGGTGCCGGAGTGAAAAGCGTCCTCGAGCTTTTGCAACTTGCGCGAGGCGTGCACCATGATGCCTTGCGGCGAGGTCTGAAAAACCGCAAACACCGCCACTAGATCTGCACCGCGGGCGCGAGCCGTCAGTAACTCATCGGCGCCCACCGTACCGAAATCAGCTCGGCCGGTGGCCACCATCTGCAGCACCGGAACGCCTGCGCCGCCGCCCTGGATCTCGATACCGATACCGTGTCGCTTGTAAGCGCCGCTCTCGCGAGCCGCGTAAAATCCGCCGAACTCCGGCTCGGGCACCCAATCGAGCGCCAACTTGAGCGCGACCTGTGCGGGCGCGCCCGCGTCGCTCGCGCCCGGCACGGACTGAGATTTTTTCCCGCAGCTCGTGGCCAAGCAGACGGTGAGCCCGAGCAAGAGCGTCGATAGGCAGCGGACGGGAGCCACGCGCCCCTTTTACCACCAGAACCCCAGAAGCCTTAACCGGGGGCGCGCAAGCGTCGCAAAAGTAGCGTGCTCAGGCCGCTTACCAGGGCAAACAGCAATAGCCCGAGCAGCGACGCCAACAGCACTGCGGCGAACAACAGGTCGGTTCTGAGCTGCCGATAGGCCGACAGCACGGTGATACCCAGCCCCGCATTGCCCTCGGAGAACCCGGCCACGAACTCACCGACGATGGCGCCAATCACCGACAGACCCGAGGCGACCTTGAGACCCGTCATCATGCTGGGGATGGCCGTTGGCAGCCGCAACTTGAGCAGCGTGTCAGCCAAGCTCGCGCCATACAGTCGGAACAAATCCGAAAGACGTGGGTCGACGCTGCGCAGCCCGGCCAGCGTGTTGGCGATGATTGGGAAGACCGAGACGATGAACGCGGATACCGCCACCGCGCGCAGCCCAGGGCCGAACCACAAGACGAGCAACGGCGCGACCGCGACGATCGGCACCGTTTGCAGAAATAGTGCGTACGGGTAGAGGCCGCGCTCGAGCCAGCGCGACAATGAAAAAACCAGCCCGAGCGACGTGCCGAGGCTGGCGCTGAGCAAAAAACCGAGGCCCGCGCCCTGTGCCGTCGTGAGCAATGCACCAGCCAGAGTCGCGCGTTCGAGCCACGCTGTCAGCAGCACGTCGGAAGGCGGCGGAACCAAGAACCGGGGCACCGCGAAGGCACGGACGGCGCCTTCCCAGAGCACGATCGCGAGCACGAACGTGAACGCCGGGGGCAGCGCGGCGCGTAAAACTTCGCGCAAGGTCGAAGGTTTCATGCCGATTGCGCGGCGTCATCCAGCGCGCCGTGCTGTTGCAGGGCGCGGTAGAGCAACGCCGTTTGGGCCACGAAATCCAGGTTTGTACGCAGATCCAAGCCCCGGTCTTGGGGTAACTGGAGCGCATGATCGAGCACGATGCGCCCGGGACGCCGCGACATCACCAGCGCCCGCTCAGCCAAGAAGGCCGCTTCGGCCAGCGCGTGGGTGACGAAGATGACGGTCATGCGCCGAGCCTGCCAGAGCTTACGCAATCGCTCGTCCAAGCGCTGACGGGTCAGCTCATCGAGGGCCGCGAAGGGCTCGTCCAGCAAGAGCATGGACGGCTCGGTGACCAATGCCCGCGCGATCGAAACGCGCATGCGCATGCCGCCGGAGAGCTGATCCGGAAAACGCTCGTGCACGTCGCTCAGCTCGACCTCGGCGAGCGGGGCGCGAGCGCGCTCACGAGCCTGGGCGCGGCTCGCACCCTGGAGCTCGAGCGGCAGGGCCACGTTGTCGAGCACCGATCGCCAAGGCAACAGTTGTGCGTCTTGAAATACGAACGCAAGCTTCGTGCGCGCGTTCGACTGCGCTTCGCCTGCGTCGCTCGAGATCGCAATCGAGCCCGAAGCCGGAGTTTCCAAACCCGAAATGAAGCGCAGTAGGGTCGACTTTCCGCAGCCCGACGGCCCGAGCAAGGCCACGAACGAACCCGGTTCGATCACGAGGTCGATGTCCTGTAGTACCGGTCCACCAGAACCGAATGCGTGACTGACACCGCGAATGGCGACTCGACTGCTAATGGCGTTGCTCCTGTGCGACGCGGCAGCTTCGCTCAGCGCGGCGAGCCGCTGCAATGGTACGCGTCGCGGCAGCCTTCGGCCAATGGGCCTAGACAAGCACTGATCAGGCCACCGCGCGCGGCGCTTCGCGCTGCGAGAACAGCGCGATCGGCGCCCGGACGGCTGCCGCAGGGGCAGCGGCTTTCGGCGCTTGCGCGCGTGGCTTGGCCTTGCTGCGAGCACCGCTGGCTACCGCCAGAGCGAGGCCGGGGAAGGTCAAGCGCAGGCGCTGAGCGTCGAGTAGCCCCAAGCGGCTCAGCTCGCTGAGGGCTTGGTTCAGGGCGCCGGTGGAGACGTCGAGGCGGCGTTCGAGACGCGGCCGAGTGAGCGCGGTCGAGCTGACGCTGAGCGCGAAAACGAGTTGGAGCACGCGGCGAGCAAGGTCATTGATCTGCATGTCGGTTCAGTACTGGACCACTGAACAGAAGGCTAGATTTTGGCAAACGAACGCCGCACTTCGATAAGTATCGAACGCTCAATTATCGGTATTCAATGACTTATCCCGCGAAGCCGCGCGCGGCCGGCGCGCCCGGTGAGCTATACGGCCGAGCAGGTGCTGGGGCAGTGGTCCGAGCACCGCGCTCGGACCGTGTCAGCCCTTACTGATCTCCAAGCGGGCCATGCCGATGCGCAGTTGGGTCGTGCCCGGCCGGCGCTCGATGATGGTGGCCGCTTGCGGCACGCCGTGATGGCCGAAGTGGCGACGGATTCGGAACACTTCACCATCGACCTGCTGCGGCGTCACGAGCAGCCCTTGGGCGAGTTGCTCTTTGTAGACCCAACCGCAGGCCGCTTCCGGGAGCTGATTGGCCGCGTCGGCGAGCCGCGCCCGGGCCAGGGTGAGCAGCAAGAAGTTGTGTTGCCGCGCTCCGAGCATCAACAGCCGATGGGCATATTGAAGCGAAAGTTCCACGAATTCTTCGTCGCTCGACACGCGGAAATGCAAGCTCGACGCCAGCAGATCCGCTTCGACATTGACCGCTGTGGTGCTGCTCAGCGCGCGCGGGCAGCAAAACCGCCATTGCGCATTGGCAAACTGGAACGTCTCGTCGTCGATGATGGCAAGCGTCGACTGATTGGGCAACTCGAGCTGCCAGGACCCGTCCACGCCGAGGTATAAGACACAGCTGGGGTTTTCCGCCGAAGGCAACCCGATCACGCCATCGACCGACGTCACACACACGCCGGTATCGAGGCACACGACGCAGGGTTCCGGCGCACTGACATCCACCAGCGCCCAGCGTTCGTTCGGGTGCCCGAAGGCGATAACCGCCCCCTGTTCGAGGGCAACATCTTGACCTGGTTCGACTAATTTGCCGTTCAGGTGGGTGCCGTTACGACTGCCGCGGTCTAGCAGCCGCCAGCTACTGCCATTCCAGCGAATCAGCGCGTGCTGTGCGGAGACGTAGCCGGGGGCGAGTTGCAGCGTGCACTGTGGGCTCCGCCCGACCAAGTGCTCCGGCTGCAAGACGGCCGCGCGATCGCCATTCATTTCTCGCAGTTGCGCCATCCAACCGGGTCATTAGACCACGAGGCCGCAAGCCTCGGAAGGGCTTTGCTAAGGGATGCAATCGACAGTCGTCGCGCTGAGGTTCATCAAACGAACATGGAGGCAGCACTAGATCTCGGTCCGTACGTCGCTCCGTTCGATTCCACGGCGGTCGCATTGGGTTTTCCCAAGGCGTCTGTCAGCCAGCTGGCCCCGCCCGACCAAAGGGCCTTGGACAGGCTGTGGGCGACGTCCTCACCGCCCGTCCAAACCATCGACCTTGCCCAGTGTTGGCACGACCTCGCGAGTGGGCGACGGCAAGTTGCCGACAGCGCATTTTCGGACGACCACTATTTTCTGCTGCTCACGCGTGCCGTGAAGCCGGTCGGCGCACGGCGCGGCATTCGGGCGCGCAACTTCCGCGTCCTCAACCAGGTGTTGCTCACGCCCTCGCGAAAGCAACTTGCAGTCGAGCTCGGACTGTCGACCTCGAGTATTGCCGCGCTGTCGCGACAATGCCTGAATTCGATTGGGCTGAGCTGCACACCGTGCAGCGCACCACCGCTCTTGATCATGGCCGCGGGGGCCGCCTGCGCGCAAGCGTCTGATGCGACCAGCGCGACCGGCGAGCGCTGGACTCTGGCTCCCCATTTCGAGCTGATCCGCGCAGCGCGCCCGGAGCTGAAATTTGCGTCGGCGCTTTCGCGAGCAGAATTCGATGTCGCCCAGCGCTTGCTCGAGGGCAGCAGTTACGAGACCATTGCCCTGTGCCGCAAGACGTCGGCGCGCACTGTCGCCAACCAGGTGGCCGCGGTTTTTCATCGCCTGCGGGTGTCGGGGCGCCCTGAGCTGGCGCAACGGCTCCTGCTGGGTTCCGCTCAATCGGACAGGATCAGCGAATGGCCCCCGCGCTGAACCCCGCCGCCGCTAAGAGGAGCCGATCACTCGGGGAACTCACGCGTATCAGTACGAATGGGCGGCGGCGACGGCGGCGCGGGGCTCGAGGCTGCCCCGGGGCTCTCGGCCGACGGCGATGCGGGAACGAGCTTTCGAGCAGGCTTCGGTGCGACCACGCCACTCCCGCTGCGGGGAACCGCGGACGCCGCGGCCGACGCGACGACTGGCGCGGCCGAGTTGCCCGCCGGCGCGACGCTGACGGGAGGCGGGTCTTGCCGCTGCTGCGGCGGCAACGACGGACCTGGCACCCCATGCGACGCGGAGCCAGCGGGACCGAAGCGATCCCGCAACAGGAAGCGACCGAGTCCGATCGCCACCAGCACGGCGAGTGCCAGCGCCAACCCGAGCATGAAAAGCCGCCGCCGCCCCCCCATCCCGGGGTGCAGGATGACGGTCGTAGCCAGCTCGAGCCGGGAAGGAGAAAGCAGGCCCTTGTCGCGCAGCTCGTAGCGAGGCGCGAGCGTGCTTCGCTGTTCGAGGCTGACTCGCTCCAGCATCGCAGCCCGAAGTTGCGATCCTCCGGGCGTCACATGCAACAGCGCGTCGCGAAGTTCCGCGGCATTCCCATAACGTTTCTCGATATCCCGGGACATGGCCCGATGGACCACCTCCGCCACGGGCGCGCTCACCCAAGGGGCGAGGTCCTGAATCAGCGGCAGATCCTCGGTGATGATACTGGCCATCAATGCGCCGAGCGAGCGCGGGTGCCGAAACGGCGAACTGCCGGAAAGCAACTCCCAAAGCACCACGCCGAGAGACCAGACGTCACTGCGTGCGTCGATCTTGGCCGCACCCTTGCATTGCTCCGGGGACATATAGAGTGGCGTGCCGAGCAGCACCTGGCTGCGCGTGATTCCGGTCGAGGTCTCCAGGAGCCGATCCACCTTGATTTTGGCTATCCCGAAATCCAAAATCTTCAGGATCAAATCACCGGCATCGTTGGTCGTCAAAAACAGGTTGGCGGGCTTGATATCGCGATGGATGATGCCGGCAGCATGGGCTTTGGCCAATCCGAGCGTCGCTTGGAGTACAATCTTCAGGCATGCGGTCGGCTCCATGGCACCCAGGCGGGCCTTGGTCGCCTCGACGTCCTCCCCCTCCAAGTATTCCATCACCAAATATGGCGAGCTTGTTTCATCATCGGTGCCGGAATCGAACACTTTGACGATGTGGTCGCTGGAAACGACGCTGCAAGCACGGGCCTCGCGGAAAAAGCGCTCCTTGAAGTCGAGGTTGTCGGCGACGTCCGGGCGTAGCAGCTTGAGCGCGCAGCGGCCGCGGGTGTCTACATTGATGGCCTCGTACACAGCGCCCATGCCGCCAGCACTCACCAGGCGGACGAGCTGGTATTTGCGTGCAACGAGCTTTTGGGTGGGGGCCGGAAACACCAGGTCCAATGCTACACGAGGGCGAGGCCCCGGGCATACCAAGCAAACCCTCGCCGACCTAACTGAATTACTATTGACGGGCATTCGGCACCACCACTGGCCCCGGAGCCGCCATTGGGCTTGACGCGCGCCCGACACGCGCGCGCGCTCGGCGCGTTGGCGTTTCTGAGTACCGGCCTACTCGGCAACTCCGTCGCGGATGCAGAGCTCGGCGCTGCGCCCACTGACCAGCCAGCAACACGCGGCGCCAAAGACCACTACCTGCGTGGAATCGAGTTCGCAGCCGGCCACTTGTGGGCCAACGCACTGGCGGAATTCAACGCTTCTCTTGCACTCCGTCCCACCAGCGCGGCATCGATGAACGCCGCCTACTGCCTGCAGCAACTGGGACGGAACGCCGAAGCGCTGCAGCTTTACCGAGCCGTCTTGCGCGATTTCGACAGCGCGCTCGTCGACCAGGAACGCGAAAGCGTGCACGCTTCCATTGCGGAGCTCGAGCTCGCCGTCGGCCACCTCGCGTTGACCTGCAACGTCGATGACGCGCTCGTGCTCATCGACGACGAAGCGCGTGGCAAAACCCCCGTGAGCGATCTGCTGCTGGATCCTGGTCTGCACGTCGTACGCGTCCTGAAGCAGGGCTACGAGCCCATGCAAGTTTCGCTCACCATCGCTGCCACCCAAACCACGGCGTGGAACCCGCAGCTGTTGAAGTCGAGCGATGGCCTGCAGCGCACCCCAGCACCAGGCGAGCTTGCCGCAAAACCCATCCCGCCCACTCGGCGGCGCTTCGTGCTCGAGCTCCAGGCAGGCCCCGCCCTGTATCACTCGCTGGGCGGCGGAGCCGATGCGAGCTGCAGCAACGACGTTATCGTGGCAGGCACGCCTCAGCCCTCCTGCCCGGACCACAAGCTCCTATCGCTCGGTTTCTTAGTCAGCGCACGCTTCGGCTACCGGGTTCAGTCACGCACCGCGCTCGAGGTAACGGTCGGCTATTTGCGGGCCTGGCACGATCTCACCCGCCGCATGCGTGTGTTCGACGCGAACGGCCAGGCCTACAACAGCGTGGAGCAGACCGAAGGCAGCTCGGCCCCTTGGGCACTCGACCAAACTCGCGTCTCCATGCCGTTCGCGGGGATCGGCGCCAGTCGCGAGTTCTTTCAACGCACGCCCCTCTTGCTGCGGCTCACGACGGGCATCGGCCGAGCCAACGTGCGCACGGCGCTGAACGGTTCTTTCATTGCCGAATCGGGCGGAGACGCATTTGCAATCAGCGTGCTCGAGGATCCCCGCGTCTTCTGGATCCCGTTCTTGGCACCGGAAGTGCGCATCGGCTACCGCATTGCGCCGACCTGGGTGGCTGATGTCGGGATCGCCGCCTGGCTGCTTTGGGCGCCGTCCTATCCACGCACCACCAGCATGGTGGGCGGGACGCCACCCGAAGAGCGCTGGGTCTTGCACACCGACGGCAGCGACGGCGATCCGATCCGGCTCGGCATCGAAAGCGCGCTTGGCGCAGCGCTGTTCGTGGTGCCGTCGTTAGCGGTGCGCCATGATTTTTGAGTGCGAGCTGGCGCTCTGTCCTAGGGTTTGCTGAAGCACCCGTCGGAGGCGGTGCAAAAGAAGCTGTCGCAAGCGGCACGGTTGTAGGCGCGACCGCCACCAAAGCTCGCCTTGCTGATCCGATCCACCAGCTCTGCCTTAACGCTGGTTTCCAAGGCGCGTTCGAATTGGGTGTGGCACGGACCGTTGGCGTTGGCCGATTGACAGTCCGCAAAGGGAACCGATCCGCAATAGCAAGCAGCCACCGCCTCCGTATTCGTCAACCCTTCGGGGACATTCGCGCAGCCGCTGGTGCGAAGACAACTCAACGCTTCGTTGCACAATGCGGCGCGTGGCGTTCCCTGAGCGCTCCCGCCTTGGGCGTTCGTTGTCAGCTCCGAGCACCGGTTGTCGCTATCACAGAGATTATCTACCTCGCATGCCAGGCATTGCGGGGAGGTAATCGGACCACAGGTCGGCCCGCAATTTTCCGCCGAGTAGGGCGTCGTGCACAGGGCACTTGGACACACGCTGCCTCCGCTCGTGCCAGCACCGCCGCTCGTGCCAGCACCGCCGCTCGTGCCAGCACCGCCGCTCGTGCCAGCACCGCCGCTCGTGCCAGCACCGCCGCTCGTGCCAGCACC